>Ga0210017_1004872_pt1 | contig 10878 bp, 10 predicted proteins | sample CryGeyCG2014_020_FD_183966 | JGI IMG/M metagenome (GOLD analysis project Ga0210017, IMG submission 183966) | Groundwater microbial communities from aquifer - Crystal Geyser CG08_land_8/20/14_0.20 (SPAdes) (version 2) | ecosystem: Environmental > Aquatic > Deep subsurface > Groundwater | place... | reverse complement strand
GCAAAGTTCGTGATAATATTGCCGTGGCGGCTGGTCTAGACGAAGCAGAAGCAAAAAAAATCGCTCTGGAGAGCGAGAAGGTGAAAAAATGGATTGAGGAAAAAGAGGTTATTAAGGTTATATTTGTGAAGGGGAAGTTGGTGAATATTGTGGTAAAAGGATAATTAAAAATAAGAGAAAAAAATAAGAGAAAAAAATAAGAAAATAGTAAAATAAGAAAAATAAGAAAAATAAGAAAATAAGACTGCCTTCTTATTTTTCTTATTTTTACAGATTCGCTATCAGCCAGGTTCCGTCGGGCTGTTTTTGTATGTGGAAATAAAGAAGAACATTGTAGCCGCCCAGGGAAAAATAAACTTCGTTTTTGTAAATTTTTTCGTCTGTGGTTGAACTATTTAAACTTGAACCCGATAAAATATTTGCCAAAGTTAATTTACCTTCAGCATCCAAAAAATTCATGGTATATTCTATGGCTTTATGCAGTGTTGGGGTAAAGTAAGTTAAAGCTTTTTCAGTCTCGCCAGTTCTGATTGCTTGGGCGGCGCTGGATAAAATTTCGTTAGGTTGTTTATCTACTGAAACGGTTGAAGTTTGTTTAATATAACCAATGGTAATTTCTGCCAAATCAGAATTAGTTATTCCCAGCCCCAAATTTTTCATAATCACAAAAGCGTCAGCCGGACTGCCAAGAAAATACCGTTTTTGGTCAGTCGGATTAACATACCAGGCTTCGCCACGCGACTCTACTTGCAGAAAAATTTTTCCCAGATGTTTTTTGGTAAAATTAATATCAAGCGGCAAACGGCCACTGCCTAAAGGATTGTAGCCATTGGCTATTTCTAATGCGTCATTGTAGCCGTCGTTATCAGAATCTTGGCTGTTTGGGTTTGTGCCCAGGGCAATTTCCGTGTTATTAGGCAGGCCGTCTTGGTCATCATCTGCTCTATCGGTCGTAAAAGGTCCGAGAGGAATTTTATTCAAGTCAGAGTTGGTAATGCCAATGCTTAATTGTTTCATAACTGCCAAGGCTTCGTTGGGCCGGCCTAAACTATATCTTTTTTGGTCAACCGGATTAACATACCAGGCCTCGCCATGCAACTGGACTTGCAGTAAAATGCGGCCGGATAATTTTTGGCTTAAATTATTCTCGGCCGCGGCCAAACAATTGCCGGCCGCCATCAAGATCAATAGAAAACTTGTAAATAATAATTTTTTCATAAGACCTTTTGCAAAATAAGCTTTTGAGATAATTTTTTCAAATTTCGTAAGTAAAAAATTTAAAAAGCGACGATGTTTATATGTAAAATACTTTGTATAATCGGTTCGCTCGTTCCAAAAAGAAAAGCCGGCTTTTCTTTTTGTCTCTCGCTGCCAATTATAAGCGGAGGAGCTTTTAAAATTTTGCAGCCGAAATTTGGAAAAATTAGCCGAAATGTTATTTTGCAAGAGGTCTATAACCCTTCTAATTGCATTATTTTAATTTCTGCTTTCTGTTCTCGCAAATCTTTTATAATTTTATATAAAAGTTTTTTATATTCGTTTATATTCTTAAATTCAGTCAAGACTTTACTTTTATTGCAGAGAGTTCCTCTTCTTAAACCGAGATAATCTTGACAGCTTGACCAAGGCCAATTTTTCGCTTTTGCAATACCGTGGATTTCCGGATTGCCATTGATATAGCAGGAAAGTTTTTGCAAATGTTCATTTGATTTTATTTCAATCGTTTTATAAGTTCCCTGAAAAAGAGAACCAGAACGATTATTTTTTTGATTAAAATAATTTGTATAGCTAATACTAATTTTATGCATAAACTTCGACACCCCATCATTTACTAATTGTTTTATAAGTAAATGATAATGATTTGGATTTAAACAATAGCAGATAATATCAACTAAATTTGGCTGGCTACTCAGAAAGGAACACTAAGTTCTGGGTACCCAGAACTTAGTTCCTTTCTCTCCGGTCTGGCTTTTCTCAGAACATAATCTCTTTGTTCTTTTAGGGTATTATTATTTAACTGCCTTAAATTTTTTAAGAATTTTAAAAAATTTTTCTCATCGCCAAAAATATTTCGTTTATCAACTCCGCGGTTGTAAATGTGATAATAATGATCTGTTTGAAATTGTACTTTTCGCATTATTTTTCTAGATTTGCTATAATAAAGATATGATAAAAATATCAATAAAAAAAATATTAACCCTTTTTTGCTTAGCTATTTTATTTTTTGCGTTTTTGCTGGCGCCGTCGGCTTATCAATCTCTTAAATGGCAGCAGGCGGTTGAAGCGGCTGGCGGCTTTCCCTATCAAATAGGTTTGACCAAGGTTGTCATAGTGAATTGCGTTACTACTGGTATTCCGCCTATTTGTACTGGCGGAATATTATGCAATACGTTAGACGCGGCCAGATGCCCTTTATATGTCGATGTCAGCGGCACGCCGGCTGGCGGTATGGGCAAGAACGCGCTTTTTTCACTCATTGCTATCGGCCAAGCCGGCTTAACTGCGGGCGGACAATTAATCGCCGGTGGCATGTCGCCGGTTTTAATGGATAGCGGCGTATTGGCTTCGGCTGGTGGTTGTTATGGCTGTGTGGCAAAAAATAGTTTGCCAGATAAATTTCTGGCCTGGTTTGATAAATATATTATAGCAGGATTTAGGAAAAAATAGGATAATTGGGATAATTGGGATTTTTAAGATTTTTGGGATTATTATTTCTAATTTATCACCAAAATCATAAATATCTTAAATATCCCAAAAGTCCTAATACTTCTCCATGAATTTGCTTGAACAAACTAAAGAACTCTGTCGCCTGTACAACATCAAGCCTGCCCGGTCAAAGGGGCAGAATTTTTTAATTAAGGAGGAAATTTACGATAAAATTATTGAAACGGCAGAGTTGAAGCCGGATGATGTTGTTTTGGAAGTCGGGCCGGGTTTAGGATTTTTAACAGTTAAGTTGGCGGCTCGGGTGAAAAAAGTTATTGCGGTAGAGTTGGATGACAAACTGTCAGGAGTGCTGAAAAAAAGTTTGTTGAATGACAATGTTAAAAATGTGGAAGTGGTGAACGAGAATATACTTGATTTTAATTTCCAATTTCCAATTTCCAATTTCCAAACAATTTCCAATTTCCAATTTCCAAACAAATCTAAAATTCAAAATCTTAATAATTTCAAAGATCCCAATAATCCTAAGAATTCCAAGTTCAAGGTTGTGGCCAATCTTCCCTATAATATAACTTCTATATTTTTAAGAAAATTTTTAGCTGAAATTGAGTATAAGCCGGAATTGATGGTTCTGATGTTGCAGCAAGAAGTGGCAGAAAGACTAACCGCAAAGCCGGGCAAAATGAGCTTGCTGGCTGTATCAGTTCAATTTTACGCAGAGCCAGAAATAATTGATTATGTGGCGAAAGAAAATTTTTGGCCGCAACCGGAGGTGGACAGCGCGATTATTAAAATTAAACCCCACCTGCGCCTCCCCTTGTTAACGGGAGGAATAAATAAAGTTCTTCCCCTTGCTAAGGAGGAGACCCCCTCTTTTGTTCTCCCCCTTATCAAGGGGGAGATTAAGAGGGGGTGTGTGGATAAAGAAAGAGATTTTTTCCGGCTGGTTAAGTTTGGCTTTAGCTCAAAAAGGAAGATGTTAAAGAACAATTTAGCCGCTGGTTATAAAATTAGTTCCCAAATGGCGGAAAATAAGCTTAAAAAAGTTGGTTTTAACCCCAAAATAAGGGCTGAAGAGTTAGCAGTAGAAGATTGGTTAAAATTATTTGGAGAGTTTAGGCAAAATATGTTATAATAGAAAGGTAATCTCGTAACTTGTAACCCGTAACTTGTAACTCATATAACTCGCAACTTTTTATTTATGGCGTTATTTCAAGTTTCATGTTTCAAGTTTTAAAATATTTAGAGCTTGGCTTTATATATCTTTTATATCACTATGCCTAACGAATTTGAATATAATAATTATCCTAATAACGATAATTATCCTAATAACAACGGTTTTGAGCCAAATCAGCCATCTCCGCCGCCGCCTTTGGGCAAAAACCAAAAGATTGCTGCCGCTGTTTTGGCTGGGTTTGCCATTTTTATTTTAATCGCCTGGGCGGTTCAGCTAAAAAAGAGCATTTCCGGTCCTTTTGCTGTTAAAAGCGGCAGCCAAAGCCAAACCATTAATTCTGGTAACAGCGCAGAGGAATTAAAAGCCAAAGATACGGATAAAGACGGCTTATCTGACTGGGATGAGCTTAATGTTTATCATACTTCGCCTTATTTGGAAGATAGCGACAGCGACGGCTTTACTGACAAGCAGGAGGTGGATAGCGGCAAAGACCCTAATTGTCCGACTGGCCGCGATTGCTACAGCTTGGGCATTGTTGACGGCGATAAAAGCGTGGTTAGCCAGGGCGAAGCCGAGCAGGATAATAGCACCTTAAATAGCTTAGTTGACCAATTAGGCGCCAGCCAGCCAGGCCAAACAGGGACTTCTAGTTTCAATGCCAGCCAAGTTGAATCCCTAATGGGCAGATCCATGGATGCTGCCACCTTGAGGCAATTATTGCTTCAAGCCGGCATGGATAAAACAGTTTTGGATAAAATTAACGATGAAGAGTTGATGAAGAGTTATCAGGAAGTAGCCAAGTAAGACCTCACCTTAACCTGCCCCCTCCTGCCTCCCCTTTGTGAAGGGGGGAGAAAGGGGGCAAAAATCCCCCTAACCCCCTTTGTCCCCAGTCATTCGACGGGGCGAGTAAAGGGGGCAAGAAATAAAAAAAGCCTCGGGGAAATTCTAGCTGACTTGGTTAGTCGGCAGAGAATCCGCGAGGCGAGAGAGATTGGTAGTTTGAGAATGAGCATGCAATAATAATTTATGTTAATAAATGAAAACAAAAATATAATAGATTGGCGGCAGTATGGCAGAATAGCCGTGTTTATAGATGTGGCCAATGTAATTTATAGTTTAAGAGATTTGGGCTGGAGGATAGATTATAAAAAATTGCAAAAATATTTTAAAAATAATGTTAAATTGGTTGATATTTATTTTTATTATTCAACCAAAAAAGAAAATAACGGCCAGGCTGATTTGTTGGAAATGCTGGCTCGCAAAGGGTTTCAGTTGAGAGTAAAAGATGTTAAAGAAATTAAACTAAAACATGGCAACTATATATTTAAGGGTAACTGCGATGTAGAATTAACCATAGATATGATTGATCTGATGCCGGCTTATGATACGGCCGTTTTGTTAAGCGGGGATAGCGATTTTGCGGCATTGATTAAATATGTCCAAAGGCATGGTAAAAAAGTTATTTCTATTTCAACCCGCGGGCACATTTCCAGAGAAATCATTCAGTCGGCAGATAATTTTTTGTGGTTTAATTGGTTTAAAAACGATTGGAATTTAAGCCGATAAAATCACAAAACCCCGCGTCCCGAAGGACAACAGGGTTTTGGAAGATTTTTCTATAATTTAGTATAGCAAATTTAAAATAAAAGTCAAGAGCATAAAAAAACCGCCCCAATCAACCCAAGAGCCGATCAGAGCGTTCTGTAAAACTGATTACATTATAGCAAATGGTAAGTCGTTGTCAAGAGGTAGGTGGTAACAGATAAAATCCCCCTCATCCTAACCCTCTCCCGCTCGTTCCTCACGGGAGAGGGAATGATGTTGGCAAGCTCCCTTCGCCCGCGGACGCCAGGAGCGGGAGAAGGGCTGGGGATGAGGGCTTTTCCCAAATAAAAAAAGCCTCGGGGATTTTCTGCTGACTTTGTAACTTTGTTAGTCGGCCTAAAATTCGCGAAGCCGTAGCGGAAATTTACAAAATAAATTTTTTATGAACAAAAAAATAAAATCAACGAAAAATTTAATCCCGGTTGACAGGATTGAAAATAAAATTTTGTATCTTCGCGGACAGAAAGTAATGATTGATTATGACTTGGCCGTGTTATATGATGTGCCGGTTAAAAGATTGAATGAGCAGGTTAAAAGAAATTTAGAGAGATTTCCGGATGATTTTATGTTTCAGTTGACGAAAAATGAAGCCAACTTGATATCGCAATTTGCGACTTCAGGTTCAGTTTTAAGGTCGCAAATTGCGACCTTAAACGATAAAAATAGCGAAGATAAAACAAATTCAAGGTCGCAATTTGCGACCTTAAAGAAAGGCAGAGGAGAGCATATAAAATATCTGCCCTATGCTTTTACCGAGCAGGGCGTGGCCATGCTATCCAGCGTTTTAAGGAGCAAACGGGCAATAGAAGTGAATATCGCCATTATGCGCATATTCGTGAATATCAGAAAATTTATTTCCACTTATGAAGGTTTAGCTATGAAAATCGCGGAGTTGGAAAAAAGGTATGATGTAAAAATCAGCAGAATTATGAATATTATTGATGAACTGATTAGAGATAAAGAGGATGGAAAATTTACCCCGTCAAATAACTTTAAATTTTTTATGATATGAAATTTTATTATGTGTATGTGCTTAAATCTAAAAAAGATAAGAAAAACTATACCGGTTATACAGAAAATTTAAAGTTACGATTTGAACAACATAATAAAGGTTTAGTTGAGTCAACTAAAAACAGAAGGCCGTTTGTTATAATTTACTACGAAGCTTGTTTAAACCGAACGGATGCCACGCGCAGAGAGAAGTATTTAAAAACCTATTATGGTAAAATGTTTATTAAAAATAGGCTCAAATCGTATTTGACGGGGTAAAAAATGAAATTGGGTTTAAGGATTTGGAAGATGTGAAGAACAGATAAAATCCCCCTCACCCTAACCCTCTCCCGCTCGTTCCTCACGGGAGAGGAAAGTAAGAAATAATATGAGCAAGAAGATTAAAATTCAGCTAGCTAGGGAATTTCGGAAAAAACCGACTGAAGCAGAAAAAATAATGTGGAGGGTTTTAAGAAATCGTGGTTTTAAGAATCTGAAATTTAGAAGGCAGTATTTGATAGGAGGGTATTTAATAGATTTTTATTGCCATGAATTAAAATTAGCGATTGAGATTGATGGATTAATACATTTAAAACAAACCGTAGAAGACCAAGAAAGGCAAAAAATAATAGAACATTTTAATATAAAATTTTTTAGAGTAGCAAGCGAAGAAGTTGAGATGGATATAAATAAAGTTTTAAAAAAGTTGGAAGCAAAATTCCTCTCACCCTAAAATACCCCTCACCCTGACCCTCTCCCATTCCTGGCATTATGGGAGAGGGAATAAAACCCTTGCCTTGACTCTCTCCCGCTCGTTCCTCACGGGAGAGGGAATGATGTTGGCAAGCTCCCTTCGCCCGCGGACGCCAGGAGCGGGAGAAGGGCTGGGGATGAGGGCTTTTCCCAAATAAAAAAAGCCTCGGGGATTTTCTGCTGACTTTGTAACTTTGTTAGTCGGCCTAAAATTCGCGAAGCCGTAGCGGAAATTTACAAAATAAATTTTTTATGAACAAAAAAATAAAATCAACGAAAAATTTAATCCCGGTTGACAGGATTGAAAATAAAATTTTGTATCTTCGCGGACAGAAAGTAATGATTGATTATGACTTGGCCGTGTTATATGATGTGCCGGTTAAAAGATTGAATGAGCAGGTTAAAAGAAATTTAGAGAGATTTCCGGATGATTTTATGTTTCAGTTGACGAAAAATGAAGCCAACTTGATATCGCAATTTGCGACTTCAGGTTCAGTTTTAAGGTCGCAAATTGCGACCTTAAACGATAAAAATAGCGAAGATAAAACAAATTCAAGGTCGCAATTTGCGACCTTAAAGAAAGGCAGAGGAGAGCATATAAAATATCTGCCCTATGCTTTTACCGAGCAGGGCGTGGCCATGCTATCCAGCGTTTTAAGGAGCAAACGGGCAATAGAAGTGAATATCGCCATTATGCGCATATTCGTGAATATCAGAAAATTTATTTCCACTTATGAAGGTTTAGCTATGAAAATCGCGGAGTTGGAAAAAAGGTATGATGTAAAAATCAGCAGAATTATGAATATTATTGATGAACTGATTAGAGATAAAGAGGATGGAAAATTTACCCCGTCAAATAACTTTAAATTTTTTATGATATGAAATTTTATTATGTGTATGTGCTTAAATCTAAAAAAGATAAGAAAAACTATACCGGTTATACAGAAAATTTAAAGTTACGATTTGAACAACATAATAAAGGTTTAGTTGAGTCAACTAAAAACAGAAGGCCGTTTGTTATAATTTACTACGAAGCTTGTTTAAACCGAACGGATGCCACGCGCAGAGAGAAGTATTTAAAAACCTATTATGGTAAAATGTTTATTAAAAATAGGCTCAAATCGTATTTGACGGGGTAAAAAATGAAATTGGGTTTAAGGATTTGGAAGATGTGAAGAACAGATAAAATCCCCCTCACCCTAACCCTCTCCCGCTCGTTCCTCACGGGAGAGGAAAGTAAGAAATAATATGAGCAAGAAGATTAAAATTCAGCTAGCTAGGGAATTTCGGAAAAAACCGACTGAAGCAGAAAAAATAATGTGGAGGGTTTTAAGAAATCGTGGTTTTAAGAATCTGAAATTTAGAAGGCAGTATTTGATAGGAGGGTATTTAATAGATTTTTATTGCCATGAATTAAAATTAGCGATTGAGATTGATGGATTAATACATTTAAAACAAACCGTAGAAGACCAAGAAAGGCAAAAAATAATAGAACATTTTAATATAAAATTTTTTAGAGTAGCAAGCGAAGAAGTTGAGATGGATATAAATAAAGTTTTAAAAAAGTTGGAAGCAAAATTCCTCTCACCCTAAAATACCCCTCACCCTGACCCTCTCCCATTCCTGGCATTATGGGAGAGGGAATAAAACCCTTGCCTTGACTCTCTCCCGCTCGTTCCTCACGGGAGAGGGAATGATGTTTGTAAGCTCCCTTCGCCCGCGGACGCCAGGAGCGGGAGAAGGGCTGGGGATGAGGGCTTTTCCCAAACAAAAAAAGCCTCGGGGATTTTCTGCTGACTTTGTTAGTCGGCTTAGAATCCGCGAGGCAGAGATGGAGGCAGTTTGAGAATGAGCATGAGAAACTCCTTTTAAAAGAGAGATGGAGGTTAACGGCGAGGTGTAAAGTCCTTTATGAGGGAATCTACATCTGCATCTGTAGCAGGAGCAGAAACTGTTTCTGTGGTCTTTTTCTCTTCCACGTGGCCAACGTCAAAACCGAATTTAAGGAAGCTGGCCGCTATGAACTTCTTTTTTTCAGTCTCATTCATTTGCCGGTATTCTTCGAGTTTCCTTAAGTCGTTCATGTCATTTTTGAGGTAAGCATTCCACTTTTCCATTCTGCCTTCGTTGTATGCCACGAAGTAAACACAAGGAGCTCCATTGTAGTAGCCGTTGCTGACGCGAACCTCGTGTTTGTTAATTTGGAACTTTTCAATTTCTTCGCCGAAATTCAACCCTTTATAATATTGGGGCGGCTTTGAAGAAGTTGAGGAAGAGTCGAAAGCTCCCATCTTACTGGCTATGTCTAAAGCGCCGATAGCTACTTGAGCAGCGCAACCAGTTAAAATGAGCATGGCAGAAAGTACATACATACTAACCAACCTTTTCATTTTATTTCCTCCATTTTTATTGATTTTATGTGCGGTTATTGTAAAAATATATTATCATATTTATGAAAATTTGTCAAGTAAATAATAAAATTATTTTTTTTAGTGTTTTACTATTAGTATTTATTTTTTCATCATTTTTTGTTGTTAATTCAACAAATGCAGATACGGCAGGTGGCGCCGTTCCAATTTCCGAGGAAGCTTATGATAAATTATTTGGTGGCTCGGGCAGTATGTTTGGCTCAAAGATTAAGTGTGGCTTGGGCAGTCAAGCGCAAGCCGATGCAGTACAAAATTTATCTCTTGAAACAGGAAAAATACTAGTTTCCGATTCTGGAGCAACTGGCGCATTGGCTAAAATAATTTGCATAGACGATAGAAATGGCGTTGAGAGAGCCATGGATTTTATAGCAGAAACGGTTGCTAAAGAATGGAAATGGGCGCTTGAGGAAGGCGCGGCGGTTGCATATAAGGCGGCCTTAAAGAATTTTTTAAATACTTTAGCTTATGACACGGCGACTTATTTAGCTACTGGTGAGAAGGGGCAAAAGCCAATGTTTATCACAGAAGGTTGGGGTGAATATTTAAAAAATACGGCAGATAACTCGGCCGGAACATTTCTTGAAACCCTAGGTAAAAAAGGACCATTAAAATTTAATCTTTGTCAGCCGGATTTTGAAGTACAGATAAAAATTGGATTAGGCCTGTTAAGAAAACAAAGGCCAAAAGCGCCGGAATGTACTTTTTCCAAGATGGTTAAAAATTGGGACGAAGCATTAAGTAGCCCAACGTTTTTAAGCGATTTTCAAAATATGTTTAATCCTTGGGAAAATGATTTAGGGATAGCATTAACATTACAAACAGGCATAGAGGCTGAAATTAGTAATAAATTAAATGAAGCCACCCAAAAGAGGATTACTAATAAGGGTTGGCTAAGCGTGAAGAGCTTGATTGGCGATAAAATACTAACCCCAGCAACGTATGTAAGTGAATCAGGAAAAATAGCTTACGAAAACTCTTTTAAAAACTATATGATCTATACAGGAAGCACGGCAGCTGATGCTATAGATGTATTTATAAACACTTTGGTTGGTAAGCTAATGGATAAATGGATGAAAAAGGGTCTAGTCACTAGTTTTCCTGACTACAGTTATGACTGGAGCAAATTGGGTGATTATTCTGGCTCGCCAACAAGGGAAGGGATTGCTGGAGCTAAGGAGAGATTAAGATCGCTGATTGAGCCGAACTTTGCGGTGCGGGGCGATTATAATATTTTGGCTGAACTAACGATGTGCCCTG
>Ga0210017_1004869_pt1 | contig 10886 bp, 10 predicted proteins | sample CryGeyCG2014_020_FD_183966 | JGI IMG/M metagenome (GOLD analysis project Ga0210017, IMG submission 183966) | Groundwater microbial communities from aquifer - Crystal Geyser CG08_land_8/20/14_0.20 (SPAdes) (version 2) | ecosystem: Environmental > Aquatic > Deep subsurface > Groundwater | place... | reverse complement strand
AGGCCGCGAGCGCCGTGCCGCCGTAACTTACAAAGGGCAGGGGGACGCCGGTCATCGGAATCAGTCCCGATACGGCGCCGATATGCATAAATACCTGAATGCCGATGGTAGTTGAGAAACCAACTAAGAGCAGGCGTCCCATCGGATCTGCGATGCGCCGCGCAAGCATAAGGCCGCGCCCGGCCAATACGAAAAACAGTCCGATGGTTACTACGGAGCCCACGAAACCGAACTCCTCGGCAATAATCGCGAAGATAGAGTCCCCAATGCGCTCCGGAAGATATTTTTTGGAGGCGGAGTTTCCGTAACCCACGCCCATGATTCCGCCCGAGCCGATGGTAAAAAGCGATTGATTAATTTGGTAACTTGAGCCGGAAGAATCGAACGAAGGATTTATGTAGGTTTGAATGCGGTTCCATTGGTAAGGCGTTGCGAATACAAACGAACCCACCACGAGCGCGGCCGCAAGAACTGTGGCTAAAATGTATTTGCCTTTTGCCCCGCCCACAAAATAGACCGTAAGTGCGGCGCCGAGAACGATAATTACGGAACTTGTTGAATGTTCCAGAAGTAACAGCAGTCCGACTAAGCCGCAGATGGCGATGAACGGCACGAAACCTTCCGCGAAGTTTTTGCGGCGGCTGTCATCCCGCGCGTTAGACAGCCAAGCTGCAAGGTAAACCACAAAAATAAGTTTTATTATTTCTGCTGGCTGCAAAGTTAACGGTCCCAGGTCTATCCAGCGCCGCGCTCCGCCGATCGAGGGTCCGAGAGGGGTAAAAACCAGAATCAAGAGCCCGATTCCCAATACTAAGAGAAATGGCGCGAACTTTTTGTATTTGCGATAAGGAATTAAAAGACCTGCCACAAATCCCCCAAATCCCAGAGTCAGGCCGTAGATGAGTTGGTGTTTTAGGTAATAATACGGGTCGTTGAAGCGTGACTTGCCCATGTCCGAAGACGCGGAAGCAAGCATTACGAACCCAAAGGTTAGCAAAACAAGAAATGATATAAGGATTGCGTAATCAACGTGGCCGCGGCGCATCAGATTTAACGGTTTCTATGCCTCAAAATCGCGCCCTTGCGGTTCAGATTTCCTCCACTACTGCGCTTGCCTCCAACCACGGTTTCCCTAACTTTTAAGTCGTCCTTGCCGAGAATTACCAAGTCGGCCACTTTCCCTTCTTTAACCACTCCCCTGTCTTTAAGGTCAAAATAGCGCGCAGGAAGCGAAGTAATCTTGCGTATCGCCTGTTCAAGCGAAAGGGCGTTGGATTTAGTTACAAACTCTAAAAATTTCGGGAAAGTGTTGGTGGAGCGTTCATGTTTCATAAATTTGCCGGGCGGGGGTGAATTGCCGTTAGAGGCTATAAAAGCCCGCTCGTCCGTAAGCGCCTGGAGCAGTAAATCGTAATTTATGTCGCGGTAGAACACCGTGGCTTTCAGGCCGGTTGTTTGCATAATTTTGAGAATCGCTTTGGCAGGCGCGACTTCCAGATTGGAAGCGATCTCGCGGATTGTTTTGCCGACAAAATATTCGTGGCGGGGCGCGCCGGCAATCCAGATGTCGTCGGGGTTTAACGCCCGCAGTTCGCGCTCAATCTCTTTTAAATCTTCTTTGTGATTGAGATACTCCATCGTGGCGGCGGCGTTTTTTTTCTGGACCTCGCGCGGCAGGAGTGCGTAGATTGGATAGATGCTTGTATCGTGCGGATAAATGTCAAAGTGCACGCTCGCATTCGCGGCGCTGGACTTAATAAGTTCAAGCGCTTTTGAGAATTGGTCTTCGTAGCCTTTGAGCGGTCTTAAGTGGCTAATTAGAACACGCACGCCGGTACCGGATGCGGTCTCAATAGTTTCTTTGATGGACGGCAGCAAGCGGTCGGTCTGGCTGCGCAGGTGGGTCGCGTAAATCCCGTCGAAACTTTTTAGGATTTTCACCAGTTCCCTTATTTCTTCTTCGCGCGCAACGCGCCCCTGAACGTAGCCGAGTCCGGTTGAAAGCCCGAAAGCTCCATCAGAGAGAGCTTCAGCTAGCACTCTTTTAAAAACAGCGAGCTCGCTTCTCGTGAGCGCTCGCTCAGCTTCGTTCGTAATCGCGCGGCGGACGGTAGCGTGGCCGGCCAGTGTCCCGAAGTTTACACCGAGCGGCACGCGTTTGAGAGAGGCAAGAAATTCCGCCATAGTGTGCCAGTTAACGTTTACCTGCGATGGATCTGCCCACTTCTCTATTCCTTCCAGCGCGCCGTACAAAAGCGGGGCAAGCGATGCTCCGCAATGTCCGCCGATAATCGTAGTGACGCCTTGATTGGTAAAATCGTTCTGCGATGGGTTGGTGAAAATGTCCAAATAGTGGTCGGAATCGGTATCAATATCAATGAAACCCGGCGTAAGGTAGTTACCCAAGCCGTCAATCACCTCATCGGCGTCCTTATTCTTCAGATTGCCTATAGCCGCAATGATGTTTCTTTGTACGAAAACATCGGCCTGCCGCGGCGGTTTCCCCTCGCCGTCTATAATTTGCACGCTTTTTATAAGCAAGCTCATTGCCTGAATTATAACATTGAGACGGTTCGGCTACCTTATATGTCTGAAACTCACGCAAAAAACCTGGAGACGAAGAATAATATCAAGCCTAAGGCAACGAACATTACCGATATAATCCAAAAGCGCATTGTGACCTGCGATTCGGGCCAACCGAGAGCCTCAAAATGGTGATGGATGGGCGTGGATAAAAACACTTTCTTTTTGAAAAACTTTTTACTGGTTAGCTGGATAATCACCGAAAGTGATTCCAGAACCAAAATTGAGCCGAAAAACGGCAGGAGGAGGGTGGTGTTGGTAAGCATAGTCATTACGCCCAAGGTGATACCCAAGGCCATACTGCCCGTATCGCCCATAAAGAATTTCGCGGGATGAATGTTGTACCAGAGAAATGCGAGAAGCGCGCCCACCATCGCTCCGCCCATCGTGGCAAGGTGGAAACGGTCGAGAGCGAAGGCCACCACCGTAAGCGCCGCGAAAGCGAAGAGCGATACGCCGCCCAGTAGCCCATCTAAGCCGTCGGTTTCGTTAGCCGAAAAAGCGCTCGCAACGATGATGAATATAAACACCGGGATATACCAAAGCCCGATATCGAATACGCCGAGAAACGGCACCTTGAAGACATGCCAGTCCAAGTTTTGCGGAGCGTAGAACCACCACGCGCCGACAGCGGCGAGAATAGTATAGACTACGAGTTTATAGCGGACGGACAGTCCCCCGCCCTTCGGACCGACTTTAAGGACTCCCAAAATATCGTCGGCAAGCCCCAGAATCGCCGCGATCGCGAGCGCGGCAAGCGGCAAGTAAGTTTGGGCGCGGTCAACGAAGTTCAGGTATCTGAAGAAACCGTCGAACACAAGATTCAACGCCGCGAAAGTCGCGGCGAGTCCCAAGACAGTCCCCCAAATAATTACGCCGCCCATCGTCGGCGTGCCGGATTTGCTGGCGTGGAGCTGCGAATATATCGGCGCCGCCTCGCTCGCGCGGATCTGCTTTCCCGCATTTATTTTCTTCAATAGGTTTAAAACAAGCGGCGTCACGGTGAGCGCTACCAAAAAGGCCACAATCGTGACCGTGAATACTCTTATAGCTTCCAAGACCATCATAGCGTGTCCAAAATCTTTTGGGTTTCCTGAAACCTGTCCCCAGCTCCCAGGATAACGATTAACTTCGGACCGTTGACATTAAATATTGAAATCAAGTTTCCGCCGGACTCCGGCAGTTGGCCGGTTTTGCCGCCCAAGAAATTTTTCTCTCCGGCAAAACTATTTATGTTGTCCAAATAGCGCCGTTCCCTGTATCCGCCTTTTGTAACCGAGACATAGTCCCCAGGCTTGCGGCTTGTTGCGAACAGGTCCGGATTGCTCACCCAGACAAATCTTACTAACTTATCCAGGTCGGTTGTTGTTGATAAGTTTTTTACCGACAGGCCGGACGGGCTTACAAAGACGGTGTCGGTCATCCTTAACTCCTGCGCTTTGTCGTTCATCGCTTGGATGAACTTGTCGTAGCCGTAATGCCGGGCCAACGCTTCCGCGGCGTCGTTGGACGAAACTAGGAGCATCGCTTTAATAAGATCCTTCGCGGTCAATGTGTCGCCGATTCTGAAAGTTGGAGCGGTTTGATTATCCTTCAGTGGCTGTTCCGCTTCAGCGGTGATTTGTATCTTGTCACTATCGGGGATCAACCCTTTCGCGACAACCGCGGTCATAAGTTTGGTAAGCGACGCTATCGGCCAGCGTTTCATATCATTCCAGCCCCAAATCTCCCCGCCGTTTAAGTCGTAAACCGCTGCGACATCGGCATCAAGTTCTATAGGCGGCTCCGCGACAGTTGGGGAGCCCGGAGCGTAAAGCGCCGCAGAGCCGAAAGAGTCCGAGATAAACGGCGCGCCGGTAGATACCGGCACCGGGTTTTTCGGCGCCGCGAAAACGCCTCCCTTTTCACTGCCTATCAAGTTCGCGCCGATGATTAAACCGGCGGCGATGCCGACTGTTGCCGCGACCGAGAATAAAACGCTACTTAGCCGATCCAGCTTCATTTGTTTCTTGTTGCCTCAAATTATTTATGAGTTCCCGGTATTTAGCGTAGTCCGGCAGTTCAACTGGCGCATTAACTCCAATATGGCGCAGAAAATCAAATGAGGCTTGGTAAAACGGCGCCGCGGGATGCTTGGCATCAGATGTTTTTTTAATCAGCCCGCGCACCATCAGACTCCTTAAAATGAAACTTGAATTTACGCCGCGGATGTAGTCAATCTCGGCTCGGCTGCAGGGCCCCAAGTAAGCTATAGTCGCGAGCGCCTCCAGGCTTGCGGGCGTAAGTTCCGCATCCAACTCTTCTCTGACAGCCTGCTTCAGTAGTTCGCCGACTTCGGGCTTGGTTGTGAGTACCGCTTCGTCGTTCCGGACTGTGAGCCGCAATCCCCTGTTTTCCGCTTCAAAATCGGCGCTCATCTCCCGCAGCACTTTCTCAACATCCGCTGTATCGGTTTTGAGCAGGGTCGCGAGTTTTTTGATTTTTGTCGGCTCACCATAGACGAAAAGTAACGCTTCAAGAGCCGCTTTGATATTACTCATCAATGGGAACCCATCTTAAGAATACATTCTAGTCGCGTTGCAAGAGATTTTCTCGTATCCGCAAGGCGCGACGAGGAAGTTGTAGCGGTAGCTACTGCGACGAGGAGCAACGCAGCGGGACGAGAAAATATCAGCAACCCGAAGGGATGCGGCCAATTTCGCGCGATCACTGCGTCGCTCCTCCTCGGAGTGCATCCAGCACACCTGTGTCGTCGCTCCTTGTGCCGCACAAAATTGGTTCGTATCGCGACCGAAGGTATTCTTAAGAGGGGTTCTAACCATTTTGCGCCACTATTTTTATTTCTTTGAACATCCCCGACTGCTCAATTTGGATGGAATTCTCTTTCAGGAGGTGAAGCAGGGCGAGGAACATAATCACGATCTCTTTTTTCTCTTTGCCAACCGTAAGCTCACCGAAACTGGTTTGGATAAGTTTGCTGATTGCGGAGGCAAGGCCTTGGATCGTTTCTTCCAGACTCACCAGTTTGATTTTCTCCTCGTCTTCTTTCGGGAAGATTACCGCAATTTCTTCGTTTAGTCGAGCAATCGCGGCTAGCAACTCCCCCGCCTGGAGCGGCTGGCTAAGATAGAAACCCTGCGGCACGTCGGTCAGAAATTCCCGGAGATAAATCGGATGCGCGCCCCAAAGTTTCTGTATAGCGCGTTCCGCGCCTTTCAATTCGCGATAGATCACGAGGCGGGTTTCCAAGTCGGTCATTTCACGCTCTTCTTCGGCCGAGACGCCAAGGGATGGTAGAAGAGCGTGAGATTTTATGAGAATGAGTTTCGCGGCTACCGCGACGAAATCTGCAAGCAAAGCGACGGGGACAGCTTCGAGTTTCTTGATATAACTAATGAAATCAGCCGTCACCTCGGCAAGATTGATTCTAGTTATTTCCAACTCCCGCGCTTCAATAAGCTCGAGCAATTTGGCGATTGGCCCCTGGAATTCCGCGAGTTTTAATTCGTAGGCATCCATTATTTTTGCGCGAGGGCGCTTGTAGTGTAGGTGTTATTGGGATCCCAGAGCATCCAGCCATCATACATATACTTACGGCCGTCCGTCCCGCCACTCGCGCACTCACGGCTCGGGCCGGTGAGTTTCGCGAGCGCCGCCGCTTCAGTCTCCGTTGGCTCGGTAAAACAAAATGAATCCGTCACCGCTTTCATCTCGTCTTGAACCATCGAAGCGGTGTATACCGCGCCAATATCAAAATCCTGCAGCCATGGCCGGAGTTTGGCGAGACGCGGCGCGGTACCGTCCGGTCCCGCCGGTATTTTCAAAAACTTGGCAATGGCATTATTCAGCGAATAACTTACCACCTCATATGGATGCGCGGCCGGGTTCTTATAGCCGATGAACCCCGCCGCATAGTGAGACGGGTAAACCATCGGCGCAACGTAATCGAAATATTGTGCCGCATCTTCAATCGTCTGCCCGATGCCCATATCGTCTCCAGCAACGGTGGTAAGCCCGAAAACATCCGCCGAGATATTCCCCTTAACGTGCTCGCGGAGATAGCCGAAAAATTCTTTCAGCGCTTCGCGTTTCTCAACCGTGGGTTTGTAAAAAGGAAACTCCATATTGTATAGCAGCCCATCCGATGGGAAGCGAACGTAATCGAAATTTATTTCGTCGAAGCCGCGCGAGACGGCATCGTTTGCGACCGCCGCGACATAATCCCACGTATCATGTCCGGCCGGGTCAAGCCACGCTAAATCTTTCTGGCCTTTCCATACCTCACCGGTAATTTTATTTTTAACCGCGAGATCGGGCCTGGCGGCCGCCAGGATTGGATCCTGAAAAACGGTGACGCGAGCGATCGTATAAATGTTATTGTCGTGGAGCTGTTTAATAAGAGCATTAGGACGGGCGATGCGGATTTGACGGTCGGCGCCGGAAGATTTTACTTCCGGCACATCCATCGCGTAGGAAACGTAGCCCGAATAATCTTTGATATCTATCACAACCGCGTTCAATTCGGTGCTTTTCGCTAGATTAATAACCCATTGTATTTTTGACGATGATCCTGCGGACCAGCCGGTAAGATAAATCGCTTTAACGGCCGCCGGCGGATTAGCAAGCAGCTGTTGGGGCGGCAAATCGGGCGTTTTGGCGTTCACTACCGCGGCAGCAGATCCCGTGGTGGCTTCCGGAACCGATAAATCAAGTACGCTTACAGCCGGCTCTCCAGTGGGGTCAAACGAGAGTTTATGACTGTAGCCAAGTATAAAAACCGACCCCGTAAGGAGAGCGGCGAAAAGGAGTATTAGTAAGAATCGCGGCATAGTTCGGAGTCGCTTCATTTTATGCCGTTTAACACTATAATTAAAGCGGTGGTTCAATAAATTCACCATAAATTATGGCGCTTGCGATTTACCGTAAATACCGGCCTCGGCTTTTAGCCGAACTTATCGGGCAGGATCTCACAGTTGAGATCCTTAAGAACGCGGCGAAGGAGGACAGGCTAAGCCACGCCTATCTTTTTTACGGTCCGCGCGGCACCGGTAAAACCACGGCGGCAAGAATCGTCGCCAAGATAGCGAACTGCGAGACGCGGGCGAGCGATCCCAAGTTTCGGGCTACTGGGGAGCCGTGCAACAAGTGCCGGCCGTGCCGGGAGATTGATGAAGGACGGGCGCTCGACGTGATTGAAATTGATGCGGCTTCCAATCGCGGGATTAACGAAATCCGCAATCTGAAAGAAGGCGCGAGACTCTCCCCCTCTTCATACCGTTACAAAGTTTTTATTATTGACGAAGTCCACCAGCTTACTAAGGAAGCCGCAAACGCTTTATTAAAAACTCTTGAGGAACCGCCGCCACACGCGATATTCATTTTGGCTACGACCGAGGCGGACAAATTGTTGCCCACGATAACTTCGCGCACCCAGCGGTTTAATTTCAAGCGGGTGCCGACGCAGGCAATTTTGAAAAAGTTGAACGCGATAATCCGCGACGAAAAACTTGAAGTTGACGGCGCGGCGCTGGAGCTTATCGCCGCTTTAGCCGACGGCAGTTTCCGCGACGCAGAATCTCTACTGGAACAAGTTATTTCAATGGGCAACGGCACGACTTTGGATAGCGTTGAGAGATTATTAGGCAAGGTGGGTTTGGTCCGTACCTCAACTCTTGCGGGGCATATTCTTTCGGGAGACTTAGAGGCGGCTTTAAGTTATCTGGCTGATATAAATGAAGCTGGTTTTAACTTGGTGCAGCTCACCCGCGATTTGATCCATTATCTCCGCCGCGTGCTTTCGCTGAAGTTCAATCCACGCTTAGAAGAAGTTTTCAGGCGCGAGCTCACCGCCGAGGAAGTCGCGGTAATCAAGAAACATGGCGCGATGGTTCAAGATGACGCAAAACTTATCGCCGTTATCCGATCGCTCATTCGCGCTTACAGCGAGATGCGCTACAGCCCGTTCGCGATAGTGCCGCTGGAGGTAGCGATAATTGAAAATTTAAAACAATAGGATTATAATTTTATCATTAAAGGTCGGTTAAATAAAAACGAATAAAATAAATATGAAAGAAAAATTAGGCGTTCTGGCGGGAATTTTACTGGTGCTCGGAGTAATCGGTTTAACCGGAATAAATTCGGTTTCTTCAGCCAACCCCGAACCGCTTGAGAGAAAAATCGTGGTTTTTAAATCAGGAGTTTTGGATGAACCGGCCAGAGAAGCGCTGTTGGCGAAATTCGGCGCGGTTAAAACCAAAGATTTAACTCTGATTAACGGAAAAGCCGTTCTTTTGCCGCCAAAAGCAGAAGCAGCATTGGCTCGTCAGACTGGAGTTTTAAGAATTGATGACGATGTTATTGTTGAGGCTTTAGTAAAAAAAGCCAGAACTCCCAAACCTCAGCCGCTTGAAGTTTTGCCTTGGGGCATTGACAAAATTGACGCTGAGCTGGTCTGGCCCTCAGGCAATACCGCTGACCCTGTCAAGATGGCAATTATTGACACTGGCATTGACGTTAAACACCCAGATTTAACCGCTAATCTTAAAGGCGGCGTCAGCACAGTTGGGTACACTACCAGCTATAATGATGACAATGGCCACGGCACTCATGTTGCCGGAATTGTCGGGGCTGTTGATAATGAAATCGGCGTTATTGGCGCTGGTCCAGCGATTGACCTTTACGCGGTTAAAGTTTTGGACCGCCGCGGCTCCGGTTATCTTTCCGATGTCATTGAAGGCCTTGACTGGGCGATTGCTCATGGAATGCAAGTTGTTAATATGAGTTTGGGGACTTCGGCTGATGTCTTGTCTTTCCGCGAAGCGGTTCAAAGAGTTAATAGCGCTGGTATTGTTCAGGTGGCAGCAGCCGGCAATAGCGGCGGTTCGGTGATTTATCCGGCTGCTTATCCGGAAGTGATTGCGGTTTCAGCCACTGACAACACCGATACGATTGCCTCTTGGTCTTCTCGCGGCCCGGAAGTTGACTTAGCAGCGCCCGGAGTTTCAATTTATTCAACTTACAAGGGGCAAACATATAAGACCTTAAGCGGCACTTCAATGGCAGCGCCTCATGTGGCCGGAGCGGCCGCTTTAGTGTTGAACTCCGCGATTGGCGCTTATGATCTGAATGGTAATGGCGTCTGGGACCCGATTGAAGTTCAAAACAAACTTCAGGATAAAGCCGTTGATTTAGGAAGTCACGGCTTTGACAATTTATACGGCTGGGGCTTGGTAAACGCTTTTAACGCGGTTCAGTAAAGGTTTATAGAACACAAGAAAAAGAGGTAAAATAAATCGAGCGTAGAGACGCTCGATTTATTTTATTGCCGGGCCGTCTAATGGTGTTTGGTTCTCGAACAACGGTATGGTATAATTTCTGCATATGAATGCTGTTCGATTAAGTTACGGCTTATCAAAGGAGGAAGCAGTCGCTTTAAGGAAGCAAGGACTGTCATATTCAGAAATCCTCAAACATATTCCAGTTGCTAAATCGACGTTATCTTTATGGCTTCGCTCGGTTGGTTTATCCAGGAGACAGAAGCAGAGACTAACCGAGAAGAAGTTAGCGAGTATGCGCCGTGGAGCAATTGCGAAGAGGAACCAGCGTATAGAAATAGCAAGCAGCATTAAATCAGAAGCAAAAAGAGAAGTAGCCAAAATTTCAGACCGAGAACTCTGGTTGATTGGAGTTGCCTTATATTGGGCAGAAGGTTCAAAGGAAAAGGAACATAACATCGGTCAAGGAGTAATTTTTAGCAACTCTGACTTCTCTATGATTAAGGTATTCTTAAAGTGGCTAAAGGAGTCGATAAAAATTGGAGAAGAAAATATTAAGTATGAAATTTACATTCATGAAAATCTAAGGGATGAGGTGCGTAAAGTGAAGCAATATTGGTCAATGGTAACAAACGCCCCGCTTAAAGAATTCAAACGCATCTATTTCAAAAAGAATAAAATTAGTACAAAAAGAAAAAACATAGCCGAAAATTATTACGGTCAATTGCGTATACGAGTTAATAAGAGCACTAATTTAAATAGAAAAATTGCAGGATGGATAGAGGGCATGATACAATCTATCCTATAAAATGCCGGGTCATCTAACGGTAGGATAGCGGGCTTTGAACCCGTTCATTTAGGTTCGAATCCTAACCCGGCAGCCAATTTGTAAAGTTTCCGTTTCCCGCCTCGCTCGGGCGGGCCCCATAGCAAAGCCTTCGGCTTGCTACGGGGCAAGCAAAAAGCAAGAATTTTTGTTTACCTCGTAGGCCCCGCCCTTTTTGGGAAAAGAGCGGGGTCCTTCGGGGC
>Ga0210017_1004868_pt1 | contig 10886 bp, 12 predicted proteins | sample CryGeyCG2014_020_FD_183966 | JGI IMG/M metagenome (GOLD analysis project Ga0210017, IMG submission 183966) | Groundwater microbial communities from aquifer - Crystal Geyser CG08_land_8/20/14_0.20 (SPAdes) (version 2) | ecosystem: Environmental > Aquatic > Deep subsurface > Groundwater | place... | reverse complement strand
CGCGATGTAAAGCGTATCCAAATCCAGCATAGAAGGGCTTAACTCGTGATCTCAAAATATCAGTAGCACTCTCAGCACTCTTATCCGTATATAACTCGCTAAATCCAAATGACGAATAACAGTCTACTACATTCTGAGCGTATATTCTACCAACACCTTTCAATGTGCCCACATAGAACGTATCCTGTGAAATTAGCGCACCTGTATAGCGAGCTTCAACATGAGATTCCTTGTACTTCTCGCTCTCTCGCATCAACAACTCAAACTGCTCTTCCGTCAGTATGAAACCATTCCTCGCGCTCTCTTGTTCTAATCGCAGCAGTCTCTGGTGACGCCTGTTGAGATTATGTCGTTTGAGTATATTATACACTCCACCGGACGATATGTCAATGTTTTTCTTCTTAAGTTCTTGTGCTATTCTTAGGGGTCCATGGGTTGGATACTCAAGACAATAATCGAGTACTGCCCTCTCTTTTTGAGGAGAGGCCTTGTTTGGCATATTGGGAGGTCTCCTCTGTTTATCTTTTAACCCATCTATGCCATATCTATCAAAGAGCCTTTTGTATTTATAATAACTCTCCCTGGAGAAACCTAAAGTGCGACAGGCACGAGAAATATTCTTGACTTTTTCGGCAACTTGTAGTAAAATATATCGTTGCCGGACTAAAAGTTCGGTAGTGGTCATCTTGTACCTCCCGTGTTTTTTTGTTTATAATATAAATAATCAACTTATATTATAACACATGGAGGTCAATTTGACCACTTTTTTCTTTTTAAAAATTAACTCAAACTGTCAACACTACTCGTGAACAGTACAAATAATATTTTGTTGAATTCTATTGAATCAAAGGCCCAGATAAAAAAGGAGGAAAGTCCGTTTTTTGTGAGGTTTGTAGTGAAGAACAAATTCAGGGTTCCGGCAGGTCTTACAAAAAGAGGGCTGAGATGTAGAAAAATGGTTAATCTTGAGATAGAGTCTCTTGTCACCATGCTTCCATCATCCAGAAGGGTGGAAATAGAAACCATAATTATAAATAAGGCAAAGAATCATAGGTTGAGGGTAATGTTTCCGACAGATATTGAGACCAACTCATTTTTCACTTTCTCGAAGTTTGATTGTATTGAAAGAAAGATAGAAGACCTGCCAAAAGTGGAAGATTGGGTAGAGAAGCCAACTGGGACATTCCCGTTTGACAATTTCATAGATATTTCTTCGGGGAAAAGGGGACTCGCGATTCTCTCAAATAATAATAAAGAGGGGGAAATAATTAACAATTCTGTTGTTGCTCTCACACTTCTTCGCTGTGTCGGCGACCTTTCAAGGGACGATCTTGTTACGAGAAGAGGACATGCAGGTTATCCCATTCCTACTCCAGGAGCTCAATGTCATGGAAAATACAGATTCAAATACGCCATTTTGCCTCACGCTGGGAACTGGAAAGAGGCCGGGGTTTTAAGAGAATCACTTGAACACTCTGTCGACCTAAAAACAGTTTTCAACGATCAGCCTCAACATGGAGATCTACCCAAAAGATTTAGTTTTCTCTCCATCGATCCTTCAGAGCTTATCCTTTCGGCTTTTAAGCTTGCAGAGGATTCAGATGCGCTTGTTCTACGAGTTTATAATCCTACAGAAGAGAAAAAAGAGATTAAGATTAGGTTATTTAACTCTCCCCGGTATACCTATCTGTCTAATCTAAATGAAGAAAAAAAGAAACCGATACAGATAAGTGACAGCATTATACCAATCGTTGTTGAAGGAAAAAAGATATTCACCCTTCTTCTATCTAATGTGGAGGTAATATGAAGATTGCCGTTGTAGGAGCAATAAATTATGACCACATCACCACATTCAACGGAGAAGAGAAGGAAGGATTGGGCGGAATACTCTACAATGTATTAGCTCTGTCCAATGTTACCAAAAGACATAATCTACCGTTTATATTTCACTCTGATGGGAAATTATGGCACATTCTGGACGACCTGATTGAATGTGGTGTTAATGCTATCCATCCCCTTGAACCACTTTCGATGGATGCAACACAACTGAAAAAGGAATACGGGGATAAATTATGTCTTATTGGAAACGTGGACCTCGATTATCCTCTTACCAGGGGCACACCCGAGGATGTCCGTAGGATGGTTAAAGAGAGGATAGAGAAACTTGCACAGGGTGGTGGTTACTGCTGCGGTAGTAGTAATACCATTGCAAATTATGTACCGGTGGAGAATTACATTGCACTGCTTGAGGCAACAGAAGAATATGGGAGGTATCCAATAAGATGAGAACCTTTTTTTCAAATCCTTTTGCTGCCTTACTTCTCGTTGTTGGAGGAGGAGGTCTTTTATGGTTGCTCGTTACACCGTACGCCTTTCGGGCATCTGATGTTGAAGATGGCAGAGTCAAGGTTACAATGTGGTATATGACAGGCGCAAAAGAAGAAAAGCCCGAAGTAGTCAAGGCATTCAATGAGTCTCAAGATTCAATACTTATTGTTGCATCGGCAATACCCTGGAGGGAGCACGAGAGAAAGATTCTCACCACCATACTTGGTGGTAGCCCACCGGATATAATATCACAGGTCGGTTCTGTTGCAAAGTGGGCGACAAGAGGTGCCCTTATTCCCCTGAATGAATTTATAGAGGAAGACAGTTTTGACATTTCTGTCTTCTTCCCTGCCCTTGTTCAGGAGATGAGCTATGAGGATAAGATATACGGAATACCAACCGCAACTGCCTGTTATTGTTTATTTTACAACAAAGACATAGTGGGTGATACCCCGCCTCCCAGAACCTGGGATGAAATTGTGACCCTCTCGGAGAGATTCTCCACCTATGATTCACAAGGCAGAATGACAAAGGCGGGTTTCATACCTAACTACGGCAATTTCCCAGCCGCTATGTTCTACTCGCTTGAATTAGGTGCAGAATTTCTGTCAGAAGATGGAAAGAGGGTTAAGCTATGTACACCTCCTGTAATTGAGTCTCTTGAATGGACTGTGAATTTCTACGAAAAGTTTGGATTAAGAAATCTCTCCGCACTTGTAGCAAGTTTTTCAACTGGTGAACAGCACGGATTTATAAAAGGCGATGTAGTATATGCGATTCTGGATAATACATTCGGGGACCAGATAAGAATGTACGCGCCAGAGATGAATTACGGGGTTGCGCTCATCCCCACTCATCCTGGGAGTGAAAGTGTTACATCTGCTGGCGCCTGGTGGTTTGCAATACCCAGAGGAGCCAAGCATTCACACGAGGCATGGGAATTCTTAAAATTTGTGAGTAGCAAAAATGTGCAACTTACACTCTTTCTCGAGGAGAAGAAGGAGAAACTCCTACCATCTAATAGACTGGTTTACAAGGATTCGACATTTCTTAAATATCCAAACATAAGAATATACAAGAAGCAGATGGAGAATGCTACATCTCCAACATTTATCCCGTTTGTCCACGATGCCTTCTGGCGAGAATATACAAACGCTGTAGAAAAGGTAATTCATAATATTGCGAGTCCGGAAGATGCCCTTAAGGAGGCAGAAAAGAATATTCAGAATGAGCTTGATAAGGCAATGACATATGACGAATATGTCAAAAAACATATCAAATAAGCAGGATCAAACAGTCTTGGGAATATTATTCTCATCTCCCTGGATAATAGGGTTTATTCTATTCTTCACATACCCTATCATCTCATCTCTATATTATAGCTTCTGCCACTTTGATATTTTCCGTCCTGCACAATGGATTGGTCTCGGAAACTATAAGGAACTTTTTACCACTGACCCATATTTCTGGCAATCGATTTGGAATACCATATTTTATGTGGTCTTGCGGGTCCCTCTTAATATAATAGGTTCTCTCCTTCTTGCTATGATGGTAAATAGGCCTCTGCGTGGTATTACGGGATACAGGACACTGTATTTCTTTCCGTCGCTTGTAGCAGGGGTTTCCATCTCGGTTATATGGATGTGGATGTTCAATCCTCAGTATGGACTTATAAATTCATTTCTACGAGGGATTGGTATTGAAGGTCCCCTCTGGCTTGGAAGTATCAGGTGGTCAAAACCTTCGCTTGTCCTTATGACCCTCTGGGGAATTGGGGGAGGTAGAATGATTTTGTATCTTGCCGCTCTTCAAGGGGTTCCCAAAAGTCTCTATGAGGCGGCGGATGTGGATGGAGCGACTGGATGGAGCAAATTTATGAATATAACAATACCTATGATATCGCCTGTTCTTTTTTTGACATTGATCTTTGAGGTTATTGGTTCCTTCCAAGTATTTACTGAGGCATATGTTATGACAGGGGGAGGACCGCTCAATTCAACACTGTTCTATAATCTTTATTTATATCTTAAGGCATTTATTGACTTTGATATGGGTTATGCCTGTGCTATGGCATGGATATTATGTGTAGCGATGTTACTCTTGACAATCTTACAATTTAGGTTAGCGCGAAAATGGGTGTTTTATGCTGGAGGATAATAATTTTATGGGTAATAATGCCAAGAAAATAGCGGGAAAAGTATCACTCTACCTCATATATGCCTTTATAGGGGTGATATTCTTTCTACCTTTCCTCTGGATGCTCTCAACATCGTTAAAAGCAGGAGGCGAGATATTTGTATATCCACCAAAGTTTATCCCCACAGAACCAAGATGGGAAAATTATGCCGAGGCCGTTCGTGCAATACCTTTTCTTGCCTATTTCAGAAATTCAGTGTTCATAACCGTTATGGCAATCATAGGCACGGTTTTATCAAGTTCATTCGTAGCCTATGCCTTTGCAAAACTCAAATGGAAAGCAAGGGACAAGGTTTTCTTTATAGTTCTTTTTACTGCAATGTTTCCGATGCAGGTTACGATGATACCCGTCTTCATATTATACAAAAACCTTGGCTGGCTTGATTCCTTTAAACCTCTTATTATTCCATACTTCTTTGGAGGAGGGGCATTTAACATATTTCTTATGCGTCAGTTCTTCCTTACGATACCCGAATCCCTTTCTGAGGCTGCCAGGATGGATGGATGTAGCGAGTTTGGAACCTACTGGAGTATACTGCTACCGCTCACAAAGCCAGCTATGATCACAATTGCGCTATTTACGTTTCTCCTTACTTGGAATGATTTTATGGGACCCTTAATCTTTCTTTCAACAAAGGAAAAAGGCACCCTTGCCCTTGGATTGGCTATGTTTGTTGGACAGCACGCAACCGAATGGCATCTCTTGATGGCTCTCTCGGTCTTGATATTGATACCTATAGTAATAATCTTTATTTTCTCTCAGAGATACTTTGTTGAAGGAATAACAATGACAGGAATGAAGGGATAAAAAATGAATTCAGGAAAAAGGGTACTTTTGGCATTGAGCCACAAAGAGCATGACAGAGTCCCTATTGATTTGGGTGGCTGTAGGGCATCTGGAATTATGGGAATAGCCTATAATGTGTCACCTGAGAATATAATGGCAATGAACGAGGCTGTGATGGAATATGGTATGAATTTCCCAAAAGCTGGATATCCAACCCAAAGACAATATTGAAGTCGAGTAAAGACCTAAATACCTATCCATGGCCCGATCCTGAGGATATAGACTATTCATCTATAATAGAGTCAAGAAAGTATCTGCCAAAGGGGATGATAGATGCTACTCTTGAATATGGTGGGTATCCAATAAGTGTTTAACGCTGTCTTATGAGTATAAAAACAAAGGATATTCAGGTAACAGATCTTGGGCTGATATTTAACAAGACCAGGAATATTGATGGTTTTGACGGTGCCTACTCTATATCTGTAGGTAATAATATATTGTGGTTATTCGGCGATACATTGGTTAGAGACAATGAAATGATCTGCAACTCAGCGATTTTCACTAACTTTTTTGACCCTGATAAGGGCCTGGAGCGAGTGAAGGTGAAGGTGAGTCAGGATGGCTATCCTGTAACAATCATTGAGCCTACGCCAGAAGAGAAAAAGATAAAATGCAGAATCTGGCCATTACATGGGATTACTCTAAATGAGATGGTTTATATATATTATGTGTTGATAAAAGTAACCCCAGGCGATGAGTTCCCGTATAGGTCATCCTCCTTTAATTTTGTGGAGGTTGGCAGCGGTCTTGCAAAGTATGACCCGATACCGGACAAAATGAATCGTTTATTAAAGGAAGAAACTTTATTATGGTGGAGTAGGGATGAGGGCAATTTCGGAAGCGCTGTGATTGACAACGGTAATTACATTTATATCTTTGGAACACACCACAATGACCAGTTAGGCAAGAATTGCGTCCGACTATTGAGGTTAAAAAAGGATGATATTGAAGACCGCTTCAAATACAGATATTTGAAGTCATTCAAACCAGAATGGACAGAGGATGTAAATGAGGCAATCGATGTGACAGATGATGTTCCTTGTGAGATGTCTATCTCCTATAATAGATATCTGAAAAAATATCTTATAGTGCATTCCCTTGTATCAAGAGATAGCATAGTTCTAAAAGTATCAGATAACTTATGGGGACCTTATGAGGATTTTTGTACTATTCCAGTGAAACGAGTATCTCCAAACACTTTCCGTTACGCAGGCAAGGAACATAAAGAACTTGCAAAGGAGAATGGTAGAATTATCTATATAACCTATGTGGAATCAGAGATATACTGGCCACATCTTCTTCGAGTCAGATTTAGGTAGGTATATTATGTCTGAAAAAGTGCTTAATTTTATTAGTAATACTGACGAATACAATTTAGTGGTCGGTTTAGAGAAAATAGGTCAATTCATTTTCGACCTAATAAAAAGGGATTCTTCTAAGAAGCAGTATTTCTTTGCCTTTGATGGTTTCATTGGAGTTGGGGGGGAGAAAAAATAAAGGTGAAATGGAAAGATATGTCATAGCTCTTGATGTTGGAGGTACCTTTCTTGTCTCTGCTGTTATCAGCTCGAAAGGTTCATTTTTGAAAAGGAGTTATAAAAAAACTCCAGTCAATTCTAAAGGAACCTCTGAGGAGATAATAACGACCTTCGTTCGAACATTGCGGGAAGCCCTTGATATAGCAGAAGATAAAAACCTAAATGTAATCGGGATAGGCGTTGGTATGCCAGGGCCTTTTAATTATAAGGAAGGTATAAGTTTAATCAAAGGAGTTGATAAATATGAATCTATATATGGTATGAATCTAAAAAAAGAGTTCATTAAGCGATTGGATTTAAAGGAAGATTTTCCCATCTATTTTGAAAATGATGCAAGGACATTTCTTATGGGAGAGGACTGGATAGGTGAAGCCAGAGGCTACAAACGCGTTATTGGTCTTACCCTGGGTAGTGGTCTTGGTTCGGCATTTATGGCTGATGGGAAGATAGTGACTGAAGGTCAGGGAGTCCCTCCCTATGGATGGATAGGAGTATTGCCTTACGATAACGGAATTCTTGATGATATAATTTCTCGGCGGGGTATTATTGCAAGATATAATGATTTGACAAAAGAGTCGTCTTCAGGACCGGACGTTAAAGAGATTGCCTGTCTGGCGGAAAAGGGAGATGAAATCAGTCTTAAGGTTTTTGAAGAATTTGGTTCTCTTCTTGGTAAGGTACTTAAAGGCATCATTTTTCGGTTTGGAGCAGAATGTCTTGTAATTGGGGGACAGATTTCGAAGTCGTTTCCTCTCTTTAAAAAATCTCTTGTTCAAGAGATAAAATCTATTCCGTCTCTCAGGAAAGTTGTTCCTGCCCGCAGAATTGACTTGAGTGCCCTTTATGGAGAAGCGAAACTCGTTTTTCAGGATTAGCAAGGGGATTTGAATGAAGAAACTTCTTTTCTTTATAACCGACTGGATGGTTGAGGAGAAATCGGTTGTCTCTGCTACCCTCTCTTGGTTATCAGAGAAACACGGGTGGTAAAAGGGCACTTGGCATTACAGAATCTATCTCTGACGGTGAACTACAAGGACTGAAAACTATGGGGATTAGCGTTATAGAGACTATATTCACACCTGATGAGAAGATGAAAAGTCTTGAGAAGATGGGTTTTGGGGTTAGGGTTCTTGAAAATTCAAAAGATTTTGAATCCTTTACAAGGTGGGTTGCAGATAGATGGATAAAGAATTATAAAGGAATCTCTTACGCCGACCCTGTTCTCTGTGCCTACTGGATTCCATTTTCTGCAAGGAAGAGAATACTGCCTCTCTATTCACTTAACTGGAGGAAATTTGTTCCCATCGTTGCCTCGTATGCAGAAGGGGTGAAGAATGACTTAATCTGGGGTAGGCAGCCCTGGGACGATTTTATTACCGAGCTTTCAAAGTATGGAAAGGTTATGCAGTTGATAGATAACACAAGACCTGCCATTACAGTGAAGGATGAAATAAATTATCCTGTAAGTTATGTTAAACCAGAATATAATTACTGGACAAAGGAAATCCCGGACGATGTTCTAATCGAAAACAAAAGAAAGGACAAAATAGGTGTTACCTTTCTACTATATGCAAGTGACTTGCGGCATTTTACAATTATTCCGCGAATATTTGACCTTGTTAAGGCACAAAAGGTAAAAATAGGACTTGCCATAACGGATGCATGGTATGGTCACGCACCCGAACTTCTTGAGGATACGCTCATTCCCATTGAGTCGGGAGGGACATTCCCATTCATAGAGCCACTTGTCTGTAGTGCTGGACTTGGAGTAGCGACAGAGGCAAAGGGTTTTCTTCCTAGAGAGAAGTTTCTTCAGTTTTTGATAGAAGCAATGAGAAGGGTAGCAAAAAAGTGGGGGAAAAGACTCGCACCGAAGGGTTATTATCCCTGGCAGGATTCGTCACCTTATTATAAGCCAGAATCTGGAGAACCACAGTTTGATGTTGTCAAAGAGGCAGGGTTTGAATACTATATTACATATAAACACAGTGGTAGAGACCCTGAAATAGTGTATGAGGAAGATGACTTTATCGTGTTAAACCAGCAAAGTATTCAATGGGAAAAAGAAGCACCCTTGAGAGTTATAAAGGAGTTTGAGGATAGGATAAAGGGACCGGGTTTTATTATCGTTGGGCTGGACTCGCTATTTTGGGGCTTCCATCCCTTATTATGTTGACGAGCTCAGAAAGCCGAGAGATGCAATGGAGTATACAAAGAATACTGGGAAGGGCAGACCTTTTTCAGCCATACCCCATGAGATTGCAAAATATGCAAGGATATATGGGTCGAGCTAGTGTTGGTGAAAATTGGTCTTTAAAAAATGTAGGCAAGGAGTTAATTCGTTAGAATTTTATAAAAGGCTAATGCCTTAATTCCTTTTGTATTAAGCAAAAAAATTCAAAGGTTTTACTTCCATGTTCTAAAAGTTAAGTCATAATAGACGATCCATATAGAATAATTCAAAGGAGGCTGGATGAAGGAGGTTGAGAAATTTGGCGTTTTCATCTACTCTGGTGCGATGAATTGGCAGATATTCCAGCAAGATGAAGATGGATTTGGTGAAATTGAGCTTAAAGGCAGATGGAGATTAGACGAAGCGGAATGTGCCGTTGAAATGCGCCTTGTTAATCAGGATACAGGTGCGGTTGTATCAAAGGATACAGATTGGAAGCAAGCAGTGACAAAAACTGATGGTACCTGGTCTGGCGAGATAAAAAGAGTTCCTGCTGGGGGGTTATACAGGATAGAAACAAGGCTGACCCACAAAAAGCAGCCTCTGAAGGAATGGAGTATAAGAGGAGATATAATTCATAACATTGGTGTTGGAGACCTGTGGGTTATAGCAGGTCAGAGTAATGCTGTAGGATATGGTAGAGAGGCTGTGAACGACTCACCTGAACTCGGAGTGCATCTAATGAGAAACAGTGAAAAGTGGATACTTGCTACCCATCCATTAAACGACTCTACAGATACTCGACATCCCGTTAATTGTGATATACCAAACCCGGGCCACTCCTTTTGTCTTAGTTTTGCAAAGATACTGAAAAGGAATCTTGGTTATCCTATTGGGTTTATACAAACTGCGCTCGGAGGTTCTCCTCTCACAAGATGGAACCCATTAGAAGAAGGCGACCTCTACAAGAATATGCTTCATTGTATCGAACTTGCCGGGGGAAAGATAAAGGGTATTCTATGGTATCAAGGATGTTCCGATACAGATGACAAGGGTTCAGCGAGCTACGGAAGCAGATTTAAGAACACGCTCCTCAGGTGGAGAAAAGATCTGAAAGACGACGGTATTTCTATTCTCACCGTACAGCTCAACAGGGTGTATGGGATAAAGGATAAGGCAGTAGACCGTGGCTGGAGCAAGGTAAGGGAGGCACAGCGACAGGCTGCACTTGAATTGAAGAATATTTTTATTACCCCTGCTATCGATTTACCTCTATCCGATACTGTACATATTTCATCGGCTGGTAATATGATATTAGGAGAAAGGATGGCAAGAGTGGCACTCGGCGGGGTATACAAAAAACCAATTCAATTTAAGGCTCCCGATATCGCTAAGGCAAGTGGGTGCAACGGAGGGAAAACTGTAAGGCTGATTTTTGATAATGTAGTTGGCAGACTCTGTAATCAAGACTCTGACAGCCCATGTTTCAAGGTTGAGGACGAAAAGGGCGCTGTTGACATTACACAGATTGAATACAAAGGTAGTGAAGTCTATTTGAAACTTTTAAGAAAATTGGAGGGTTCAGCAGTCGTCCACGGAGCATACGGAGCTAACCCTCCTATGGTTCCCGTTGATATTGACAGAATGATACCAATGCTTGCTTTCTATAATGTAAAAGTAGGGTAAAACTTGAAAAGGAGGACAAATGAACTCTAAAGAAATGGTAAAGACCACTTTCAAGCATAGAGAGCCTGACAGAGTTCTGGTCTTTGACTTGGGGGTAAACGAACCGCTTTGAACACAG
>Ga0210017_1004867_pt1 | contig 10888 bp, 12 predicted proteins | sample CryGeyCG2014_020_FD_183966 | JGI IMG/M metagenome (GOLD analysis project Ga0210017, IMG submission 183966) | Groundwater microbial communities from aquifer - Crystal Geyser CG08_land_8/20/14_0.20 (SPAdes) (version 2) | ecosystem: Environmental > Aquatic > Deep subsurface > Groundwater | place... | reverse complement strand
GCCTTTCCGTATCGAGTCGCCGTTCCGCTCCGCTCAGCGCAAGGGCTTCGCTCCACGGCGACTCGAGGAAACCACTCGAAAATATGAATCTTTACCGACATCACAGTTGGAGACATTATACCAGTATTTCAATATAGACCCCGTTTTAATAAGAATCCTATGGCTCTTTTTCACATTCGTGGGCGGAGCGGGTATACTCGCTTACATAATCGCATGGGTAGTAATTCCCCTTTCACAGGAGAAGGTAGAAACTACGGCAGACGAGGAAAACAAAGCACAGGAGGAGGATAAAGGCGGATTCTGGGGAGGGATAACACTAATCATAGTTGGGATTATACTTCTCCTGCTTACACTTGGGACATTCTGGGTTAAACTCCTACCTCTATGTTTAATCACTGTAGGTATAATTCTTATCCTGAAGTATAGAGAAAAGAGTAAACTATAGTTTTTTGGAGGTATCTATGTCGGGACATTCAAAATGGGCACAGATAAGGAGGAAAAAAGAGAAAGTAGATGCCCAGAGGGGTAGAGCATTTACCCGTCTCATTCGAGAGATAACAGTTGCAGCAAGACAGGGTGGAGGCAATCCTGATACAAACGCACGGCTAAGGGCTGTTATAGATATGGCAAAGGCACAAAATATGCCTCAGGATAACATAAAGAAGGCTATAATGAGAGGCACAGGAGAACTGGAAGGTATCAATTACGAAGAGATCAATTACGAAGCATATGGCCCTTGCGGTGTTGCTATTCTTATAGAAGCGCTTACGGATAACAAAAATCGAACTACAAGTGAAATCCGCCACATTCTTTCCCACCATGGTGGTAACCTTGGAGAAAGTGGATGTGTTTCCTGGATGTTCAAGGACAAAGGCATTATCTATATTGATAAGGAGAAGATTGATGAGGAGAAACTTCTTATGATTGCACTTGATGCAAGTGCTGAGGATGTTATTACAGAAGATGATGCCTACCAGATAATCACCTCTCCGAAAGAATTTGAGCGTGTGATATCTATGCTGAAAGATAAAGGAGTAGAATACAATTCTGCTGAATTGACAAAGTCCCCACAGTCGACAGTAAAGATAGGTGAAAAGGACGCAAAAACTATCCTGAAGCTTATGGATGCTCTTGAAGAACATGATGATGTTCAACATGTCTATGCAAATTTTGATATACCTGACGAACTCTTGAACGAAGTAGCATAACATACCTTTATTGCCAAAAGTTTTTTAGATTGCTGAAAAGTCTTGTATGTTTGAAACTTATCCTCTTTCCTTTGCACAGCATTCTTCGAAATGCACATTCTGGGAATAGACTGTGGATTGTCTGCAACGGGCTATGCGATTCTGCGAGACGGTTGTGTAGCCTCAAATGGGATTATCAAGACAGATAAAGATAACAGTCTGGCATCCAGAATAAACACTATTTACCTTGGTATCAAAGAAATAGTGGATAGAGAGAAACCAGATTTAACTGTTATTGAAAGTCTGTTTTTTGGAAAGAATCTTAAGACCCTTGTCTCTCTCGCCCATGCAAGGGGCGTCATCCTTCTTGCAACCCATAATACCCGTATATACGAAGTAACTCCAGCAGAAGTAAAGAAGGCTGTAACTGGTAATGGAAGGGCATCGAAACAACAGGTCAGGTATATGGTTGAAAGATTACTAAATATCCCGCATGGAATTTCAGAGCACATAGTGGACGCCTGTGCCTGTGCCTTATGGGGACAATGGAAGATGAAGCAATCATAAGCTCATCTTAGGGATTTCTCTTCGGGTTCAGAGGGTTCTTATCTTGTATCTTATGGAGGATATATGAGTATATTTAAAAAGGGAGATAGTAGAAAGAAAAACGCAAACCGAAAACAGGAGGTATTCAAGAGGCTTGTGACAAAAAAGACAGAAAGTTTTGTAGGTAACTGTCCATTCTGCGGAGTATCTGTTACATTTGAGATGGAAGAGGATCTTGAGGAATTAACACTCATATGTACATCCTGTGAACGGATTATCTTCTATCTTGATAAGCTTCATACCCCTCCTCATGAGAGGAATCTGGATGACTTGCGACGGTTGAGTGTAGGAGATATTAACTGAACTATGTTTATAAATCATATAGAAGGCAAAGTAGTAGAGACGACGCCAGCGAGTGTGGTGCTTGAGTCGGGAGGCGTTGGATATTACATTAAGATACCTGTCTCCACATATGAACAACTGAAAAAGGACAGGATAAGGCTTTTAATAAGCATGATATTTAAAAACGAGGTGATAGAATTATATGGTTTTTATACTGAAGAGGAACGCAACTATTTTGAATCACTCCTCAAGGTAAGAGGAATTGGAGGAGAGACTGCATTAAGAATACTCTCAAGTATGAATTTTTACGAGTTCAAGGAGGTTGTGGATAGGGGAGATGTTGATTCACTTGCAGAAGTAAGAGGTATCGGGAGAAAAAGGGCAGAAAAAATCGTATTTGAATTAAAAGGGCTATTTAAGGAAGAGATAATTCCAAATGAGGCGTTATCCGCCCTTATTTCACTGGGATTTACAAGAAAAGAAGCCAAAAGGATACTTTTAAATGTTGTGAAATCAGTGCCACAGGGTGACTTAGAGATGCTAATAAAAGAGGCATTGAAAAACACTTAATCCAAAACTTATGATAGAAGAAAATATAACGACGCCCTTTCCTATAGAGGATGAAAAAGAAGTAGAAAGAGCACTTCGACCCAAAACCTTCAGTGATTTCATTGGGCAAGATAGATTGAAAGAGAATCTTAAGGTATTCATAGAGGCAACAAGGCGGAGAGGTGAACCATTGGATCATATACTGTTTTATGGACCTCCCGGACTTGGTAAAACTACCCTTGCCAACATCATTGCAAGGGAGTTAAGTGCTGATATAACCTCAACATCGGGTCCTGCACTTGAAAGACCGGCAGACCTCGCAGGTATTCTTACAAGGTTGAAGAGCCATGATATCCTGTTTGTTGATGAGGTACACAGACTGGGAAAGGTAATTGAAGAGTATCTATATCCTGCGATGGAAGATTTCTCGCTGGACATACTTTTGGATTCGGGACCTAATGCGAGATGTATAAAACTGAAACTCTCACCATTTACCCTCGTTGGAGCAACGACAAGGAGTGGGCTTCTTTCATCTCCTCTCCGTTCAAGATTTGATTTGACATTCAGGCTTGATTTCTATGTTCCAGAAGAATTAACATCCATTGTGAAGCGTTCTGCATCTCTTCTTGAGGTAGAGATAACAAAAGATGCAAGCGTGGAAATAGCCAAGAGGGCGAGGGGGACACCAAGAATTGCGAACAGGTTATTGAAAAGGGTAAGGGATTATGCAGAAGTAAAAGGAGAGGGTAAAATAACAAACGAAATAACCAAATTTGCGCTCTCTATGCTGGATGTTGATGGATGTGGGCTGGATGAAATGGATAAGAAGATACTTATGACGATAATAAAGAAATATAATGGCGGACCTGTGGGACTGTCAACACTTGCCGCATCAATTGGAGAAGAGGAGGATACAATATCAGAGGTATTTGAGCCCTATCTACTTCAGGAAGGATTTATAAAACGCACCTCTCGAGGCAGAGAAGCAACCATCCTTGCATATCAGCATTTCGGGATTACAAAAAGAGGACTTTGGGGTCAGTGACCCCGCTTTACTATTGCAATATCTCCTATTCTAATTTTCATCTGTTTGTTTTAGGCTGTATAACGGTGGAACTCACCTGCCAAAACCGCTTGCGGTTTTGGTCAGGTGTAGTGATTTGTTATACGCTGTTATTTAGAATTCAATAAAATAAACCAATTCCTCATCAATTTTTTCAAGGTCTAATAGCACTTTCTCTCTTCTTGGTTGCCCCCCAGCATTTCTAAAATCTCTCTGAAATGAACCACATTTAACCAAAGTATCATCTGTTATCCTAATAAAGGAAATCTGTTGTAAATCAAATGAAACTTTTCTTATCCTTGACCAAGCACCTCTCTTTATCCTTTCTATTTCATATTTTGATTTTCCACCCTTCAATGCTTCATGCCATTTTTGGAATGTCCTATCTTCATCGTTATATAAAACTTTCCCAAGGGCAAGAATTAAACCAACCTTTCCATAATCCTTAATCCCATTTGCCGTTGCTTCACTATCATTAACGATAATCTGGTGACTGCTCGTATTCATCGCATGTGCTTTGAAATCCCAAGGAATATTCTTAAGACCGTCAAACTCTACTCTCCCATATCTTGGTCCCGGTAACTTCATAACTCTTGACAGATACTTCCCACATAAAAATTGAAAATAGAATCCTATCCATTCCATTTGCTTCCAATGAGGGAAATTTGTTTTTTTCATTTCTAAGATAGAATCTCTGCCATCCCACAATTTAGGTATATGTCTTAATATTCTGCCAATTTGTTTAGCGGTTTTCAAATAAGTCATTCTACTTTCACCATATTTTACTCCTTTATCAAATAACTTTAATAAAGGTTGAGTGCTAGTTATTTCATATTCTTTCTCTTTTCTGATTCTGTATAAGTTTTTCTCTAATCTTTCTTTGGCAAATTCGTAATATTCTTTCACAATCTCAAATCCAATATATTGTCGATTTAGCATCTTACTAACCACAGCCACTTGACCAGAACCTAAAAATGGATCTAAGACAATATCACCTTTTTCACTTGAATACATTAATATTTTTCTTATTAACTCTGACGGTAATTTTGTGGGTGTTTTTTGGTCTCCTGTCCAGTATTCTCTTTTTATAATCCAGACATCTTCCTTATCTTCATAATGTAAACTTTTCCCTCTTTCACTTTTAGATTCCTTACCATACCGAGAATAAGGAAAGAACTTTCTTTTCTCATCATTTTTACAAACATAAAGACAATGATAATGCGAAGTTACAAATTTTCTCTTTGTTACAACGCCAAATTGGTACTTCCAAATAATATGGTTTACAGTAATAAAGCCTAATTTATTAATCGCTGTTAAAATATCGTTTAGATTATTCCATCCTGAAAAGACATACATACTTCCAGTATCTTTAAGTATTCTGTATACCTCCTTCATCCATTTCATAGTGAAATCGTAATATTTTTCTTTGGGAATTTCGCTGTATCCTTCCAAAACTCTTGAAGCAGTTCTATGATAATTACTTCTCTTCGCCTTAAAATCTATAGCAAAAGGAGGGTCTGTTATAACAAGATCTATAGTATTATTTGGGATACACTTCATTCCCTCTACACAATCCATATTATAGATTTTATTAAATTCTAACTCTTTCATATTTATATCCTCATTCTAAACGATTGCATATAACGGCTGCGGACATACGAAGTGCGAGGTGTAGCCGAGCATTTGGGCGGAGCGAAGCGTAGCCGTATGTGCGCTGATAATAATTACCTGTCTGCCGACAGGCAGGACATGAAATCAATTTGTATTGTATAATTATAACTTGCCTGACGGCAGTCAGGTAACACAATTCCGGTTTTGTCAAGTTCAAATCTTGCCTGTCGGCAGACAGGAATCAGAAAGGGGTGCTGTTGCGGAAGCAAGCTCGTTATTTGTGCTACGAAAACGATTTTTTAAAAAACGTTACTTGCCTCCCGGCAGGTAGGGGACATTTTTTCTTGCCTGCCCACCATCTGTTTGCCAGTCTACCCTGCCTGACGGTAGGCAGGCGACAGGTAGAGGGGGACAAATCGCCTTTAATATGTGTGTGTTAGGCGGAGTTCTATTATGGACCTGTATGTCTGAGCACCACTCACCTGGAGCGTTGACCTCCACCTCTCGGTCTTCCGCCACCTTTCCTGTCGCCTCTTCCACCGCCTCCTCTTTTGTCATCTCTTCTTCCACCACCTCCATATCCACCTCCGTATCCGCCACCACTAAACCCTCTTCCTCCGCCTCGACCGCTTTCAGACCGAGGGCGAGCCTCATTAACATTAAGTGTTCGTCCCTTCAACTCCTTACCGTTCATGCCGGTGATTGCGGCCTTAGCTTCGCCTTTGACGGGCATCTCCACAAATCCAAATCCCCTCGATTTACCGGTGAACTTGTCCATTATAATAGTGGCGGATGCAACTTGCCCGAAGCCTTCAAAAGCCTGCCTCAAATCATCTTCGGTGACATCGTACGACAAATTACCCACGTAGATATTCATTCTGACCTCCTCTTCTTTTCTTAAACATTTATGCCGGAATTTCGGCTAACGTTTTGCTGATATGAGAAGTTTGAGCGAAGCGAGGATTTGGGCGAAAGCCGAAGACTGCAGCCTCATATCTGCCGTTAGGCGATAGTGCGAACGAAGGTATATCAAATACATCTTTATTATTTATTCCCCCAATTTTGCCTCTTTAACCTCAATTATTTTTCCCACTCCATATTCTATGAAATCTTCTTTATACTCTTTTCTGAATGCTTCTCTAACCAGGTCACCGGTGCAATGAGAAGGAGCAACTTTTTTGACCTTTAATTCTCTAAGCCCTTTAACTACAGCTAAAGGAGGATGATGAAAACCTCCTATAGCTAAGTATACTTTTTGCTCAGGGAACATTTCTTTAGTTTTTTTAACGATATTTACAATTCCTGGGTGACCGCAACCCGTCATAACAATTAACCCTTTTTTTGAATTTATAATTAGAGATTGCTCTTTTGGAGGTCCATAAAGCTCTCCGGTGCTAAAAACAAAATCAGAGATCTTTTGGGGACCAGAAATATCTACAAATTCAGCTCCTTGGTCGATTATCATATTTCTAATGGAATTAGGGAAAGAAGATGGAATGAATACCGTAACATTATTGTTTTTTTCCAAAAATCCTTTTAACCCTCCAACATGGTCTCCGTGAATATGAGAAATAATTACTTTATTAATTGATTTGGGATCGATATTCATCTTCCCCATATTGAAAAGCAAAATCTCTGAATTTTCTCCAGTGTCAAATAATAAAATCTCTTTAGGAGTTTTTACTACCGTGCCAAAGCCCCAGTCAGTTTTCAATTCTGGGTCTACTTGGTAATTGTCATAAACTGAAATCAAAGCAACTTCTTTTATTTCCTCTATTTCTTGTTTTTCTTGTTGAAAAGATTTTTTTGGCAGAGATTCTGCTGGAATATGGGTTAAATATAAATAAATTCCTATTCCTAACAAAACTAAAATTATGATAAAGATAGACTTTTTGTAATTCATATCTCAATTATTCTCCCTGCTCCTCCCTCTACATATTTTTGAGGGTATAATTTTTTGAGCTCGGTTTTATACTGAGTGCAGTGAGTAGGACAAATTAATTTTAAATCTCGAAATAATTCAAATTCGCTGAATCCGTGCATTCCTCCGATAACAGCATAAATTTCCCCAAACTGCTTTGCAGCATCTAAAATATTTCCCATATAAGGATGGGAACATCCCACCATCAAAACAATGCCTTTATCAGTTTTAATTCCCATGCTCTGTTCAATTCCTTCTAATTCTCCAGTAGAAAAAACATTTTCGTGAATTTTTTGAGGTTCTTTCAAAATAACTTCATTTTTCAATCCCAAAGAAGAGGGAACATAAATTTTACTAATCTTAGGATTTACCTTCAAAAAATCAGATAATCCTCCAACATGATCAAAATGGGGATGGGAAATAAAAACTTCATCAATCAAGTTCGGGTCAATCTCTAACTTTTCCAGATTGCTAAGCAAAATCTTTCCATTGCTACCAGTGTCAAATAAAATTCTGGGAGTGTCCCTTGCCTCAACTAAAGCAGAAAAGCCCCAATTAGATTGAAGATCTTTTCTGAAAGCAGTATTATCGTAGATAATGGTAACTTTCATTTTTATAACCATTCCTTTCTAGCCACAAAACTTTAATGAAAGCATTTCTTTCAGACTTTACCTCTAATATTCCTTAAGATTATTTTTATATTTTACGTTCTAATGTGAGCATTTTGCCTAACGAGATGCGGATAAAAGAAGTCCCGGGTTCCCTTGCTGCTCTTTTACAATTTGCTCTAACCTTCTAATAGCACCCATTGTATCCTTGTTTGCTTTTATTGCTTCCAAGGGCTTCCCTTCTAGCCAGGATAATGAAATTGAAGAATCTTCGTAGATGACCCCTATTGCTCTTAATCCCTTCTCTTTTAATTTTTTGGATACATAATTTTCTATTTTTTCGTCCTTGATTTTATTCAATAGCACAAAAGATTCTTTTATTCTTGCTTCTTTATATATTCTCTTCGCTTCCTCAATAAGTTCAGAACGTTCCAAGTGTTCAATAGCAGGTAATTCCCCAGCTTTTATTCGAGAAATGAGATTTTTAATATCTTCCGCTATTTGAATCGAAGCAGTAGTAGGATCTACCACTGTAATTATCCAGTCCATGCTTGTTATGACCCCCCTAGCAGAATCTTCCAAACCTGCTTTAACATCTATCAAGGTTACAGGTTGATCTCCAATCCCATCGACCCTTAAATCTCTAGTTATCTTAGAAATAGGACCATCGCATCCAGCTCCCGGACCTTTATCTCCTATTTTCCCTAACTGAAAAAGAGAAAGCCCTTCTTGATCAAAAGAATAGTATTTATTAGGAATCTTGGTTAAATGAATGGTTGCTCCAGGTAAAGGAGTAGGATCATCTACTGGACAAGAAACTTTCCCCCCAGAAAATACAGTCCCTCCAAAATAATCTATGAGAGAGACAGGAGGTTTTTTAAATCCTAATGCCTGATGAATGCCCATATTAGTTGAATCAGCATCCAACACACAAACTTGATATCCGTAATTACTAAGGGCCTTGCCCAATAAAACCGTAATGGTGCTTTTCCCACTCCCGCCTTTTCCCAAAATTCCTATTCTTTTATTTGAAAATATTTTATTTGTCACAATTTACCTCCCTTATCTTATGCCATTTCCACTTTTATATTTTATCCCAAAGTGAGCATTTCGCCTAACGGTATCAGCATAAAAGAAGTCCTGAGCGTTAGCGAAGGATTTGGGTAAGCAATAGCGAACCTTTTATGCTGTGATAATAATTACCTGTCTGCCGACAGGCAGGAAAGGCGTCAAGATAATTTCTTGCCTGTCTGCCGACAGGTAGACCTGTCTGCCGACAGGCAGGACATGAAATCAATTTGTGTTGTATAATTATCCCAAATTATGCGTTAACCTGAAAAAGCGAATTTTGACGTCTTAAGATGACAAATTTCTGAAATTTTGATATAAAAGTCCCCTGTTTTCCATACCTTTTCTTCTATCCATGGCTTTCTAACAGATATAATTCAATTATGCACATATATCTTTCTACCTATTGTCTGCCTGCCGATAGACAGAGTAGACATGCCTGCCTGCCGGTAGGCAGGCACAACTCCCTTCTTAATGGGTTTTCTTATTTTTGCTTTTCTTTCTTAAAAACTTAATACCCGGGTTGCCATACTGCTAATCGTCTCTCCGCTTCCTGACAGTGCTCTCTCCACGGATGTCCCCTGGGTAATTTGAATACTTTTCTCCTTCCACTCTTTACAAGTTTGCCTGCCATATAGAAAAACCGGTATCTCATCCACTTCACCATATGTTTTACCTTCCTTATACCAAATACAAACTCCTTATACCAGTTGATCAAATTATACACCAGCATACAGAGAAAGAAATAAGCCGCATTCCCTCCATACCAATGAGACGGAGAAGTATCCAAACCGAGGTCAAGCACTCCCTCTTTTATCATGTTCTCTACATTCGCCCTGCCATTATAAAAATGCCACACTTCCAGAGGAGACCATTCCTCAATGTTAGTTGCTATCACTTGATAACTGTGCTTATCATCGGGAAACATAGAAAGTTGCTTCTTCTTTCTACCACCCTTTATCTTCTCCCTCACTACCACCATGTGCCTCTCTTTGTTATCGTCCTTGTCGCTGTTCTTATACCTGAATTCCGCTATCTCTCTCCCTCCGCCTATATCTTTATAATCCAATTAGGGAAGCCTCTGTTGAATGGAAGAATATAACTTTACTGCTATCGCATATCTTACATCCCTTTTCCTTACAGATTCCATAACCCTGAAAAACTTGGCATTGTAGAATCCACTATCTGCCCTTACCTTTACAGTCGTTACCGCATCGGGTAAAAACTGTAGGCATTCCCTGAAGAAGCTGATAATACCCTTACTCGTATAAGCCCTGCCCGAACGAAATCTCCCGTGAAGAAAATCCCTTGTCTCTCCCATAAAACACAGAAGCGGATGGTAACTCTTTCTACCGGGTTTCTTGGGATTAACTCCTTTGCTTGCCCTTTGCTGATTCCCATACACAACCTTCTGGTGTGAATCAAGGTCAAGGGTTACACTCCTCTTACCCCTGAATCCCATCCGAACATCCCTTAAAAGAGACCTGCTCACCTCTCCTATCTCCTTTGCATTACATACCTTGAACTGTGCCAAGAACCTCGAAAAGGCTGATTGAGATGGAAATCTCTCAATCCTCGTAACCCGTTGGAAGGTATTGTCTAACTGCAGCAAAATGTTATCCGAAACCCTATTGAACCCCAACACAAGACCATAAGTGAGAGAAACGAGGTAGTCTCCAACGCTGTATCTCCTTTTCTTCCTCTCCAATGACACCCTCTCGTCAAACAGCCTTTTAAGACATAGATTCTCTATAAACTTGCCAAAGAGCCTCATACCACCAAACCTGTCTACCGACAGGTAGAGATGGTGATATTATCAAGAGTAAACTCTGTAATAATTCCATCGTTCTCTCCAACTTTTCTCTTGACTTTTTCTATTTTTGGTGATATAATTCTATCATTCATAACCTGCCTGACGGCAGTCAGGTAGCCTCCTTTGTGTTTTCACCTTTTGGGTGAAGAGTTAATATGCTATATTATAACACAAGGGAGG
>Ga0210017_1004864_pt1 | contig 10890 bp, 9 predicted proteins | sample CryGeyCG2014_020_FD_183966 | JGI IMG/M metagenome (GOLD analysis project Ga0210017, IMG submission 183966) | Groundwater microbial communities from aquifer - Crystal Geyser CG08_land_8/20/14_0.20 (SPAdes) (version 2) | ecosystem: Environmental > Aquatic > Deep subsurface > Groundwater | place... | reverse complement strand
TGCGGGTGGGGAATAGCCTCATTGGCGCCAAAGTAGCTGACCTTGATGAGATACCAAAGGTTAAAAGAAAGAAAGGCAAGCCTATTGACCTCAGCCGGGCGCCGGTACAGTTAGGGCTCTTCCAGGAAGCTTTTAATAAGAAGCTGTATGACTTGCTCCAGAACCGGGCTCTTATTGCCCAGCTACCTACCGAAACCCTGGAAGATGTTCACAATAAACAGAAGTGGGAGCGTGATTTCGAGCATAACATGCAGCGTTTCCGCACCCTTGCTGACCTCTGGGTAAGCACGTATTTTGGCAGCAGCGTCCGATGGGATGAATACAATACGCTCGTTGAGAATCTCCAGTCTCCTGACCCCAAATGGGCGAAGCTAATGCAAAAAGAGAGCGTGCAAAGGGCTATGGCAATGAGTGAAGAGAGGCGCTCCTTTCACTGGGAACTAGAGTTCCCAGAGGTGTTCTATGATGAGAAGGGCAACCGCAAACCGACCCCAGGTTTTGATGCCGTAATAGGGAATCCACCGTATGTCGACTCGGAGGAGATGGCAAGGTCCCACGCAGAGCTAAGACAATACTGCTCAACTCAATGGAAAGCTGCCTCTGGTAATTGGGATTTGTTCGTGGTATTTGTTGAACTGGGGCTTACCTTGAGCCGTAGTGGAGGGTATTCAAGCTTAATTGTTCCCAATAAGTTGTTAGGTGCAGAATATAGTGCAGGCATACAATCACTATTGAAGTCGAACCAGCCTGTATCGTTTAGGGATTTCTCTTCTGTAAAGGTGTTTGACACCGACGTCTATCCTATCGTGTATGTGGTTCAGGTGAGGAAAGGAACTCCCAACGACATTCTGTCTCTCAGTAAAATGGCCACATCAGGACTTGGGTCTCCCACGTTAGCGTTTGAAAAACGCATAAAACTAAAGGTTCTTACTTCTCTGCCCGAAGGGTACTGGTGGCCAATTTTCTCGGACAATATTGGTATTATTTCAAAAGCTGTAGAGGTCTCGAAGCCTCTTGCTGACTACGCAAATGTTATCGGGGCCGCCACGGTTTCGGAGTCCTATAAGATAGCTGAACTCCTTACGCCTCTGGGAAAAGCATCATCTGGCGATGAATATCTCGTTTTTGTGAATACGGGAACCATCGACAGGTATGAATCGCTTTGGGCAGTGGACCCCACCCAGTACATTAAGGGAACCTATCGCAAGCCGGTTGTTTCTCGAAAGGCTTTGTCGCAGGAAATGCCTACTAGGTACGAGCAAGCACGAGCACCGAAATTGATACTCGCCGGCATGGTTAAGTCATTAGAAGGACTATATGACGCAGACGGGATGATACTCGCAGGTAAGTCAACAGTCGTTGTAATGAACACCTCGCTGTCGCTTCTCTATCTTTTGTCCTTGGTGAATAGTAAGTTAATGACATTGTTGTGCAAAGAAATCTTCGGAAGTCTAGCTTTGTCTGGCGGTTTCTTGGCACTGGGTCCTCCACAAGTTCAAAAGTTGCCCGTCCCCGTTGTCAACTTCACCACCCCAGAAAACGAACGCAGGCAACTGCTCGAGAAGGGCAAGAAGTTGTATCAGGAATACCTGATAAGCAACGACTGGAGCAAGGCTCTCGCATTTGTTGGTGAATGCCTGCTACAAAAAGTCGATGGGACACTGGATGTGGAGCAAGAAAAATCGGACATAGTGCATGACCTGCTGGCTTTTCTGGCAGAGGAAATGACCCTGCTCAACAAAGAGAATCAGTCCAGGATTAAGGCATTTTTATCCTGGCTGGAAAAGGAAATATTGAAAGGCTCTGTTGAGGACCAGAAAAACAAGACCAGAATAAAGGGCTTTCATAACAATACCTTTGAAGACCTGCTGGAGGTGCTTAAGAAGAATAAGGTGGTTCCAGACCCATGCCCATCCAATATCCGGGACAGCATAGCTGTCGAATTTTCGGCGGCTGTGAACGCTCTTACTCCACTCAAGGCTCGCATTAAAGCAACCGACAACCTTATTGACCAGATAGTCTACAAGCTTTATGGACTTACCGACGCGGAAATAGCCATCGTGGAAGGGCAATACACCAAACATAAGCCAGTTTAGAATAGAACCCAGCCGGTACAGAAATTTACCGCACAGCTATAAATTGCACATTTCGTCAGAAAGTGTAATCAGTCTGGCTACTCTGCCTGACTTCTTAGAAGTGAGTACGCTGCTCTTGTATCTCTTTTCGCCCATTGCTTGTAGGGAATGCCAAGTTCACTTAGAAACTGATTTGGCTTGGCAATCAGGACAGATTGTCTCGTTTTCCGCAGCCGTGAATTGTTTGCCACAGGTTCGACATTTTGTAAAAACTTCAATCGAACAGCTATCACTCAAAACCAATGTATCACTAATACCAATCATTAGCTTGTTTAGAAACTTCATAGTGAATTCAGTAGGTGTACAATTGGCATTCAGTTGAACACTGAGGATATTCTCGTGGGCAGCGATCTTAGCAGCGCCTTCCTGAATACCCAGTGGACTTACGATAATTCCACCACTAGCACCAGTATCGATGATCCGATATGCCAACTCACCCAACTTTCCTTGGTTCTGTTTCGAAGTTGTGTAACGCCGGCATTCGATAATTACGAAACCCTCGTTTCCTTCCCGAATACCTTTTGCGTCGATTTCCCAACCAGTCCCAGAACGAAGCCCGTGTATTTTCTGCTTGCCTTCTACCCTTTTCAGCCCAAACTCATGGGCATTTTGCTCGAGCAAGTATGCCGCGACTTCTTCGTATGATTTCCAATGTGTTTTCATAATTGGGCTTATCCTACATAAGTCTTTTATAATAGAATTGTAACAAAAATTCTACCAAAAAAAGACCGATAAATCCATTGGTGCATTCAAAGTAAACAATTAGCCAAATTGTTGGGAAGGCCAGCTGCCCTTTGCTTGCTAGAGCACTGCAAACCTATTATCATTTTTCTTTTTTGCCTCCCCAGATAAACATCCAGCCAAACCCTCGCTTGGTCTTCCACTGTCGAAATGACGTTCCAGAAAGAAGGGCTTCTGCTTCATCGGGTGTGTAGGCTGCCCGGGCCGAGCCAGTTGGCTCCCTAACACTTCTCATAGCAGTAGGCACTACGAATGTCTCGGCAAAGTGAAGAAGCCAGTAAAAGAACCGCGGGGCATCTCTCCTTAAATCAAATATGAGAAACTGTCCTCGTGGCTTAAGGACTCTGCAAATCTCCTGCAGGGCTTGGTTTGGCTGTGACCAGTGATGTAAAGACAGTGTGCTGACAACAAAATCCACAGTACCATCCTCGAATGGCAATTCCTGAACATCCCCATGCCGAATTTCAACCCGCTTACCGAATCCCTGAGAAGAAAGATTGCGAGTTGCCTGTTGAACCATCTCTGCCGCGATATCCACTCCAATAAAATTAAGGTGTGGAAATGATCTCGCCATGACTGCGATCAAATAACCTGGTCCACAGCCAACATCTACCATCACACCGTCGGGATGGTACTTCCTTAATTCACGCACGACCAAGCGCCGCAGAAATTTAAACTGTGGCCATTGATTGATCCGGTTATAGGCTTCGATCGCCTCAGAGGTTTCTATGCCTTCAAGATTAACCTGCCGTGGAATGCTAACTCTTTGACACCCAGTTAATATAACTCCGACTGCAACCAAGGCAACTACTAATATGACCCAGACCACCATGATATTCTTACCTACGTGTATGAACGATTTCTACTTTTGTTCATCTCTTAAGCCTCATCTGGACAGCTTCGCTCTCCAGTTCCCTGAGGGTATCGAAAGCGATCCAGCGAGCAGCCTTCGAGTCGAGTCGGTGAATTTCCTTAGCGGCATTAATTGCAGCTTTGTTTAGGTTCAGGTTCCTTTTCCCGATGTTCCTGAGCGCCCAGTTGACGGCTTTCTTCACGAAATTACGCTCGTCCACAGCCCCTCGTATTATCACCGGAAACAATTCGATGAATTTCTCGTCCTCCGCCTTCTTATCATGCCAGGCAAGACAAGCTATCAGCGCGAAAGCAGTCCTCTTGACGAACTCTTCTTCACGCTCAGACCAATCGATGATTTTCTGCCAAGCGAGAGGGGTCTTTTCGAAAAGGTTCATGCACACCTGGTCGCAGACATCCCAAGAGTTGATGTCCTTCACCCAATCTTCCATCTGACCCTCTGTCAGCTTCTCAGGATCGTCGATCATCGCTGCTATGATTCTTGCTTCAGCTATTCCGGTCTTCCATAACTCAAGTGCAAGCTTGTTGTCCTTCCCCAGTTCTTTCGCTATCTTTCTGATGTCGGGGATTGACACCCCTAATCTTCGTTCGACTGCCATCCCGTATCTGGCCATCCCTTCTAACTGATCAGGCCTAGAATTACTCTTTAACTTCTCCAGTACCTCTTCAACAGAAGGCATTGCTAACTCATCTTACATTCATTCAAGATTACTAACACAGCATGTTGAAGTATAGCGGCCTATTAAATTGTTTACCAGTTGTTCAAGAAAGTTCATAATTTTACCTCCGAGTGTTGTTTAATACGCGATATCCAACATTCAGCCAAATTGTTGGGAAGGCCAGCTGCCTTTTGCGTGCTAGAGCACTGCAAACCTATTATCATTTTTCATTTTTACCTCCCACTATAGCTGCCTCTCCCTTCAATTCAAATCATCCCCACGGCCAAAATTCTAGTTTTCGGATAGCCTCTATAGCTCACTTAACCAGCGCTTTGGCCAGGACGAAGTTAACACAATGACACATTTTGGACTTCTGTACAATGCGACTGGGAACCATTAGGTCACGGCTAATCCAGTCAAATCAGATAGGTGATTTTAGTTAAGTTCAGGAGCACTGGAGCAGTGCGAGACTATGTTAGTCTCATGATTAGAAATGCTATTCCCAAATAGGCTGCGATGCCCACGATGAGCGAGCCCGCTAGGCCTATACGCGGCAAAAGAAAGATTACAGCAACGACATAGAGCACCCAAGGAGGCAATAGTATTAGCATACTTTTGGCATAAGAAACAGCAGCTTCCGTTCCGTTAGCAAAGTATATGCTGCAGAGAGTTACCACGCTAATAGTGGGTAAAAAAGCAATAAATGCAGCAAGCAGACTCTTTGACTGACTCCCAAAATAGGTTGCGGCGGAGACTATAACTCCGCCAATCACAAAATATACTGTCAGCATTTTAATGTCCATAGTGCTCCCTCACCATCACAATATCTTGCCTATTCTAACATATTAGGTTGCAAAGTCGGCACAGCGCTGAACATTCCGCCCTTTCGTTCAGTTCGCTCTGATGCAGGCTGCTAAGGTGTAACCGGGAATTAAGAGGTAGAACTATCCTCCTGTTACGGACTTCGCTATTCCTATCCATCTTGGAGTCCTATCCATATAATTGCGATAGGTATCACCAAATTTCTCAAGGCAGTGTCGTTCTTCAGCACTTATAAGAATAGCAAACAAGATTATGAGTACAACCGAAAGCAGCAAGAAAAGCCATGAGGCCGAAGCTATGCCTGCACCTATAAATATTAGAAACGAAGACAGAGTCATGGGATGTCTTGAAAAACGATAGAGTCCATTGGTCCACGGCTCACCGAGCGGGATATTGGCAATATTCACTATAGCTATCGTCCAGGCAATCATCCCTAATACACAGAGAGCAAGGCCTATATAAAACCATATCGTCCCTAATTGTAACGGCAGAAAAACAGAGTATATAAAGAGTCCAAAAAACAAAACAAAGTTACTAAAAATGCTGATTATCTTCTCAGCCTTGTTATAAGCAGGAGCCTCCATTTTTTTAAACATATCCCCGGTACCCACCACTTTATCAATTAGCATCATAATAAGAGGATGCAATGGAAGATATAGTGTGAGGATCCAGGCATTCCACAAACCTATCTCAAACTCTGGTACAAGCGACATGATTACCCTCCTTCCCTCTACTTTTTACGCTAGAGCGTTTTCCCCTTACGCCTGTTGTACTGCATTCTAAGCCATCGGTTCCATTAAGGCAACATGTTCGGGGCTCATAGGTTACCCAGGTGAACCTTTCGCTAAAATGTTCAACCCTGCGCACTGGAACATGCGCTACGAATAAGAAACATTCAGCCAAATTGTCGGGAAGGCCAGCTGCCTTTTGCTTGCTAGAGCACTGCAAACCTATTATCACTTTTTTCTTTTGCCTCCCATTATAGCTGCCTCTCCCTTCAATTCAAATCATCCCCACTGCCAAAATTCTAGTTTTCGGATAGCCTCTATAGCTCATTTAACGAGCGCACTTGTGAGACCGAAGTACCATATTAACCGAATACCATCACAAACTCCCTGGCTGTGTGGAGTGTGCTCTCGACCTTGGTGGTGAAGCAAGCATGCAGGCTTCTTCTTAGTAACACACGGCAGCCTGAGATGGCAAGGGTAGCCGGGAGAACCTCGGGTGCCCTCCTCGCATCATGCTATAATCTGTATGACAAACAGAGGTTACTGTTGTGGATGATAAGAGCCTGGAAATACTCGAATTCCCTCGCATCAGGGAAATACTGGCTGGATTTACTGCATTTTCGGCTAGCCGCGAACTAGCCCTTGATATTCAACCACTTTCGGATTACGAACAGATTTCCTTACTGCTGAGACAGTCGACCGAGGCGCGTCGTCTTCTCTCACTGGAGCCTGATTTTTCTATCGGAACAGTTTTCGATATTCGAAAGGCAGTAGCGCTGGCAGCACGGGGCAAAATCCTTGAGCCTCGAACTCTCATAGAAATCCGACAAACTGTAGCTGCTATGTGCCAATTGCGCAGCACTCTGGGAAAGTTGTCAGAAAAACTACCGTTGCTCTGGAATATCGCCGACGGCATTGTGGAACTCCACCAGCTCGAGAAAGATATCGCCAAATGCATCGCACCAACCGGGGAATTGCTGAATTCTGCCTCGCCCACACTGGCTGCAGTCAGGCAGCAGTGGAAAGAGGCACGCCAGCAGTTGCTACAGAGTCTGGAGGATATAATAAGGTCACCCAGGAGGCGCAGGATAATCCAGGAGCCCATTATCACCGAGCGCGAGGGAAGATATGTTATTCCAATAAAGGTTGAATTTCGCAGAGAAATAAAAAGTATTGTTCACGGCGTGTCTAATACTGGAGCCACCCTATTTGTTGAACCATGGGCGACCATAGAGCCAGGGAACACACTTCGAGAGCTTGAGATGGAAGAAGCGCGTGAAATAGAGAGGATTCTTAAAAACCTCAGTGCTACAGTGGGAATACACGAGGCAGAGCTCTGCCACAGCATAGCTCTGGTTGCCGAGTTGGACCTGGCGCTGGCCAAGGCAAGGTATGCCATTAAGACCAGGGCTACTGAACCCATCCTCATTACTTTCAGCGGAAATGGGAAAATACCCGCGGATGAACAAGCTGGCATAATCAGACTCGTCGAAGCCAGACACCCTTTACTTATGGGAAAAGCAGTGTCACTTTCTGTGGAGATAGGGCGGGATTTCTCTATCCTGGTAATTACCGGACCTAATACCGGTGGCAAGACGGTAGCACTTAAGACGATTGGACTTCTCAGCTTGATGACTCAGGCTGGCATCCCTATCCCTGCTGCAGCGGAAAGTCGCATCCCGGTCTTCGATGGGATATTCGCTGATATCGGTGACGAACAGAGCATCGAACAAACACTTTCCTCCTTTAGCTGGCACATAGGCAACATTATACGCATCATCAATGGGGTTACGGAAAGGAGTCTGGTGCTTCTTGATGAGTTGGGTACGAACACCGACCCCGCCGAAGGGTCTGCCTTAGCTCGCTCTATTTTACGCCACTTCCTATCGCGAGGAACGATGACCGTGGCTACCACGCACTTCAGTGACCTCAAGGCGTTCGCATACACAACCCCAGGGCTGCAAAACGCTTCGCTTGACTTTAACCCTGTTACACTGGCACCGACCTATCATCTGACTATGGGCGTCCCCGGCGGGAGTAATGCCCTGGCTACTGCCTCCCGTCTGGGCTTACCCATCGAGATTATCAACGATGCCAGAGGCATGTTATCGAAAGGTGCTCAGGAAATGGAAACCATGCTCGCCGATTTGGTTAGCGGAAAACAAGCAGTTGAGACCACCCGCCGTGACTTAGAACGGGAGAGAAATGAAGCGGAGCAGCATAACACCGAATTAAAGACCGAGCTTCGACTGCTAAAAACGGAAGAACGAAAGGTCATTCAAGAGGCTCGGGATAAGGTTACTCGTGAGGCTGCCGGGTTACAAAAGGAAATCCGCCGCGCTGCGTCAGAATTACGCAAGGAGAAATCGGAGCTTGCCCTTGAGCAAGCCAGAAAGGCGCTAGCTACCGTGCTTGAGCACCTAAAGAGCGAGGTCTGGCAGCCGAAGGTAGATGTAAAAACGGATGAGGAGGTAATAGATGAGAGCAGCATCTCTGTTGGTGATACGGTTCGGTTAAAAGAAGTGGATTTGCAAGCAACGGTGCTCTCAGTATCACCGGAAACACGACAGATTGAAGTGCAGGCCGGGATGACTAAGCTCAGGCTCGGGCTCGACGCCGTAGAAAAGGTGGCGTCACCACATGGCAGCACCACTCCAAAATCTATTACCGTGAGGAAAAAGTTGCGTGGACGTCCAGTTTCAGCGGAACTTGACCTGCGAGGAAAACGAGCCGAAGAAATAGAATGGCTGCTTGATAATTACCTCAACGACGCCAGTCTGGCTAATCTGAGCGAGGTGTGTATCATTCATGGGTTCGGGACTGGCACCGTGCGCAATATCGTCAGAGAACTTCTGGCTTCCCACCCGCTAAGCAAATCCTTTCGTCCCGGTGAGAAGGGAGAAGGTGGTGATGGAGTGACTATTGTCAAGCTCTAGGTGAAGTATAACCCGCTGCTATAAAACTCCTAAGGCTGTTTAAAAAGAGGTTGTTTATTTGTCATTGCGAGGAGTGCTAGCGGTTGCGAGGCATAGCCGAAGCAAACTGGAGCATGAGATTCCTCGTTTCGCTCGGAACAAGCTCCGCAATCTCAGAGAGGGGCATGAGATTGCCACGCTTCGCTCGCAATGACAGAGGAGAGTTGCTAAACAAGCTGTTTAAAAATGGACTTGGCCAATTTATTGGGCGGCTCTACCTGATGAATCAGGCAACTACAAAAAGATGAAAGTGAAAATCCTAAGCACTAAATACGAAATACTAAACAATACCAAAGCACAAATGACAAAAATCCAAAACAAAACGAGTTTTGGTATTTGAATTTGGAATTTAGAATTTGTTTAGAGTTTAGAAATTAGGATTTAGAATTTAAGGTTGTTGAAATGCTTAAAATTGAACGAGAAATCAAAATCAAACAGCCTCATTCCTAAGTTGGAGGTGTGTACTGCGATGCTGGCATCAAGAAGGTTCTTTCTTAGTAGAGCGAAGATGCTTGGCTTCCTCGACGAACTGGAGGCAGCTGATAGCACCGCAAGGTCGCTGTACATACCATCCGGGCTGTCATACCGGGAGGTTGAGGACTCACTTAAAGAGGTGCTTGAGACGCCAGATATTGCCGCGAATATGACTGAACTTGCTGTTAGCTCAGCAACAGGCGCAGTTATTTTTTGGGGCCCTTCACGAAAGTGCCTGATTTCACCACCATTTCCAATCACGGAAAAATATCTTACTCAAGGATATGCTGTTGAGCCGCTGCGTGCTCTGCTCAGACATGATTTCAGTGTTGCTCTCATTCTGGTGCGTTTGGGGGCGTACGCTATTGGACTCTGTCAAGGTGAAAGCCTCATCGCCAGTAAGGTAGGAACGGGCCTTGTTCACGGACGCCATAAGAAGGGTGGCTCCTCGCAACAACGGTTTCAGCGACACCGGGAAAAGCAAATAGAGTATTTCCTGAATCGGGTCTGTTGCCACGTCAAGGAGAAGCTGGAATCGCAAGTCCGGACGCTGGATTACCTGGTCTATGGAGGCGCACGAACCACAATACTTTTACTTCAAAAGCGATGCCCATTCTTACAGCAGTTTGACAATCGTACCCTGGCGCCGCTGCTCAATATACCCGACCCGCGGCAGGCAGTGCTGGAAACAGCAGTGGAGCGAGTCTGGTCAAGTAAAGTAGTCGAGTGGTATGACGAGGAAGTCTTGACATGAGAGATGAACAATTCGTCACAATGTTACTACTCAGGCGACAAAAAGATATATCGCGCTGCAGTAATCACTAAGTCATGTCGTTAGTGTCAAGCAAAGCAAAGCTCCTCGGATTTGGTCATGGCAATCTTTCTTACCGGGAATCTTGTGGACAGGCGTTGTTTATTTGTCATTGCGAGGAGCGCTAGCGGTTGCGAGGCGTAGCCGAAGCAAACTGGAGCATGAGATTCCTCGTTTCACTCGGAACAAGCTCCGCAATCTCAGAGGTGGGCATGAGATTGCCACGCTTTGCTCGCAATGACAGAGGGGAGTTGCTAAACAATCTCTGGATAGGCTCTTGCGGAGGCTAACACCAGGGTGTAACATTTTGGCAAGGTCGATTTGTCCGAAAACGACTGAAGCAGTACAATATAAGCGTGGGGTTATTTATTATAGGAAGTACTATTGCGGGCGTTGTTTCTGGGTGGGAGGACTGGACTTTCCGGGTAATGCTCATAGCTCTCATAATTGTCGCAATAATCTTTCTTATTTTTTACCGGCACCGTGAAAAATCGTACAACAAAGGAGCGACACCCGGTAATCTCAGAAAATATGAAGAAGAGCTCAAACGCTCTGAAAAAACGATAGAAATAAATCCGAACGATGCAAAGGCTTGGTACGACAAAGGAGTGAAGTTCGGTAATCTCGGAAAACACAAAGAAGAGCTCAAATGCTATGAAAAAGCGATAGAAA
>Ga0210017_1004863_pt1 | contig 10894 bp, 12 predicted proteins | sample CryGeyCG2014_020_FD_183966 | JGI IMG/M metagenome (GOLD analysis project Ga0210017, IMG submission 183966) | Groundwater microbial communities from aquifer - Crystal Geyser CG08_land_8/20/14_0.20 (SPAdes) (version 2) | ecosystem: Environmental > Aquatic > Deep subsurface > Groundwater | place... | reverse complement strand
TAAGCCTTTCTGAGAAATTTATTCGTAAAGAAATTGAGGACGTAGAAAAGGAAATGGAATAAAAAAACTCGTCTGTTATTGCTCGCAAATTTTATAGATCGTTAACAAAGCAATAAGGGGGTTGTCTTGAAAAAAAAGAAAGAATCAGAAGATTTCTCGAAATCCAAGCACAAAAATACCCATCACATTATTCCTACCTCGCGAGAAGGACCCAGAAAAGAATGGAATGAATATTATTGGGAAATAAAAAAACACCAGGAAAAACACCAGGCCTGGCATCAACTATTCGATAATCGTTTACCGTCCGAAGCTATCAGCAGAATTAGAAAAAAATGGACTTTAGCCGATGGAAAGCTTGATACAGAAAAACTGAAAAAAAGAAAGCTTTCAGCCTGGAAAAGGCTTTTTAACGATTGGCTGCCCGAGCAGGCAATAAGATTTATTGAGGAAGAATTTCTTCCGGCCGAAATCAGGTTTTTGTCTTCAAAATAAAAAACTGGCTCTCCAAAGCCGGTTTTTTATTTTGAAATTCTATATTAAACCATTAAATGTTTTGGAATAAGCTGTTTTCTTATTTCAAGATTATATATTTTACCTTAGCGAATCAAGCCAGAGCACCGAAGCACCGAGTACTCAAAGTATTGAGTGCTTCGGTGCTCGGTCGAGCACATAACGCATTATGTGCTCTGAGTTCTCGAGCGAAGCGAGAGGTTCTTATTTCCTTCTTATTCTCTTTCCTCATTTATATTTAACAAGCGACCGCTTGTTAAATATGAATGAGTTGCTGTAGGTGTTTTTTCTATTCTTCGGACGTATTTACCGGTTTCGGTGTTTACTTCAATTATATCTTCTTCTTTGATGAATAGCGGTACATTTACTTTAGCTCCGGTTTCTAAAGTTACGGTTTTGGTTCCTCCCTGGGCTCGATCTCCTTTGACTCCGGGCGGAGAATCTTTTACTTTTAATTGAACTTTGATTGGCAGAGATACGTTGATAACTTTCCCCTGGAAAACCAATCCTTCTAAAATTGAGTTGGGTTTTAAAAATTGGCCGGCATCGCCAATTATATCCTCCGGCAGAGAAAACCTGTCAGCCGGGTTATCGGCTTTAGAAAACCAGAATTCTCCCCGGTGGAAATAGAGGAATTTTAATCGTATTTTTTTAATTTCTGCTTCTTCGAAAACATCTCCCTGGTGAAAATTCTTTTCCAAAACCTTCCCGCTAATCAGATTTTTAATTTTAGTTTGGGCAACAACAACGTCCTGGGCTTTACCCATCTGTTTAAATTCAAGAACTTCAAAAGGTTGATTGTCTAAGATAAATTTTATCCCTTTACGAAGGTCAAAATAACTTAACATAATGATTATAGTTCCTGCGGATTCCGAAGATCCCGAGTTCTGCGACGTTGGGTCTTGCAATTAGGTCTCGTAATTATTGCAGGGTGGCTGCGATGAAATCGGAGTGGCCCCTTAAAAATTCTTCTGAATTAGTTGGTTTTTTTCCTTCTAACTGCAATTCTTCAATAACTAGAAAATTTTCTCCGCATCGAACAGCTGCTTCATTTTGGGGGACAACCAAAATTTTTCCAACGGGATAAATTCTTCCGTCGGGCGATTTAAAAACCCTTGCTTTTAAAATTTTAATTCTGAATAAATTCTCCTTAGCTATTTGCCAAAGCGTCCAGCTTCCCGGCCAGGGTTGAAATGCTCTAATCTGTCTTTCAATTTCATCTGCCGATTTTTCCCAATTAACTTTCCCATCCTCTCTGGTTAGAATTTTGGCATAAGTTGCCGCTGATTCATCTTGAGGCTGCGGTTTAATTTCACCTCTTATCCACTCGGGGATAGTTTTAATAAGAAGTTTAGCTCCTAATTCCGCCAATTCTTTCGAGAGTCGGGGATAAGTTATTTTGAATTTTGAATTTTGGGATTTGTTTGAAATTTGGAATTTGGGATTTAGGATTTCCAATTCTCGCTGAGCGAGAATTGGCCCGTGGTCTATTTTTTCATCCATCAAAATAATAGTTACCCCGGTTTCTTTCTCATTATTTAAAATTGCATACTGAATAGGGGAAGCTCCCCGATATTTAGGAAGCAGGGAAGGGTGAATATTTAAACAGCCATATTTCGGGATTTCTAAAATTTCTTTAGGTAAAATTTTGCCATAGGCTGCCAGTATAATTAAATCCGGTTCCAGATTTGAGATTTGAGATTTGAGATTTGAGATTGCTTCCGGTTGTAAAACGGGAATATTATATCTCCGGGCTATTACTTTTACTGGCGGTGGTATTAAAATTTGTTTTCTTCCCATTGGTTTGTCGGGTTCGGTAATAACCAAACAGGGTTTAAATTCGGTATTGCAAAGCCTTTCTAAAATAATCGCTCCGAACTCCGGAGTGCCTACAAAAATTATTTTCATGAAAATATAATCCTAATAATCCGAATTTATCCGAATTCTCCTAATTTTGCCGAATTAAAGATATTCGGAGTATTTGGATATCATTCGTAGATTGGGATTATGTTGTCATTTTGTTATTTTCCATTCGATGTCTTTTTCTTCGCCGGCAAATTCCAGCCACCTTCCTTCGGGGTCAATCACATACCACTTTCTTTTGGTTTGAGACCAGACCATGGGATTTTCCTGAAAATAGGGTTTTTTAACAATTTCCTTCGGTTTTAATCTATCCAGCTCCAGCCATTTTTTAAAAACGGTTTCAATGGCATAATCCAAATTTCTGGATTTTGCCCACTCGGCTACCTTATCAATTGCTTCTTTGGCTTTTTCCACCGAACCGGCTAATTCCAAAAGTTGTTTCGCCGGTTTGGTAAACCTTGAATAAATTATTTCCCTTTTTTTAGCGCCTTTTTTAAGCTCTTCCAAATTTAACCCTTTGGTTTTGAAAAAATGAGTGACGATTTGGCGGATAACCGTTTCTTCCTTGAGTTCTTCATAATATTTAATTTTCCCCCGCTTTAAATAGGCTTCAATTTTATCGGCAATACTTTTGCCCACGCCGGGAATTTCTTTAAGCCCTTTAATGCCTTTTTCCTGATAAAGTTTGGAAATATCTTCCTTTAAATTTTCCAGGGATTGGGCGGCCTTCCGGTAAGCCCTCGGTTTATGCGCCACTCCTTTTATCATCAACAATTCTTCTATCTCATATAATATTTTAGCGATTTCTTGATTAACCATTTTTAACACCTTTATTTTTGTAGTTCATTTCGCTATTGCTCAAATTTTTCGACGGTGAATTTGTAAATTATAATCTTTTCTCGGACAGGGTCGATTTCTCCTTTCTGGCAGGCAATCGAGATCTGTTTTTCTATTGCATTTATTCCTTCTAAATCCGGAAGTAAAAGGCCGGATTTAGAGGGCATATGACCGTTAAAAACGACATCGGTATCAGGAGATAAAATCGATGCTGTTTTAACAATTATGCCAAATTTTTTGGGGTCTAACTCTTTAATGTCTTTAACTAATTCCGGCTCGCTTAAAATATAAACGGTATAAGAAAGATAGGGGAGTTCTTCTTTTTGAATCGGTCCAAACCTATAATCTTCGGTGGCGGCAGCAACGGCATTATCAATTACTTCTTTTACGATGTTTTTTTTCGTTGGTAAATAGGTCCCGATACATCCTCTTAGTTCATCATTTTTTTTGATAGTAACGAAGGTTCCGGACTTTTTATTTAAAAATTCTTCCGGAAGCTTGGAAGGAGGAGAAATTATTTTACTCTCGGAAATATAATTTTCCACTGCTTTTTTAGCTAAATCTACCAAAGTCATATTAACTCATTTTAACAAAAAATCCCCGACAATGGAAACCAAGGATTTCTGAAAACCCTATTATCTTATTAGTTTACCCCCACCACCAAACTTTTGGTGTGGGGGTAAACTTTCTAAGGGCTTAAATTTAGCCTGGAAAAAGCGAAGGTTTTTGATTTCAAAAACCATTTTAAGTCCGCAAATTTTTTTTCGAATTTTATAAAGATTGATTATAGCTTCAGCCGCAATATCCATTTCGATATTAGTATAAACCCGTCGGGGAATTGCCAGTCTTACAAGCTCCAGCCTTGATTTTCTTTCTTGGCCGGTTTTAGGATCTCGTCCGGCAGAAACAATACCTCTTTCCATCCCCCTGATACCGGATGCCAGATAAAGAGCAGCAGTTAAAGCTTGAGCCGGATACTGAGTTTGAGGAATATGGGATAAAAATCTTTTAGCGTCAAGAAATACGGCATGGCCGCCAATTGGTACTACTATTGGCACGCCGGCTTTTAGAAGTTTATGACCAAGATATTCAACCTGATTAACTCTGGCAGCAATATGGGCATCTTCGATCATCTCATAAATTCCTCGGGCCATTGCTTCCATATCTCGCCCGCTCATCCCTCCGTAAGTATGAAGTCCCTCAAAAACTACAACTTGAGCTTTGGCTTCAATAAACAAGTTTTTGTCATTGCAGGCCAAAAACCCGCCTATATTTACCAGAGCATCTTTTTTAGCCGAAACGGTTGCTCCATCAGTATAAGAACAGATTTCTTTTGTGATTTCTCTTACTGACTTTTTCTTATAACCCCTTTCTCTTTGTTGAATAAAATAGGCATTTTCCCCCAATCTTGTTCCATCAAGCATAATTGGAATTCCGTATTTATTACAAAAAATTCTCAAAGCCTTAAGATTTTTCATAGAAAAAGGCTGGCCTCCGGCCATATTGACATTGGCCTCAAGAGACATATAAGGAATTTTTTCTTTGCCCACTTTTTTTATCAATTTTTCTAATTTTCTCAGGTCAACGTTTCCTTTAAAAGAATGCCAGCTTTTGGGATTATGGGCTTCATCAATAACTGCGTCAACCCAGATTCCACCGGCCATTTCCTGATGAACTCGCCTTGTGGTAAAGTACATATTATTAGGAATAAAATCTCCGGGCTTAATTAAGATTCGAGACATTAAGTGTTCGGCTGCTCTTCCTTGATGACAGGGGACTATGTATTTGTAGCCGTAAATTTCTCTGACCGCTTTTTCTAAGTGATAAAAATTCTTGCTCCCGGCATAAGCTTCATCTCCCAGCATCATTCCTGCCCATTGGTTGTCCGACATAGCCGAAGTTCCGCTATCGGTTAAAAAATCGATATAGACGGAATCCTCTGCTAAAAGAAAAGTATTGTAGCCGGCTTTTCAAATTGCTTTTTCTCGTTTTTCAGGGCTTTTAGAAATTTCTATCTGCTCTTTTGTAAGCAACTCAACCACCTTAATCTTATAAGGCGGGGGAATAATTTTAAATTTTTTAGTCATTATCCTTTTGTATAATAAATTTATTTTTTGGTTCTAACAAAAATTTCTTATTTTTAACAAACCCCGGCGCAAAACCGAGGTTTTTTATTTTTTCACTTTATTTTGTATTTTCTTTGCCTGGCTTCTTTAATGAAAAGCCGGGGAAGCATATCGGCAATTCGGTGAGGAGAAATTTTTTGAGCTCTTGATATGTTTAAAATCCAGGGTATATTTAATCCAACGACCTCTATCTTTTTTAAAGACCTTTTTTCAGAATAACCTCCTTTTTCGAGTTCATCGCTTACGTTAATTACTCCTCCGGCGTTCAAAACGAAATCAGGCAAATACCAAATTCCTTTTTTAAATAAGGTATCTCCCCAATAGTCCCGGGGGTCGGCAAGCTGATTATTTGCCGCCCCTCCAATAATTGTTCCTTTTGGTATCTGAGGAATGGTTCTCTCATTTAGTTCTTTGCCTATAGCGTTAAGAGAAAGTATGTTGTATTTTTGGCTGAAAATATCTTTATCGGCCACTATTTTTACTCCTAATTTTTTAGCTATTTCTTCCGCCTTCTCTCTGCCGCCTTTTTCGTGCTCCCAGTAAGAACCGATAAGATTAGCTCCCTCATCGGCTAAATATTGAGCTAAATTAGAGCCCACTTTACCGGTAATCCCCTTAACGGCAACCGTAATATCTCTAAATGAGCTGTCATCCCAGAGAAGCTTCATAGCCGCTTTAATTCCCAAAAGGACGCCGTAAGCTGTTTTAGGGGAAGGGTCTCCGCTTTTTTCTCTTGCCCCGGTAATATATTTTGTTCTTTGAGCCGCAATACTGCAATCTGCTGAGCTGATATTCATATCTTCGCCGGTAATAATCTGACCGGCAAATCTTTCCAGAAAATCGGCATAAGCTGCTAAAAACTCCCGGGTTTTATCAATGACCGGATCTCCCATAATAACTATTTTTCCGCCCGAGGTTCCGGTGCCGGCCCAAAATCCTTTATTTGACATTCCTTCGGCTAAGTCGGCGGCATCAATGATAGCTGCCTCTTCATTTTCGTAGTCATTTCTCATTCTTGTTCCGCCCAAAGGAATACCTAACAGAGAGTCGTGAATAGCAACAATAGCTTTGAGGTTCACTTTTGGATTATAATGAAAAACCATTTTTTCATGGCCCCCGCCTCGAGTTTTAAGAACTTTCTTTATAAACTCATATTGTTTCGGAATTCGGATTTTCGGTTTAGTTCTTACCTTACCGGTCTTAAAATCGTGAATAAAACTGACCGTATCTAAATTTTGTCCGGCCATTGCCTCAAAAATTCCCATCTCTACCTCCCCTTTATTTTTTAAAAGTGCTTTGGTCATTCTAATTTAAAATTAACTCAATCTTTTTATCTTGTCAACGCTCCAATAAAAAAATCCCACCCTTTGGCAGGATTTTATTTTGCTTTTTTAGCAAAGCTTGTTTTGAACTACTTTCGCTCCTTCCTTCAGAGCTTTTTTATTTATTTCAATTTGCTCCTCTCTTGATTTTTCCGAAAGCATTATTTCCAGGGCCTTAAAGACGCTTTGAAAACTGACCGTTTTTTTTCTTTCAAGGTAGGCGCCCAAAATTACCGTATTAGCCACCTGGGCATTGCCTAATTTTTCGGCTATTTCTCTTGCCTCTATTTCAATTACCTCAAGGTCTTTTCTTTCTAAATTATAGTCAGTCAGCGATTTATTAATAATTACCAATCCCTTTGGTTTTACTTTTAAGGCAAATTCTAAAGATGGCTTATTCATTACAATTAGAGAATCGGGATGATCCACAACCGGTGAACCAATTTCTTCTCCAGAAACAATAACCGTACAGTTTGCTTTTCCGCCCCGCATTGCCGGCCCGTAAGAACGAAGCATAGTAACATTCTTCTCTTCAATAGTTGCGGCCAGAGTTAATAATTCACCAATAAAGATTATTCCCTGGCCGCCAAATCCGGCGATTATCAATTCTTCTGTTATTATTGTGCTTTTTTTACTACCTTTCATACTTTATCCTCCCCTCGGTCAGAATCGTCGATATTTTTAAATTCTCCCAAAGGGAAGGAAAGGGTCATTTCTTCTTCTATCCATTTCAATGCTTCTTTAGGAGAAAGGTGCCAGTTAGTCGGGCAAGCAGACAGAACTTCAATCAGGGAAAATCCCTTACCTTCTAACTGAAGCTGAAAACCTTTTTTGATTGCCTTTTTGGCTTTATTAATTTCTTTTGGAGAAGTTAAAGCCACTCGGGCAATATAAACGGGTCCTTTAAGAACTGAAAGCAATTCGCAAACCGGGATTGGATATCCTTCGGTTTCAGGATTTCTTCCCAGAGGGCAGGTGGTGGTTTTCTGGCCGGGGATGGTAGTTGGAGCCATCTGACCTCCGGTCATTGCGTAATTGGCATTATTAATAAAGATTACGGTAATGTTTTCACCGCGATTGGCGGCATGAACTATTTCGGCCGTGCCAATTGCTGCCAGGTCTCCATCACCCTGATAGGTAAAAACTATTTTATCGGGCTGGCTTCTTTTGATTCCGGTAGCAGCGGCCGGCGCTCTTCCGTGAGGAGCCAACATTGAATCAATATTGAAAAACTTATAGCCAAAGACAGAGCAACCAATCGGGAAAACAGCTATCGTTCTTTCTCTTATTCCTAATTCGTCAATAACTTCGGCTATTAATCTGTGAGTGGTCCCGTGATGACAGCCCGGACAATAAGTGAAAGGAACATCGGTTAAGGAATCGGGTTTTGAAAATATTTTTTTCATTCCCGAAACATTCAAGACAGAAGATAGAGAAGGTTTTTTTTCGGTTTCTTGAATTTTACTAACTATTGCTTTGATTTTTCTTTGTTTTTTTCCGGTTACAATCTCTCTGACTTTATCTAAGATTTCTTCAGGGGTAGGAATTACTCCGCCGCACCGGCCATAAAAATGAACTTCTGCTTTATCGCCAACTGCCAGCTTCACATCTTCAACCATTTGGCCCAAACTCATTTCCACAACGATGAATTTCTTTGTTGTCTTAGCAGCTTTCTCTATTACTTGATAAGGGAAAGGCCAGAGAGTGATCGGTCTTATGAGACCTATTTCAATTCCTTCTTTTTTTGCCTCTCTGATAACGGTTTTAAGAATTCGACCAACGGTTCCATAAGCCACGGCTACAATATCGGGGTTTTCCATATTAAACTTTTCAAAACGCACTTCTTTTTTCTCGATTTTCTGATACTTTTTTTGCAAGCGCAAATTGATTCTTTCCATCCCTAAAGGGTCTAAATCAAAGGGAATAATAGTGTTATAAGGTCTGTCTTTTGCTCCGGTAAGGGCCCAATCTTTTTTAAAAGATTTTTTGGAAATTCTTTTAAACTCTACCGGTTCTATTATCTGACCCAGTATACCGTCTGCCAAAATCATTACCGGGTTTCGGTATTTATCAGCAAGATCAAAAGCTAAAGGAACCAAGTCGGCTATTTCCTGAACCGTGCTCGGGGCAAGAACAATTGTTCGGTAATCACCGTGTCCTCCTCCTCGAGTAGCCTGAAAATAATCTGATTGAGCGGGCTGGATGCTCCCTAATCCCGGTCCTCCCCTCATTACATTTGCGATAACGACGGGAAGTTCAGAGCAGCAAATGTAAGAAATACCTTCTTGCTTTAAACTTATCCCCGGACTGGAAGAAGAAGTCATTGCCCTTTTTCCGGCAGCAGCTGCTCCGAGAGCCATATTTATGGCTGCAAGTTCGCTTTCGGCTTGAATAAATACTCCTCCAACTTTTGGCAGGTTTTCGCTCATATATTCCGGAATTTCGTTTTGAGGCGTAATGGGATAACCAGAATAATGGCGACAGCCGGCTAAAATAGCCGCTTTAGCAATTACTTTATTTCCCTCCATCGGCACTTTCTTTTTCATTATTTTTTGCCTCCCTCAATTTCTTTATAAACCTCAATCGCAACATCCGGGCAAACAAGATAGCATATTCCGCATCCCGTACATTTGCCTTCAGGATCAACTAAGACTGCCGGGTGATAATCTTTGGCGTTTGTATAATCGGCTGGCTTTATCACTTTTTGAGGACAAAAATCAATACAATAACCGCATCCTTTGCACTTTTCTTCATCTATGACAATTTTTCCCGTCATTCGCTCGTCTCCTTTTTAGTTATTAAAGAACTCTTTATTCTGATTTATTATAGACCAAACGTCTAATTTTTGTCAACTATATGAACCAGTACATACCCTTGACAGATTTTAGAACAGGAGTATAATATATTGTTGTAAATTGACATATCGTTTATCCGAAGTCTATTGCGGCTTTAAGGGGAGAAATGAATATTTGTCTTTTTAAAGCCGCAAGGAATAGCGGTAAAAAAAATAAGGAGGTGTCGTCAATGACGCAGAAAGTGTCCGACGAGAAGTTGGGCGAATTCGCCCGACAACAAAATGATTGGTTCAGGAGAGTAAGAGAGGGATCTCTTGATCCAGACGAAGTAGCTCGCGCCGTCCAGCAGATTATCGATCGCCCCTTTAATATGGAGCGAATTAGAATCGATATTTTTAATGCTTACCGCGATGACCTGAATGCCATCCGCGAGGATGTGTTAGGCTACGTTAATGTAGTCCTCTGCAGGGACGCTAAAAACCCGGGTCAGGAGAAAAAGTTCTACTATATGGATCCTCAAGATAGAGAATTAAAGCCGGTAGTTGATGAACATTATAATGAACATTACGTGAATTCCGTTGAGAGTAGATTGGGTTTAGACACCAAGGGGAAAAAAGAGAGTTTTAGGAACGCAGTTAAGAAAATTTGGAGCCAGAAGGTGGCCACCGACCCTAACTACGATTTTATGGACCAACAGGTCCTGGTTCAAGCTATAATGGATGTTCGTTTGCAGTCGGATGAGTAGAAGGACTGATAAAGAAAGGCTTTCTCAGGTAGTAGAAGGACTGATAAAGAAAGGCTATTCTCAGGTAGAGGCACAAGAAGTCATTGAGTACTTTAATAGCATATTGAACAAATGAGATCAAAGTATAACGCAAATAACTAAAGGCGGGGGCTATCCTCGCTTTTTGTTTTCCAAACCTATTCAGATTTTGATCAGCCCAGGACTAAAAAGCTTCGTTAAAACTTTCGCAGGGGCTTCGCGGTGCAAGCACCCCGCCCCAAAGAGCGCGGAAAAATGGTGAAAAATGGTGTCAAGTCTATTTTGTGACTAAATTTATAAAAAATTTGTCCGTTTCTGATTTCAGCAGGGCCTCCAATCTTTGGCCGCAGGGATAATCGAAGATGCCCCACATTTGGACTAGAGCCGGCTTGATGGAGTTGTCGTAGAATTGTTTTCGTTTCTTCCTCTGAGATTTATCCTTATCCATATTGCTTTTTGGTTTCAGTTTTTCCATCAGATATTTTCTGTTCAACTTGGTTCTCTTTGCTGTTTCGTCAAGCAGCGTTCCCCGCTCTTTCTTTAATTTAGTTTTTAAATATTCTGACCTTAGTTCTTTAAGGTATTGATTACGAGATTGCATATTCATCATAGAAGTAAAATGAGATTAAATTTTAACTAATTTAACTGACCTTTATCTCATTCTACTCCAATATTTTC
>Ga0210017_1004855_pt1 | contig 10910 bp, 14 predicted proteins | sample CryGeyCG2014_020_FD_183966 | JGI IMG/M metagenome (GOLD analysis project Ga0210017, IMG submission 183966) | Groundwater microbial communities from aquifer - Crystal Geyser CG08_land_8/20/14_0.20 (SPAdes) (version 2) | ecosystem: Environmental > Aquatic > Deep subsurface > Groundwater | place... | reverse complement strand
ATTGTCCTTTCCGATCATGGGTTTGAACGGATGAAGAAAACCATCTATATAAACTACTATCTAAGAAAAACCGGTTTTCTGAAGCTAAAAAAGACCCCTGATACAAGCTACGATGATATAGATGAACAAACTAGGGCTTTTGCCCTTGAGCCAAATAGGATTTATTTGAATACAGCTACCAAATACCCTCGAGGCAGCATAAAGGAAAAGGACAGAGAGGCTGTTATTTGTGACTTAATCGATGCCTTTAATGCCTTGGAGGTTGAAGGCGAGAAGGTGATAAATCAAGTCTATCGGAAAGAGGAGATATACAAAGGCCCCCTTCTCGACCGAGCCCCAGACCTGGTTTTGACCTCTAATACAGGGTTTGACCTAAAGGCCCGTCTACAGGCTGAAACGCTTACGGAAACCACCATCTTTACAGGAAAACATACAAGGAATGATGCCTTTCTAATTGTTAAAAGCCCTGATGCCTGTTATGTCCCTGAAAATCCAAGCGTTTTTGATGTGTTCGGTATTCTGGAGAGTCTTGGATAGGAGAGGATATTACACTTTGATAAAAAATTTGCCCTTGACAAGAAATGACCACTCATATATAAAGTTCAAGCTATGAACCACGCTTACGAACAGGAAATCCACTATCGTCTGTTAAAGGTGTTGAGCCAGGATCCCCAGCTAGGTCAGCGTGATATGGCGAAAAGAATGGGTATCAGTCTTGGCAAGGTGAACTACTGTATTTCTGAACTTGCGGCTAAAGGTTTGATAAAGATTACCCGCTTTAGGAGCGCCAAGAACAAAATCCCCTACACTTATGTGCTAACCCCTAAGGGTCTGGAAGAGAAGGGGAGACTGACGCTCAGGTTCTTGGAAAGGAAGCTATTGGAGTACGAAGAGATAAAGAAGCAGATAAGGGAGCTTCACTATGAGGTTGAAGAGGACGGTCTTGACAACCCCGGTAGCGAACTGAGTGCTGTTGTGAAAAGCATTATTTGAGACACAAACAAACGTAACTCAATGTAATTACTAACAATTTATCGGCTAATGGCATGTAACCCAAGGGGCGGAGCTGTATAAAGCTGAAGATCAATGGAAATAAACTAACAAAATTGAGACCACAACCTGCCGAGGTCTTTTATCGTGATCTCCTATGACCTAAAAACTAGTATGGTGTCCCGATATTTGCCCTAAAATGAGTATCTATAACTCAAAACTCAACACTCAAAATCCAAAACATATTTTGGTTACAGGTACGGCTGGTTTTATCGGATTTCACCTTGCAAAGAGACTTTTAATTAGAGGAGATACGGTAGTTGGGCTCGATTGTATAAATGATTATTATGATGTAGAGCTAAAACACACTAGACTCAAAGAGAGTGGCATACAAAGAGAAGACATAGAATACAATAAATTTGCTAACAGCAGAAAATATTCAAATTATCATTTTATCAAGCTTCGTCTTGAGGACAAAGAGAATGTCTCGAGACTTTTTGAGAATGAAAAGTTCAATGCCGTGGTTAACCTTGCTGCCCAGGCCGGCGTAAGGTACAGCCTTGTCAATCCATATGTGTACGTAAATAGCAACATCACAGGTTTTTTAAATATCCTTGAAGGATGCAGGCACTATGGAGTAGGGCATCTCGTTTTTGCATCCTCAAGCTCGGTGTATGGAGCCAACACTAAAATGCCCTTTTCAGTTCATCACAACGTTGACCATCCGATTTCTTTATATGCTGCTACCAAAAAAGCAAACGAGCTTATGGCTCATACCTATTCAAGCCTCTATAAAGTCCCTTGCACAGGATTAAGGTTTTTTACTGTTTATGTGGGCCATGGGGTAGACCTGATATGGCATTATTCCTTTTTACAAAAGCGATACTCGATGGGAAACCTATAGATGTCTTTAACTACGGAAAGATGCAAAGAGACTTCACATATATTGATGATATTATAGAGGGGGCAATAAGGGTGATAGACAGAATACCTGAGCCAAACCCTCAATGGAGCGGAGATACGCCTGACCCATCATCGAGTTATGCACCGTATCAGTTGTATAACATAGGTAATAATAATCCCGTTGAACTGATGAGATTCATAGAGACACTTGAAGACTGTCTCGGCAAAAAGGCGAAGAAGAATTTTCTGCCTATGCAGTCTGGAGATGTCCCTACAACCTATGCGGATGTGGACGATCTGATGAAGGATATAGGATTTAGACCGGCAACAACGATAGAAAATGGGATATGGAAATTTGTCGGTTGGTATAGGGAGTATTATGGTGTGTAGAGTGATATACCACGAAAGTTGGTAATTTTGACATGGATATAACAAAGCAAAAAATATTAGTCACCGGTGCCGATGGATTTATCGGTAGCCATCTGGTGGAAGGTTTACTGGACAAAGGGTGTCAGGTACGAGCTTTTGTGTTTTATAACTCGTTCAATAGTTGGGGCTGGCTGGATACGTTTCCAAAAGAAAAACTGGATAAGATTGAGGTATTTTCAGGGGATGTCCGCGATCCCAATGGGGTGAGAAAGGCCATGCAGGGTATGGACATGGTTTTTCATCTGGCTGCACTTATTGCCATTCCGTTCAGTTATCACTCTCCGGACAGCTATGTAGATACAAACATCAAAGGTACCTTGAATGTGCTTCAGGCGGCGCGCGATACAGCTTGTCACCACGTGCTGATCACATCAACGTCGGAAGTTTATGGAACGGCGCAATATGTTCCCATTGATGAGAATCATCCTTTCCAAGGTCAGTCGCCCTATTCCGCCACCAAAATCGGGGCAGACCGGATAGCGGAAAGCTTCTATCGCAGTTTCAATACCCCTGTGACCATTGTAAGGCCTTTTAATACGTATGGGCCGCGTCAATCTGCCCGTGCCGTCATCCCCACCATTATCACCCAGTTGCTAAACGGCTCGACAGAAATCAGTTTGGGCAGCATTCATCCAACCCGCGATTTTAATTTTGTCAGTGATACCGTGGACGGTTTCATTGCGATTGCAGAGACACAAGCCACGATTGGAGAAGAAATAAACATTGCCTCTCAACAGGAGATTTCCATCGGGCAGCTTGCCCGCGAGATCATTGATCAGATAACCCCAACGGCCAGGGTCATCTCTGATGATATGCGCATACGGCCCGAAAAAAGCGAAGTCGAGCGGCTGCTGGGTAGTAACGAAAAGATTCGCAGGCTAACAGGGTGGCAGCCGGAGTATACGCTGAAGCAGGGAATCCGGGAAACCATCGAATGGTTCAGGGATAAGGAAAATCTGCGACGCTATAAATGGGATGTGTATAATGTATAGTAAGCTTAAGGTTGAAAGCTCAACGCTCAAAGGAAATTAAGGCCGTATCTACTTTCAGCTTTTATCTTTGAGCTAATATCCTAAAATTATGGAAAAATATTGATGTCTGATATATTTGCTCGCATAATAAAGTTTATCAAAGCGCTCTATCCGGCGGAGAATCCAGTACCCCTCCATGCCCCGCGCTTCACCGGGAATGAGAAAAAATATCTGATTGATTGTATTGATACAACCTATGTGTCCTATGTGGGAGAATATGTCGGTCGTTTTGAAGATGCAATGCGGCAGTTCACCGGTGCAAAGTATGCGGTCGCTGTCTCCAGCGGAACCGCAGCGCTTCATGTAGCCCTTCTTCTTGCCGAAGTAGCGCCCGGAGATGAGGTGATAACCCAGCCTTTGACCTTTGTCGCCACAGCCAATGCCATTTCCTACTGCAGCGCGCAGCCGATATTTGTAGATGTAGAACGATCAACCCTGGGACTTGATCCGGAAATACTGAATGATTTTCTTTTAAATAACGGTATTCTGAAGTCAGATGGCAGGTGTTACAATAAAATAACCGGTAAAAAGATCGCGGCGTGTGTGCCCATGCATACCCTTGGTCATCCGGTGCGGATCGATCAGATTATTGAAATCTGTCAAAGATACCATATTCCGGTCGTTGAGGATGCCGCCGAGGCGCTGGGGAGTTTTTACCAGGGGCAACATGGCGGCACGTTTGGGGAGTTGGGCATTTTAAGTTTTAATGGCAACAAGCCGGTGACAACCGGTGGCGGTGGCATGATCATCACAAACGATGAAACCCTGGCTGCAAATGCCAAGCACCTGACCACAACGGCCAAAAAGCCGCATCCGTGGGAATTTTTTCATGATGAGGTCGGCTATAATTACCGCATGCCGAACATCAATGCCGCCGTGGGTTGTGCTCAAATGGAATGCTTTACCGGGGTTTTAGAAAACAAGCGCGCCACAGCGCAGATGTATAACCAGTTTTTTCAGGAGATCGGCATACCATTTATAACAGAACCAGCTAACGCCCGGTCCAATTACTGGCTCAATACCATTGTTTTAAAAGACAGGCAGGAACGCGATGAGTTTCTTGGCTATGCCACTGCAAAAGGCATCCAAGCACGGCCCGTTTGGACACTTATGACCTACCTTCCCATGTATCGTGCTTGTCAGAGCGCATCCATTGAAACGGCCCAATGGCTGGAAGACCGGCTGGTCAATATCCCCAGCAGTATGAGAGTGGGAAGGTGAAAGTTAAAAGCTGAAAGGTCAAAGGGAAAGGGATGGGGATGGGGTATGAAGATTTGGCGGTTTGGAACCGGGCTGTCGATTTTGCTGTGCGGGTGATTGATGCTGTTGAAAATATATCGACAGATAGAAAACATTTCCGATTGCTGGAGCAGATTGAAGCAAGTTCAACAAGCATAGCCATGAATCTGGCAGAGGGCAAAGGCCGGTTTTCCCGGAAAGAATTTATTCAGTATTGCTATATCGCTCGTGGTTCATTATATGAAACAATTACCCTGCTGGAAATTTTTAAACGAAAAAACTGGATATCCGAAGAAACATTCAGCTCATTGAAATCTGAAGGAATCGAAATCGCCTCGATGATCAAGGGGCTGATTAATGCGATAGATAAAAGTTCAAAGGTGAAAGGGTCAAGGGCTAAGGTGAAAGGTCAAAGCTGAAAGCATTGCACTTCTACCTTTTTGCTTTCCGCTTTGATCTTCCGACTTTGAGCTTTCAGCTTCTATCTTTGAGCTATAATTTTTTATGCAAAAAAAATTATATTAATTGGTGGTGGCGGTCACTGCAAATCCTGCATTGACGTCATCGAACAGGAAGGCCGCTTTACCATTGCCGGGATTGTGGATGTGCCTGAAAAAAAGCAGCACAACGTTCTGGATTATCCCATGATCGGTATAGACGCCGATTTAGCGGAACTGATCAAGACTTTCCCCAATGTACTGATTACGCTGGGGCAGATCAAATCCCCAACCCGGCGCATGGTACTTTTTAATGATTTGATGCAGATGGGCGCGTGTTTTCCCGTGATTAAATCCCCCTTTGCCTATGTCTCCCCGCATGCCCAGGTTGCTGAAGGAACCATTGTGATGCACCATGCCCTGATCAATGCAGGCGCGAGAGTTGGCAGGAATTGCATCATCAATACCAAAGCCCTTGTGGAACACGATGCCGTCATTGAAGATCACTGCCACATTTCAACAGGGGCGGTCGTTAATGGAGGGGTAACAATCGGTAGTGGCTCTTTTTTCGGAAGCAACGCCGTTTGTAAAGAATATATCGAAATAGGAGAAAATGCCGTAATTGGTTGTGGTGCAAAAATAACCAAGAATATTCCCTGACTTTTTTGACCTTTCAGCTTCGAGCTTTGAGCTTTAATCTTTGACCTTTCAGCCATGAGCTTTCAGCTTCATCTTTTGTGCTATGAAAAATAAAACCTTCATCATTGCCGAAGCCGGCGTCAACCATAACGGCAGCCTGGATATGGCGTTTCAACTAATTGACGTAGCCGTCGCTGCCGGGGCCGATGCTGTCAAATTTCAGACGTTCAAGGCCGAAAAAGTCATTGCCGTAAATGCACCCAAAGCCGGCTACCAGAAGGAAACCACCGGCTCAGATGAATCCCAATTAGAGATGGTCAAAAAGCTTGAGCTGGATGAAACGGCGCACATACGGCTTTACCAGTATTGCCAAGACAAAGGCATTCAATTTCTGTCAACACCCTTTGATCTGGAAAGCATTGATCTGCTGAACCGCCTGGGGTTGGAAATCTTCAAGATTCCATCAGGCGAGATAACGAATCTGCCCTATCTGAGAAAACTTGGGGCCTTGAAAAAACGGCTGATCATGTCCACCGGTATGGCGGATTTGGGGGAAATCGAGGATGCGCTGAATGTGCTGATCGATTCCGGCACGCCGTTGGGAAACATTACCGTTCTTCACTGCAACACCGAATATCCCACGCAGTTTGAGGATGTCAACCTGAGAGCCATGAAGACGATTGGCCATGCTTTTGGAGTAGCCGTTGGGTATTCTGATCATACGCCGGGTATTGAAGTGGCGGTTGCCGCAGTGGCACTGGGGGCAGCGGTGTTAGAAAAGCATTTTACCCTGGATCGAAACCTTCCGGGTCCCGACCACAAATCCAGTCTGGAGCCTGATGATCTGAAGGCGATGGTGCAGGCGATCCGCAATATCGAAAAAGCTCTTGGCAATGGCGTCAAACGCCCCAGCCCAAGTGAAGTAAAAAACAAGCTCATTGCTCGCAAGTCGCTGGTCGCAACCCAACCAATCAAGACGGGTGAACTGTTCAGTGCCGACAACATCACAGCCAAACGCCCCGGCACCGGCATCTCTCCCATGCGCTGGGATGAAATTTTAGGGCAGGTCGCGCAAAAAGATTACAAGGCGGATGATCTGATATGAGCGGAACCATAAAATTCGAGGACTTGCAGGATCGGATCATTGAGCTCAGGAGCCAAATGGTTTTGCTTGATACCGATGTTGCCGAACTATACGGTGTTGAGACAAAACGCATCAATGAGGCAGTAAAGAATAACCCTGACAAGTTTCCCTCTGGGTACATCATAGAACTTGATAAGAGGGAGTGGGAGTCGTTGAAGTCGAAATTTTCGACTTCAACAAAGGGCGGAAAGGTAAAGCTTCCAAGCGCTTTTCCTGAAAAAGGGCTGTATATGCTGGCGACGATTTTGAAAAGTCCTCAGGCAGTTCAAGCTACTCTGGCGATCATCGAGACTTTTGCAAAAATCAGACAGCTATCAAGAAGCATTCAAGAGCTATCAGCAGTCCAAGACAAGGACAAGCAGAAGGCACTCATGCAGAGAAGTGGAGAGTTGATTGCCGGAATCTTTGATGACGACTTGCAAACGAGCGATACAGAGACATCCATCGAGCTGAACTTTGCGGTTTTGAAGTTCAAGCACACGATAAAGAAGAAGAAAAAATGAGAAAAATCTGTATTGTCACCGGTAGCCGCGCCGAGTATGGACTTCTGCGGTGTGTTATGCAGGGTATCCAGGATGCTCCGAATCTGACCTTGCAGGTCGTTGCCACGGGTATGCACCTGTCACCTGAGTTTGACATGACTATCCAGGAAATCGAGGCTGACGGTTTTGAACCGGATGAAACCATAGAAATACTCCTGTCCAGCGACACGCCAACGGCCATCTGTAAATCCATGGGCCTCGCCTTGATCGGCTATGGCGAGGCGCTCCAAAGACTGAAACCCGATATGGTGGTGGTACTTGGCGACCGGTTTGAAACATTTTGCATGGCCGCAGCGTCACAGGTTTGCCGGATTCCTCTTGCCCATATTCATGGCGGGGAGACCACGGAAGTCACCATTGACGAGGCCTTTCGCCACTCTATTACAAAAATGTCCCATCTGCATTTTGCCAGTTGCGAGGTTCACCGCCAGCGCATCATCCAACTGGGGGAAGCTCCGAATCGGGTGTTCAACGTTGGCGGCCTTGAACAAAGGGTTAATGAGATGGATGCCAAATTATCGAAGAAGATTGACTCTGTAGCTACTGATCTTGCTGCTCATCGGGCCGACACAGAGAGTCACAGGGCAGGGTACCGAATCAGTGAGAGCAGAGATTAAAGTTAAGTTGGGGAGTGAACCCCGAATTATGGCCAGTTTATGAAAAGGGAACAAGACGATATATGATGAAAAAGTTTCCTTTCGCAGTTATCTATTTAGTGTCAGGACTGAAAATGCAAATCGTTGCAGTTACGCATTGTAAACAAAACCCTAGATACTGGAAAAACCGGTTAAGCTAAAAAGGAAGAGAAACATTAGGGTCAGTATTCACATTTCTATTCTCCAATAATGCCAATTTGAGGGTCAAATATGACGATATTGGGGCTAAAAACGGCTATTTTGTGAACATTAATCCAAATATCTCAATATGATAGCGTGGCCCGACCCCAAATCATACCCCAAATCATAATAAGACCCGTAGGAAGACCTGGGGAGATCAGAAAATAATCACGTCCCCATTTTCCCATTTTGATGGGATCTTAAAACAATGAAAGAGGTAGAAAGTATATGGAAAAAAGAGAAATAGAAGAGATTAAAAGACACTTCAGCGTAGTGGCAGAGGGCTTAGAGCATAAGATCCAGCTTGTGGCGGAAGGGATTACAAATGTAGATGAGAAACTGGAACGTTTCCGCCAAGAGGTCAAAGAAGAGTTCAAAGAAACCAGATCTATGATCAAATTCTCTTATGCCGAGTTGGATCGTCGGGTCGCTGTTATCGAGGATGAAGTTATGTCTTTGAAGAATCGGGTGGAACGGCTGGAAGCACGACAGGATTGAAGTATACTTGCTCACTTGCTGGCTTGAGTGCTTGTTGGCTGGATAGCTTGCTCGCATGTTGCCTGTTCACATCTTGAAAAGAATAAATAGTTCACACTGAAAAATTCCCTTTTCCGCTCTCTGGTGCAGGTTTTTTGACCCATCTATGACTCGCTTCAGGCATTTTCAGGAACTCACCCTTCGGGCTCAACCATCTGAAAATGCTTATCTTCCGCTTCGTCAAGATGGGTTCCCCAAAAATCCTGCTCATGATCGCTCCAAAGGAAATTTTTCGTTTTTCAGTGTGAACTAAATAGAACCGTCCCAATTATCCAATTATCGTCTTTTGGTTCCGGCTTGTCCGGGTTAGGAGTAGTCAAATGGAAGTAACTTGCTTTGTAAAGAGAGAGGGGAATCAGTACGCTTCTTTGTGCGTAGAATTGGATGTGGCGTCTTGCGGGAAAACCAAGAAAGATGCCCTTGACGGACTGAAGCGTGCCATTGAAACGTATATTGAGTACATGGTTTCCGAGGGGCGCCAAAACAACATCTATCGTCCGGTCCCCATGAATAAATTGAAATCATTTCTCTTCCCTGAAGACGAGGTAGAGGAAAAAACCCTCAAGGCAATTCCGCTCAGCTTTCAGTATGCTTAAGAACCTGTCAAGCCAGGATGTTGCTTGGGTATTGAATCAGGTTGGTATCACCTTTAAGCGGCATGGAAAGGAAGACGTCTTTGAAGGTTGGTATGATGGGAAAATCAGGGTTGTCATTGTTCCTCGAAATAAGCGCAGCATTCCACAGGGTACACTGAATTCCATTTGGAGGCAGGCAGGAATTAAGAGGGATCTTGCAGTAAGGTTGTGGCAGAATAGATAAAGGGTAACTCCTTCTTGTGGAAGAACGTAAATAACCTTACAAACCTGCCAACGGTCCCCTATTCGTAGACATTTTTGAAGACCACAACACCTCAATTGTCAAGAGGAAAGATTTGACGCCTATCCCTCGCTCTGGCGTGAAGGGAAATTGATTGACAGCGATGAGAGAATTTGGGATACATTAGAAAAACGCGGTTAAATAGCAACGTCCACCATGATATACCCGCATATTCAGGAGTTTTGAAGAATGATCGAGCAAAGACTTCTCAAAAGGATTACTGCAAATCCGGAGATCTTTTCCGGAAAGCCGATCATCCGGGGAATGCGAATTTCAGTTGAAATGGTTCTGAGCCTTCTTGCCCAAGGGGCTCCCATACAGGAACTGCTCGATGACTTCCCGGACCTGGAAGAGGATGACATTAAAGCCTGCCTTGCATATGCTCATGCCGTTATCGCCCACGATTCACTTGACAGCCTGAGTGTAGGTGCTCATTAACATCGAGAATAGGGCTTCAATGAAATTCTTAGTCGACCGATGTGCCGGCCGTAGTTTGGCAGATTGTCTTCGCAGCGAAGGCTATGACTCAGTTTATGCTGTATCACTTGGGCCTGACCCAGGAGATTGGGCTTTGCTTCAAAGGGCTGTTTCAGATATCTCTGCCCTGAGGAATACCCTGCTATAGCTTCTTCAAAAGGTTAGAAGGTGACAACGTCCCGCAGCCCCTGCACGCACCACACTACGGAAAGTTATTTGAATATTTACGGTCGTCCCCTATGGTTTCTTCCCCTATGGTTTCCGCTATGGTTTCCCCCTATGGTTTCTATGGTTTGAATATTTACGGTCGTCCCCTATGGGTAGCCGCGTCCCCTATGGGTAGCCGGGTGAGAGAAGATGTGCAACTTTGGAGGCCATAAGGTCGGCGACAAGGACAGGTAGACCGGTGGGTGATCATAATTTTATGGACAAGATAGAAAGACTGACAGGCCGGTCACTTTCAAAAAGAAAACCGGGGAGAAGAAAGGCTGATAAATTAAGTGTTATGTCCCCTGAATACGCACATTTCTATTCTCCAATAATGCCAATTTGGGGGTCAAAAATGACGATATTGGGGCTAAAAACGGCTATTTTGGGAACATTAATCTAAATATTTCAATATGATAGCGCGGCCCGACCCCAAATCAATCTCTCCCAAAAAAGTATTGATTTCCCTCAAGTAGAGTTGTACAATTGATTTCTACAGAAGAGAGGGGGGGACAAAAATATGGAAAAAGTAGGTATCAGTACCTTGAGAGAAAATCTGTCAATATTGCTTAAAAAGGTTCAAAAAGGGCAGGTTATTACAATTACTTCACGTGGTCATGAAA
>Ga0210017_1004854_pt1 | contig 10911 bp, 10 predicted proteins | sample CryGeyCG2014_020_FD_183966 | JGI IMG/M metagenome (GOLD analysis project Ga0210017, IMG submission 183966) | Groundwater microbial communities from aquifer - Crystal Geyser CG08_land_8/20/14_0.20 (SPAdes) (version 2) | ecosystem: Environmental > Aquatic > Deep subsurface > Groundwater | place... | reverse complement strand
GTAGCCGCAACCTTCAGGTTGCGTTATCATCGCAGGCTAAAGCCTGCGGCTACCATATAACAACTAACATGGAGCTCTGCGACAAATGGCTGAGAAGAGATTTAAGCATCGTTTAACTATTTTGAGAGGGATTGCAATTAGTATTATTTCAGTCTTAATTATTGGTTTAGGTTATCTGCAGGTTGCCCGGGGGAAATACTGGGAGGAAGTGTCCCGGGAAAATAGGATTCGTTTGGTTAAGAGTAAACCCCGGCGGGGAATTCTCTTTGACCGTAAGGGCAGAGTTTTGGCTACCAATCGTCAAATTCTTGTAGTCTCAGTAATTCCCGGGAAGCTCTCCTCACAGAGACAAACTCTAAAAAGATTGAGTAAGCTCCTTGGGTTAGAGAGAAAAGAGATTGAGGAAAAATTAGGGGAAGAAGAGTTTAATAAATATAATCCGGTAAAGATAAAAGAAAATATAGAGATGAAGACAGCAACTTGTATTTTAGAGAGTTTTGACCTTCCGGGAGTGGTGGTTGAGATGATACCAGTGCGCTACTACCCTCAAGGGAAAACGGCTTCTCATACTCTGGGATATGTGGGAGAGATAACCAAGGGAAAATTGGAAAAGATGAAGAGTGCTGGATATAAACTAAAGGATATAATTGGGCTGGATGGAATAGAATTATATTATGACCGGGATTTAAGAGGAGAGGAAGGAGGAAGCCAGATAGAGGTTGATGCTTTAGGTCATAAGGTTAGGGTGCTTGGAGATAGAGAGCCCCGGCCAGGTAAGAATATTGTTCTAACTCTGGATAAGGATATTCAGGAAGCAGCAGAGAGGGCTATGGGGAATAAGGTGGGAGCAGTGGTGGTGATGAACCCTCAAAATGGGGAGATTTTAGCTTTGGTAAGCAAACCTAATTTTGAGCCGAACTTTTTTTTAAGCAAAATATCAAAGAAGGATTGGAGTAACTTAGTTCATCATCCTAATAAACCCTTGCAAAACAGAGCTATCGCCAATAAATATCCTCCTGGTTCTATCTTTAAGATAGTTACTGCTGCTGCTGCTCTGGAGAGTGGCAAAACTACAGCTACAAGTGAATTTTTTTGCTCCGGGAAATATAGATTAGGGAAAGGACTCTTCCGCTGTTGGCAAAGAGCAGGGCATGGAAAGATAAATCTTGTCCAGGGTCTAGCTCAATCCTGCGATATAGTATTTTATCAATTAGGTAGGGAGTTAGGGATAAAGGAGTTGGGTGAGTTTGCTGAGCTATTCGGACTGGGCTCTCCTACAGGTATAGACCTACCCGGCGAGGTAGCGGGAAGAGTACCTACCAAGATGTGGAAAAAATCCTTTAGAGGTGAACGCTGGTATGGGGGAGATACAATAAATATGAGTGTCGGGCAAGGCTTTCTTCAGGTTACTCCTCTACAGATGGCAGTTATGACCAGTATCATTGCCAATGGAGGAAAAAGAGTTAAGCCCCATTTATTAAAAACGATGACTTTAAAGAGAGAGGACCTGCTCTTATCAAAGCAAACGATAGATGTTATCAAAGAGGGGATGATTAAATCTGTGGCTGAAGCAAAGGGGACTGCTCATTCCGCTTACTTGCCCGGGCTTTCCATAGCCGGAAAGACCGGAACTGCTGAGGACCCTCCCCGGGAGGAACCCCATGCCTGGTTTGTTAGTTTTGCACCAGCAGATAATCCTAAAATGGTAATAGTAGTCTTTATTGAGCAAGGTGGTAAGGGAGGAGGAGTAGCGGCTCCCATTGCTCGGAAGATTTATAGCTCATGGCTCATAGCTGATAGTCCACAGTCCACCCGGTAGGAGGGCATTTATGCCCGATACAATCGTGCCTGAAGGCACTCCTACCGGTGATTCTGATTTCTGACATCTGACATCTGACATCCGACTTCTGACCTCTGACTTCTGACATCTATGGACTATAACAGGGGGAGATAGAAAGAGATGGGAAAAGAGTTAGTCTTCTTTAGGGGAACTAAACAAGGAGTACAGATTATTTTGGATGACTCTTTTAGTTTTCCCCAGGTAATCTCTCGTTTGAAGGAAAAGTTAGAATCTTCATCTATATTTTTTGTCGGCTCACAAATTACCATTAATCCTGGGTCTCGGCAGCTAAGTAAGGATGAATATAGCAAGTTGGAAGAGGTCTTTAAGGAGTATAAAGATTTAACTTATCTGGGAATTGAAAGTAACCTGCAAAGAGTAGGAGTTCCTCAGGAAGAAGCTCACTTGGACGAGATGCCTTCAGATGAGAGAGAAGAACAGCAAGATAAGCCCTCCCAATCTCCCACTTTAGGAGATGAGCAAATTGCCTTGACTCAGTCAATGCCCTCCAAAAGTAAGACTCAAGTTCTTGCTTTAGGAGATGAGCAAAGCCTTTTAATCAGGAGAACTATTAGGTCTGGTCAGAGCATCAGTTTCCCGGGAAATGTAACTATTCTGGGGGATGTAAATCCGGGGGCAGAAGTGATTGCTGAAGGAGACATAATAGTAATGGGGACTTTAAGAGGAACAGCTCATGCCGGAGTGAAGGGAAGGGAGGCAGTAATTGCGGCTCTGCAGATTGCCTGCCCTCAATTAAGGTTGGGGAAATTTGTTGCCCAGATACCTGAGGAGAAGTCAAATACCTGGGAGCCCGAGATTGCCTCGGTGAAGAAGGATAAGATTGTGATTAGTAAGCTAAGAGAGTAGCAATCCTAAATAATACATTAACCACAGATTAACACAGAATCCAAATGAAATCCAAAATCCAAATACTACCAAATCCAAAACAAATCCAAAATCTCAAGGTTTGGGATTGTAACACTTTTTAGGAGACTTTAACCAGCGAATCTCGATTTTGCAGAATCATCTGCAAAGTCGTCTGTTGAAAAAGGAGGAGACTTGATGGCTGGAAGGAGGATTGTAGTAACCTCCGGAAAGGGAGGAGTAGGCAAAACTACTATCGTAGCCAACTTAGGAGTAGGGTTAGCGGCTTTAAATAAAAAAGTAGCCTTAGTTGATGCTGATATTGGACTGCGTAATCTGGATGTAATGATGGGGGTGGAAAATCGCATTGTCTATGACCTGGTAGATGTGGTGGAAGGAAATTGTCGTCTCCGACAGGCTTTAATTAAAGATAGAAAGTTTAATAACTTGTATTTGTTGCCAGCTGCCCAGACTAAAGACAAAGAATCAGTCACTCCCGAGCAGATGTATGAATTGGCTCAAGAATTAGCAGTGGAATTTGATTATGTAATTGTGGATTCCCCAGCGGGAATAGACCGAGGTTTTAAAAATGCTGTGGCTACTGCTCTAGAGGCAATTGTGGTTACCAGCCCCGAGGTTGCCTCTATCCGTGATGCAGACCGGGTAATTGGGCTCTTAGAATCTCAGGAGTTAAAAGAGCCAAATTTAATTATTAATCGGGTGCGACCGGAGATGGTAAAAAGAGGGGATATGCTCAGCATTGAAGATGTTCTGGAGATCTTATCAATTAATCTCTGGGGAGTCATCCCCGATGATCCTGCAGTAGTAATAGCTACTAATAAAGGGGAGACTGTGGTTTTAAATAGTAATGCTAAGTCCGGCCAAGCCTTTAGAAATATAGTCCGGCGGGTAGAAGGAGAAGAAGTAGCTTTACTAAGTCTATTTAGGCCAAAAGGATTTTGGGAAAGAATCAAAAGTCTTTTTTGATAGATTTGAGGAGGAGGGGAGATTTATGCCGGGAAAGATAAGTAGCCTGGTCAGTTCCTTGAATAAATTGTTTCGTAAAGAGGGAGAGGTGGGGAGTAAAGAAAGAGCTAAAGAAAGATTGCGTCTGGTCTTAATTAGTGACCGCAGTAATATTTCTCCTCATCTCTTGGAGACCTTAAAGGAAGATTTAATTGCTGTTATCTCTAAATATGTAGAGATTGATACCTCCAGTCTAGAGGTATATTTAGAAAGGGATGAAAAGGCAACAGCTTTGACCGCCAGCATGCCAGTTAAAAAGATAAAGAGAACAAAGGGGCTAAGGAGTAGAACAGAGGTCAGAAGTGGGAAGTGAGAGGTCAGAGATCGGTTATCGGTCATCAGTCATCAGTCATCTGTGGACTATGGACTATGGACTGTGGACTAAAAAAGAGGGGGTGATTTTATGGAGGTAGCTCTTTTGGGAGTTCAATTTACAACTTCAATAAGTTTAATTGTGGCTGTGCTTCTTCAGACTACCAAGAGCGAAGGATTATCAGGGACAATTGGAGGAAAAAGTGAGACTGCCTTTAAAGGTAAGAAAGGAACTGAGGAGACTTTAAACTGGATAACTACAGTCTTAGCTGTAGCCTTTTTTGTCTCTTCTCTCTTAACCGCTATATTGATTTAGGCGTAGCTTAAGACAAAATGTAAAAATAAAAGATAAAAATGTAAAACCTGTTCCTGACAGGTTCAGGAGTTACACGACCCACTGCCTGGGTGCCCGAATCCAAAAATGGAGAGAAGGTAAAGTCTATTTTTACATTTTAATTTGTCATTTTGACTTTTGCATTTTCATTTTTGATTTATAAGTAAGGAGATGATATGCGTCTACCTCCAACAATAGAGAGGTTTCTGCCAATCAGTATTCGGCGAATCCTCAGACTCTGGGAGATATTTAAAGTCTTTGTCAAGCATATATTTGGCTTCTTAGCTGACCAGTGGCAAATCTCAGCCCTTGCTCGCCGGAGGAGAAGAGAGGGCATAACTGAAGAAGAAGCAATTTATTATCCTACTGTCTATGAGCGACTCCGAGTAGCCCTGGAAGATTTAGGTCCTACCTTTGTTAAATTAGGTCAAATATTGAGCACTCGGGAGGACATTTTGCCCCGGGAACTAATTGCTGAATTGTCTAAATTGCAGGAGGAGGCAGCTGCCTTTAGTTATGAAGAGGCTAAGGAGCAGATTTATCATCAATTAGGTGCACAGGTAGAAGATATCTTCTCTACTTTTGAGAAGGTGCCCATTGCTGCCGCCTCTATTGGTCAGGTTCATTATGGGGTTTTAAAGAGTGGGGAAGAGGTAATTATAAAGGTCCAGCGTCCCGATATCAGACCAAAGATAGAGGCAGATATCAGTATTATGATGTGGATAGCTAAAAAGGCAGAGAAATATACCAGCTGGGCAAAGACTTATAATTTTGTGGAAAGAGTAAGAGAGTTTGGTCGCTTCATTAGAGAGGAGATGGATTATACTACCGAGTCAAGGTATTGTGATACTTTCCGGGCTAATTTTGAAGGTTATCCTGCAGTCTATGTCCCTAAAATTTACTGGGAGTATACTAATCCCTACATTATGGTAATGGAGTATGTTACCGGGATAAGAATTAGAGAGCACGAGAAACTGGACCGGGCTGGTCTTAGTAAGCTGGAGATTGCCAAGACTATTGGTCGGGCTTATGCTAAGATGATTTTAGAAGATGGCTTCTTTCATGCTGACCCTCACCCGGGAAACATATTTGTTCAAGATGAGCATCATTTTGCCTTAATTGACTTTGGTATGGTCGGGCGGCTGGATAAGGAGACCAAGGGCTATGTCTGCCATTATTTTTTAGCCTTAGTTAATCAAGATGCTCCAGCTTTAACTGAAGTGCTCTTTCGGATGTATACCATACCCCGTGATGTTGACCGAGCTGCTCTAAAGAGAGATGTGGGTCGCCTGCTTTCCAAATATGCCGGGGTGCCTTTGGGGCAGGTTAGTATTGTAGAGATAGTTAGTGAGTTGATGGAGATAGCCTTAAAGTATACTATTATTGTCCCCGGAGAGTTTACCTTATTTGATAAGACCTTTATTACCTTAGATGGAATAGGCAAACAATTAGCTCCTGAATTTGACCTCTTGTCGGAGGCGATGCCCTTTGCCCAGAAGTTTATTCGGGACCAGTTTTCCTTAAAGGAGATGTCTCCCGCTTTAGTTAAAGATGCTTTTGAGTTTAAAGATGCCTTATTTAATTTTCCCCGCCAGATAAACAAGATAGTTCGTGATTTGGAATCTGGGGAGCTGCAGGTAAAATTTAAGCAAGATGAATTCTCCAAGGAGATGCAAAAATTACAGGGTAAGATGGACAGGACAGCTAGCCGCTTATCGCTAAGTGTGGTTATTGGGGCTTTAGTAATTGGTGCTTCCTTAATGGCTTTGAGGGGTGGTCAGCCACCAATTTTCTGGGGGCTTAATGCTCCTCAAATATGCTTTCTCATTGCTGGTATTTGTGGTTTCTGGATAATTATCTCTTCCTGGTGGGGGAGGAAGTAGAAGTGGGAAGTGAGAAGTGAGAACAGATAGTCCACAGTCGATGGTCGATAGTCCATAGAAAACAAAAGCCAATAGCCAAAAAGAGGTATCAGAGTGTCAAGGTATCAAGGTGTCAAAGGACAGAGGACAGAAATCTGACTTCTGACATCTGATTGATACTATGACACTTTGACACCCTGACACTTTTCTGACTTCCGACTTCTGACACCTGTGGACCGTGGACTATGGACTAAGAAAAGAGGGGGATATGAAAAGGATTGCTGTTATACCCGGAGATGGGGTGGGACCAGAGGTAATTAAAGAGGAGATTAAGGTCTTAAAAGTAGTCTCTAAAAAGTGCCGAATAGACCTTAAGTTTAAATACTTTAATTTAGGAGCAGAATATTACCTAAAGAAAGGGGAGGTCTTGCCGGATAAAATAAAGAAGGAACTCTCCTCCTTTGAGGTCATCCTTCTGGGAGCTGTAGGTGACCCTCGGGTTAAGAGTGGTATCCTGGAAGAGGGTTTGCTTTTAAACCTGCGTTTTTCCTTTGACCAATATATTAATCTTCGACCAGTAAAATTGTTAGATGAGTCTTTATGCCCCCTGAAGGGAAAGAAAAAAGAAGATGTAAATTTTGTCGTGGTAAGAGAAAATACTGAAGGTCCTTATGTTGGGATGGGAGGATTTTTTAAATTTGGAACCCCTGATGAGGTTGCTCTTCAGGAAGATGTAAATACCTATAAAGGAGTGGAGAGAGTAATTGAATATGCCTTTTCTTTGGCTAAAAAGAGAGGGTATAAAAGAGTAACCATGAGTGATAAGAGTAATGTCTTAACTTATGGTCATGACCTCTGGCAGAGAGTATTCTGGGAGAAGGCAAGGAAGCATAGGGAGATATCTGCAAACCATCTCTTTATTGATGCTCTCTGTATGCAGATGATTAAAAGACCAGAGCAGTTTGAGGTAATTGTTACCTCTAATATGTTTGGTGATATTATAACTGACTTAGGAGCTCAGATTCAGGGGGGGATGGGGCTGGCTGCCTCCGGAAACATTAATCCTAAAGGAGTCTCCATGTTTGAGCCAGTGCATGGCTCAGCTCCAAAATATAAGGATAAAGGGATAGCTAATCCCCTGGCTGCTATCTTAGCTGGGCAGATGATGTTAGAGCACTTAGGCTATCAAAGAGGGGCTAAGATGATTGAAGATGCAGTAGAGAGATCAATTAAGGAAGGAAAGACCACCAAAGACCTGGGAGGAAGCTTAACGACAAAAGAGGTGGGAGATTATGTTTGTGAGGTTATAGGTGACATTCCGTAAATCGTAAGGAGTAAAGTGTCAAATGCCAAAATCCAAAATCCAAAATAAATCCCAAATCCCAATGCCAAATGAAAACTAACAACTAAGAACTAACAAGAGCCAATAGGGAATAGCCAAAGGACTTCTGCTTTAGCCCATGTGGTTTACTTCTACCGCACTTTAGTGCAGGGTTTTTAGGGCTTTAGCCTATATATAGGGACTAAAGTCCCTCTCCCCTCGACTAAAGTCGGGTAGAAGGAGAACTAAGAAGGGAGAAGTCATCAGTAATCAGTCATCGGTAATCGGTCAAAAGAACTAACAACTAACACCTATCACCTAACATCTAACACCTAAGTAATAAGACCCTCGGCTAAAGCCGGGTAGAAGGAAACCTACCACTTACCACCTAACACCCAACTAACAACTATTCCAAGGGAGCGAAGCAACTGGTGGATTAGAAGATTGAAGATTTTAAAATAAATTTGCAATTAAAAATTAAGAATTAAAAATTAAGAATTGGAGCAAAGCGACTGTTATGACCATTAGTGAAAAGATATTAGCTGCCCACTTAGGGGTTAAAGAAGTAAAACCAGGAGATTTTATTCAGGCTAAAGTTGACTTAATCCTCGGTAATGATGTTACTGCTCCCTCAGCGATAGATGAGTTTGAAAAGATAGGGGTAAGTAAGGTCTTTGACCCGGACAAAATAGTCTTAGTCTCCGACCATTTTACTCCCAATAAGGATATTAACTCTGCCCAGCAAAGCAAGATAATGCGGGAGTTTGCCCGAAAATATAAGATTACCCATTACTTTGAGGTAGGAAGAGGGGGAATTGAGCATGTTCTTCTTCCCGAAGAAGGATTAGTCTCCCCGGGTGATTTAATTATCGGGGCTGATTCCCATACCTGTACCTATGGAGCTTTAGGTGCTTTTTCTACCGGTATAGGTAGCACTGATATGGCTTCAGCTATGGCTACTGGTGAGTGCTGGTTTAGAGTCCCGGAGAGTATAAAATTTAAGTATTCAGGTAAATTAAATAAATGGGTAAGTGGTAAGGATTTGATTCTTTGGACAATTTCTAAAATTGGTGTAGATGGAGCTCTGTATTGCAGTATGGAATTTAGTGGAGAGGTAATTGAAAATTTATCTTTGGAAGATAGATTTACTATTTGTAATATGGCTATTGAGGCTGGGGCAAAGAATGGCATTATTAGACCCGATAAGAAGACTTTAGAGTTCGTTGAGAAGGTAGGGGGCAGAATAGGGGCTCTTAATCTTGAGAGTGATAAAGATGCTAAATATAAAGAAGTTATTGAGTATGATCTATCAGATATTGAGCCTCAGGTTGCCTTTCCTCATCTTCCTTCTAATACCAAGCCCATAAGTCAAGTGGGGGAGGTCCCCTTAGACCAGGTAGTAATTGGTTCTTGCACTAACGGAAGAATCTCGGATTTAAGAATAGCCGCAAAGCTCTTAAAAGGCAAGAAGGTTTATAAAGATTTAAGGCTAATTATCTTACCCGCTACCCAAAAAGTTTATCTTCAGGCAATAAGAGAGGGTTTGATTGAAATATTTATTGAAAGTGAAGCCGCAGTCTCTACTCCCACCTGTGGTCCCTGCCTGGGAGGACACATGGGTGTCTTGGCTAAAGAAGAGAGATGTCTTGCTACTACTAATCGGAACTTTGTTGGTAGAATGGGGCACCCGGAAAGTGAAGTCTATCTTTGCAACCCAGCAGTAGCTGCTGCTTCAGCCATTGCCGGAAAGATTGTTGCTCCAGAGTAAAAGAAGCAGGAAAATCTTTCTACCCGGCTTTAGGCGAGGGTCTGAGGGTTTTACTCTATATTGTAGGGGTCGGGCACACAAACCCGAAGGGTTTGGGTCGTATCAAACCCGCAATTGACGGGCGTCATAAATGTCGCCCCTACATTTGAATAGGCTAAAGCCTTTCTACCCGACTTTAGTCGAGGGTAGAGGGACTTTAGTCCCTATATATGGGCTAAAGCCCTGTAGAAGGCATTATTAAGGAGGTAAGAAGTGGGTATTTTGGAGGATATTGCTGAGAGGGAATTAAAGAAATTAGCTAGAAAGAGTGCAAGATTAGTTAAAGATTTAACAAAGTTAGGAAAGGAACTTACTGATGAATTCATAGATGAATTTACCCGGGAGATGGTCAAGAAGGAGAAAAAGGAGGAGGAAGAGGAATGATGAAGGGGAGAGCCTGGAAATATGGGGACAATATTAATACTGATGTTATCATTCCTGCTCGTTACTTAAATACTTCTAATCCTAAGGAATTAGCTAAACATTGCCTGGAAGATTTGGATAAGGATTTTGTTAAGAAGGTCAGTGCCGGTGATATTATAGTAGCTGGTCTTAATTTTGGCTCGGGCTCTTCCCGGGAGCATGCAGGAATCTCAATAAAGGCGGCTGGTATTTCTTGTGTTATAGCTAAATCTTTTGCCCGTATCTTTTACCGCAATGCAATAAATATTGGACTGCCTATCTTTGAGTCAAAAGATGCACCTTCACAGATAAAGGGAGGGGATTTAATTGAAGTTAATCAAATAAGAGGAATAATCAGAAACAAGACTACCAATAAAAGTTATCAAATTGTCTCTTTTCCTCCTTTTATTCAAGAGATAATCTCTGCCGGCGGGTTGATTGAGTATACCAAACAGAGGATAGAAGGCAAAGATAGTCCACAGAAGACAGAAGTCAGAAGTCAGAAGTTAGAGGAACTATAGACTATGGACCGTGGACTATGGACTATGGACTATGGACTATGGACTGTGGACCATGGACTAAAAGGGGGGCTTGACTAAGAGGAGAAAAGACTGTATTATATAAAGGAGAATAAATTAAAGAGGTGTAAATTATGGGTGAGCTATCTTCAATATCTGAGGCTTTGATTAAGGGAGATGCAAACAAGGTCAAAAAGTTAGCCGAGGCTGCCTTGAAGAAGGGAGTAAAACCAATAGATATTATTAACAAGGGATTAATCTCAGGTATGAGTGTGGTAGGAGAAAAATTTAAAAAGAATGAATTTTATGTTCCGGAGGTATTAATTGCTGCTCGGGCCATGCATGCCGGGATGGATATGGTTAAACCTTTATTGTCGAAGAGCGAAATTGCTGCTGCCGATAAAGTGGTAATTGGAACAGTAAAGGGAGATTTGCACGACATTGGGAAAAACTTAGTCTCAATGATGTTAGAGGGGGGAGGCTTTAAAGTTATAGATACAGGCATTGATGTTTCTCCCGAGAAGTTTACCCAGGCTATTAAAGAAAGTAAAGCTCCAATTTTAGCCCTTTCAGCTTTACTTACTACTACCATGACGAGCATGAAAGATACAATTCAAGCTTTAAA
>Ga0210017_1004853_pt1 | contig 10911 bp, 16 predicted proteins | sample CryGeyCG2014_020_FD_183966 | JGI IMG/M metagenome (GOLD analysis project Ga0210017, IMG submission 183966) | Groundwater microbial communities from aquifer - Crystal Geyser CG08_land_8/20/14_0.20 (SPAdes) (version 2) | ecosystem: Environmental > Aquatic > Deep subsurface > Groundwater | place... | reverse complement strand
TGAATTCTAAATCGCAACGGCCAAATTACTTCTTTTCGCTTTAATTCCTCTTCCCATAATAACTTTTTCTCTTTGAAGCTGAAGGCTTTGGTTTTAGTGATGATGATGTGGTCTAGAACATCGATGCCTAGGATTTTGCCGGCTTCCTGGATTCTTTTGGTGATAATTAAAATAATGAGGATTGAGATTTTAAATGTTTTTCAGCTTTTTTGATAACCACTTTTACAAAATTTAAATAATCTTTTGCCTCTTTTTGAGAAATGATTATTCCTCCTTCATACAAATCTAAATTTCTCTTTTTTCTCATTCTGTCGCCAATTATTTCGATGTCTTTGTCATTCAAAATTTCGGATAATTTCTCTAAAATCTTAACATGATGTCCTTTTCTACTTTTTGTTCTGTAGCCCTGGGCGGCAATTAGAGTAATTCCTATTTTAATTAGAGCCGAATAAGAGAAATTAAAAATTACTGCCGACCTTCTATCGTTAAAAGCGATTCGAAAATCTTCGATTGCATTGCGAAAATATTTTAAAATTGTTCTTTTATCAAATTTTTTCTTTTGGAAAAATTTCGTATCGAAATAGAAATTCATAAAATTTTTATATATTTTTTAGAAAAGACATCTTTTAAAAACGGGTCTTTTTCTTTTTTCCTCTTTTCAAATTCTTTTTTCGTTAATTCTATCGAATTTATTTCTCGTCCGGTTAATTTTTGAATTTCCAAAAGTATTTTTTGAAGTTTTACAGTATCGAAGTCACCGATAATTAAAAGATCAATATCGCTTTCTGTTGAAAGTTTGTTTTTTGCGTAGGAACCGAAGATATAAACAGAATCGATTCCTTTTAACTTTTTCAACTTTTCTTTTAAAATTTTTTCAAATCCCAGACCCTTTAAAATGATTTTTTTATACTCTTTTAAAAAAGGGTATTTTTGATTCAAAAAGAAATATCTCTCTTTTCCCGAAAACTCATCAGAAAGTATCCCTTCCTTTCTTAACTCGAGAAGCTTTTTGTAAACATTGGAGAGATCTTCTTTTATCAATTTAGCTAACTCATTCACATAAAATTTCTCTTTTTCATTTAAAAAGAATAAATTAAGAATTTTTTGTGTTATTTTGGAACGTAAAGAAATCATATGGTTAATTATTACTATAATTATAGTAAATTTCTACAAAGAAAGCAAATTTACATCAAATTAGTTTTTTTTCTTTGAAACTAAAAGCTTTGGTTTTAGTGATGATGATGTGGTCTAAAACGTCGATGCCCAGGATTTTGCCGGCTTCAATGATTCTTTTGGTGATCTCGAGGTCGGCTTTGGAGGGTTCGGGGTCGCCTGAGGGATGGTTGTGGACTAAAATTACTGAGCTGGCGTGGTTGGCTAAGGCGTGTTCAAAGATTTCTCGGGGATGGGCGATGTTGGCGTCGAGCGTGCCAACGAAAATGTGCTTTTTGAAAACTAATTCATTTCTGGCATTGAGATAAAGAGCGGCTAAGTGTTCCCGAGTTTTATCACGCAGGTAACTAAATTGAGCAATGACATCTCTGATAGATTTAACTGTTGGCAAAGTCTCCTCCCCTATCTCCAAGGCTCTTTTAATTAATTCTTGGGCGGCTAAAATAGTACAGGCCTTAGCCGGCCCGATTCCTTTAATCTTGGATAAATCGTTATAGGTTAGCTTCAACAATCTCTTTTTTGAATATTTGTTCAAGATTTGTTTTGCCACTTCAATTACGTTCTTTCCTTCTGTACCGGTGCCCAATAAAATAGCCAAAAGCTCTTCGTCTTTTAAGTTTTGAGGGCCTTTGGAGATGAGTTTTTCGCGGGGGCGTTCGATTTTGGGTAAAGATTTGAGGTTCATTGTTTGTAGGCTCCGCCGCGGTGGCGTATACGGATAACTAAAATTACGAGTTCCTTTTCCCTGATTTGATAAATAATCCGGTAGGGCCAAACGCGATAAGACCATTGGCCTTGGTATTTTCCGCTTAATTTCTTCCCAATGTAAGGATTCACGCCTAAAATCGTTAAAGCCAACGTAATTTGCGCTTTGTATCTTTTATCTACCTTAGCGAGGTCTTTTTGAACCTTTCTTGGCAGAACGACTCGATACTTCATGTTTGCGCTTACCGCGGTCAGCCAAAATAAAACCTTCTTTAGCTAACACTTCTTCTAAAGTAACATAGCGACCTTTTTTATAATCTCTCTCTGCTGCCTTGATGTCTTTCTCTAAATCAGGGAAATCGCGCATCACTTCTAAGGTTTCCTGCCAGGATTCAAACTCTTCAGCGGACATCACTACCACTTTGGGCTTACCCTTTTCGGTCAAGGTGTAGTAGCGAGATGGCTTTTGTACTTCTTTGGCGATACTAAATATTTTTTTCCTTGCCTCGGAAATTGGCAAAGTTGTTTTGGTGTCCATAATTTTATTTTGTTTTACCACGACCTTTATATGTACATGATAGCGTACACATATTAACTTGTCAATAGTCAGACCAATTTCAAGCCGGGTTTTTGAAGGGTGGGCCGTGGCCAGGAAAGATTTTGAAGCCGGGTTTTAAGATTTTTTTGAGTTTGGAGAGGGAACCCTCTAAATCTTTTTGGGAACCGCCGGGTAAATCGGTTCGGCCATGGCCGTCTTCAAACAAGGTGTCGCCGGTAAAGATAAAGTCTTTAGCCAGCAGACAAATACTTTCTTTTGTATGGCCTGGGGTAGAGATAACTTTTAAAACGATGGTGGAGTCGCCCACTCCTACTTTGATTTCGTCGTTCTCCTTTAAATTGGTTAAAATTTTAGCCCCTGTTTTTTCTTTTAATTTGAGAGCTTCTGAGACGTGGTCCCAGTGGTGATGGGTTAAAACAATGTATTTTAATTTTGCCTCTCCGATTTCCTTTAAAATCTTCTTTAATCCCCCACCAGGATCTAAAACCAAGGCCTCCCCTTTTGAGATTAAAATGTAGCAATTTGTCAAAAGCGGCCCAACAATTAGGTGTTTGAGTTCCATTGGTTTAGATCAATTTTTTTTATTTAAACAATTTTCTCTGCCTGAAGGTTTTGGCGGTTTCCAGGCCGATTTTTTTGCCAAGCTTGGTTAAAGAGAAAGAGGTTTTGGGATCGCCGGTAATTAATTTTCTTTTTCTGAGAGTTCTCAGTTGGCGGTCGAGTTTAAGAGAGTCTGGCCACTGGGGATATTTTGAAAAACTAAAAGATTCGGGAAATAAAGTGAAACATTCTTTAATTAGCCGTTCAAAAGTGCATTTTTCTTTATTTTCCCGAGCGGTAGCGAAGGGGGAAGATGAAGATTTATCTTCATCGCCCTCGATGACGGAATTAATACCAAAAAGAATGAGGTCGGTGATTTTGGCCTTTTTATACAATTGCCCATCAAAAGTTTTTTTCATTTTTCTCTTTCTTCTTTTACAATACCCCTAATTGGTGGGAAATTCAATTGGACTTGACATTGTTTATGGGTACTGTATAATGGGCATCAGACGATAAGTCGAAGTAGCTTAATAAGTTTTAAGTTAAAATTAAAGCGTAGTTAAGTGTAGCGGCTTAGAGTTTCAAGGTCGCTTTTTTATTAGCAAATTAAGTAGAATTAACATGGCATACAATGACAGAGGATTTGCGCCCCGAGAAATGGTCAAGGGCAATTGGAAATGCTCAGACTGCGGGGTAGAAATCACTGAACTTCCTTTTGCACCAGCTGCAGACAGACCTATTTACTGCAAAGAGTGCTGGTCAAAAAGAAGACCAAAAAGGGATTTCAGCAGATAATCCTAAACAAAAAATCCCGGTAAACGCCGGGATTTTTTGTTTCTTCCACTCTCTACAAAAGCTGGCTGGTGATGAAAACTTCGATGGCCGCTGCCGAAATCAAAAGGGGAAGCAAAATCTTCAAAAAGAAACTTAAGGCAGTGTTTAATTCAGTTTTAACACTCCCCTGTTTTTTGAAAATTCTCTCAAAAGAAGTTTTGCCGAGTTTGAAACCAATGGCACAGGCAAGGATTACTACCGGAATTTCAATTATTCCGTGAGGTATGGTTCCCATAAAAAAAGTTGGCCAAGAAAATGCGGTTTTGGAAAAATAAGCTAAAACTCCCAAAATGGTGCCATTGGAAAGTAAAACCAAAAAGGGAAAAATACCAAAAATCAATCCCAGAAGAAGAACCAAAAATAAAGTGAAACCATTGTTTAAAACGATAAATAAAAATTGATTGAAAGCTGACATCTCCCCTACCGGCTCAAGCATTTCTCGAAGTGTTTCTAAAATCAGCTGGGCTTGTGAAGGCGAGTTTTGCGCAGAAAAATAGCCACTGAAAACGGCAAAAATAAAAATCAAGCAGGCCAAGAGGATATAGCGACGAAGGAAATAAAGATATTCTTTTAAATACTTAAGAAAGTTTTCCATTTTTGATTTTTTCTCTAATTTTTTCTACAAAATTAGTGTAAATTTTAGCTATCATTTTCCCTAAAAACTATCTTAATTTTGGCATTTTTTAAGCGGTTTGTCTAGCTAAAATAAACAGGCCTTCAGCAAGATACTAAAGGCCTCTCTTCCCTCCTTTTCTGAGTCTTTTGTTTCGATATAGTTCATCATCTGCTTCTTTAATCAATTCCTCGAATGAGACACCTTCTCTCCAACAAGAAATTCCATGACATAAAAATGCCTGCTCTTTAGATAGTTGCTCATTTATTCTATTAATAAATCTCTCCGCACTTGCTCTTTCGGTAGCTGGCAGGATTATTATAAATTCATCTGCCCGCTCCCCTAACCGAATCACTGAGTCAGTTACACGAGGACTCTCAAAAAGGATCTTGACCACCCGCTTCAGCAATTGATCAGCAGCGGGGCCTCCGTGGGCATCTTGATATTCTTTAAAATCGGCTATATCCACCGCAACTACACTAAAATGCTTTATTCTTTTCTTCCCGATTCTATCCAGGTATCTTCGGTTAAAAGCCTTGGTAAGATAATCACGATAGATTACATCTCCCTCATTCCAGATAACTGGAAGTGCTTTAAAAAGATTCTTAAAGAACTGGATTATCTTTTTCACTTTACCCTCCTTTTTCAAAGTGAATTTAATAGATTCTAAACTATAACAGATATAATTAATTTTGTCAAATTAAAAACGCCTCAGAAGGCGCCAAAAGGGTTTATAGATTTAAAAATCATGCCTTATCTCAAAATTGGCGAATTCGGCTTTATACTCTTCCCAAAGGAGTTGGAAATCATTAACAAAAGCTCCGGGTGGTCCCTTTTTTGCCCACTCGAGTATTTCCTCGACTTTGGCCTTATCGCCTTCAAAAACCGCCTCTACTCGGCCGTCAGCCAGGTTTTTAACCCAACCAGTGAGTCCTAATTCTTGGGCTTTCTCTCGGGTTTCGGCCCGAAAAAAAACGCCATGAACCCTCCCCGAAACAATAATGTGGGCCCTAATTTTTTCAGCCATAATTAGCGGTGGGCACTGTGAGATTTGAACTCACGACCTCCCCGCCCTTTAAGCGGTGCGCGTAGTTGGATTTGAACCAACGACCTTCCGCATGTGAAACGGACGCTCTTACCACTGAGCTATACGCGCATAAAGGTGCGGGGCAAGCTGCGCCAAGTGCCCCGTTACAAATTCTCCAAAAATATAATATAGTTTTGAATATCCATTTTAAGTAGTAAATTTATGACATGTTAATACACGGGGTGGAATTTGTAACGGGGTGCCCATATATTAAATTAGCAAATTTTTCATTTTCAGTAAAGTAAAAGGCATCATAAAGATGCCTAAGAAACTGCCACAAAAATAACTCGGAAACCCAGAATTGCCAGAAGCCAACCAAGCACTGCCAGCCACTTTGGTACATAGTAGTTCCAACTCTTCGTCTTTAGATTGGGGAGATCGTGAGTAAGGAAAAGGGCGATAGCTACAACTGGGAAAGCTAACCAGGGAGTTTCAACCCAGTTCCAGAGAAGATTGATTATCATGCCAATCAACCCCCAATCAGGCAAGGTAATAAGAAAGTATCTCCGGCCCAGAAATGGTTGCCTGGGATAATCCCAGAAACGGAACTTTCTCATCCCCAGCCAGTCAATAAAGAATCCGATGGAGACACCGAGAGAAAAAGCAATTCCTGCCTCTATTATTTCCCCCTTTGTCCAGGCTATCATTAAAAGAGCAATTCCAGAGACCCATATCAACCATCTCAGTCTCACCTTTTTCACCTCCTTTTAGTTTGACCAAATTGTTAAAGATAAAATATTTTACAACAAATCAAATAAAAAGTAAAATGTAATTGATGCTGGTTTTTGAGTTTCATTTTAATCCGAAAACGAAAGAAGATTTGATTTTTGATAGTTTTTGTTTTGAGCCCGAAAATATTTATGAAAAAAGGGTAGGCAGTTTGTATATGCTTGGCCTTTTGAAAAATGTTTTGCCTCAAAATATTCATTTTTTGGAAAGATTGGCCAGGGTAATTAAAGAAAAATTTTATAGCTCAACCCTGGTTAAACCAGAAAAATCACTCAAAAACAGCCTAAAAGAAGCTAATGACTTTTTGGAAAATATTGCCAAACGCGGAGATGTTAGCTGGCTGGGCAACCTTAGCTTTGGAGTGATATCTTTGAAGAACTTTGAATTAAATTTTACTAAAGTTGGCGATTTGAAATTTCTTCTCCTGAGAAGGGGGGGGGTGCTTGATATTGACCAGAAATTAAAACTGGAGGATTTTGAACCCTACCCTCTAAAAATATTCGGAAATATTATTTCGGGAAAATTAGCCGAAAATGATATTCTTTTAGCCCTAACAAATAAAGTTTATGAAACTTTTCAGAGTCAGAGTATATCAAATGAAATTGCCAGAATTAAGCCCTTTGACGAGAAAAAACTGGGCGAAGTTTTAAAAACTAAAAATGATTTATTATCTAAAATCTCCGGGATTTGTCTTTTAATTTACTTAACAAGTAAAGAGACCGCGGCTGGTAAAAGGGAGACAATTTCCCCTCAACCCAGAGAGTTTTCTTTGAAAGAAATTTTCCGGCCGATTACGCTCCGCCTTAAAGGATTAATCAAAAAACCGAGATTGGAATTTAAAAAAGGATTTAAACTAAAATTGCCTCGGGTTTCATGGGCAAAAAAACTTAAAGTTCCTAAATTTACATTTCCTAAATTAAATAAGAATTTAATCTTAGTTTTGGTTTTAATTTTTTTCTTGGCTTTGGGGTGGGTTTTAACTCAAAGAGAGGAAAAACAGCAGTTAGAAAAATATCAAGCCACCTTAAATGAAATCCAAGAAACCCAAAACCAAGCCCAAACCTTTTTAATTTTGGCGAAAACCAACCCGCAGGCAGAAAAAGAGGCAAGATTTCTCTTAAAAGAAAGTTGGGAAAAGATTTCTCCTCTATCCAAAATTGCTTCTACCTTGCCCCAAAATTTTAATAAAGAAATTCTTTCTCTTAAAGAAAATATTTCAAAAAATCTTTATCAATTAAACAAACTGGAAATCATTGAGGAGCCAGAAACCATTTTTGAATTTAGCCCAAAGAATTTTATACCTCAAAAATTGGTTATTTTTGAAAAGGAGCTTTATTTTTTCAGTCCTTATTCCCAGAATTTATTTAAAGTTAACCTGAAGGGTGAAGGTCAACTTATTCAAATTAACCAGAAATTTAGTTTAGCTGTAGCTTTGGATAATTCAATTTCGTTTTTCTCAAAACCAAATCAATTGACTATTTTAAAGGGTGGGGATTTTAGCCAGTTTACTCTTGAAACTTCTCCTGATTCTAATTACGAGCATCTTTCTTCCTACAAGTCCAATCTTTATTTTTTTGATAAAAATTCAGGTGAAATAATAAAATATTCTTACCGTGGAAATCTTGAATGGGAAGCTCCTCAGTTGTGGTTAGCTTTCCAAGCTAAAAAAGCCACCGATTCAAAATCGATGGCTATTAATGGCTCTGTTTGGCTTTTAAATAGGGATAACTCGCTCAGTCGATATTACGGGGGCTGGCCCCAAGAAACAATAACCTTAGATATATTTCCCTCTCCAAAAAATTTCTCAAAGATTTTTACCTCACCCACTCTGCCCTATCTTTATCTTTTAGAGCCAGAGCAAAATCGAATAGTGATTCTAAATAAATCTGGCCAAGTTGTTAAGCAGTTCCAAAGCGAAAAATTTGATAATCTACTTGACTTTGCGGTCTCTAGCAATGCCAAAACAATTTATCTCTTAAACGGCCAAAAAGTTTATCGTATTCCAGATTCTATATTCTAAATTCTATATTCTTACTTCAGCTCCACTTTAGCGCCGGCTGTTTCGAATTTCTTTTTCAAATCTTCTGCCTCCTCTTTCTTGACATTTTCTTTCACTACTTGCGGACCGGTGGCAGCAGCATCAACTAAATCCTTGGCTTCTTTTAGGCCTTTTTGAGTGATATCTCGAACAACCTTTATCACCTCAATCTTTTTGTCGCCAACCGCAGTCAAAACAATGTTGAAGGCGGACTTTTCTTCGGCGGCCGGAGGAGCTGGGGCAGCAGGAACTGCAGCAACAGCAACCGGAGCGGCAGCGGAGACACCAAATTTCTTTTCTAAAATCTTCACTAACTCTGCCAAATCCAAAACCGAAAGCTTTTCGATTTCCTCAACCAGTTTTTTAAATTTTTCTGGAACCTTTATAGGTTCTTTTTTTTCTTCAGCCATATCTTACTTTTTAATTACGCTTAATAAATACATTAGACCTTTGAGATTATATCGCAAAGCATAAACAAAATTTGAAATTGGCGCCGAAATACTACCAACTAATCTTGTCAAAAGTTCTTCCCTGGTCGGAAGCTGAGCCAACTCAATAATTTCTTCAGCTTCCCTCCATTTATTTTCAAGAAAACCTCCTAAAATTTTCAAATTGGGATTCTCTTGAGAGAATTGATAAGTTATTTTAGCCGGAGAGATTTCGTCGCTGTAGCCAAAAGCTACCGCCAGTTCTCCCGGTATTTTTTTTGTCTCAATTTTTAACTTCGCATCTTTTAAAGCTATCCCTAACAAAGTTTTTTTAGCCACTCTTATATCGTCGCCTGCGCTTTTTATTTTTTTCCTTAAATTAGAAAAGTCTTTTACTTTTAAACCGGTAAAATCAAAGATGACCATTGCTTTTTGTTTAGCAATTTTTTCTTTTAATTCATCCAAGATTTTTTGCTTTTGCGCTTTGGTCAGGGCCATGGAATTAAAAAATCTGCGTTTTACCGCAGACAACTGTTTAAGGTTCTACCTTAAACATTCTTTATCCTCGACAGGACTTACTAGTTGCCTGCTGTCTGCGGACTAATAATTAATGATAATTGATTACTATTCCTTTGTCAAGGCCTCAACAATTGTCTTGCCAAATTCTTCAGCCGCTCCTGGACCATTACCGGTGATGATTTTCCCATCAACTACCACATCTTCGTCTTGATAAATTGCTCCATTTTCCTCCAGAATTCTCACCGGACCTCTTTGCATTGGCGAACTCCAAATGGTAGCCCGTTTTCCTTTCAAAACTCCGGCTTTGGCTAAAATAGTTGGCGAGATGCAAATTGAGGCCAAAACCTTATTTTGAGCAACCGTTTCTTTTGCTACCCTATAAGAATCTTCGTTATCGAGATTTTCAAGACAACCAGGACCACCAACAAAAACTACTGCATTGAAATCAGTTGGATTTAAATTTTCTAATAATAAATCAACCTCAACATCTCCTCCATCAGCTCCGATGGCCTTTCCCATTTTATTTGAGGCAGTTTTTACTTCAGCTCCAGCTGTTTCCAAAATCTCTTTTGGCACAAAATATTCAGCATCTCTGAAATCTCTATAGGCAATAATCATTGCGATTTTTTTACCTGCCCCGTTAGAAGCCAAGGGCTTTCTAACGGGGCCTGAGATATTTTGATTTGGCATAATTATGTTCTTCTAAGGTTTTGCTAAAAATGGTTTCGCCTTCTGGCGTTGATAAATAATACCAGTACCCGCTACTTTTAGGATATACCGCAGCTAAAATACTTTCAAGGCCAGGATTACAGATGGGTTTTTCTGGCAACCCCTGGCGCTCATAGGTTTCAGGGGCGGCATCTGCCTGTAAGGGCATGCCGATTTCTAATCTTTTCCATAAAATCCCTGAAGCCAACTCTTTCTCTTCTTTGGTTTTGACTTCTTTTTCAATCAAAGAAGCCATAGTAATTATTTCAAAAATCGTTTTTCCTTGTTTTTCAATTTCTTCTCGTAACTCTGGGGTCAGTTTTTTCTCAAAATTATCTCGCATTTTTTTAACTACTTCTTCGCCACTAATTCTAAGAGGAAATTGGTAGGTATCCGGAAATAAAAATCCTTCTAAGTTTTCCCCAGGTAGTTTTAAATTTAGTCGCTCCTCAATCTGTTTTACTGTGAATCCCTCCGGTATGGTCACTACAATTTTTGCTACATCTCCAGAAATAATTTTTTTAGTGATCTCAGTAGTGTTCATTGAGGGACTAAAAAAATACTCTCCAGCCTGAAGTTTTCCTTGAGCTCCTTTTGTTAAGACATAAAAATCGAACAAAAATCTATTATTAATCAATCCTTCTTTTTCTAAATTTTCCCCAATCTGAAAAAGATTCTGTCCTTTTTCAATTAAAAACAATTTCTCCTCAACCAAACTAAAATCCTTTGGCAAATAAATTCCATGCCAGATAAAAAGACTTAGAACAAGAAATAAGATCAAAAAACCAAAGATTTTCCTCATACTCTTTAAGATAGCACTATCTGTTTAAGGTAGAACCTTAAACATTCTTACAACGTGTGCAAGGTGGAACCTTAACCATTTATTTAGTGATGAGGGGGACGAAGGCAAAGCCGGGATATTCGATTTCCTCGAATTCTTTTTCTGATTTTTTAATAAAAAGCCAGATTGAAGAGCCA
>Ga0210017_1004851_pt1 | contig 10916 bp, 11 predicted proteins | sample CryGeyCG2014_020_FD_183966 | JGI IMG/M metagenome (GOLD analysis project Ga0210017, IMG submission 183966) | Groundwater microbial communities from aquifer - Crystal Geyser CG08_land_8/20/14_0.20 (SPAdes) (version 2) | ecosystem: Environmental > Aquatic > Deep subsurface > Groundwater | place... | reverse complement strand
ACTCCCGCTCAAATTTATTTTTCTAAATAAATTAATAATTTTTTAAAATCCACCTTATCCACCTAATATTTCTGTCTTGACAAAGCAGTCCACCTTATTCTTTCCATAATAACCGCTCTGGCAATTTATTATGATACCCATAGCGCGTACCCGGCTAATTCATATGGCGGATCTTGCGGAACGGCTCTTAGCGGATCCGACCTTATCTCTACAGGCTTAAGGGCCGATGGACTTATTAGCGCAATGCCAACCGTGCCTTCAAATTCTGGAACATGCGGAAATGCGTATTACTCTGGAACTTGGAATAGCGCGCAAAATGTTGCCATTTTTACGCATTTAGAAAATGTGGATCCTAACTGCATCTCTGCCTTCACTTGGTATCAAACAGGCTCTTATTGCAACGGAATTTATATTCAGGTGCTGTAGCCGTGTAACTCTTTGCTAATTTTATAAGATCATCCTTTTTGCTATGCGCAATCCCTTTCTCCCCCAAACCGCCAAAATCATTGATATTTATCCAGACGCGCCGGGCACGAAAATCTTTATCATAAAACCGCGAGAAAAAATGAATTTCCATGCCGGCCAATTTTTGGAAGTTTCGCTTCCAAAAATCGGCGAGGCGCCTTTTGCTTTTTGCTCCAGCCAATACCAAAATCAAAAATTTAAAATCACGGTTCAGCAAAAAGGCGTTCTAACTGAAAGTCTTTTTAAATTGAAAAAGGGAAGCGCGCTGGGGATTCGCGGCCCTTTCGGCCGAGGCTTTCCAATGCAAAAACTTTTACACAAAAATATTCTTCTTGTCGCCGGCGGCATTGGCCTTGCTCCTTTGCGCTCTGTAATTGCCAGCATCATTGACCGGCGCGCATCTTACAAAAAAATTCAAGTTTTTTACGGCACGCGCTGCAGCGAACTGCGAATTTTTGAAAAAGAATTTCCCGATTGGGAAAAAAATAATATTGAGATCAAAGTTACGTTAGATCAATGCGATCTTAAATGGCATGGCGATATTGGCGCGATTACCACGCTTTTTGAAAAATATCCGATTCCAAAAAACGCCATTACTTTCGTGGTTGGCCCGCCCACAATGTATAAATTTGTTTTGGAGAAATTAAAAAAGCTCAAGTTTAAAGATGAAAATATCTATTTATCATTGGAACGCCGCATGCACTGCGGCATTGGCTTGTGCCAGCACTGCAGTCTCACAAACGGAAAATATGTTTGCAAAGACGGACCGGTGTTTGCATGGAGCGAAATTAAAAATTTGCCGAATGTTATTTGAAAGCTAAACGTCGGTTGCGAGGAGCGAGGCCGAGCCAGGCCGAAGCGACGAAGCAATCTCATCCAATTAGATAATTTTTGGATGAGAAACTTTTGTTTTTTTTATGAGATTGCTTCGTCGTCCCCCACTTTTTGAAGAAAGTGTGGGACTCCTCGCAACGACGACTCGAGTATGTGCCTCGCCATCCCCCAAAAAATCACAAAGATAAAAAATCAAAAAGCGATTACCGCAGACAACGATGTTCTTGATTGTTCTTTAGTTCCAGTTAAAATAGGCGACTGGGTTCTAGAACAAAACGATCTTATCATTGCTAAAATAACATCTAGGCAGGCTAGAGATATGATACATCTTTATTTTCCCAATTTTTAATTTTAAATTTATGAAATACGCCAAAGGCATTCTCTTGATTCTTACCACAAGCATCATCTCCGGATTTTCCATCTTCCTAAATAAATGGGGCGCGCCCGGCATTGAACCATACTTTTTCACTTTTGCCAAAAATTTCTTGACAGCCATCTTTTTGACGGGCGTTATTTTTATAATTTACCGGCAAAAAGATTTCAAAAAAATAACTTCGCGAGAATGCTTGGGCTTAATTTTAGTCGGTCTTATCGGCGGTTCAATTCCCTTCCTGCTATTTTTTAAAGGCCTTAGCTTAACCTCGGCGACTGCCGCCGGTTTTTTTCACAAAACTATGTTTATTTGGCTGATCCCAATTTCTTGGATTTTTTTGAAAAAGAAAATAAATATTCATGAATTAATCGCGGGGCTCGTAATGCTCTCCGGCAGTATTCTTTATTTCCAATATAAAATGGAACAATTTAACCGCGGCGATCTTTTAATTCTTGCGGCCGCGATTCTTTGGGCATTTGAAATCGCCCTTTCTAAAAAATTGCTCACCCATTTGTCTGGTTTTACAATTGCTTGGGGGCGGATGTTTTTTGGCGCGATTTTTATCTTTCTCTTTTTGCTCGCGCGAAACAAAGGCCTGGCTTTTAATTTTGCTTATTCTCCTTGGCAATATTTTTGGATTATTCTATCCGCGATAATTCTTTTTGGGTATGTCGCTACTTTTTACAATGGCCTAAAATATGTTTCCGCCTTTACCGCGGCCGCGATTATGACGATCGCGGCGCCTTTAACCGCTCTGCTTTCTTTGATTTTTATTGATCAAAAAATTACGCCGCTCCAAATTATTGCGGCAACGCTGATTATTTTGGGTTCATACCTTGCTATTTTTCAAAATAAATTATGGCCGCGAAAGATAAAGCTATCCTGAAAAAATTGAATGAAATCCGCGCGAGAAACTTGCCGCGCTTCCAGGAAATCAAACTGACGCCGCAAGCGATTGATTACGCGAGCAAGCTTTTCCTTCATCCTTTTTGCGTTGCCACGGTAAATTTAAAAAAATTCGTCCGGAAAAAACCGGTTAAACTTGCGCATCTGGCAAAACATATCATTACCGCTTTTCCGAACACGATCAGCTTTTATTCGCAAGAACACGAAAAAACACTCATTAACGATCAGGACATTTTAGAATGTTTCGCGATAGATCACATAAACGGAATTAGAGAAAATAAAATTGAAAGCGCATATTCTCCTGCCTACGCCCTTGCGCATCTTCTCACCCTTTGCAAAGCAATAAATTTACGCATAGCGCAAAGCAACCGCTTGACGGATTTAGAATATCAATGCGGCGCTAAAAAAATTATTTTCAAGAATGTTTTTGTGCCTAAAGATTTAAAAATTAAAAGAGGAGATCGCGTTTTCCATCATTTTGGCGCGGTCATTGACTATGTCCAAAATAAAAATTTAGCGGATTTGTTCCAGAAATTACGGAGCAAGCAGCGGCAAGAAGAATATTTATCGCGAATTTCTACGGGCATCTTTTCAGTAATTGACTTTGGCAAACCCGGACTTTATCCGTTTGATCTTGACGCAATCTATTTTAAAAAAAATCAAAATCCCGAAATAGCGCCTGAAATAAGGATTAATCTTAATCAACGCGCGAAGATTCCTTTCACAAAATGAAAAACAAAAAAACTTTATTAATCACCTCGCTGACTTCCTGCAATGGCTGTCTTTTTACGATTTTGGACTTGGGCCAAAAATTTTTTGATCTTCTCTCCCGTTTTAAATTACTGGGGTTTCACCTCATTGAAGACGAAGATAAAAACGAAAGCAATAAAATAGACATTGCTTTGGTGGAAGGAACGGTCGCCACGCAAGCGGAAAAAAGGAAGCTTTTGGCCTTGCGCGAAAAAACAAAATTTTTAATCGCGCTTGGCGCGTGCAGCCATTTAGGCAATATCCAAAAATTAAAAAATTACGGAAACAAGGAAGAGATTCTTAAAAAAGTTTATTCTAATGCTAGCCGGATTGAAAATCTAGAAATTAAACCATTGAGCGCTTATGTCGCGGTAGATTTTATCATCCCCGGCTGTCCGCCGAACAAAAACGAAATATTAGAAATTTTAAGACAGCTGGCCATCAATCGCAAACCGTATCTGCCTGATCGTCCAGTTTGTTATGAATGCCAAATTAAAGGCTATCCCTGCCTATTGCAAAAAGGAAAGCCATGCCTTGGGCCGATCATTCGCGGCGGCTGCGAGGCGATTTGCTTGAAAGGAAATTTCCCTTGCACAGGCTGCCGCGGGGCAACGAGCGAACCAAACACGAAAAAAATGCAAGAACTTTTGGGTCATAAGGAATACGCGAGAATTTTAGAAATATTTGGAAATAAATAAAAAAATGTCTAATAAACGAATTACAATTCACATCAACGAAATCAACAAAATTGAAGGCCATGCCGGTTTTGTCGGTAAATTAGAAAGCGGCCAAATTTGCGAAGCGCGGCTGGAAGTGGCCGAAGGAGCGCGGTTGATTGAAGGCATTTTAGTCGGCCGCAAGATTCAAGAAGCGCCCTGGATTACGAGCCGGATTTGCGGCATTTGCCCGACAATTCACAATCTTACTTCCATCAAGGCGATGGAGGCTGCTTTAGAAATTAAAGTAAGCCGGCAAACAATCGCCTTGCGCAAACTCGCGCTTTTAGGGCAACTGATTCAAAGCCATATGACCCATATTTATTTTTTAGCTTTGGGCGATTTTTTTAATCTCAAAAATGATACCGCTTTAATTAAAATTAATCCCAAAAACGCGGCCTCTGCGATCAGCCTGCGCGATTTTGGAAATCTAATTTTAAATATTGTCTGCGGCCGCAACATTCATCCGACAACGACAGCGATCGGCGGCTTCCGCCGCCTGCCTGCCGCGAACCAATTAAAAAAAATCGCAGGAACGGCCCGAAAAATTTTAGAAAACGCGGATCAATTTTTTGACTTTTTAAATAATCTTTTCTTCCCCCAATTTCAAAGATTGACTATGTTTGCGGCTCTTTGCGCTGAAAACGAATATGCTTTTTACGACGGCAAGATTAAACTGCCGAAAAATAAAATCTACGCCGTGGAAAAATTTTTCCAAAAAGCAAAAGAATTTCAAGAGCGGCCTGAAGATTTAATTAAGAAAGTTAAAATCGCCAAGGAAAGTTATCTGGTCGGAGCGCTCGCCCGGATTAACTTAAATCACAAAAAATTAAACAGCGCCGCCAAAAGCGCGCTTTCCCGCGCGAATTTTCAACTGCCTTGCTATAATATTTTCTACAATTTACTCGCCCAAATGGTTGAAGTGATCCACGCTCTTGAAGAAACTCAAAAAATTATCGCCTCCCTGAAAATCAAAGAGGAATCGCCGATTCCGTATAAGGCCAAAAGGGGCGCGGGGCTCGCCGCAACATGCGCGCCGCGCGGCTTGCTATTCCATTATTATGAAATTAACACCAAAGGCTTAATTGAAAAATGCAATATTGTTACCCCCACGGCGCAATTTTTAGCGAATTTAGAAAATGATTTGGAAAAGTTCTTAGAACAACCGCGTCAAAATGACGATATTAAAATGCTCATTCGCGCTTATGATCCTTGCATCACTTGCGCGGTGCACTAATGCAGTAACTAGTAATCCGTAACTAGTAACTAGTGAGAATTGGTCTTCAAACGAAAAATTACTAATTACCAGTTACTGTTTACTAGTTACTAGTTACTACTTTGCACGATCTTCACGCCGCCGACCAGATTTTAAAGCGCGCTTTAGAATCCGCGGCAGGCAACAATTTAAAAAAAATCACCAAAATCGTGGTTGAACTTGGCGAGGTTGAAGAACACGGCGCGATCATCGCTCCGGCTAATTTAAAATTTAACCTGCGGCTTTTATCAGCCGAAACAATTGCTCGCGGCGCGAAAATTTTAATTTTAAAAATTAAAGGGGATAGCTATAGCTTAAAAGAGATTCAAGGGGTAAAATAAAATATTGTAGAGACGCAAAATATTGCGTTTTTACGATTCTATTTATACCAATCCTGTTTTAATTTCACCGCGGTTTCATTTTTTTGTTTATCTTTGTATCTTTCTAAAGCGAGCTGAATTAATTTATCCAAAAGCCGCGAATAAGAAAGCCCAGAGGCTTGCCAAAGTTTTGGATACATTGAAATTGAAGTAAAACCCGGAATCGTATTAATTTCACTCAAATAAATTTCTTCAGTTTTACCGTCCACTAAGAAGTCCACCCGGGCCATCCCGGCGCAATCAATCGCGCGATAAGCGCGAAGGGCGAGATCGCGAATTTTATCGCTCATCCTAGACGGAGTTTTAGTCGGAATAATCGCTTTGCTTTTACCGTCAATATATTTCGCGTCATAGTCGTAAAACTCGCCGGACGGAATAATTTCGCCGCAAACGGAAGCTTTAGGGTCGTCATTGCCCAAAACCGCCACTTCAATTTCGCGAGCCGAGGCTACGGCTTTTTCCACAATAATTTTGCGATCAAAGCAGGCGGTTTTTTTTAACATAAATTTTAATTCCGACCTTGTGTGCGCTTTAAAAATACCAATGGAAGAACCAAGATTAGCCGGCTTCGTAAAACAAGGATAGCCCAAGCTCGTTTCAATCTCAATGATCACGCGAGGATCCAATCTCTCTAAAATCCGCTGGCGTGGAAAAATAAGGTGTTTAGGCACAGGCAAACCTTGATCTTGAAAAACATTTTTCTGCATTGCTTTATCCATACCGATCGCCGAGGCTAATACCCCCGCGCCTACATATGGGATATTGGCTAATTCCAAAAATCCCTGCGCAGTTCCATCTTCGCCGTAAGTGCCGTGCAAAACCGGAAAAATCACATCCACTGCTTTTTGGGAAATAAAATGTTTCCCATCTTTCTGGCTGACTGTTGGCAACAGTTTTTTTTGTTCTTTTTTTTGCCGGCCGGATTTTAAATATTCTAAAGGCTCTCCCGCGGTCAGCCATTTACCTTCGCGGCTAATTCCAATCGGAATTGCTTCATATTTATTCGGATTTAAATTCTCCATCACGGATTGAGCTGAAACCAAAGAAACCTCATGCTCCGCGCTCTTGCCGCCAAAAAGGATACCGACTTTGATTTTGGACATAAAAATTACGTAACCCCTCTCTTATCTCCCCTTGTCAGGGGAGAAGTTCTAATTCCCGCTTGTTTTGGGGAACGAAGACTCCCTCCCTGATAAGGGAGGGAAGGGGTGGGTTATGTGAGTTATTAAAGTTTACCTTTTTTACTAAATCATCATAAACTCTTTCAATGCTGTTTAAAATTTCATCGTCAGTATAGCGGATTACTCTAATTCCGTATCGGTTAAGAACTTTTGATCTTTGAAGATCATAATTTTCTTTCTCGGCATGAGTATCGCCGTCAATTTCAATCGCCAGCATCAACTCCGCGCAATAAAAATCAATAATATATTGATCAATTGGTTTTTGCCTTAAAAAATTTATATCCTTGAAACTGATTTCTGCCTAATATTTTTGACCATATTTTTCTCTCGGCTTGGGTAGGTTCTTGGCGATTTTTTCTGGCTAATCTTGTGAGTTTGGGATTATAGGGTAGATATTTCATATTTGTAACCCCCCAACCCCCCTTAGCAGGGGGGAGTTAATAAATTTTACGAATACATTTTTTTAATCAATGGATTGATTCTGGTTACAATTTCATAATTGATCGTATCCGCAAGATAAGCAAGGTCGTCCGCGCTTATTTCTTCCTGTCCGCTTTTCCCCAATAAGCAAACTGCATCGCTGACTTTCGCTCCTGGGACATCGCTAATATTAATAATCGTCATATCCATAGAAATTCGACCCAAAATTTTACATCTTTTTCCTCCAACTAAAACATGGCCAATGCTGGACAAACTGCGCGGATAGCCATGCCAATAACCTACAGGTAAAATGGCGATTTTTGAATTTTGATCTACACTTTCGGTAAAATCATACCCTATTTGCTCGCCTTTGGAAACATTTTTAATTTCGCTGATTATTGTTTTCCATTGCATCACAGGTTTTAATTTTAATCTTTCTAACGCAAAGGCCTTTGCTTCTTTTGATGGCCACAAGCCATAAAGCCCGATGCCAACGCGCACCATATTAAGATGCGCGTCTGGATAGAGAATGGCCCCTGCTGTCGCCGCGGCATGACAAATCGGCTTATAACCTTTCCCTATTAATATTTTAATCCAATTTTGAAAACTGGCGAGTTGTTTTTTTGTCTCTTGGGGGAAAGCAGGATTTTTTGCCGCGGCAAAATGAGTATAACTGCCCTCTAAAATTATATTCTTATTTTTGTTTATAAAGTCTAACACCTTTTGCAAGTCATCTTGATAAAAACCCTGCCGATGCATTCCTGTGTCTAACTTGAGATGAATTTTTATTTTTTTCTTGCCCAACAAATCAGGTAATATCTGCAAATTTGACAATGAAGAAACTGTAATGCTTAAATTATTTAAAGCGACCTTTTTAAGCATTGTCGGTAAAGTATAACCCAAAATTAAAATCGGTATTTTAATTCCTTCCTGTCGTAAATGGAAACCCTCAACAGGCGAATCCACTGCTAAAAAATCAATGCCTAACTTTACCAACTCTTTTGCGAAGTCTGCTAAACCATGCCCGTAAGCATTGGACTTCACCACCCCGCAAAATTTGCAATCTTTAGGAATTAAGTTGCGAAAAATTTGGTAATTATTTTTAATCGCCTTAGTATCTATCTCAAGCCAGGTGCGAAAATTTTTCCCAAGATTTTTTTTCATACCACTTCTTGTCAATTAAGTCTCTTTAAGATAGAATAAATATGCTCAAAAAGCAAATTTTTGCATATGGATCAAAAATATAACGCGCGAAAAACAGAAAAAAAATGGTATGCCCATTGGCTTTCAAGAGGCTATTTTCAGGCTGATAATAAATCAGAGGAAAAATCTTTTACAATGATTATGCCTCCGCCGAATGTAACCGGAGAATTGCATTTAGGCCATGTCCTGCAGCATACAATCACGGATATCTTAATCCGCGCGAAAAGAATGCAGGGCTATGATACGCTCTGGCTTCCGGGGACAGACCATGCTGGCATTCAAATGCAGGGGACAATGGAAAAAAAGCTGGAAAAAGAAGAAGGAAAAACCCGCGCAGAAATCGGGGATCAAGCGTTTTTAAAATACATTTGGAAATGGGCGCGAATTTACGAGAAAAGCATTTTAAAACAATCGCAAGCTCTTGGCGAATCCGCGGATTGGTCGCGCAAAACTTTTACGCTAGATCCCGGACCCGCTCGCGCAGTAAGCGAAGAATTTGTCCGTCTATATAATGAAGGGCTGATTTACAAAGGACCTTACATTGTCCATTATTGCACCCGTTGCCTGACCGCGATTACGGATTTAGAATTGGAATATAAAGAGCGCGAAGGGGAGTTGTATTATATTGAATATCCATTGCTGGAAGAGGGAAGCGTGAATAATGAATCAGGAATAATAGTAGCAACGACTAGACCAGAGACAATGCTCGGGGATACGGCTGTCGCTGTGAATCCTGATGATCAAAGATACAAAAACTTGGTAGGCAAAAAAGCTTTACTGCCTTTGACTAATCGCGAAATCCCGATTATCGCGGATCCTTCAGTAGACATAAAATTTGGCACCGGCGCGGTGAAAGTTACTCCTGGACACGATCTAGGCGACTATGCCATAGGCGAGCGGCATAAATTAGAAATCTTAACCGTAATTGATCGCAATGGCAAAATGGTGAATGTTCCAAAAGAATACCAAGATCTTACGACAAAACAAGCGCGGGAAATAATTATTAAAAATTTAAAAGAGCTGGGGGTTTTGGAAAATACGGAAAAAATAATTCACAATCTCGCGGTTTGCGAGCGCTGCAGGACCGTGGTGGAACCGCAAATTTCCGTGCAATGGTTTGTGAAAATGAAAGATTTAGCCCGTCCTGCGATTGCCGCAATTCGTGAAGAAAAAGTAAAATTCTTGCCCGAGCGGTATAAAAAACAAGCGCTTGATTGGCTTGAGAATATCCACGATTGGTGCATTTCGCGGCAGCTTGTTTGGGGGCACCAAATGCCAGTCTATTACTGCGATTGTTCAGATAAACCGATTATTTCGGCTATAAAACCAGAATCCTGCCCTCTCTGCGAAAGTAAAAAAATTACTCAAGAAAAAGATGTTCTGGACACTTGGTTTTCGTCCGGACTCTGGCCTTTTTCCGCTTTGGGCTGGCCAGAGAATACGCTTGATTTGAAAAAATATTATCCATCAGATGTAATGGTCACGGCGCCGGAAATCCTTTATTTATGGATCTGCCGGATGATTATGCTGGGGTTAAAATTTAGGCAAAAAATTCCTTTCAAAACCGTCTTTATTCATGGCACGCTCCGCGACGAGGAAGGCCAAAAAATGAGCAAGTCGCGAGGCAATGGCGTCAATCCGCTGGAAATGATTGATAAATACGGAGCCGACGGCGTCCGCTTTGCTCTAGCCCAAAGCAGCTACCCGGGACGCGATATTAAAATGAGCAAACAGGCGATGGAAGATAAAATCCGCGCCAGCCGCAATTTCACGACAAAAATTTATAATGCTTCAAAATTGATTATTGAAAAAACAAAACCAACGCCGGATGAAAAAATGGAAGCAAAAAACATCGCTGATCGCTGGATTATTTATCGTCTTAATTACACTACTTCCAAAATCACAGAATACTTAGAAACTTATCAAATCGCGAAAGCGGCCAGCCGCTTTTACAAATTTTTCTGGAATGAGCTTTGCGATTGGTATTTGGAAATCGCCAAAGAAAAAATTTACAGCGAAGATGCAGAAAAACAAAAACAAGCGAGCCTTATTTTGAGACAAATTTTGCGAGATACTTTGAAGCTCTTGCATCCTTTTATGCCTTTTTTAAGCGAAGAAATTTATCACAATCTTGGCAAAAAAGATTTGGTTATTTCTCCTTGGCCGAAAGTAAATAATATTGATTTCAGTCCGCAAGATAAGCAAGAATTCAAATTAATTCAGGAAATCGTAACCGCGAAACGGATGGGTAAAAAAATGGAGGCGGAAAGTTTGTCCGAAGAAGGACAAAGAATTGTAAAATACTTAGGCTCTAGACTAGCTCACTCTATGCTAGAATAGAGTTATGAAGCTAAAGAGAGCGAAAATTTCAAAATTTAAAATTAAAAAAGTTATTGACTGCTTTTGTTTGGACTTGTGCGCCAATAAAACAGC
>Ga0210017_1004850_pt1 | contig 10917 bp, 11 predicted proteins | sample CryGeyCG2014_020_FD_183966 | JGI IMG/M metagenome (GOLD analysis project Ga0210017, IMG submission 183966) | Groundwater microbial communities from aquifer - Crystal Geyser CG08_land_8/20/14_0.20 (SPAdes) (version 2) | ecosystem: Environmental > Aquatic > Deep subsurface > Groundwater | place... | reverse complement strand
AGAGCGGCTTAATCATCGCCCCAGAAAGGTGCTGGGTTATAAAACCCCGCATGAGGTATTCTTCGGTGTGGAAATGCGGTACACAAAAAAACCATGAACTGTTGCACTTCGAACTTGAATCCGCCACCAAAATATGAAGCTATGGTTAAAACTATGACCAAATGAGCGATTCAGAAATCAACCCCCTCCTGGAACGCCAGTTGTTGCTGCAACTGGGCGACCGCTTCAGGCGCCTGCGAAAAGCGCAGTGAGTCGGCACGGTCGAGATGGCCGCGCGTGCCGGGATTACCCGTAACACCCTGCGGGCAGTCGAAGCCGGTGACCCAGCTCCATCGATTGGCACCTACCTGCGCCTGATGTCCATCATGGGCATCAGCGGCGAGTTAGCTTTGCTGGCCGGAGACACCATGCAGTCGCCGCCGGCAGATTCTGCAGCGGCGCGTTCCCGCCGCGCGGCGCCGATCGTGCAGGTACATGTTTCGGTGGACGACGCAAGGCACCTGCTTCAGGACCTGCAGAGTCTGGCACTCCATGAGGAGGCCGTTCGGCTTGCCAAGGCCGACCCAGCCCTGGTGTTGCGGGCTCAGGAAACCGCCGAACGCTGGCTCGCCACCGGCGATTCGCGCTCCGCAAGCCTGTGGCGCGAGTGGCAGAGCATCCTGAGCGCGCGTGCTTGGCGCAAGATACTCGGTCGCACGCGACATGCCCAACAACTACGCCAGGCTTCGCCGCTAGTCACTGTCCTTCCGGAAGAAACGCGTCAGCGTATCCTGACGCAAGTGAGCAACCTCAAGAAAGGGGTTGTAATCGGCGGCCCTTCAAGAACCCTGCAGGACGGCGAGGATTTCAAAGAGTCGTTATGACGCGAGACGAGCTTGAACATATTATCCGCGCCAGCGGCGACATCACGAACCAATACGAGTCGTGATCGTTGGCAGCCAGTTGATGCTTGGCCCCGTGCCAAACCCGGAAGAGGTGTTCACGGTATCCATGGAGGCTGACATCTACCCACTCCAAGTCCCCGAACTGGCTGATAAGATCGACTGCGCCATCGGCGAAGGCTCGCAGTTCCACGAGACATTTGGCTATTACGCTCAGGGTGTGAGCCCGGAAACGGCCATATTGCCAAAGGAATGGATGCAACGAGTGCATCGAGTTCAGAACGGCAACACCAATGAACGGGTGGGTTACTGCTTGGACGTTCTAGACCTCTTCCTCGCCAAGGCCGCAGCCGGGCGCGAGAAGGATCGCGAGTTCTGCATGGCGCTGTTTGAGTACGGCTATGTTATTCCGGCGCAAGTGCTTAAAGAGGTGTCGACCATGCCCGTTGACGACAAGAAACAGCGAACGCTGCGCGCAACGATTCGCCGCTGGGCGAAGGCTTTACGAGACGCCGGACACAACGTTCCAGAGGAGTGAACGGAGCAAACACATAATGCCTTGGTAAGTGCTGGATGCGCCAGCAAACATGCGCATGCGCTGAACCAAAGATTCCCATCAGCTGAATGTTAGTCAACGCGGCCGAGTCAACATCTGGTCGAAAGCACCCCCGTCACTCATGCCTCAACGCCTCGATCGGGTCGAGCTGCGCCGCGCGCCGTGCGGGGACGTAGCCGAAGATGACGCCGATGGCGGCGGAGAAGGCGAAGGCGAGCAGGTTGATGCCGGGGCTGAACAGGAAGGGCAGCGCCAGCAGGTTGGCCAAGCTGTAACAGGCGACGAAGGCGAGCAGTAATCCGATCAGTCCGCCGAGTGCGGACAGCACGACTGCTTCGGTGAGGAACTGCATCAGTACTTCCTTTTCCAGCGCGCCGATGGCGAGGCGGATGCCGATTTCTCTTGTACGTTCGGTCACCGACACCAGCATGATGTTCATGATGCCGATGCCGCCGACCAGCAGGCTGACGGCGGCGACCGCGCCGAGCAGGGTGGTCATGGTGCCGATGGTGCCGGAGAGGGTCTTGGCGATTTCCTTGGTGTCCAGCACGTTGAAGTCGTCGTCCTCGTTGTCCGCCAGTTTGCGCCGCTCGCGCATCAGCAGTTTGATCTGGTTGCTCACTTGTTCGGTCGATGCGCCGTCCTGCATCGAGATCAGGATGGTGCTGACTTCCTGTTTGCCGGCCAGCCGCCGTTGCACGGTGCGCAGCGGCATGACCACGGTGTCGTCCTGGTCGCGCCCCATCGCGCTTTGTCCCTTGGCGGCGAGCACGCCGATCACTTCGCACGAGAACTGCTTGACGCGCATCGTCTCGCCGACCGCGCTGTGCGGGTCGAACAGTTCACGGCGTACGGTGGCGCCGATGACACACACGGCCTTGCCGGCGCGTTCTTCGCTGGGGCTGAAGAGGCGGCCTTCGGTGAGTTTCCAGTTGCCGGCGGCGAAGTAGTCGATCGTGCTGCCGGTGATGGAAGTGGTCCAGTTGCGGCTGCCGACGACCACCACCACCCCTTGGCTGGCGGTCGGCGCAACGGCATTCAGCGCACCGATCTGGGCTTTGATCGCTTCCGCATCTTCGACCTTGAACGCGGGTGCGCCGGAGCTGCCGTGGGCCATGCGCTGGCCGGGGCGCAGCATCAGCAGGTTGCTGCCGAGGCTGGTGATCTGGTCCGACACGGCTTGGGTCGCGCCATTGCCCAGCGTGACCATGGTGACCACAGCGGCGACGCCGATGACGATGCCGAGCACGGTGAGGAACGAGCGCATCAGGTTGCGCCGGATCTCGCGCAAGGCCAGCAGCAGGGTGGTCCAGCCCATCATGTCGCACCTCCCTTAAAGTAAATTCCGCGCAGCGACGCACAGTACCCCTCTCCTTTGGGGAGAGGGGGGGCGGGGGTGAGGGGACGCTCATGACGCAGACGATTAATCATTTTGTGTGGCCTGCGTCATGAGCGTCTCGTTGTCGCGCGCGATCTGTCCGTCGACGAAATGCACGGTGCGCTGGGCGTAGGCGGCGATGTCGGATTCATGCGTGACCATCAGGATGGTGATGCCGCGCTCGCGGTTCATGCCGGCCAGCAGTTCCATGATCTCGTGGCCGCGTTGCGAATCGAGATTGCCGGTCGGCTCGTCGGCGAGCAGCACTTTCGGATTGGTCACGATGGCGCGCGCGATGGCGACGCGCTGCTGCTGGCCGCCGGAAAGTTCGGACGAGGTGTGATGCGCCCAGTCTTCCAGCCCGACCGACCGCAACGCTTCGCGCGCCAGCGCATGGCGCGCCGCAGCCGATTCGCCGCGATACAGCAGCGGCAGTTCGACGTTCTCCTGCGCGGTAGTGCGCGCCAGCAGGTTGAATCCCTGGAACACGAAGCCGAGATGATCGCGCCGCAGCAGCGCGCGCTGGTCGCGCGACAGGCTTTCCACGTGCGCACCGTCGAACAGATACGCGCCCGAGGTCGGCGTGTCGAGACAGCCGAGAATGTTCATCGCGGTGGATTTGCCGGAACCGCTGGGGCCCATGATGGCGACGAACTCGCCTTCGTTGATGGACAGATCGATTCCGCGCAAGGCTTGGAGTGCGGCCTGTCCGCGGCCGTAGGTCTTGGTGATGGCGGAGAGCCGGATCAGCGCGTCGCTCATTGCGCGGTTTTTTGTGTGCCGGTGATGACGAGGTCGCCCGCCTGCAGCGCGCCGCCCACCACTTGCGTGGTGCGCCCGTCGGTCAGGCCGGCGGTGATCTCGACCGGGACCGGCTGTTGCTCGCGCAGCAGCCAGATCGTGCGTGTGCTGCTGTGGCCGGTGGTGTTTTCCTTGACCGCCTTGGGTGGCATGGGACGGCGCGGCAACAGGCTGGAGATGAAACTGCCGGAAGGTGCGGATTTCGCCGCCGTCGGCGTAAAGCGCAGCGCGGCGTTCGGCACCCGCAGCACGCCGCTGAGATTGGCGGTGGCAATCTCCGCCGTGGCGGTCATGCCGGGGCGCAGGCTCAAGTCGTCGTTGGTCACCTTGAGCAGGGTCTTGTAGGTCACCACGCCTTCGGTGGTCTGCGCACCGAAGCCCACGCGCTCGATGACGGCCGGATATTTCCGCCCCGGCCAGGCATCGACGGTGAAATGCGCGCTCTGTCCGGACTTGACCTGACTCACATCGGCTTCATCCACATCCACCTCCAATTTCATGCGCGCCAGGTCCTCTGCCAGCGTGAACAGTACCGGCGCCTGTAGCGAGGCCGCCACCGTCTGGCCGGGTTCGATCTTGCGTGTCAGCACGATGCCGTCGATGGGCGAGCGGATCGAGGCTTTGGACAGGTTGGTCTGGTCTGAGCGCAGGGTGGCGACCGTTTGCGCCGCGACCGCGCGCGCATTCGCCTCGTTCGCCACGGCGCGCGCCAGCGTTGCTTCGGCCGCATCCAGATCGCTGGGGGAAGGCAAGGTGCCGCCGGAAAGTTCTGATAAGCGGCGCAGGCGCGCCAGCGTGGCGCGGGTTTCCTTCACCGTGGCCTGCATCTGCGCCACCTGCGCTTCGGCGGCCAGCACCGCAGCCTGCGACTTGACCACCTGGTCGTTCAGGCGCGACAGGTCGAGCCGGGCCAGTACCTGGCCGCGCCTGACCCGGTCGTTCTCTTCCACGAAAACTTTTTCCACGATACCGGAGAGCTCGCTGCCGACATCCACCTGGTTGGTCGGCGACAATTTGCCGGTGGCGGAAACCGTCACGGCCAGATCGCCCGGACTGATTTCCTCGGTCACGTAGCGCGCGCCGTTGTTGCTGTTGGGGGAAAGCATCAGCCACCCGGCCAGCAGGAGAACGAGGGCGCCCAGCGCAACGAGAATAGCCGTTTTGCGCCGTTTGCCGGGCATGACGGGATTCAACGTGAGTACCGGGCGCGGGGAGGTGTCTTCATTCATGGTCGGGTCTTTCGCAGGGAACGGAACGGATTCTATCGGGTCTGGCCGGATGAGGGGGCGACGGTTTGACGCCCCCGTCGGACTGCCACACAATCCGCCTCATCGGATGCGCGAACCGGCGGAAGGTTCCGGTCGGCCGCGCAACCAAAAATTCTCCCGGATGAAACATGAGCGAACCCGCTGACAAACTGCGCATCGACAAATGGCTGTGGGCGGCGCGCTTTTTCAAGACGCGCAGCATCGCCGCCGACGCGATCGAGAGCGGCAAAGTGACGATGGACGGCGCGCGCGTCAAACAGGCGAAGACCGTCGGCGTGGGTGATCTCGTCGTCATCCGCCTCGGGCCTTACCAGCACGAGGTCGAGGTGCTCGGCTTGTCGGGCAAGCGCGGCCCGGCGCCGATGGCGCAAAAACTGTATCGCGAGACCGACGCGAGCAAACAGCGGCGCGCGGTGCAAGCCGAGCAGAACAAGCTGCTGCCGCAGTCCGATCTCAAGGGCCGCCCGACCAAGCGCGACCGGCGCGAGATCGAGCGCATGGTGGAAGGCAAGCGCACCCCGCGCAAGAGCGCGTGGGGCGATTTCGAGTAGCGCATGTCCGGACTCCACGACCAGCAGCGACTCATCGCCATCCTGCGGCGGCAACTGCATGTGCAAGTGATCGAGACCCATATCTCCTGGATATTGCTGGCGGGAAAATTCGCCTACAAGATCAAGAAAGCGGTCGATCTGGGTTTTCTGGATTACACCAAGCTGGCCGCGCGCAAGCAGTATTGCGCCGAAGAAATCCGTCTCAACCGGCGCACCGCACCCGAACTCTATCTCGATGTCGTCGCCCTCGGCGGCACACCGGACGCGCCGGTGTTCGGGGGTGAACCGGCCTTCGAGTACGCCGTCAGGATGCGGCGTTTCGCGCCGGATGAGTTGTTTGACCGGCTGCTGGCCAGGGACGAACTATCCCCGTGCCACATTGATCGTCTCGCCGCCGTGATCGCGCGATTTCACGCGGGCCTGCCTGCTGCCGCACACGATTCGTTATATGGCACACCCGCAACCATTCAAACGTTCATGCGCCAGAATTTTGTCCAGATGCGGCCTCTGCTGAAGGACGCGGCGGACGCTGCCAGTCTCGCCGCATTGGCGCGCGCCAGTGAAGCGGAATTCGCCGCCTGCGCCGCCCTGTTTGCGGCGCGGCGCACGCAAGGCTTCGTGCGCGAATGCCACGGCGATTTGCACTTGGGCAACATCGCACGCATCGACGATGCGCCGGTGCCGTTTGACGGCATTGAATTTAATCCCGCGCTGCGCTGGATCGATGTGATGGACGAGCTGGCTTTCGTGATGATGGACCTGCTGCATCACGGGCGGACAGATTATGCGTGGCGCTGGCTCAATGCCTGTCTTGAAGCGAGCGGCGATTATGCGGGGATTGCCGTACTGCGTTTTTATCTCGCCTATCGCGCCGCCGTGCGCGCCAAGGTCGGCGCCATTCGCGCCGCACAAGCGGATGTCGGCCGACACACGCAACAGACGGAAATGGTGTCGTGCCGCGAGCACCTGGCACTGGCGCAACGCTGCCTGAACCATCGCCGACCCGCGCTCATCATCACCCACGGTCTGCCGGGATCGGGCAAGACCACGTTCGCGCAATACCTCATCGAGCGGATGGGCGCCATCCGCATCCGTTCCGATGTCGAGCGCAAGCGCCTGCATGGTTTGCAGCCAAGCGAACGGAGTCGCGGCGACATCTATAACGCGGCGGCGACGCAGAAAACCTATTCGCGCTTGCACGAATTGGCGCGGGGGATATTGCAGGCCGGGTATGCGGTGATCGTTGATGCCGCCTTTCTCAATCGGGCGGAGCGCGAGCAGTTCCGCCAGCTCGCGCATGACTTGTCCGTGCCGTTCGCCATTGCCAGCCTGCATGCCCCGGAGACCGCGCTGCGCCAACGCCTTGACCGGCGCCAGCACGACGCATCGGAAGCCGACGTGGCGGTGCTGGAAAAATTGCAGTCTGTGCAGCAACCCCTTGTCACCGAAGAGCGTGCAAGGTCAGTGCGCTTCACCACCGCGCAGGCGCCGGACAGCAAAACCAATGCGCAGGCATGGCGCAAACTGGAATCGATATTGTCTGCCGCATGAGCACGCAGCCCGAGCCGGAGCACCACGCCAAACCGCGCCGCGCAAAGTGGCGCGCCACCGTCATCAATCTGCTCCTGATCGTCGCGCTTGTGGCGGGCATCCGCGCCTGGCAACAGCGCGACATGGTCAGCGGCGCTGCGCCCCTGTTGCGCGGCATCACCCTCGGCGGCGATTTCTATGATCTGCCCGGGCATCTGGATCGTCCGCTGCTGGTGCACTTCTGGGCAACCTGGTGCGGCATCTGCCGCGCCGAACAAGGCAGTATTCAGGGCATCGCGCGGGATCATCAAAACGTCATCACCATCGCCATGCAAAGCGGCAAGCCGCAAGAGGTGGCGGCCCACCTGCAGGCGCAGGGAATCAGCTTTCCGGTACTGAACGACGAAGAAGGAAGGCTCTCGCAACAGTGGGGCGTGCATGCCGTGCCCGCCAGTTTCATCATCGACCGCGCAGGGCAGATCCGTTTCGTCGAAGTCGGTTACACCACCGGGATCGGGCTGCGCCTGCGGCTGTGGTGGGCGGGGATACTTTAGGCGCCAGCCTTGTCAGGAAGTTTTCTTTGGCTGCTGTGGCGGGGCGACTTCTTCATTGCCGAATTCGAACCAGTCATCCCCGAACAGCTCAACCGGATGCTGCGTGCGGTCCGAACCGTTGCCGCAATGCATGGAGTCAACCGGGCAGTATTTGTCGCAGCCCCAGCAAATACGCTCCGGGTGTTTCGGGTGAAGGGGGAATTTTTTCGCCATCTCACATTGCTTCGAACTTGGCCATTGCGTGATGCTTTTTCATCGCTCCCATTTTCGCGCGCTCTTTGTCCAAACCTCAACCCGGTAGATTGTACCCGGCCAGCATCAATCTGCCGTGCAGCGTTACCCGGTGGTTCAGGCAATGTGTTGCTGCCGGGGTGCGGCGAGTATTATGCTGGCATCCATTGAGATTCTCCTGCGTTGATCGGAAACAATTCGAGCCATGGAATACAAGGACTACTACAAGATCATGGGGGTGGCGCGCGACGCGACGCAGGATGAGATCAAGCGTGCCTATCGTCTGCTGGCGCGCAAATATCACCCGGACGTGAGCAAGGAACCTGATGCCGAAGCCCGCTTCAAGGAAATCGGTGAAGCGAATGAGGTGCTCAAGGATCCCGAAAAACGCGCCGCCTACGACAAGCTGGGCGCGAATTGGCAGGCGGGCCAGGACTTCCGCCCGCCACCCGACTGGAACACGGGTTTCGAATTTTCCGGCGCCGGCGATGGTGGCGCGGCGCAATTCAGCGATTTCTTTGAATCCCTTTACGGGCGCGGGTTCGGCGCGGGGCGCAGCCAGCGCACGGCTTTCCATGCCAAAGGTGAAGATCATCACGCCCGCATCCTGGTCGATCTGGAAGACGCTTACCGCGGTGCTGTGCGCACCCTCACTTTGCAAATCCCGGAAGTGGATGCGCAAGGGCATGTGGCGATGCGCGAGCGCAAACTGAATGTGAACCTGCCGCGCGGCATCCGCGCCGGGCAGCATATTCGTCTGGCGGGGCAGGGCGCGCCGGGTCTCGGGCAAGGCCAGGCGGGCGACCTGTATCTGGAAATCGAGTTCCGTCCCCATCCTTTCTACCGCGTTGAGCAACACGATGTGTATCTCGACCTGCCGGTTGCGCCGTGGGAAGCGGCGTTGGGCGCGGTATTGAATGTGCCCACCCCGGGCGGTGCCGTCGAGCTCAGGATTCCGCCCGGTTCTTCCACCGGAAACAAATTGAGACTGAAAGGCCGCGGGATCCCGTCGGGCACACCGGGGGATTTCTATGTGGTGCTGAAAATCGTCGTGCCGCCCGCCGACAATGAGGCGGCCAAGGACAGCTACCGCAACCTGGCCGAACAGTTCAAATCCTTCAACCCGCGCAGCAAACTGGGAGTGTGAACATGGATAACGGGGAAATGCTGCCGCCATTGAGCGGAATTATTCTGGAAGAGCAAGCCGAATTGACGCTGGCCGACGTCTGCCGCGCCTGCGCGGTGCAGGTGGAATCCATCATCGAATTGGTTGAAGAAGGCGTGCTGGTACCGGTTGGGAGCGAGCCCGCCGGCTGGCGCTTCAGCGGGGCACACATGCAGCGGACAAGAGTGGCCCTGCGCCTGCAGCACGACTTGGGAGTCAATCTTGCCGGCGTGGCGCTGGCGTTGCAGTTGCTGGATGAAGTCGGGGAGTTGAGGGCGCGGATCAGGTCGTTGGAAGTGGAAGGTGATTGATCGTATTGGCATTAACCCAGGAAAAACAGTCTCACGCGGAGCCGCGGAGAACGCGGAGTAAAACCGAGCTGTTGCACAAAATAGGCCCGTTCACCAATTGGATGATAATCACATTAGCCAGATCCTTTTAACTTCCCCGCGCGCTCCGAGACTCCGCGTGAGCGCCTGCCGTTTTTAGGATTACATTAACCGTAAAATTTAAGGGTGCCTCTAAAAATTCAAAATTCTAAGCAAGACAAGGCGCGAGCAAAAAATCGCGACGCAGTATATGTCCGATATGTAAGGAGTGATTTTTTGTGAGCAACGCCGTATTGCGACGAAGTTTGGATTTTTAGAGGTGCCCTTAAGGAGACGAATCATGACGATTGCAGACGAACGACAAGCCACCATCGGACAGATGGTGCAACGGGGCAAGGGCATCCTCGCCGCGGACGAAAGCCAACCCACCATCGCCAAGCGCTTTGCCGCGATCAGCGTGGAAGCCGGCGCGGAAAATTGCCGCGCTTACCGCGCATTGCTGTTCACCGCCCCCGGCATCGAGCAATACATCAGCGGGGTGATCGAATTCGAGGACACGCTCGCGCAAGCTGCGGACGATGGCACACCGCTACCGCAAGTGCTGGCGCAGCGCGGCATCGTGCCCGGGGTCAAGGTGGACAAGGGCAAGGGGCCGCTGGCACTGGCGCCCGGTGATCTGATCACTTACGGCCTGGACGGGCTGGCGGAGCGCCTGCGCCAATACAAGGATCGGGGCGCGCGTTTCGCCAAATGGCGCGAGGTGTACGAGATCAGCGAGCGCAATCCCTCGGCGCTGGGGATTGCCGCCAACGCCGAGATGCTGGCGCGTTATGCGGCGGTGTGTCAGGAGCAGGGCGTGGTGCCCATCGTCGAGCCGGAAGTGTTGATCGACGGCGATCACAGCCTGGCCCGCTGCGCCGAGGTGACCGAAGCGGTGCACAAGGAAATCTTTCATGCCCTGCATCGCCATCACGTCGTGCTGGAACATATCATTCTCAAACCCAACATGATCCTGCCGGGCAAAAAGCATCCGGTCAGAGCCGGCGCCGAAGAGATCGCGGCAGCGACCCTGCGCGTATTCCGGCGCACCGTGCCGATGGCTGTGCCGAGCATCAACTTCCTCTCCGGTGGCTTGAGCCCGGAAGAAGCGACAGCCAACCTCAACGCCATGAATGCCGGTTTCCCCGGCGCACCCTGGCTGCTCTCATTTTCTTACGGGCGCGCCCTGCAGCAGACCGTGCTCCAGGCATGGCAGGGCAAAGCGGAGAATGTCGCCGCCGCACAACAGGCCTTGCTGAAACGCGCGCGATTGAACGGCGCTGCCCAGCGCGGCGAATATCTGCCCGCGATGGAGTCGTCGAGCTGACGGTTAGGCGGCGGCAAGCCAAGCTGTGGGCACGGCTTGAAAAACACCGTCGCTTCGATCATGTCATTGAGGTTGAGGAATTGTGGGGCAGAGCGCACCGGTCGCTGAACGCCCGGAGGTGAAAGTTCAGATAGGGGGCAATTTCTGATGTTCGGCCTTATGGAAAGCTTTGCATAAGGCCGATTATGCAAAGTCGTTGATTATGTAAAGTAGCATATCGGAACACGCGCCAAGAGCTGCTTTACAGCGCACGGCGCGAATTTCGAGCTTTGCATAATCAAAGCGACTTGAGGAAGTTGATCAGCGA
>Ga0210017_1004849_pt1 | contig 10917 bp, 8 predicted proteins | sample CryGeyCG2014_020_FD_183966 | JGI IMG/M metagenome (GOLD analysis project Ga0210017, IMG submission 183966) | Groundwater microbial communities from aquifer - Crystal Geyser CG08_land_8/20/14_0.20 (SPAdes) (version 2) | ecosystem: Environmental > Aquatic > Deep subsurface > Groundwater | place... | reverse complement strand
CCTGGAGAAGGCGGCGGTTTACGTCGATAACAAGCGGACGACAATATTTCGTCTGCAAAGAGAATTCCAGATTCCAAGCATACTGTTTACTTCCTGGCAAGATATAGCAGTCATGTTTGGACTGAGTGAAGAATGGTAGACAACCTGGTGCCAACGGCGCTTGTTTTAATACATCTGACAAGCAGCTATGGACCACAGAATGGAAGCGCGGGGTTTAACTCAGCCGTCGATCAGCTTCGTGCTTCCATTTTTCTACATAATTAACATTCCATCCCCAAAACTAAAAAAACGGTATCCCTTGCGTTTGGCTTCCTCGTAGACTTCTAAAACAAATTTCCTTCCGGCAAAAGCCGACACCAGCGCCAAAAGAGTGGATTTCGGCAAATGGAAGTTGGTAATGACACCGTCAACAAATTGGAATTTATAGGGAGGATAGATAAAAAGACGGGTGTTGCCGGAAAAAGGTTTGATAGTCTTGTTACCCCGAGAGTAGCGAGTGATCCCGTAGGAATAAGCACATTCCAATGGGATCCTCACGTCCCCGCCCCCGCCTGCCGGCGAGGCAGGGATTCGGCGGGTCCTCAGGATGACAGAAGTGGCGGATTCAAGAGTACGTACCACTGTTGTTCCGACGGCGATGATGCGTCGGCCCTCCTTTTTATATTCATTCAACTTGTCGGCTGTTTTTTTGTCAACCTCACCCCATTCCGAATGGATTGCGTGATCCTCTAATCTGTCGGTACGTATAGGACGGAAGGTGTCAAGGCCGATATGCAGGGTAATAAATTCTTTTTGTATACTTAATTTATCCAATTTCTCAATAAGTTTTTTGGTGAAATGAAATCCGGCGGTTGGGGCAGCTACCGAGCCCTCAATTTTTGCATAGACGGTTTGATACCAGGCCGGGTTTTTTAGTCTTTCCTTGATATAAGGCGGGGTGGGCATAAGACCGATTTGGTTTAGGGTCTCTTTGAATGATTTACCTTTTTGATTAAACTTGATAAGACGGTTACCTGTTGGTAATACCTTGAGGATCATGCCGGTAAGGTGGTTGTCAAAAAAGCCTTGCTGATTTTCTTTTAGGCCAGGCTTGGTTAACGCTTCCCAGGTGACGTTGTCAACTTGATGCAGGAGAAGAACTTCAAGTTTAGCACCGTTTTCTTTGGAACCTAAAAGACGGGCGGGGATGACCTTGGTCTGATTGAAAACCAGAACGTCGGTGGGTTTCAAAAATTGCGGCAGATCGTAAAAATGAGAATGAGTAATAGTTTTATTCTTTCTATCCAAAACCATCAGTCGTGAACGGTCGCGCGGAAAGATAGGTTTCTGGGCAATATACTCTTTAGCTAAGTGGTAGTCGAAAAGTTTGGTTTGCATAAATGGTATCATTTGCTTTTTTACAGAAAAAAGTAACAAAAAACTGTCGCCTGTGCTCGTCGGGAAGTAGAGTGTCATTCCGCACTTGTCACCGCCTTTGGCGGGATCCCGCTGATTGCGGTGGATGCGGAATCCCGTTGGTTTGACCCAATTTTCACGGGATCCTTGAACTCGGTCAGGAATCCGTACTTAGATCCTAAGTCCGACGGGATCCTCACGTCCCCGCCGAGTCGGCGGGTCCTCAGGATGACACCAATGGATTTACGTTGATTATACCCTAAATTCTACTTTCATGTTAAAATAGCGAGAAAAAGGAGCGAAACGGTGAGTAAAAAAATCTTAACTCATGTCTGTTGCGGGCCGTGTGCGACCTATTTTACCAAAAGACTTAGAGAAAAAAACTTTGAGATCGTCGGCTATTACTTTAATCCCAACATCTATCCGCGGGAAGAATATTACCAAAGACTTTTAACAGCCCGCACCTTTTTTCAAAATGAACAGCTGATGTTGGTGGAAGGGAAATATGATCCTGCAATCTATACTAAGGCTCTAAAAGGGGAGACGTTGTTTGGGAAAAGATGCAGGGAATGTTACCGGCTACGCTTGCAACAAACCGCACTTAAGGCGGTCGAACTGGGCATTTTTTCCTTTACGACCACGCTTTTAATTTCACCCTATCAAAATCAAATTGCTTTGCGGGAGATCGGGCGGCGCCTGGCACGTAAATACCACCTTCTTTTTTATGAAGAAGATTTTGTCAAAGGATACAAAGAGAGCCGAAAGATGGCGCGGGAACAAGGAATGTATCTGCAAAAATATTGTGGGTGTGGGTATTCACAGGAAGAAAGCGCAAAGATACGGAGTTGTAGCGGAAACCTTTAGGTTTCCATAGGTTAAATCATGGCGATTCTTGCGATCGCCGCTACTTTCTTGGCAGAAAAGCAGGATAAAATTATATGAAATTTGAAATTCTTATAAAAGACAGACAAAGTAATGCCCGGGCGGGAACGATCAGCCTGCCTCATGGAAAGGTTGAAACTCCATCCTTTGTGCCGGTGGGAACGCAGGCTTCCGTCAAAGCTTTATCCTCACAGGAGCTAAAGGAGATCGGGGTTAAGATTTTTTTTGGAAACACCTATCATCTGTTTTTACGCCCTGGCGCTCAAGTCATCCAAAAACTGGGAGGTATTCATAAATTCATGGGTTGGGATGGGCCGATCATGACCGATTCGGGCGGATTTCAGGTGTTTTCCTTAGGATTGGGGAAGTTAAAACTAAAAATTGAAAAAGAAAAATTAAAAATTGCAGGTAGGTATGAAACGCCGTATGAAAACGCTTCGCCTGTTTGTGCAGGCAAGCTGGATCCTTCGGTGCCGATTCGGCGTCTCAGGATGACGTTCAAGGAGTCAAAAACCGGGAAAAACCAGTTTTTGGCCGAATTTGCCGAGGAAGGCGTTCGATTCAAATCCCATCTGGATGGCAGTGAGCATTTTTTAACACCCGAAAAATCAATTCAAATCCAAAAACAGTTGGGTGCTGATATAATCTTGGCTTTTGACGACTGTACGCCCTATCCGGTAACCTATGAATATGCCAGACTTTCTATGGAGAGGACTCATCGCTGGGCAGAAAGGTCGCTTGGAGAATTTGAAAGACTTAGAGCTGAGTCAGGGTTAGACCACGCCTGCCGAAGGCCGCAGTCCTTAGGATCGGGTCAAAGTTTATATGGTGTAATCCAGGGATCAACTTTTGAAGATTTGCGCAAAAAAAGTGCACGGTTTATCGATGCGTTAGGAACCGAAGGAATCGCCATCGGAGGCATGGCGGTGGGTGAATCCAAAAAGTTGATGTATAAAACACTGGAATGGACTATTCCCGAGCTGGAAGAGGAAAAGCCGCGTCACCTTTTGGGAGTCGGCGAAGTTGACGATATTTTCGAAGCGGTCGAGCGGGGAGTGGATACGCTTGATTGTGTCACTCCAACACGTTTGGCCCGCCATAAAAATCTTTTCGTTCATCCCAAAATTGCCGCGCTGGAAAAATCCAAGAGCCGTTTCAATCTTATCATCACCAATGCCAAATACGCGGCTGATAAAAGCCCTGTCGATCCGCTGTGTCAATGCGTGGTCTGTCAAAACTATAGCCGGGCTTACCTGCACCATCTTTATAAATCCAATGAAATTTTAGGCGTCAGACTGGGAACCTATCATAATCTCTATTTTCTGGTTTCATTGATGAAACAAATCCGCGAGGCGATTGCGGATAACCGCTTCCAAAGGCTGAAGCAAGAATGGTTGGTTTAGTTTACTCCCGCACCGAGGTGCCTTCTTCAACGCTTCGTAAATCTTCTTGTAGGTATTCCGCCTCTTTTGCCGTCAATGTGCCGGAGACAATTGCTGCCGTGTTAAAATCACCCTCTTCCGGCGGCAGACCATGGGTAATTTTGTCCAAGGCGCAGTCATAACAGTTACCCTCGGATTTGCTGCTGGTAAAGGGTTTACCGCATTTAGGACAATTACGGGTGTAAACCTCGTTGCGCTTTTTTGCTGGTTTTGCCTCCGGCTCGTCTTTTTTAGGTTCAGGAAGCGGAGGATAATACGGTTCGCCGGTTTCGTCCTCAAAGTTTCTGGCAAACTCGCCAGTTGCCTGGCGTCGGCTGGCCCAGTAGGCTTCAGACATATCAGAGCGAAGCTTCCTCTGTTCTGGAGTGAGCCTTTGATATATTGCAGCCCGCTGTTTACCCAACTCATTGGAATAACGCTTAAGATCGGCATCAGCTTCGGAACTTAAAGGGGTTGTGCCAAAATGACTTTCGTGACTGTAGGGGTTGTCAAAAAGCGTATTATGGGTATCAAGAAGAGCGTGGTGGTCTCGGCTAAGCCTCACGATTTCCAAGACAATCCAGTTTGATGACGGCGCCTGTTCTTTCTGAGGCGCATTTCGGCGAGCTATACGAGTGTCGGCTGGCTCGAACCAATCTTCGCCGGTAGCTTCCTGAAAATCTCTGGCAAAGGCTGCTTCGTGTTTTTCTTGTGCGGCGCGGCGAAGTTCGGCGAGGCGGTCAAATTCTTGCTGTTGCTGTGGTGTTGCAGACGAAACCGTTCTATCAATCATATCCGCAAGCTCCTGCCGGCCGCGACTAATTTCCATCACCGTAGTTCTTTCAATAGGCAAGATGCCTGTTTCATCTTGAGGTTGTTGGACAAGATTAAGCGTCAGGTCGATACTTTCGAGAAATTCGGCTTGCAGGTCAACCTCTCGCAGCGTTTCGGCTGGCAGAAAAAGTTCAGAGCGCGGAACTTCGGTTGGATTAATAGGCATGATTTTTCCTCTCTTTATTCAATCCTAATAACGGCTATTTAAATTATAACACAGATTTTATTGGCAAAGGAAAAGTTTTTGTCAGCCAACTTGGGGCTGATTTTTTATTGCCAAAGCCCAAACTATTCTTTACAATAAAGACAATACCCTAGCGTTCAAGTCGGAGCTTTATGGAAAACAAAAAAAAAGCCCGTCGTTCTGCCTTTCAAAAAACAAAAAAGCAGCCAGAATGGCGCCGCGTGCAAAAGGAAAATAAGTTCAAGAGATGGTTTGTCAGAATCAGTTTTGCCGCTCTTTCTTTATTGATTGTTTTTTTATCTTACCAATTTTGGAATTTTTTAAGTTTTGTTAAAAGTCCTTTATCTCAAGCCCCGAATACTTCCGCTAAAAGCTATGTCTGGGACGGAAAACACCAGCTCAATTTTCTCCTTTTGCAGTTTGACGATTTGGAAAAAACTGACGGTAAAATAGTTTTTGCCTCACTTTCCTTTTTTGATCCGGCCTCCTCAAGGCTTCGGTTTCTAATTATTCCTGTCGACATCAGCTTTTTGGCTCAAGATTCATATATCACTCTGCAAAATTGTTCCAATCCTACGCAAAATATAGATTTGTTGCTTGAAATAATCTCCGAAAACTTAGCTCTTCCCATCGACGGTTATCTGGTTACCGATCAAAGAGGTTTGAACGTAATCAACGCCGATATCCGGTATGATCGTGCGCAGGGCTTTGAAGATGGGTTTAGCGATTGGCAGCAGGCCTTATTTTCGTGGCGCAACTTGCTTCATTTGAAAAGACTCAAAACCGATTTATATCAATATGTCTGGACAGATTTTTCTCCGCAGGAAATTTTTGCCTTGCTGGGGGGAGTGCGTACGATTAATCCTCAAGATTCATCTTTTTTTGAAATCAAGGCCAACCTTACCCTCGAGCAGAATTTACCTCAAATCGGCAAGGTGGTGACGATTGACACCGACGCTTTTGACCTTTTGGCATCCAAAAATTTCTCGGAAGATGCCATCCAAAACGAAAGGTTAACGATTGAAATTTTAAACTCGACCAAGATTTCCGGTTTGGCCTTAAAAACAGCGCGTCTCATTAAAAATATGGGTGGGGAGGTGATTGAGGTAGGGAATCAAAGCGAGAGAAAAACGGAAACCTATATTGAAGTTTTCGTTGACAAGCCGGAAAACTATTACACGCTTGCGCGTTTTGCTCAAATACTCAACTGTACGGTTGTGAACGGTAATTCCGAGGATCAACTGCGGGCTCAAATAAGGATTGTTTTAGGGGATAGCAATCAGTAATTTGGCCAAAAAAATTCTCCCCCCTTTAAGGACCGTGACTAATTTGGCCACGGTCCGTGAAAGGAGAGAGACGGTTAGTTTATATCATATTTATGGGTGGAATGTCAATACCGAGTTTACGATAATTATTATTATAGGATGACAGATTAAAAGTAAAAACAAGAATTAAAATCTATGCCAGTCACTAAAAAGATTATTTTAGCCTCGACTTCTTCTCGCAGGCAAAAACTTTTGAACACATTAGGCCTTTCTTTTATTGTCAAAAAAATAGCGGTCAACGAAAAAATAGAAGGAGCGGTTAATCCCCAAAAAGCGATTTTAAAAAATGCCGAAAAAAAAGTTGCCGCAGCAGCCAAGGGTGAATCCGAAGGATTGGTGCTAGGGGCCGATACGATGATTCTTTTGGGGAAAGAGGCAATCGGTAAACCCAAAGATTTTGCCGAGGCTTTAAAAACTTTAGCCAAGCTTTCTGGTAAAACACACAAGGTGATAACAGTTTTGGTAGTTTTTGACATTTTCTCACGCCAACTCGAGAAAAGAGTGGTAATAAGCGACGTCAGTTTTTTAAAGATTCCTCCACAGACTCTAAAAGACTATATCGTTAAGTTTAAGCCTTACGATAAGGCCGGCGCCTATGCGATCCAAGAAGATGCCTTATTTTGGGTTAAAGAGATTAAAGGTTCAATTACCAATATTCTGGGGTTGCCATTAGAAATGTTGGTTTCTGTTCTACAAAAATTCGGATTAACTTTCTGAGTAATAATTTTACTTTCACGAGTTTCGTGTTATCGGTCATTCTGGAGTGAAGCCATAGAACCTCTTTTTAGTTTTTTAGATCCTATCGGTCGTTCCACTCCCTTCAGGATGACAAATTGTTACTCATACCCGTATGTGCGAAACTCATAACTTTATCCCATAAGGATTAAATTTGTGGTAAAATATACCCATGTATTAACAGGGGGGCAAGGAGAGAAAGAGGTAAAAGATGGATATTTTTAATCTAGAAGGCTTTGTTGTATTTTACCGGCAAGAATTAATCTGGATTGGGTGCGGTATTTTGCTTCTGTCCTTCATTCTGGCCGTCCGTCAAATCCTTCATAACCGCAAAGCAAGTCGGGGATACGAAATCAAAAACGGAGTGTGTCTTTCGATACAGGTTCCGAAATTTAATGAGAAAGACGCTTTGGCCGCTGAACAAATGTTTGCTTCATTACATGGACTTATCAAGTACACTCCCGAGGTTGTCGAACACATTTCATTTGAAATTACTTCCGGGGTGGAAGGCATCAAATTTTATGCTTTTGTGCCCGAGTATTTTAAGGGTTTTGTTGAAAGTCAAATCTACGCTCAATATCCATCGGCTGAAATTAAAACAGTGGAAGACTACACCCTGATTGCCGGTCAAAAAGGGTATGCTTTTGTGGGTTGTGATATGGGATTTGTCAAAGAATCATTTTTTCCCATCAAAACCTTTCGTGACTTTGAGGTTGACCCCTTGGCAGCAATTACCTCGGCTATGGAAAATTTCGAAGAAGACGGCAAGATCTGGATGCAATTTTTAATGTATCCTTTAGAGGACGGCTGGCAAAAAAAAGGTTATAATTACATTGATATGATCAAAAGCGGAAAAGAACCGCCCAAACCGATCTATATCTGGCTTATTGATTTTTTGGGTCGTGAGCTGCGAGACTTTTTTCTTCAGTTTATAGCCAATATTTTCGATCCGACCACCAGTCTCACTTCTCAAGCCGCTGCTGCCAAACCATTGGGAACGCCGAGGATTTCCGCCGGGCAAGAATTATCCTTAAAAGCTATAGAGGACAAACTTACCCGTTTAGGATTCCAGGCTGGGATTAGAATCGTAGCCTCTGCGGCAACTCAAGAATTAGCCGAAAAAGAACTGTCATCCACGGTGGCTGCTTTAAAGCAATTCTCAACCTCAAATTTGAACAGCATTGAGCGTTCGCCCGTTGTTCTTTCACCTCAGGAACTTTTGGAGCATTATATCAAACGCTCTTTCCCCGAAGATGTCGAATCATCTTTTATTTTGAATATTTCCGAGCTGGCTTCCATTTTTCATCTTCCTTCTCAATCGGTGGAAACACCAACCATCGCCTGGGTTTCAGCCAAAAAGGGAGAGCCGCCATTGGATTTGCCCTCTGAGGGGAGTGTTTTGATTGGCAGAACGGTCTTTAGGGATAACGATCTTCCTTTCGGCATTAAAAGAGATGATCGCCGCCATCACATGTATATTGTGGGTAAGACCGGAACAGGCAAATCAACACTCATGAAAAATATGTTTATCAAAGATATTCGTAATGGTGAGGGAGCTGCCTTTGTTGATCCTCATGGAGATGCGATTGAGGATCTTTTGGATTATATTCCCGAGGAACGACTGGGCGACGTAGTAATTTTTGACCCATCGGATGCAGAAAATCCGGTGGCTTTAAATATGTTAGAAATGTTTAATCCTTCGCAAAAAAACCTGTATGCCTCGGGTTTAATGGACGTTTTCAAGAAATTTTGGCAGGATATCTCCTGGGGGCCGCGCTTAGAGCATATTTTGCGCAATTGTATCTTAACCTTGCTGGAAGTTCCAAATACCACTTTACTGGGTTTAACCAGACTTTTAACTGACGGCGACTATCAGAAATATATCGTCAGTTTTGTTAAAGATCCGGTTGTTAAAAACTTTTGGGAACAGGAAATTGCAACCATGCGTCAAAATCCGCGTTTATACACGGAAGCGATCTCACCTATTCAAAATAAAGTTGGCCAGTTTTTATCCGCCTCGACCATTCGCAATATCGTCGGACAAGCCAAAAGCTCTATTAAAATTGACGATATTATCGATTCCGGCAAAATTCTGCTGGTCAATCTTTCTAAGGGCAAAATCGGAGAGGATAATTCGGCCATTTTGGGAGCCATGATTATTTCACGTTTGCAGTTTGCCGCCATGGCGCGCGTGGTTGTTTCCGAAGAGGAGCGCCGCGATTTTTATGTTTATGTCGATGAGTTTCAAAATTTTGCCACCTCCTCTTTCGCCGCGATTTTATCGGAAGCCCGCAAGTATCGTTTAAATCTAGTTTTAGGTCATCAATACATAACCCAGCTGCCGGATACGGTTAAAGAAGCGATTTTTGGGAACGTGGGCACAATTGTGGTTTTCAATGTCGGACCAGACGATGCCCGCTTTTTAGCGCGTGAATTTATGCCGGTATTTGAAGAGACAGATTTGATCAACCTGAGAAAATTTCATATCTACATAAAACTGATGATTGACGGGATGAGTTCTGCGCCCTTTTCTGCCGTCACCCTTTCTTTGGACGTCGAAAAACATCTGCTTAAGGAGCAGGCGATAAGTATTTCACGCGAGAAGTTTGCGAAAGAAAGAGTGATGATTGAAGAAAGAGTTAAACGCTGGTCAGAAACAAAATTTAAAAAAGGCATGGAATTAGGAATACCAGAAAAAAGAATAACTGAAGAGGGGGAAGGTGTACCAGAAAGTAAAGAGGGTGAAAGCGAGAGCGCTGCGGAAGTAGCAGCAAGCAGCAGAGAAGTTCTAGAGAAAACCGAAGACAGTAAGATAGATCAGGCTTTGGAAGATCAAAAAGTGAGCGTGGCAACCCCGGAGCCGTTTTCAGAGAAAAAGGATAAGTTAAAAGAAATTTATCATCGCTAAAAGAAAGGTCAAAACTCAAAAGTAAAAATTCAAAATTTAGGTAGTTCTCCACGCTCCGCCGAATCGGCGGATTGGTCGAACAATAAATATTATGCTTCGACTGAAATGGAGAAGTACCATGATGAGTCCAAATGTTCGACGAAGTCGAAGATTTCTTCGCTCATAAGACGAACAAATTTGATTTTTGCATATTACATTTTTAATTTGAAAGATGAAAGGAGTTTTCATGAATACTTATGAGATCGAACTGATTGAAAAAGCGCTTTCGGCAGCCGAATCGTCAATCTCCGTTGCGAAAAGGTTACTGTTAGATTCGGAAAGAGGCGGATCACGCTCTTTTTCCAACAGCAGACCCTTGCCCCATAAAGAAGGAAACTTCAGGGAGAAAAAGAATCCAAGCCAGGGGAATCCGGCGCCGCAGCCGGTTACTTCAGGAGTAACGGGCTTTTTTGATGGTCAAAATATGGTGGCAGCCAACGGTGAAAAATATCCAGTTCCACCTAACTATGTGTCGAAATCGATGATTGTGGCCGGGGATCAACTCAAAATGATTAAAGAAGGAGGGGAGACGCTTTTCAAGCAGATTCAAAGGACGAAAAGAAAGAGATTAGCGGGGGTTTTAGCTCTCAAGGAAGGCAAATTTAATGTTCTCACAGATGAAGGTTCATTCAAGGTTTTGAATGAAGCAGTGGAGCACTTTGGTTTAAAAGCTGAAGATCGGGTTGAAATCTTAACCTCAGCCACCCAGAAAACCTTTTGGGCGGTTGTCGAGCGAGCTTTGGAAAAGGAAGAAAACGAGTCTCCGTCTCCAGTCAAAGAAGAAAATAAGTCTCAAGTTAAAGATGAGATTAAGGGAGAAGTCGTTATTCAGGAGGTGGCCCCACAAAAAATAACAGTCAAAGAAGAAACTGCGGCAATAGCCGATATTGACCAAAAGGTAGTCGAGGTAAAAGATGAAGAGGAAAAGGAAAAAACGACTGAAAAGAAAGAAAAAAGCAAGGACAAGAAATCGGTCAAAGAACCGGAAGCCAAGCCGAAGAAAGAAGCACCCAAAAAGGACGGTCAGCCTGAAGCCGACAGCGAGGAATTAAGGTAGTTTTAAAAGGATAAACTGGGCTCTGCTCTTCTATAATCGCAGGAGAGAACCACGGGTTTACCCGTGGGTGAATCCTTCAAAAATATTCGACGAAGTCGCCCGCCGATTCGGCGGGAACCTGCGATTTCAGAGTACCA
>Ga0210017_1004848_pt1 | contig 10917 bp, 9 predicted proteins | sample CryGeyCG2014_020_FD_183966 | JGI IMG/M metagenome (GOLD analysis project Ga0210017, IMG submission 183966) | Groundwater microbial communities from aquifer - Crystal Geyser CG08_land_8/20/14_0.20 (SPAdes) (version 2) | ecosystem: Environmental > Aquatic > Deep subsurface > Groundwater | place... | reverse complement strand
AAAGTCTCTCATCATCCCTGGTCACTTTCTCTCCAGCGATATAGAGATTCTTCCTCATCTTCTTGATTCTGCTGAAGTAATCGTTGTAAGTCTTAATAGCCATTTTCCCTCCTTTTTAGCTTTTAAAGCCAAAGATTTTCGCAGCGTTTTCTCCAAGTACCGCGTCTATTTCTTCTTTTGTAAACTTAATGCCGTCAGGTGCATTCTCAGGGAGCTCCTTTATCATGTTAAGCCAGTCTTTCATAGGGATTACAGCCTCCAATACGGGATTGTCTGTTCCCCAAAGGAACTTTGATGCAGCAGCCTCATCAAAGGCTGCTCTTAGCATATGGCAAAACTCCGCAAAGTTCCTCCTTGCTGTTACCTGTTGACCTGAGAAATCGGCATATAAGGTGGTTGCCTTGGCAGATATCAGGTTAACCATCTCGTGCCACCAGCAGAAGCCCAGATGAGCACCTATGACTGTAAGTCTTGGGAAATCACTTACTATGCTATCCAGGTAGACAGGCCTGGCATATTTACTTTTCAAGGGTTTTGAAATGGGCCCTAGATGGGAAAGCAAGGGGATATTCAACTCCTGAGCCTTCTCCAGTACCTTATATGACTCCTTACTATCAGGATAAAAGCCTGCTGTGGGATGATATTTAAGACCCCGGCATCCGTAGTCGTTCACCGCTCTGTCCAGAATATCAACTGCGTCAGCCCTGCGCGGGTCAACCCCGGCAAATGCAACAACTCTATCGGGATACTTCTTTGCTAAAGAGCCATAGAATTGATTGATCTCGTCCACTGTTTTCTCTGCCTCTCCTATCCCATATCCCCAATCAAGGGCCATAATGAAGGCCCTGTCCACTCCAGATGCGTCCATGTTTGCTATCAGCTTAGAGCCATCAGCATCCATCATTGGGTCCATGATGCCCTTCTTTACTTGCTCTACTGTAGGAGAACCTAGTTTGTTCTTCCTAAAAAAATCTATGGCGATTTCAGCCAGTTCGTTCCAGTAATTATCCGATATAATGTCCCATGTCCAAACATGACAATGCGCATCTATAATCATTTTTTTCTCCTTTTAAATTTCTTAGTATCGGTTTGACTTCGATCTACTGGCAAATATATCCCCCAGATACCTTCAGTGTCAACATACAATGTAGAGCGAATTGTATAATCTTGCGGGGACTGTGGGGTGTGGTAGGATATGAGTTATGAAGGTTGAGGCAAGTTTGGTAAAATATTATTGTATTCTGTATTTCGTATGAGGGGGAGTGTCGGAATTGGCAGACGAGCATGACTTAGGATCATGTGCCGCAAGGCGTGGGGGTTCGAGTCCCCCCTTCCCCACAATTAAGATGAGTTGATGGGAAGCAACAAGAGGCTACCTCAAGATTTTCAATCTTACCAGCAAGGGATAGAAGCGGAGCTGAAGGAGATTATCGGGAGTAATCCTCTGACTTTCTATGACATGTTGCGATACCACATGGGGTGGCAGGATGAGCAGGGTTATTCTTACCATAGGGAATCGGGGAAGTTTGTTCGTCCTCTCCTTTGCTTGCTTAGTTGCCAAGCAGTAGGAGGGGATGCAGTGCGGATAATGCCTGCCGCAGCAGCGCTAGAGCTTATTCATAATTTCTCGTTAATTCACGATGATATTCAAGATGCTAGTTGCGAACGCCATCACCGCCCCACTGTGTGGAAGATATGGGGTCAATCACAGGCGATAAACGCTGGCGATGCTATGTTTGCCTTAGCCTTCTCTGCCTTGTTCAGATTAAAGTATAATGGCATAAAAGAGCAAAGGGTTATGGCTGCGTCTCAGTTGTTAAATGAGGCTTGTCTGAAGCTTTGTGAGGGGCAATATCTGGATATTGCTTATCAGAGCCGTCTTGATGTTACTATAAAGGACTATCTTGATATGATAGCTAAAAAGACAGCAGCATTAATGGCAGCATCAACTGCCATAGGGACATGTTTGGCTGTGGATAATGATAAGATGGTGGATTCTTTCTATGGATTTGGTGAAGAGCTGGGTATGGCCTATCAAATTCAAGATGATATGTTGGGTATCTGGGGAAAAGAGGAGGAAATCGGGAAGCCGGTGAAAGATGATATTTCGCAGGGTAAGAAAACGTTGCCGGTAGTCTACGCCTTTGAGAATTGTAAGGATAGTGACCGTAAAAAACTAGAGGAGATTTATTCACAGGAAGTTATTTCAAGTGAGGACGTCGCCATGGTGATGGAAATCCTGGACCGCTCCGGGGCGCGCAGGTATGGTCAAAAGTTGATACAGCAATATCATCGTCAAGCCTTGGCGATGTTGGGAGTAAGCGGTTTGGATTTATCACGGCAGGCTCCGTTAAAGGAGATAGCGAGCTTTTTATTGGAGCGCGATTATTAGGTAGAAAGATGCAGAAAAAGACTGTTAGGGATATCCCGGTCGAAGGAAAGAGGGTTTTAGTTAGGGTTGATTTTAATGTGCCTATGGATATAGAAGCAGGCATCATTACCGATGATAGCCGTATTCGTGCCTCGCTGCCTACCATCAGGTATCTTGTTGCCCACGGAGCGAAGGTGATACTTTGTTCTCATTTGGGGCGTCCTAAGGGTAAAGTTGTCGAGGGATTACGGATAGCACCGGTAGCACAACGGTTGTCAGAACTTCTGGAGTTGCCAGTTGAGACTGCGGATGATTGCATAGGGGAAGAGGTGAAAACCAGGGTGAAAATGCTTGGAGGCGGAGATATTCTCTTGCTGGAAAATCTTCGCTTTCACCCTGAAGAAGAGGCAAATGACCCTTCCTTCGCTAAAGAGCTGGCTGAGTTAGCTGATTTATATGTTGACGATGCTTTTGGAACCAGCCATAGGGCGCATGCTTCCACTGTTGGTGTGGCTCAATATTTGCCGGCAGTGGCTGGTTTTCTGTTGGAGAAGGAATTGGAAGCATTAGGGCACTTATTAAGTGAGCCACAACGCCCCTTTGCTTGCGTGATAGGTGGTGCCAAGGTAAGCGATAAAATGGGGTTGTTGCAGAACATGTTGCGGTGGGTGGATATTTTACTTATTGGTGGTGGCATGGTGGCTACTTTTTTAAAGGCAATGGGATATGAGGTAGGCAATTCCCCTATTGAGGTGGATAAGCTGGAACTAGCTAAGGAGTTATTGCAGGAGTCAGGTGGGGAACGGACTGCCAAGATTTTGTTGCCTGTAGATGTTATGGTAGCGCCAGCAATTACTCCTGGTATTGGCAGCCAGCTCGTGCCTATAGATGGTATTCCATCTGACAGTTTAATCGTAGACATCGGACCAAACACCATCGAGCTTTTTTCAAATGAACTGAGAAGATGCCACACTGTTATGTGGAATGGTCCTGTAGGTGTTTACGAGGTGCCTCCTTTTGACCATGGCACCAGGTCATTGGCCAGTGTTCTTTCCTCTCTCAGTAATGCCACTACTATCGTCGGGGGTGGTTCCAGTGCTGAGGTGATTCAGGAAATGGGTTTGGGGGATAAAGTGACTCATGTCTCCACAGGTGGTGGGGCAAGTTTGAGGTTTCTGGAGGGTACCCCTTTGCCTGGGGTAGAAGTCCTGTTGGATCGCGAAGAACGATAGAAGCTTGTCATGCGCATTCCTTTAATTGCTGGCAATTGGAAGATGAATACCACAGTGGCTGAGGCTGAGAAGCTTGCCTCTTCACTGCGAGACAGCTTGGATAAAATAGATGGGATAGAGAAAGTGCTTTGTCCACCGATTATCTCTTTAACAACATTGAGCAAGGTGCTGCAAGGCTCATCTGTGAAGTTAGGGGCTCAAAATATGTATTTTGAAGCTAGGGGAGCTTACACAGGGGAAATATCCCCGTTGATGCTTAAAGGGCTCGTGGAATTTGTTATTCTGGGACATTCCGAGAGGCGGTCATATTTTGCTGAGACAGATGAGCTGGTCAATAAAAAAGTGCAAGCTGCTCTGGATTTCAAGCTCAAGCCTATCCTGTGTGTTGGTGAGAGGCTTGAAGAAAATGAAGCTGGTAAGACAGAACAGGTTATCACCAGGCAATTGGTGGGAAGTCTAGCTAATATAGAGCCCAGCATCGATTTAGTTATTGCCTATGAGCCAATATGGGCTATCGGCACAGGCAAGGCAGCTGATGGCATAACAGCAGCTACCACCATCAAGTTTATTCGCGATACCCTTGCTAACCTTTGGAATAGCGATATAGCTCAAGAAGTCCGTCTTCTCTATGGTGGTAGTGTTACTAGCAACAATATTGCTGAGTTTGTTTCTCAACCTGAAATTGACGGTGCTTTAGTTGGTGGTGCGAGCCTTAAGGCCGATGAGTTCTCAAACATTGTAGGTCAATCGGCTGCGATTAAGAAGCAGGGAGCCTAGCTGAAGAACTTTAGGGCGATGAAATGTCTTGTTGTTATTGTTGGTCCCACAGCGATAGGCAAAAGCAAGCTTGCTTTCCGATTAGCTTCGGATTTTGGAGCGGAGATAGTAAGCGCTGATAGCCGCCAGGTTTACCGGTATATGGATATCGGCACCAACAAACCTACGCTGGAGGAACAAAAATCAATTCCTCATCATCTCATTGACGTGGTGAATCCAGACGAGGATTTTAACTTGGCTGACTATCTCCATATGGCTCGCAAGGTTATCGAGGGTATCCAACAAGGGGGTAAGTTGCCTTTGCTGGTAGGGGGTAGCGGACTTTATGTCTGGTCGATAATTGAAGGTTGGGAAATTCCTAACGTTCCTCCCAACCAAGACTTAAGGCGGGAGCTGGAAATTAAAGCAAGGGAGCAAGGCAGTCATGCTCTTTATCAGCAATTGTGCGAAGTTGATCCCATAGCAACAGCAAAAATAGACCCCCATAATATACGCCGTATCATAAGAGCTTTGGAAATTTACCAGTTGTCTGGGCAGTCCCCTTCGCTGGTTAGGCGAAAAGAGGCACCTGATTTTCCCGTCCTCATTATTGGGTTGACTGCGGAAAGAAGCGAACTGTACCACAAAATTGACCAGCGGGTGGATAAAATGATTGGTAGAGGGTTAATCGAAGAGGTGAAAGAGCTAATGCATAAAGGTTATAACCTTTCCTTGCCTTCAATGTCTGGTATAGGCTATAAACAGATTGGTGATTTTCTTTCTGGCAAGATGGCATTGCCTAAAGCAGTAGAGAAAATAAAGTATGAGACTCACCGTTTGGCTCGCCATCAATACGCCTGGTTTCGGCCCAGCGATGCCAGAATCAATTGGTTTGATACCACTCACCCTTTTGTTATTCTAAGTGAAGTGAAGAATCTAATACAAAGCTTTTTGCCATGAAATTTTCAAAGCTACAGGCTACAGGAAACGACTTCATTTTGGTAGATGGTAGAGATATGGAACGATACTGGGCAAAGCTAGCGCAGGCTATGTGTCAACGCCGTTTCGGTGTAGGAGCCGATGGATTGCTGCTGGTGGAAAGGGCTAATGTCGCTGACTTAAAGATGCGTGTTTTCAACCCCGATGGTTCTGAGGCTGAAGTATGTGGTAATGGACTGAGATGCTTTGTTAAATATGCTATTGAAGGAGGGATAGTTGACAAAGTGGCATTGCAAGCCGAAACCCTGAGCAAGGCGAAGGGGCAACAAGACAGCCTTTGGTTAACTATAGAAACTTTAGCCGGCACCGAAAAAGCCAAAGCCTTCATGGTGGAGAATAAAGTAACGTGGGTTGAGGTAAACATGGGCATGCCACGATTTGAGCCTGAGCAGATTCCCATTAAAGAGGAAGTTGCTATAATACCAATATTAAACTATCCTTTGACCTTGGGCGAAAGGAAATTGAGTTTATCTCTTCTATCTATGGGAAATCCTCATGCGGTGTATTTCGTTTTTGAGCCGGTTGTTAAGTTTCCTTTAGCTGAAATAGGTCCCCAGGTGGAGAGGCATTATATGTTTCCACAAGGGACGAATTTTGAAATAGCAAGGATTTTAGATAAGAGCAAAATAGAAGCTAGAGTGTGGGAGCGAGGTGTCGGTGAGACTCTCGCTTGTGGCAGTGGTGCTTGTGCGGTCGCTGTAGCTGCCCATTTGCTTAATTATGTTAACAATAATGTTGACATAATATTTCCAGGAGGAACCTTAGTGGTATCCTGGGATGGAAAGGGTGGGGTGGTGCTCGGTGGTCCTGTAGAAGAGGTATTCACTGGGGAGTGGCTAAAATAAGAGAAATTTGGCCCAAAATCAAGGGGAGAATTGATGCGAGTGGCGAAACGGATTGATAGGTTACCTCGCTATCTTTTCGTGGAAATCAACGAAAAGATTGCTGAGAAAAGGGCTGAGGGGGTGGATGTGATCAACTTTGCCATCGGCGACCCTGACTTACCCACCCCATCTCATATCATTGAGTATATGTGTGAGGCAGCACATAATCCTGCTAACCATCGTTATCCTGAAACTGCTGGCTTGCCTCAACTTCGTGAAGCTATTGCTGGATGGTATCAAAGGCGATTCAGTGTTGCACTGAACCCGAATAGAGAAATATTGCCACTCATTGGCTCGAAAGAAGGAATTGGACATATAGCTTTTGTTTTTATTGAGCCAGGGGATATAGCTTTAGTGCCTGACCCGGGCTACCCCGTTTATGCTAGGGGAACTCTGCTGGCTGGCGGTGAACCCTACTTTATGACTTTGAGGGCGGAGAACGATTTCTTGCCTGATTTTGAAAATATCCCCAAGGATATAGCCAGGAGAGCAAAGCTCATGTGGTTGAACTATCCCAATAATCCTACTGGTGCTACTGCTGAGCTTGATTTCTTTGAGAAAGCGGTTTATTTTGCCAGGCAGCATAGTCTGGCAATATGCCATGATGCTGCCTATACTGAAGTTGCCTTTGATGGCTACAAGCCACCGAGTTTCATGCAAGCCGCCGGGGCTAAAGAAGTCGGGGTGGAGTTTCACTCTTTATCGAAAACTTATCATATGACTGGCTGGCGCATAGGGATGGTGGTGGGTAATGCTGAAATGATAAATGCCTTGTTTCGAGTTAAGTCCAATCTGGATTCAGGCATTCCCCAGGCAATCCAGCATGCTGCCATAAAGGCTCTAAACAGTTCTCAAGAGCATATTTTAGAGCACAATACTATTTTGCAACGCCGTCGGGATAAATTAATGCAGGCTATTAATCAAATAGGGTTGCGAGCGAGAGTGCCTAAAGCTACTTTCTATATTTGGGCGAGTGTTCCTCAAGGTTACACCTCTACAGATTTTGCTGATAAGTTGCTCAATGAAGCCGGGGTGGCAGTAACCCCCGGCATTGGTTATGGAAATGAGGGTGAAGGCTATATCAGGTTCTCCTTGACTCTTCCCGATGATAGGTTGGAGCAAGGAATAGAGCGATTATTATCCTGGCAAGGGAGGCAAAAATAAGGCGGAAGACTTTTGCTACGCAAGCTGAACAAGAGCGCGTATTCTTAGTAGGGGTAGAGTGCAAAGCCGCTAGAGATGGCTGGTCTACAACTGATTCATTAGAGGAGCTATCTTATTTAGCCAAGACGGCTAACGCTGCTGTGGTGGGTAAGCTTATTCAAAAGCTAGATATGCCTTCGCCAGCTCACTATATCGGCAAAGGCAAGATTGATGAGCTACGCAATCTTAAGGAGGAAATTCAGTATGATACAGTGATTTTTGATGATGACTTATCCCCGAGACAGCAGAGAAATCTTGAGGAGGCTCTCGGGGTTAAGGTTGTTGACCGCACCGCGCTCATCTTGGATATATTTGCCAAACATGCTCAGACTCGGGAAGGGCAGCTTCAAGTCGAGTTAGCTCAGCATCAATATCTGTTACCACGGCTTGTTGGTCAATGGAGTCACCTGGAGCGACTTGGCGGCGGGATTGGTACTAGAGGGCCTGGTGAATCGCAGTTGGAGACTGATCGGCGTCTTATCAACAAACGTATTAACCGTCTTAAGCATGAGATAGAGGAAATAAGGCAGCATCGAGACCTTTATCGAAAGCATCGTAGGACAAGGGGTATGCCTGTAGTGGCTCTTGTAGGCTATACCAATGCCGGCAAAAGCACCTTATTCAATGCTTTGAGCAAGGCAAGCATGGTGGTGAAGGAAGACCTCTTTTCTACTTTAGACCCGGTAACCCGTCGTTTGACCCTACCTGAAGGGCAGCAGTTTCTAATTACTGATACCGTTGGCTTTATTCACAAATTGCCAACGTTGTTAATTGCGGCATTTCAGGCTACTCTTGAGGAGCTTAGCGAAGCTAATTTGCTTCTGCACGTGGTTGATATAATACATAAGAATGCTTCCTATCAATGCCTCGTGGTGGAGAAGATATTACAAGAACTGAACCTTAGTGATAAGCCAAGGGTCACAGTGTTTAACAAGCTGGATTTAGCTGTGGGTAGCGAGGAAGAACTGGAACGTCTGACCACGATTCCTTTCCTTGAAGGACAAAGTGGGCTATCAAGCAAGAATACTGTCCTCATCTCCGCTGCTAAAAGCTGGGGCATAAACAAGCTCTTGGAGGTGATAGGTTGCTATTTGAGTGATAGCTTGGTGCATAATATGATGGCACAAAACAAATGAGCACTGTAATATACCGCTTTTTTAAATTCTGATATAATAGGATTAATATTCATGTGACAGAAGATATAGGAGGAGGATTGCGTTATGATGGAAGGAATGAAAGGAAGTGAGCTAAGGCGTGATAGTTTTGATAATTACCGTCAGCGTTACCGCCGCAAAGGAAGAAGCGACCAGACCTGGGGAGCTAAGTTAGAGCTGCTGGCTAAGACTATCCCCGATAGGCTGGCTTTTATTCAAGGCGGTAGAAGGCTTACCTGGAAACAGTTTAATGGGCGGGTAAACAGATTAGCTAACGCCCTTCTGGATTTAAGGATTAAGAAAGGAGAGCGGGTAGGTATTGCCGGGTTCAACTCTATAGAGTGGATGGAATCCTTCTTTGCCATATCTAAGATTGGTGCCGTTCCATTTAATATCAATCCACTGGCTGCTCTTGATGAGATAGAGTATATGATTGGTGATGCTGATGCTGTTGCGGTGATAATGGAAGATGAGTACGCTCGCACTATAGCAAGGATAACTACGTTTATAGCTTCCTTAAGACATTTAATAGTTTATGGTAGAGGTGAGTTACATCAACCTCTTCCTGAGGGGGCACTTGTCTATGAAGACCTGTTGGCAGAGCACTCATCCACAAAGCCAAAGCTAGACTATAAAGTAACAAATGAAGATTTTTGTTGTCTCGTATACGGCAGTGCAAAGGGTGCATATACATATCCCATGGGGGTGGTGTGGGATAATGCACAGGGTGTGAAGGGCGTGGAGTGGCGTTTTTGGAATGTTTTACTGCCGCTGCTTGACAGAGTCCAGAATAACAAAATTTGGACGTTCCTGATTAACCTATGTCCCGTGAGATTATTTAAACTTTTGAAACCTGTGCGTAGTCGTTCATGGGCCAAGTGGATAATAGTCACGTTTATCAAAATGACGCGGGGGTCTGCTTTCATGGTCAAGCAAATCGCACAGGGCAAGCAAGAAGAAACTAAGTCTATGCCAGTTAGCCCGCTATTCTATTCAGCTACCTATATGCAAACTTTTACTAATATTGTTGCATGTGTAACTACTACGGTTTTCCTTTCCACTACCTATCCGTTTAATAGTCGGCAGCTCTTGGAAACAATAGAGAGGGAAAAAGTAGATAACATCATGATAAATGGAGACGCCTTTGCCATGCCGATTGTAGATGAACTGAAGAAGGCGAAGGAAGAGGGTAGAACATATGACCTAGTATCCTGGCGGGGTGTAATATCTTCAGGTGTAAGATGGTCCCCCCGGGTTAAAAGGGAGCTTTGCCAGCTCCTGCCTCAGCTCGTGATAGTGGATACCTACGGATGTACAGAGTTCACCCCTGCTTACAGCTCGGCTGCTGTCTTGGAGGACAACGATATGCCTCCTGTCGGAGCCACACTTCGTGCCAAGGGCGGACTATACTCTATACAAGCTCCGTTTAAGGTTATCAACCGTGAGACGGGGAAAGAGGTTGAACATGGAACAGGGGAGATGGGAGAATTTGTTGCTGAGGGATATGTAGCTCTAGGCTACTGGAAACGTCCTGAAGAGACTAAAAAGTGCTTTAAGGTTGTGGGTAGGCGAAGGCATTTTTTTACGGGGGATGACGGATACGTTGATAAGCATTTGCGGTTCTGCTTTGTAGGGAAGGGTGGGGATGTTGTAAGTATAGGTGGGGAGAAGGTCTACGGCGAGGAGGTAAAGGATGTCATCAAATCTCATCCCAAGGTGAGAGATGCTGTTGTTATAGGGGTTCCTGATGAGAAATTAGGCGAGGCATTAGTTGCCGTTATCGAGCTGAAGGAGGGGGAGGAATTAGCCGAACAGGATGTAGTAGAGTACTGTAGCCAAAGCCTTCCTCCATATAAAATACCAAAGCACGTAATGTTCCTGCTATCTCTCCCCAGGGAGGTAACTGGCAAAATGGAGAAAACGAGCTTAAAGGAATTTGTGCGAGCTAGGATAGCTAAACAAACTTAAAAGGTTATAGCGTTTTCAATAAGCTCAATACGTTTGGTTTTTCCTTTATCGTCGATTTCTATTGCTACAACATCGATACGCCATGAGGCTGGTAGACCATGATGAGTGTTAATATAGTGTAGAGATGAAGAAATGAGTCTCTTCTTCTTGTTCTCTGTTATTGATTCTTCAGGGGTGCCGAAATCTAAATTGCTTTTTGTCCGCACTTCTATAAAGACAAGATAATCCTTTCTCCTTGCCACGATATCGATTTCGCCTACCTGACAACGGAAATTCGTCTCATAAATGTGGTAGCCTCTTTTCTTAAGAAATTTTTGAGCCAATTTTTCGCCTAGCTTGCCGATGTTCTT
>Ga0210017_1004845_pt1 | contig 10920 bp, 19 predicted proteins | sample CryGeyCG2014_020_FD_183966 | JGI IMG/M metagenome (GOLD analysis project Ga0210017, IMG submission 183966) | Groundwater microbial communities from aquifer - Crystal Geyser CG08_land_8/20/14_0.20 (SPAdes) (version 2) | ecosystem: Environmental > Aquatic > Deep subsurface > Groundwater | place... | reverse complement strand
TTGCCCTAAAACGACTTGCCCAGCTTAGTCATTTTTTTCCTGCCCCTATTGCGCTGGGCGGGGCGGTCAAATTTATTTATTCCAAGAAAGCAGGGATCTTGTTGTTTTCTCCCTGTTAAGAGAAACAAGATAATAATCCTTGCCTTCTTGAAAGAATTCTGGGGTTAAGTTGTCTATGGCCACCTTTGGGCCAATGCAACCTATTGTTTGGTCGTACCCCTCTTCCCATTGCTGGAGCGCCTGAACTCTAGCCCTTGCCAGCTTCTTTTTTAACTCTTCAATAGAGCTGAAGCTAACAAGAAGCTGCATTGGCCCAACACTCTCAGCGTCCGGGAAGTGGACTAAATAAATCTCCATTTTTCTTTTCGCCTCCTTTTTCAGCCAACGACTTTTAAGTCCCGAGCTGGAAAGGAATGACGAGGCAAGATAATGCATTTTGCGTTATCTTACCTCGTCTATTAGTGCAAAGTCATTTTTTTGTTTTTATTAGCAGGGCAGGACAACTCCGGCTCCCCGCTTACTGCCCCCTCCTGAACAACTCAAAAACTCTTTTTTCCAACTGCTCCATATTATAACTATTGTCGGGCAGCTGAATAGAAAAATCTTTGAGAACTACCCTATTTTCACGGCAAGAAACTTCTCTATCAACGAATTCCTCAATTTTGTCTTCCACGTCCACTCTTGATAATCTTATCTTGCCGTAAAAAGAGGAAATGCATATTGGACCAGTCCCAGGCCAATCCAACATTCCGCCCGGTGCCCGGACTAAAATTTTAGTCAGAGGAAGGTCTATTTTTTTTAGCCAAGCTACATAATCTATCAGCTCGGCATAACCCCGGTCCTCCTTGGGAATGCTGTTAGGAGAAAGGGCCAGTATTTTTCTATTTTATAGGAATTTCCCCATCCCCCTTCCTCCATTTCCACCCGGGCTAAGAATACACCCGTATCTTCCACTAAAGGTGCATACTTTCCACGGGTGTCAATTTCAGCTCTGTGGTGGACATCTGCCGTTCGTAACAAAACCGCCAAAAAGCTGTCTGCCCCTTGTTGATTAACTATCATAGCCGGTTTCATTCTCACTTTTTTTGTTCCGTCCCAGCGGATAGTTAATCCTTCGCTCCCTAGGGTCGCCTGAATATAAGAATCAGTGTAGGCCCTTGGCATAGCCAGGCCCCACACATATTCAGTCCAACCTGTGGGAACATCCCCCTGCCCGGTAAAATACTTTACCAGAGCAGCCAACTCTTCTTCCTCCACTTCCGCCGGACATTCAAGAATTTCTATCTCCTTTTTTCCTCTTTTCATCTTTCCCTCCAGTTAAAAAATTTCCCGGAAATATCTAAAAACTTCCGGAATCCCCTGCTCCAACGAAGGAGCAACTAAAAAAGTCCGGTGCTCTTCTCTAATAAAACCGTGCCGACGGTCGGCTTCGGAGCCGTATAACCGTACTTCTTCTCTCACCTCCTTTTTCAGCCAACGACTTTTAAGTCCCGAGCTAGAAAGGAAGGCCGAGTGAGGTTCGAGTGAGGTTATTATCGCTCATAGAAAATTTGACATTACTTCCTAAAAAGATATAATTGAAACATATGGCTAATCAAACTATCACTTCCAGTCTTCAACTACCAAAAATAAAGGATATTACAAAAGAGATTCGGCTTTTGCGTTCCCTTTGAAGTTTTTTCCTGGTCAAAGACGATGAGGGGGAGTATAAACCAGAGTTTGTCAAAAAAATCCTAAAAGCTGCCAAAGAAAAACCAATAGGTGTTTTCAGAGACAAAAAAAGTTTTTTTAAAGAAATTTCTGAAGTATGCAAATAGAATACACCAGTAGTTTTGTTCGTGAAGCTAATCGCTTGCCCAAAGTCATTAAATCTAGATTAACTGATCAGTTAGAATATCCTCGCCAAGATCCTTTTCACCCAAAACTCCATACTAAACCCTTAGATAGCTATAATAAAAATATATGAACAATCTCAATACTACAATCAAAGTTTCGCAGCCAACAAACGAATTACTTAAAGCTATTTTAGCCGAATTGCATCTTTTGCGAAGTGAGATGAATATGATTTTTGGTGAAGATGATATTGATAATTATGCTCATCCTGAAAAAATCAAACAATCTTACAAAGAAGCTCTTAAAGATTATCCAAAAAGCTTGTGAAAATAGTTCAAACCGATAATTTTAATAAATTTTTCCACAAACTTCCTCTTGAAATTCAACGGCTGTATCAAATTCAAGAACAGCGCTTTCAAGAAAATTACAGAGATACACGTTTGCATATCAAACCAGTTAAGTCCTTGCCAAGCGCTTTTTCTTTACGAATTACTAGGCGTTACCGCGCCTTTTTTTATTTTCAAAATTCCGAAACAGCGATTTTCTTTGAAATTGACCACCGCAAAGACATTTACCAATAATTTGCTTATCAGCAGAATACGCAAAGATGAATTCCTTATCCGGCTTACCTCCAATTTTATTATTTTTTCACCTCCATATCTTGGGTAACGCCGGTCGCTCGCGCCTCCTGCAGTTTTTTCTCGTTCAATCTTACAGAGAGATATGACTCACCGATTTGAAGGCCCGAGAAAAACTTTGCAGGAGCCGGCACAGAGCCGAACCCCTCGAGGATCTCTTTTGTTGAGGGATGCCTCACATAGTGTGGAATCCCGACAAAGGATACCTCGGAGGCCGCGACCTCCTCGCAATCAAATCTTCCCGGTGTTAAAACCGTGGAAGATAAAATTACTACTACCATTTCACAACCCTCCTTTCTGCGGCGTCTGGCTCAATGCCTTAATGCCGCTTGGTGGCCGCTTGGTGAAAATGGCTCGACTACGATAAAGATGACTTTCCCCAGCCTGGTCATCTCTTATCCCCTATTATGCTGGGCGGGGCGGTCCGAATAAACTACTTTTTAAATTCTGCCCCGCAATGGGGACAAAACTTAGGTGCCTGGGCCGCTATTGGCGACCACAGGAACTGGCAGCGGCATTCGCCGCACTGCCAAAAAGTAGCTTCAACGGTGGCGTTGCCGATACGGCTTTTTGCCACCTTTTTCTTTTTTTCCATTTCCTTTCACCTCCCTTTTCAGCCAACGACTTTTAAGTCCCGAGCTGGAAAGGAAGAGCAACCAAGAACTATTGGCTCTCTCCCAAGACAGCCAATCAAATTCTCAAGGTGATTATACATTCTGCTTCAAAGCTTTGATTTGATGTCCTGTTGACATTAGATTTATAAAACATATAATTAAAACAATGACCACACAAATTATACAAATTCAAAATGGGACAGTAACTCTTCCTAAAAAAATTCAAGAATTATGGCAGGGAGCAGAGGTAATTATTGTGCCCAGCAAAGAAAGTATCCTGATTAAGAGAATATCCCAACCATCGCTCTCGGAGCTGGCGCCAAAACTCCGTAAATTGGGAAAACTTATCACCCGCAAAGATGTTGACGATGCCGTTAAATGGACAAGAAAAAAAATCTATAAAAGTCGTTCTTGATACAAATGTGCTAATTTCAGTTCTTGTCTTCGGCGGCCAACTCCGTCCTATTTTTGATTTAATAAAAACTCAAAAGATAACTCCTTGCTTCACTAAAATAACCTTTCTTGAATTCCAAACAGTTCTCCAATATCCAAAGTTTAAACCAAAATTTGCAAAACTTAACCTATCAGGAGAAGAAATCACACAGGCAATAGCAGAAAAAAGCATCATTGCGCCCGACTCTCCAACGTATCTTAATATCATTTCCGATCTGCCCGACAATTATCTTCTTAGTTGTTCTATTGCCACTAATGCCTCTTTTATTGTTTCTGGCGACAAACACTTGCTTAAACTTAAAACCTTTCAACAAATCCCTATATTATCTCCTAATCAATTTCTCCAACTCATTAGAAAATAATCAACGAACTTTTCCACTCTCTAAGTTCACGAGCATTAACTCCTGAACTTGGAAGTAGCGGGGAAGATTTTATTTTCTAAAACCTTTTTTTTACCTCCTTTCTTTCCCGGGCAGATGACTTTCCCGGTTATTTTTTGGTCAAAGCGACCAAACTGATTCCAAAGTTTTCAGAACCAATTTAGTCACTTTGACCAGCAAAACCAATCCCTAATCCCCCCTCACTTTCCTTGCCTTACTGCTCAAGAAAGTGAGGGGTTCAAGGGATTTGTTTCCAATATTTAATTGGAAAGAACCCTGTCTTTCCCCCCTCTTTTTTAGAGAAATAGACATTGGATTAAAAACTTTTAGAGTTTTCAATTTTCAATCCGTTGCCTGTTTCTCAAAGATAAACTGGCGAAAATCACGAGCCTAAAATATGTTATAGGTTATAAGCTCGCGGTCTTCGCCACTAATGGGGCACTACTCCCATTAGGGCTCTTGTTAAAGAACTTTTTGCGCTATTTTTTTAACGCACCTGTATTATAACAAACTACTTTAAATTTGTCAATAAGTATTAGCACTTTTTCAACAATCAATACTCTTTTTATCTATTGTTTGCCTGTATTTTCCTTTATTATTAGGACAACGGCATATTTATCAATCTATTTTGAATGTGTCAATAGATGTTAACTTTTTGTCGGAGCAATTATGATAATTTCCTAGTACGGGCAATTTAGTCGCTTGTCAAGGCAATTTAGTTGCTTTGACTTTTTTTCAAAGAACTTGTGTGGTTATTCAACCACTTCTGAACCCACGATTTTGCAATCCTGAACTCGGAAATGGCTAAAGTTTGACATCTTTCTTTAATCAAGTTAAACTCAAATATATGAGAAAAATTATTCAATTTCATATTTCTCGCGGTGATGAATATTACGTAGCCGAAGGCATTGACTTGCCCGTTGTAACTCAAGGCAAAACCTTAGATGAATTAGCAGCCAATATCCAAGAGGCAGTGGAGCTTCAGTTAGAAGGAGAAAATCTATCTGACTTTGATTTAGCTCCTAATCCCTCTGTTTTACTCAATTTAGAACTGCCCACTCAAACTTATGCCTAAACTAAAAGTTTTATCAGGCAAAGATGTTCTCAAAATCTTTGAAACCTTTGGGTTTATAATTGTTTCTCAAAAAGGCAGCCATGTAAAACTAAAAAGAATTATCAACGAAAACCTAAAACAAACTTTAACTATCCCAATGCATTCTCAATTAGACAAAGGAACCATAAAGGCAATTCACAGACAGGCCTTGCGATATATCTCTGAAACTGATTTAATGCTCCATTTTTATACTGAATAGTTCTGACAAAGCTATTTTTTTGTTTTCAACGAACTCCACCCAGCACTAATTTTTTTCAAAAATAAGCGCTGCATTTCATTCGCTTCGTTCGTTCGCTCCACCTCTAATTCCACCAACGTAATTTTACACTGCTGAACTTAGAAGTGGCTTGCTCCAAACGGGCCGCTTCCTGCTGGTCCTCAAACCTTGCGGCATTATTGGCTTTCCCATATGATTCGGGATTGCCAACTGCCAAAGATTCAAGGTGAATCACAGCAGTGTAGCGGTTTACGGCTTCGGAGCAATCGACATTATAAAGTCGACAAAACTCCTCAACCCCGCCTGGAGTATAATTTGATTTTCATTTTTTTTCACCTCCTTCTCTAAACTCTAAAATTAAAGTTCAGAAAAGGAAGGATGAGTCGGTGTGAGTGCGAATACGAACTTTTCACACCGACTCATCAAATATCTTCAGTACAGGACTACCTTGGTTTATAGAAGTTAGCCATCTGGCTTCACTTCCCCAAGGCCCCTGCTGACGTTGCTGATTGCAACGGCCTGTGTCTCAACCCGAGCTCGCCAAAGCGCTCGGGAGGTCTCCCATACGGCACAGACAGCGGTTCTTAACCGGCCCACTCTTGGCTAAAGAGTGGTCTTAACAATGCCGACTACCTCTTTGAGGGTCAATTTAGACCCCTCGCGAGGCGAACCGACAATTGTGCCGGTTGGCGGGCCGCCCCAGCCGGACTCCAAAGCATTGAGCTTTGGAAGTACCGCGTCCACCTTAATGCCGTTGCCGGCAATGGTGAACTTTGGTACTTTGGCTGGCCCAAAGTGGAGGCTAAAAGCCACCACAACCTGGGCCCCGACCCCATAGAGCGCACCTGGCGCTCCAAAAAAGTCGGTTTCCAGATAGGCCAGTTTTAGCCCGCTGGAGGTGGTTTCCCACTGAGCCTGCTCCACCGCCTTAGCTACTTGCTGATTATTCTCAGCTTTTGCCTCGGCATAAGTAGCCCACCCTGGAATCTTCTCTATGGGCATACGCCCAAAAGAATCAATCCCTCTGCGGACTACCTCTTGGAGCATTTCTGCTCCAAGATGAAGCTGCCTCACCGAGTCACGCTCTGTTAAGAGCATGCCGGCGAAGACATCAGAAAGCGTTGGGAATAATCCCTCGGCTTTCTTGCCCAGCGCCTGCGGCCCTTGGGTGTCCAGCCGGTTGATATAATCAACCAAGCTGGACTCAATCTTGTCCCTTCGCCAGGGAGCAAGATCGCCCTTCCATGCCCACTCGTAAACTTGACGAGTGGCCGAAGGAAGCCCTTGGGCCTCAGGTCCGTGGTGGTCCCAGTTGTTCAACTGGGTCTGGCCACTGCCTCCAACCTCAATGCAGATTGTACCTGCATCATTGAGGTCTTCGGCCGTGGCTTGACCACGGAGGACCTCCACCTTATTTTCTCGGGTCAGCCCAAGAAAAAAGGTGGCTCCTACCGTATCCAGGTCAATTTTTCCGACCAGGATACGACAAGCAAGACCAACTGCCATTTCACAACCCTCCTTTCTGCGGCTCCGGCTCAAAGGCCTTAATGCCGCTTGATTGAAAATGGCTCGACCTTCCAGGGTAGTCGTCACCCACATCTGAATGCCACAATGGCATTTTTGCTATGATTTCTCATAACAGGGCTGTCAGCTCATGCAGCCCAGTCAAAACGACCAAGCTGATTCCAATTTAGTTCGCCGAAGCCCTCGCCTCGCTGGAGCTTCAGCAAAGCGGGTTAGCAAAGGCGATACTTTTTAGAATCAATTTAGTCGCTTTGACTGATTTTTGATATTTGGTTTTCAATTTTCATCTCCTCAAAAGGCGATTTTAAAATCTCCCCACTTCTAAGCCTGCAATCTTTAAATTCCGGGCTGGGAAGTAGGGGGAAGAAATAAGTAATACGCAACTTATTTCTTCCCTTTTTTGAATACTTTCCGGATTTTCCAACCATCTGCCGTGAAGGTGTTTGGAAGACACCTTTGTAAAAACTCGGCAGACGCCGCGCCTGTTTACTTTATTTGGCACGGTTTTCCCCAAAGAGCAAACCATTTGCTCTTTGATGTGCATTACTGCACAGATTGTTTCTTTTTCCAGAAACATGGGCTGGAGCGGTTTGTGCTCACGCTCCTTAACGAACGACAGCGGTCCGGATTTCGCGCCGCCCGGGTCGGTGTCCGAGATCTTTTTCCGTCCACCTAGTGGCGAAGAGCCACTGGCGGGGCAGCTAGAGCTCGGAAATGCCACCACTCTCCAATTCGGTGAATCTTTAATAGTTCACCGATTTGAGGAGCGGTGTAGCACCGCTCTTTTAGCCCTAGGGCAATCTCGTCCGTCCACTTCCAAACAAATTGGAGAGTGGACTCCGTGATTCCCCCATCTTCTAACAGAGGTTTAGTTATTACCTCTGCTACCAGATGGGCGAATCCAGAGCACCGCGGGCAAACATATGGATCGCCCGCAGAGCGTCCGAACCTCTCCCCGCAGACGGGGCAGAGAGGAACACCCGATCCCTCCCAGCTAAAACAATGAGTTTGGCCTGGAGGGAGAGATCTCCCCTCCATGTACTCACTAGCAAAATATTTTGCCATTCTTTTTTACCTCCTTTTCCCCCGGGCAGATGACTTTCCCGGTTAATACAAAGTTTAAGTTTCTGTTTTGCTTTTGCTGGTACTTCCATTCCCAGCAACCTCTAATCAGAGGTTATGGCTCAGAAAACATACTCATTAAACTTTGCCCCAAGCACCTTCAGTCCGTCAACCGCGAACACTTGGTGCTTGAGTTCTGGTTTTGGCATGCTGCCGGGTTACCAGCAACCCTTTGGTCAAAACGACCAAGCTGATTCCGAATTTATTCAGAATCAATTTAGTCGCCTTGACCCTCTTTATTTAGTTTCAAGGTGCAACAGCGGAAATAATTGCCTAATATTCTCGGGTATGTTATTATAGTTATAATGTCCGAACAAAAGCTGAAAATTTACTGCGATACTAATATTTACAGCCGGCCATTTGACAAGATTATTTCTCCGCGAGTATATTTAGAAACAGAGGCCTGTCTTGAGATTGTTAATTTAGCCAAGACAGACAAAATTGTTTTGTTAAGTTCAGATATTCTCTGTTTGGAAATCAACCGAAGTGAATTAGAAAAGAAACTACAAATAAAGCCTCTGCTTGATTTCTGCCATAAAAATATCCAAGAAACTGAGAAAACAACGGCATTAGCAAGGCGGCTAGAAACTGATTTAGGACTAAAACCACGTGATGCTCTTCATCTTGCTTCAGCGATACTGGGCAGAACAGATTTCTTTTTAACTTGCGATGATGAGATTATTCGTAAATCAGCTTTGCTTTCCAAGAGAAAACTCCTGCCAAAAATAATCAATCCAGTTGATTTTCTTTATCACTATTATCAACAATAAAATAATATGAAACAACTAAGCAATATAGAAGTTCTCCAAAAGGGCTGGGATGTTTTAGTTAGAACTATCGGGCCCAAGAATGCTCAACGATTTATAGTCTCTTTCCCTAAGGGCGAAAGGGACTCTGTTGCCTATTGGAAAAATTTCTGGGGCAAGAAGACCGTTGACGAAATTCATCAAGAAATTCTGAAGGCCAAAAAAGCTGGCGAGATTTAATATTCAATTTTCAAACTCCACCTCTAAGCCCACAATTCAAGATAATGAGCTTGGAGATAGACGGGAGAGAGGGTTGAATATGAGTAATCCCTCTCTCCCTTGTTTGAATACGTCCGGATTTTCCAACATCTGCCGCGAAAGTGTTTGGAAGACACTTTCTTTGGTCCCGACAGACGGCGCCGCTATAGCGACCTTGTGCTATACGACGCAATTTTCCCCAAAGAGCATACATTCTACTCTTTGCTGTGCATTACTGCACAGATATTCCCTTTTCCGAGAATATGGGCCGGAGCGGTTTGTGCTCACGCTCCTTAACGAACGACGCAGTCCTGTTTCGCGCCGCCCGCCAGATTTGGTATCCCAGTCTAGGTTACTGGGCCCCTTTTTACCATTTTATACGCGTTCATCATTTTAAGTGAACGCGTATTTTCAAAACCGGTGGCTCGCCCTGACCGATCTACGAAGCCGCCTCCGTAGTAGTCATCAGGGTTGCCACGCGGTTCGCGTGGTGGCGGAGCACAGGAGCGCGCTCGCGCCTGCAGGGCTTTTTCCTGACTCTCAAACGGTCCCGCTACAACGCGACCGTTGAGTTCAAGGTAAAACCCTGCCTCAACCTTCTCTTCTTCTTTCGTTGATATTTCATCAACGAAAGAAGAAAAAAATCTTTCGGCCTCATTCTTGACATCAATGAGATCTTCCTCACTAATATCAAAAAAATCATAGTAATCAAAGGCACACTTAAATCCTTTGATTGAGGCCTTTTGTACGAGGCTCCTCACCTCGTACCAATCTGTTTTCATTCTCTTTTTCACCTCCTTCGTCCCGGGCAGATGACCCGGTTATTTTTTAGTCAAAACGACCAAGCTGATTCCGAATTGCTTCAGAATCAATTTAGTCGCCTTGACTATTAAAACCAATCCCTAATCCCCCCTCACTTTTTCTGCTGTGAAGCATAAAAGTGAAAGGGTCAAGGGATTTGTTTAGAGGTTTTTCCATATTTAATTTCAATGAACTGGCAAAAATCACTATCCTAAACTACATTTCATGTTTCGTGTTGCATGTTTTACGACAGTGGTTTTCGCCACTAATGGGGCACTACTCCCATTAGGGCTCTTTTTAAAGAACTTTTTGCGTCATTTTTTAACGCATTTGTATTATAGCATATCAGATTGATTTTGTCAACCGCCGTTGACCAAAATAATTATAATTACATAAAAAATTACAGGGGTCTGACCCCTGCAAGGACTTACAGGGGTCTGACCCCTGCAAACTTCTACACTCTGCCAAAAATTGATTTTATTGGCTCAAAACTTTGGCGGTGGATTTTGCAGGGACCAAACTTTTTCAACCTTTCTAAATGCAGTTCTGTGCCATAACCCTTATGCTTGTCAAAGCCGTATCGCGGGTATTTTTTATGCAATCTTAACATCAAACGGTCTCTTTCCACTTTAGCCACTATTGAAGCTAAAGAAATTAAAAAAATCTTTTCGTCGCCTCTTATAATTGACTTTTGTTCTCGGGCTATGTCAATGCCGAAATTGCCGTCTATCAACAGTAAGTCGGCTTTTTTATCTATTTTCTTTTCCAAGCTCTTTACTGCTTTTGCCATTGCCAACTTTGTTGCCTCAAAAATATTAATTTTGTCAATAAACTTTTCAGAAACTCTGCCAATCCTCCAATAAACTTCGGTGCTACGGCACAAAAATTTATAGATATTTTCTCGCCTTTGCGGAGTTAGTTGTTTTGAATCGCCAATTATGCCGAAGTAATTTTTAATTCTAAATTTTAAATTTTTAATTTTAGGCGAAAAAATAGCCGCGGTAAAAACAGACGCTGCTAAGCTTCCACGGCCAACTTCATCAATCCCAAAAATAATTTTTTGTTTTTTTGCCATTTTACAAAAAGTAAAAAAAAGATTATAATTACAAATAACTGAACTGCAATCATTTTACTAAATTTTTATGCAAGATAACAATGTTTTAACCAATTCGGACATTGACGAAGAAATCCGCATTGCCGCCATTGAAGAAAGAGACATT
>Ga0210017_1004843_pt1 | contig 10926 bp, 10 predicted proteins | sample CryGeyCG2014_020_FD_183966 | JGI IMG/M metagenome (GOLD analysis project Ga0210017, IMG submission 183966) | Groundwater microbial communities from aquifer - Crystal Geyser CG08_land_8/20/14_0.20 (SPAdes) (version 2) | ecosystem: Environmental > Aquatic > Deep subsurface > Groundwater | place... | reverse complement strand
CGCCGCCGCTCCCAAAGAAACCTGCAACATCCTGAAAGATTATAAGGGGATTGCCGAGATTCCTTTTGAGGCAAACCGTTTAAGAACCGGTATGCTTGTTGTTGGTAAAAACGGAGAAAAACTTTTAATCGTAAAAGGGGCGGCCGAGGCAGTTTTGGCGCGATGCGTAAATTTTGAGATCGGCTGGGAAAAGGAAAAAATAACCAGAGACATCCAAGAAGAGGGAAGGGAAGGAAAAAGAATCCTTGTTGTTGCCTTTAAAGACTTTACCAAAAATGATTTTAACGAAGAAGACGAAAAAGAATTAACTTTCCTGGGTTATTTGTCCTTTTTTGATCCGCTGAAGAAAACCGCGAAGAATGCGATTAACTTGGCAAAAGCTCTTGGGGTAATGATAAAAATAGTTACCGGAGACAGTAAAGAGGTTGCCGGTTATATCGCCAAGGATGTCGGGCTTGTCACTGATCCCGAAATGGTAATTTTAGGGGAAAAATTAGACTCTTTAGATAAGGCAAATTTTGAAAAAACCTGTGAAGAGTTTTCTGTTTTTGCCAGAATCTCTTCGCAGACAAAATACCGAATTGTAGAAGCGCTTCAGAAAAAATACGAAGTCGGCTTTTTGGGAGAGGGTGTCAACGATGCGCCGGCGCTGAAAATCGCCCACCTAGCAATTGTTGTTCCCGGTGCGGCTGCCGTTTCCCAGGAGGCGGCGGATATTATCCTCTTGAAAAGAAATCTCCACGTGGTGATTGATGGTATCAAGGAAGGGAGGCATATTTTTGCCAATATAAATAAATATATAAAATGCACCCTGGCCAGCAATTTCGGTAATTTTTACTCCATTGCCGTTATTGCCTTGATGATTCCCTATTTGCCGATGTTGCCGATTCAGATTTTATTGGTCAACCTTCTTTCCGATTTTCCCCTGATTGCTGTCGCCTCGGATACGGTTGACATTGCCGAGCTCAGGAAGCCAAAACTTTACCAATTGAATAGAATATTGCCCTTGATTATCTTTTTGGCACTTGTCAGTTCAATTTTTGATTTAATTTTCTTTTTTATTTTTCATCGGGTTGAACCTTCTTTGCTTCGTACCCTATGGTTTATTGAGAGCATCTTAACAGAAATTGCTTTGATATTTTCCATTAGGACGGCTAAGTTTTTCCTGAAAACAAAGGCGCCCAGCATTATTTTAATCGGGCTTTCAATATTCACGATTACAACTACCATTCTCTTGCCATTCACCGCCTTTGGCCATAAAACGTTCCACTTCGTCTCGCCTTCCGTTCACAGCCTTTTAGCGGTTTTGGCGCTAATCGGCTGCTATTTTGTTGTGAGCGAAGCGGTTAAGCTGGCCTATTTCCGGATAAAAAAGAATAATTTCCGTAATTAGTTTTCGGGAAATACATCCAAAGCAGTTCTTGTGTGGCTGTTTCGGGATTCATTGTTTTGGTTTCAACCGAGACCTAATTTTGTTGTTTCAATAAGAAGTTAAAAAACTGATAGCCCGGCTAAAACAATTGACAGACAATTTCGGCTTGCTATACTAAAGCCGACAAAAATAGTCGGAATTAAACAGAATAACATCATGAAATTTTCCACCCGTTCACAATATGGCTTGCGGGCAATGGTTTATCTTAGCCTTAACCCAAATAAGCCCTTTTCTCTAAAACAGATTTCTGAAGTCGAAGGGATTCCTTTTGATTACTTAGAAAAAATTCTCTCCCGGCTTAGAAAAGCCGGTCTTATTAAGTCTGCAAAAGGCGTTTCCGGCGGTTATTTTTTAAGCCGCCGGCCCAAAAATATTCGCATTGGCGAAATCATCAATACTTTGGAAGGGAAAATTGCTTTGGTAAAGTGTGTGGGATCGGCAAAAAGCTTTTGTCCTTGGCAGAAAAACTGCCGTACCCGAAATGTGTGGGAGAAAGCGCAGAGAGCGGTTGTTAGCGCGCTAAACTCTTTTACTTTGTTTGATTTAATCAGCAATAAAAAATGACCAAGAAAAAACAAAGGAAAATTTATTTGGACTACGCGGCAACTACGCCGGTTGACCCGCGGGCGGTTAAGGCGATGTTACCGTATTTTTCCGAAGATTTCGGCAATACGATGTCGCTTCATTCTCTTGGTCAAGAGGCGAAAGGGGCATTAGAAGAGAGCAGGGAAGTGATTGCCGATTTGATAGGAGCAAAATCCAGCGAAATAATTTTTACTTCATCTGCCACCGAAAGCAACAATTTGGCTTTAAAAGGGATCGCCTTTGCAAACAGGGATAAAGGAAGACACATTATAATTTCTCAAATTGAACATCCCTGTGTGATGGAAAGTGCAAAATGGTTAGAAACTCAAGGATTTGAAGTTACAAGGCTAAGAGTTGATAAATATGGATTAGTTGATCCAGAAGATGTTAAAAAAGCAATAAAAAAAGATACGATTTTGGTTTCGATAATGCACGCCAACAATGAAATTGGAACAATTGAACCAATTGAGGAGATCGGCAAAATCTGCCGCCAAAAAAGAGTTTATCTCCATACTGACGCCGCTCAGAGCTTTGGAAAAATTCCCATTGATGTCAATAAAATGAATGTTGATTTACTCACTTCTTCTTCCCACAAAATGTACGGCCCAAAGGGCGCGGCAACTTTATTTATTAGAGAGGGAACTAAAATCGAGCCTCTCATTCATGGGGGTGGCCATGAATCTGGTTTGAGATCTTCTACAGTTAATGTTGCCGCAATCGTTGGCTTTGCCGAGGCGGTGAGGATTTGTAAAAAAGAAACGAAGAAAGAGTCAGCGAGATTGATAAAACTGAGAGATAAATTGATCAATGGAATCTTGAAAAAAATTGAAGGTTCTCATTTAAACGGTCATCCAAAATTGAGGTTGTCAAATAATGCCAATTTCTGGTTTGAATTTATTGAAGGAGAATCAATAGTTATTCAACTTGATTTATTGGGCATTGCCGCTTCCACCGGTTCGGCTTGTTCTTCGGCAAAATTGGAACCCAGTCATGTGCTTTTAGCCATTGGATTAAGACACGAACGAGCCCACGGTTCTTTAAGATTGACTTTGGGCAGATGGACAACAGAAAAAGATATTGATTATGTTTTAGAAGCTTTGCCAAAAGTAATAAAAAGGTTAAGAGAAATTTCACCGTTTAAAAATGGTCAAGAAACAATTTAAAATAGAAAAAGCATATCTCCTTGGTTTCCGAATGGGTGATTTAAGCGTCGACAAAATTAATAAGACAGGGAAAACAATCAGGATAGAAGGGAACTCTACTAAATTAAACCAAATGAAACTTATTAAAAAGATGTTTGATAAATACGGACACTTTAAGAAATATAAAGCAAAAGGGTTTAGAGGAGACGATTTCTGGCATGGCTATTGTTTAGTTAATAATACTTTTGATTTCCTTTTAATAAAAAAGAAGAGTGTTCCTCAGTGGATTTTAAATAATAAAAAATATTTTTTTCCCATTTTTGGCTGGATACATTGATGCCGAGGGAAGTATAAAGATTCATGGGAACAAGGGTTGCATAAAACAAGTTCGGTTCTTGTTAGCTAGTTACGATAAACTTATTCTTCAGCAAATTAGAAAAAAGCTCATTTCTGTCGGCATAAAATGTGGTCACTTGGGAATAGTTTCGCCTAAAGGGTATAAAACCGAAAAGAAACCTTTACCTTATAACGAAAATTATTATGGATTCGGTATTTTTTCAAAAAATTCATTGCTTCGCTTATTTGATAATATCCAAAATTATGTTAAACATCCCAAACGGCTTCAGGATTTGGAAAAAGCAAAGAAAAATATTAAATTGCGTAATAAAAAGTTTGGAAATCTTAGAATGAGATAAAATTATGAAGAAATTATGTTCAAAAGAAATAATGAAACATTTTAGGCACCCTCGCAATGTTGGGAAAATGCGAGATTATAGTGGATTGGGCAAGGCGGGAAATTTATCTTGTGGCGATGTTCTCTGTTTGTATATAAAAGTAGGGAAAGATAAAAAGGGTAGAGAAATAATAAAACAGGCTTCCTTTCAAACTTTGGGTTGCACAATCGCTATTGCCAATAGTAGTTTAATTACGACTATGGTGAAAAAGAAAACCTTGGAAGAAGCAATGAAAATTAAAAGAGAGGATTTGTTAAAAAAATTAGGCAAAGTTCCTCCATTTAAAATTCATTGTTCGGTTTTAGCTGTCGATGCTTTAAAAGAGGCGATTTATGATTGTTATTTGAAAAATAAAATTGAAATTCCAGAGGATTTAGAGAAAGAACACCAAAGAATTATAAAAACAAAGGAGGAATTGGAAAAAAGATACAAAGGTTTTCAAACTTTTGAAAAAGAGATTTTGAAATAGAATGGCAAAAGTTGTGGCAGGATTTAGAGGAAAAAAGAAAGTAGTAATTGCTATGTCGGGCGGTTTAGACTCGAGTGTGGCAGCAGCCCTTTTAAAAAAGGGTGGATTTTACCCTGAGCCGGGTCGAAGGATTGATGGTTCGACTTCGCTCACCATAAATCCTGAGCGTAGTCGAAGGATTGATGTAGTTGGGGTTTTTATGAAGTTTTGGTCAGAGCCGCTTCGCGGCTCTACGCGGATTAGCGCTGATAGCAATACGAATTTACGCGGATATGAAAATCGATGTTGTAGCTCGGAAGCTGAAGCAAGGGCAAGAAAAGTAGCGAAGATCTTAAAAATTCCCTTTTATGTTTTTAATTTTGAAAAAGAATTTAAAAAAAGAATTGTTAATTATTTTTTGAAAGGATGTAAAGAGGGCATAACTCCTAATCCTTGCGTTGTTTGCAATAAAGAAATTAAATTCGGACTCTTATTAGAAAAAGCATTGGCTTTAGATGCTGATTTTGTGGCTACCGGTCACTACGCCCGCCTTCGGCGGGAAATTCTAAATTCTAAGGTGCCTGCTGGAAACAGGAGAGTGGTGGGTGGGGTGGAGTCCGAAATTCGAAACTATAGGTATAAATTATTAAAGGCAAAGGACAAGAATAAGGACCAAAGTTATTTTTTGTGGATGCTAAATCAAGAGCAGTTAAAGAGAATTTTGTTTCCGATAGGGGATTATACCAGAAAAGAAGTGGAAAATTCGGCAAGAAAATTTAAATTACCAGTTTTAAAAGCAAGAAAATCAGTTGAAATTTGCTTTATCCAAACAACAATTAATGACTTTTTAAAGAAACATCTTAAACCAAAACCCGGAAGAATTGTTGAAATGGAAACCGGCAAGGTTCTTGGCCAACACAAGGGATTGGTTTTTTATACGCTTGGCCAGCGAAAAGGAATTGGCTTGGCCGGCGGCCCGTATTTTGTTTTGGCTAAAGATATGAAAAAGAATTTTTTGCTTGTCAGCAAAGATGAGAAAAAACTTTTCCAAAAAGAAGTTTTCCTTAAAGACATTAATTGGCTTTCCGGTAGAAGGGCGGTTCTCCCCTTAAAAGTAAAGGCAAAAATCAGATACCGGCAGGTTAGGGCGGCGGCAGAAGTGCGTTTTACTGTTGGAAAAAAATATCAGCTTGTTTTTGCCAAACCGCAAAGAGCAATTACCCCGGGTCAGTCGGCCGTGTTCTATAGGGGAGAAGAACTGCTAGGAGGAGGAATAATAAAATCAAAAATCAAAACAGTGGCTTAAAAGTTAAACTGGCATCTTAAACTTTAAACTATAAACCCCGTTAGAAGTCCGCCCTGCCGCCAGGCACGGCGGCAGTCGCTAGGGGCGGCTTACTTCTAACGGGGTAAAACTTGCAGGCCGATGATTTGCAGTTTGTTCAAGGCGACACTGATCTTGACTACCTCTTTTGCTTCATTTAAGGTATAATGAATCCGGGATTAAACCAATAGGGTATAATAAACCCGAATTAATCTGAAAATGTTAAAGGTCGAGTTTGATAATGCGCTCTAATAATTCTATTTTCTTATGGCAACTACAGGATATTGTGTAAAATGCAAAGAGAAGAAAGAGATGGTCGGCGAGAAAGAGGTAACGATGAAAGGCAAAGGCGGGGCAAAGAGAATGGCGATGACCGGCACCTGCCCCAAATGCGGCACCAAGATGTTTCGGATAATGGGAAAGAAAAAGTAAGTAAAGCAAAAGTTTGGAAGATATCTTCCGGGCCCTAAATCCAGAGCGGTTTAGGGCCCATTAGTTTAGATCCCGACGAAGTCGTGGATCCGCGATTGATCAATATCAATCGGAATGGACACTTTTCGCAAACAGCGCTCAATCATTTTAAGCGGTTTGGCATTGCTTTTCTGCGCCAATGTTTTGGTGTGGCTGACGGTTTTTGACCTGAACCGGCCAGCGATTCTGGAGGTAAATTTTTTTGATGTCGGCCAAGGCGAGGCAATTTTTATTGAAATGCCCCAGGGTCAGCAGATTTTAATTGACGCTGGCCGCGACAGCGCGATTTTGGAAAAGCTGGGAAAGGAAATGCCTTTTTGGGATCGGACCATTGACCTGGTGGTTTTAACCCACCCGGAGCACGACCATCTTGGCGGTTTAATCGAGGTGCTGAAATATTATCAGGTAAAAAATGTTTTTCTAACCGGCGTTAATAAAAAAACAGCAGAAAACCAAGAATGGCAAAAACAGCTTGAGAAAGAAAATGCCCGGATAATAATCGTTTCCAAAGGAAGAAAGGCGGTTTCCGGCAAGGCGGCTCTGGAGGTTATTTATCCTTTTGAGCCGCTGGCAAAAAGTTTTTCTGTTGATTCATCTGATGAAAAATATGAGGACACCAATAACTTCTCGGTTGTAAGCCGCTTGTCATTCGGCAAAACGAGTTTTCTTTTTACCGGCGATATCAGCAAGACCATTGAAAAAAAGCTGGCAGAGGAAAGCAACATTGACGTTGATGTTTTAAAAATCAGCCATCACGGCAGCAAAAATTCGAGCGCCGAAGAGTTTATCCGCGCTGTTTCTCCAATTGCCGCCATTATCTCGGCCGGAAAAGATAATCCCTATGGCCATCCGCATCCGGAAACCTTGGAAACATTAAAGAAATTTGGTATAAGAATTTTAAGAACGGATATTGACGGCGATATAAAGATAATCACTGATGGGGTTAATTACGAACCAAAGCTGAATAACTAATTCTCTAATATCTAATTGGGTGCCAGATTCCAATGACAAAATATTTTGGGAATTAATAAATTGGGATTTGACTTGCCCGCCGTAGTCCCGAGTTTGTCGAGGGACGAAGGAGGGTTAGGCATTATCCCGACTCCGTCGAGTCCCGACTGTGTCGAGGATCCTCGATTGCATCGGGAGACTCTCGATGCAATCGGAGGAAATTAGGATTTAGGATTTCTATTATATGCAGTTTCCCTATTTCAAAACAAAACTTGAGGGCGAAACTAAAAAATTCAACCTGACCGACCCAAAGGAAAGGGCGGAGTATTTTGAACTGAAAGCCGGGGAAGAAATCAGAAAACTGCGCCAATACCTGAAAGAAAATACTTTTATTACCTATCTTTTGGGTAAGAAAAGCTCGGGCAAGGGAACCTATGCCAAGATGTTTGCCGAAGTAATTGACCCGGGGCGGATTGAGCACTTTTCGATCGGCGATATGGTCAGGTCGATTGATGAGGAGCTTAAAGACGAGGAGAAAAAGAAAGAGCTTTATAATTTTTTACTGAAAAACTATCGCGGTTTTGCCTCTCTTGATGAAAATTTTTCTGCTTTGGAGAATAGAAGCACTAAAGTTCTTTTGCCGACCGAATTAATTCTGGCTTTGGTTAAAAGAGAAATTGCCAAGAGGGCGAAGAAAACCATTTTTATTGACGGCTTTCCCCGCGACTTAGATCAGATTTCCTACTCTTTGTTTTTCCGCGAATTGATTGGCTACCGTGACGATCAGGATATTTTCGTAATGATTAATGTGCCGGAAAAGGTGATAGATGAAAGAATCAAATGGCGAAGAATTTGTCCGGCTTGCCAAACTTCACGCAACTTGAAGCTGCTGCCGACTTCAAGAGCCGGCTATGATGCTGGAAAAAAAGAGTTTTACCTTATTTGCGACAATCCCAAGTGCAGCGGTGAGAAAATGATGCAGAAAGAAGGCGACCAGTTTGGGATTGAACCGATAAGGGAAAGATTGGCAATGGACGGCAAACTGATTGAAAAATCTTTTTCTCTTTATGGTATTCCCAAGATATTATTGCGCAATTCCGTGCCCGTTTCCGAAGCCAAAGAGTTTTTGGACGACTATGAAATTACGCCGGAATATGTAATGGAATGGAACGAAAAAGAGGGGAAAGTAAAAATCATAGAAAAACCGTGGGTAGTTAATGACGATAACGGTGTCGCTTCTTATAGTTTGATGCCGCCACCCGTAGTAGTGTCTTTAATTAAGCAACTAAGCGATGTCCTTAATTTATAATTGTTAGTCCTCCGAAACCCCGTACATAAATTTTTATGTGCGGGGTGCCGCCGCCAGTAGTGGTTTCTTTAATAAAACAGCTGGTTGATATTCTGGAACTTTAGTTTCCTTCGCCGAGATTAAAACACTAAAACCATAAAAGTAAAGCGGGTTTGCGAAATCCGCTTTACTTTTTACTTTGGTCGTGGCGTGATGAATTACGGTTATGAATAAAAAGTAATTGAAACGTCAATATTGACACTGAATTTTAAACCCAGATATAATTAATCTGGCCCTGCTTAATCTTCTAGTTAGATCTGGAACAAACAATTTTAGGGGGGTCTGATAAGGTGTTTAGCCCGTGGGCTAAACCTTAGGCACCCACTTAGCTCTTTTCCGATAACGTCTTTCTAGAAGAAGGCAGAGCCGCTTAAGAACCCGGCCGGTAGGCATAGGGTTTTTAAGTTTGAAGATTGTCAGCTAACCAAACAAAGAATAAGAAGAAAGAACAAGAACGCTTCTCGTCCTTTCTTGTAAGCAGAGCCAGATGCGGTTAAATCAAAAAGCAGGGCTGCTCGGGAACGGCGAGGGAAGCGGCGGATAATAAATATCTTTGGCGTTGACACATTTTTCACTGCCATTGCTTAAAATGGCACAAACCTCGAAATCTTTGCCTTCATCTTTGAGTTGATATTTATAAGGCTGATTGGTTTTTCGATCAACAGGAATACTATAAAAGTAGTCCGGCACCAGTCTCTCTAGAGAATCAGGAAAAACACCGTGGTTATCTGCATATAATGCAAGATATCTGGCAATTTCGTTTATATCAAATTCTCGCCAGTAATCCGTCGCGGCCTCTTCCAGCGCTTCTAGTTTCTTTTCCTGCTCTCCTTGTTTCTTTATCAAGTTCGAAACGACGACAGTACTGACAATCATCAAGACGACAGAAATTATCACTCCGGCGATAATAACCAGGGAAAAAATAGTTTTTGTTTTAGCGCTTGGCGTAAAAGCGAATTCTCCTTTAACTGCTTTTAGCTGGCGATAGAGCAGAAAGTAGTAAGCGATAACAAAAGGAGTAAGCAGGGCAGTGAAGAGAAAACCGACAATTTGTCCGAAAATCGGGACAAAAGAAAGAAGCAAAGACGCCAGAAAATAAAGAATAAAAACCCCAAAAAGGACAATCATGAGGAAAAGAAGTCGCCCAAAAACACTACCGAAATGGCCCCTGACATACTCACGGCTTTTCAAAAGCGCATCCATTCCCTTAATGTCTTCGGCAATCAAGACATAAATGGCAAAAGTAAACCAGATGCTGAAGATAAAACCGGGGATGAAAAAGAAGAGAAAGCCGGCGCCGACAATAATGCCGGTTAAAATCGAGATCCACCAGAAAGAGAAAATTTTTGGCCGGGCGCGGCGATAAGCTTCTTTGGAACCGATATCTTCACTGTCTTTGAGAGCGTAAACTAAAGCAACTTGGCTCCACAGTTGGACAACAAGGAGAGCAAAGAAAAATAAAATTCCCAGCAATATAGAAACAATAACTATTCCGCCAGCCATTGTTTGCAGTTTACCGACTAAAAGAGCAGCAGTGGTAATTCCCATTATTACCAACAGACCTGCAAAGGCAAAAATCATTAGTTGAGGGATTATAGCAATAGTAAAGAGAGTTTTGAGTCTTTGTTTATAAAGACCCCAAGTTTCTCCCAAAAGCGCCGTAGCGCCGGGCAAACTGCCGGAAGGAGTAGTGTAGGATGGAGCGGCCGGCGATGGCGGTATGGGTGGAGAAGCGATTCTGCCAGCAACGAGATTAAACGCTTCCATCACGTCGGTTTCGTTCCAGCCCTTGGCCAGAAGAATGGTTTTAATTTCCTCTTGGTTTTTGCCTAGCTGTAATTGCTGTTTAATATAATCGATTAATTGTTGGTTGGCCATAAAATTTAAAATATAGTATAAGATCGTTGAATAATTCGCGTAAATTCGTGTTCCTGTTCGTGTATTTTCGTGTAAGACCAGCTTTTTTACGCGAAACGAACACAAAACAGAACACGAAAGGGCACAAAAAATAATTGTTCAACATTCTTAGTATATAGCGTGAATAATATTTTTTCGACCGGTTGGGAAATTATAATATTTTGCAGGTCAAATGAAAAGCAACTTTTCGTCGCTAGGGCAAGGCAAGACCTTATTGGGTTTTATTTACCGAAGCACATAAAGTATTATGTGCTTGGTTTAGTCTACCTGATGTTGGTTTTAGTAAAAAATAAATATCTGAAAAAAAATTAAAAAAAAGCCGATTTACGACAGCTCAAAAAAAATTTTAAAGCTCTTCCCCGTTTACGCCGCAGGCGGGGCGAGCGAGCAACCAATCGCTTCTGAATTTCAAAAAAGTTTAAGTTGGTCGGGGCACTGGGAATTGAACCCAGAATCACACCCCATTTTTATTAAAAAATAAGAACCTTTCGCTTCGCTCAAGAACCTTGTTTCTCGCTGTGCTCGAAATAAGAACCTTTCGCTTCGCTCAAGAACCTTGTTTCTCGCTGTGCTC
>Ga0210017_1004839_pt1 | contig 10933 bp, 7 predicted proteins | sample CryGeyCG2014_020_FD_183966 | JGI IMG/M metagenome (GOLD analysis project Ga0210017, IMG submission 183966) | Groundwater microbial communities from aquifer - Crystal Geyser CG08_land_8/20/14_0.20 (SPAdes) (version 2) | ecosystem: Environmental > Aquatic > Deep subsurface > Groundwater | place... | reverse complement strand
GGTTGAAGGAATTTTAACCTGTTTTAAGCATAAATTCAAAACAATCTATGATTTTTACAGAACTTATTAGAAATAAAGAAGTTACAAAGGACTGTCCTTATAAAAAGGCTAAAATTTAACAAAGTTGTGTTAAGAAAGAGGTTAAAATGTCGAAAATAAAATTGTATGATACAACTTTACGCGACGGCGCGCAGGGTGAAGGTATATCTTATTCGGTTATGGATAAAGTTCGTATTGCCCAGGAATTAGATAGTTTGGGTATGCACTATATTGAAGGCGGCTGGCCGGGTTCTAATCCCAAGGATATGGAATTTTATTTAAGGATGGCGAAGAAGCGCCTGAAGAATGCCGAGCTTGTTGCCTTTGGTTCTACCCGGCGGGCTAATTCTTTGGCCGGTAAGGATACGAACCTGAGAGCTCTCTTAAAATCGCAGGCTAAGATTGTGACTATTTTCGGCAAGACCTGGGATTTGCACATCAGAGATGTTTTAAAGACTACCCTGGATGAGAACTTGAATATGATTAAGGACACTGTAAATTTTCTGGTGTCAAAAGGGCCAACCGTATTTTACGATGCGGAGCATTTTTTTGACGCCTATAAGGCCAATAGGGAATATAGTTTAAAGTGCTTGTTGACTGCGCAGGATGCAGGCGCTAAGGCAGTGGTTTTATGCGATACCAATGGCGGGACACTTACTTCAGAGATATCAAGGGTTATCAAGGAAATCCGGCCGCAGATAAGCGTTTGGCTGGGCATCCATTGTCATAATGACGCAGACCTGGCAGTAGCTAATTCTATTGCCGCAGTTGAAGCAGGGGCAGATATTGTGCAAGGGACAATCAACGGCTACGGTGAGCGCTGCGGGAACGCGGATTTAATTCCTATAATCGCTAACCTTAAGTTAAAATTAGGCATTAATTGCATTGATGACGATAAATTAAAAGAATTAACCCGGGTTTCCCACTTTGTCAGCGAGATAAGTAATATGAAGCAACGAAATGACCAGCCGTATACAGGCGCATCTGCCTTTGCCCATAAAGGCGGCGTGCATATTAACGCAGTAATGAAGAACCCCAGGACCTATGAACACATTGAGCCGGACCTCGTAGGAAACCGACGCAGGATTCTGGTTTCTGAGCTGGGGGGTAAAACTGGGATATTGCTTCGCGCAAAAACCTTAGAATTAGATTTAAGCAAGGAAGACCCTCAGACAAAAAGGATTTTGAAACTCGTGCAGAGCCTGGAACATCAGGGTTATCATTTTGAAGCAGCAGAGGCATCTTTTGAATTACTAATGAAGAGGGCGCTGAAGAAATACAAGAGATTTTTTGATTTAGAAGGTTTCCGCGTAGTAGTAGAAAAACGCTCTGATAAAAAGATAACCTCTGAGGTAATTATTAAATTAAAAGTAAAAGGAATAAAGGAGCATACTGCGGCAGAAGGCGATGGCCCGGTAAATGCCCTGGATAATGCCCTGCGCAAGGCGCTCAAGGATTTTTATCCAACGTTGTCTAAGATGCATTTGTCTGATTTTAAAGTGCGCGTGTTGGATGAAAAGGTAGGAACAGCTGCTAAGGTAAGAGTGCTTATTCAATCTCAGGATGAAACAGATACCTGGAGTACTATTGGTGTCTCAGAAAATATTATTGAAGCCAGCTGGCAAGCCTTGGTTGACAGCGTAGAGTATAAATTGTTGAAGGATAAAGTCAACTAAAATGCCAGAGATTACCAATGAATTGCCTACCCGTTATAATCCCAAAGAAACCGAAGACAAATGGTATAAATTCTGGGAAGAAAAGAATTTTTTTCACGCCACGGTAAATCCCGATAAAAAGCCGTTTTGCATAGTAATACCCCCTCCCAATGTTACCGGAATACTTCATATGGGCCATGCCCTGAATAATACTATTCAGGATATTCTCATCCGTTATCATAGGATGAAAAGCGAGGAATCCCTCTGGATGCCGGGAACCGACCACGCCGGTATTGCCACGCAGAATGTGGTAGAAAAAGCTATTGCCAAAGAGGGCCTGAAGCGCCAAGATTTGGGAAGAGAGAAATTTATCGAGAGGGTTTGGCAGTGGAGAGAGCAATACGGTTCCACTATTATCCATCAACTAAAGAAATTGGGAGCATCTTGCGATTGGGAACGCGCTCGTTTTACCATGGATGAGGAATATTCTCAAGCAGTTATAGAAGTATTCGTCAGGCTTTATGAATTAGGCCTAATTTATCGGGGAAGTTATATTATTAACTGGTGTCCGCGCTGTCAGACTGCGCTCTCTGATGAAGAAGCCCCGCATCGTGAATTGCAGGGAAATCTTTATTATTTGAGATATCCTATTAAGGGACTGTCCCCGAAGGGGACTGTCCCTTACATTGTAGTGGCTACTACCCGTCCGGAAACGATGTTAGGCGATACTGCGGTTGCAGTTAACCCTAAAGATAAGCGATACAAAAAATTTGTCGGTAAAACTTTAATTTTACCTTTAATCAACAGAGAAATAAAGATAATTGCGGATAGTATGGTAGATATGAAATTTGGCACAGGCGCAGTAAAAGTAACTCCTGCGCATGACCCCAATGATTATATTCTGGGCAAGAAACACAATCTGGAATTTATAAATATTATGCATCCGGATGGCAGCCTGAACAAAAATGCAGGGGGTTATAATGGGATGGATAGATTTAAGGCAAGGGAGGTTATTTTAGAAGATTTAAAAGAAAAAGGATTATTAGAAAAGGTCCAACCGCACCAGTTATCCGCAGGGCATTGTTATCGTTGTCATACCATAATCGAGCCATATTTATCTAAACAGTGGTTTTTAAATTTGAAACCTTTGGCTAAACCGGCTATTGAAGCGGTAAAGAAAGGCAAAATTAAGTTTCATCCCAGGCGCTGGGAGAAAGTTTACCTTAACTGGATGCAGAATTTACAGGACTGGTGCATATCGCGCCAGATTTGGTGGGGACATCGTTTGCCTGTTTATTACTGTCAAAAATGCACGAAACAGGCAAACGAAGTTCATAGTCAAGAGTTCATAGTTCATAGTAAAAAACTACGAACTACGAACTACGAACTACGAACTGACAAGAGTATTATTGTTTCTAGAGTAAAACCAACACAGTGTCCTGTATGTGGTTCAAATGATATATATCAAGATGAGGATGTGTTAGATACTTGGTTTTCATCGTGGTTATGGCCATTTGCTACCTTTTACTGGCCAGCAGAGAAGGGTCAGTCTCCTTCGGGGGTAGACCCTGTTAAAGATTTAAAATATTTCTACCCCACCTCAGTCTTAGTTACTGCGCCAGAGATAATCTTTTTCTGGGTAGCCAGAATGATTATGGCAGGATTAGAATTTATGAAAGACATACCCTTTAGAGATGTTTATATCCACGGGACAGTGCGTGACATTGAAGGCAAAAAGATGTCTAAATCCTTAGGTAATATTATTGACCCCTTGGATATTATAAATGAATTTGGTAGCGATGCATTACGTTTTAGTATAATTTCTATCACAGCGCAGGGGCAGGATATATTTTTATCCCGGGAAAGATTTGAACAAGGCAGGAATTTTGCCAATAAAATCTGGAATGCTTCCCGGTTTATTCTGATGAATTTAGAGCCAACCTATATTAAGGTGGACCTGTGCGAGTTTTTTAAAAAAGAGGATTTACCCCGCCCTTTCTCCAGCGCAGAGGATGTTTCGGACAAGAAAGGGCGGGGTTTAGATATTTTTAACCGCTGGATATTGAGCAGATTTTATTCGGCCTTAAAGGGAGTCACTAAAAAACTCGATAGTTATAAATTCAATGAAGCTGCAAATATATTGTATGCATTCTTCTGGCATGAATTCTGCGATTGGTATTTAGAGATAATAAAACCAAATATAAACCCCGTTAGAAATAATCTGGCTTCACAAACCAATATTTCTAACGGGGCAAAGAATAGACAGAATCAGGTGGTTATGTATAAAGTCTTAGAGGGATTCTTAAGGGCGCTGCATCCTTTTATGCCCTTTGTTACCGAAGAAATCTGGCAGAGGCTGCCGCATGATGGCGCGTCAATTATGATACAGCCCTGGCCGCATATACAGGAGCAAATGATAGATAAGAAACTAGAAAAAGAGACGGAGTCAATATTTGGCGTAATTAAAGAAATAAGGAATTTGCGTAGCTCGATTGAACTCAAGCCCGACCAAAAAGTTGTGGTTTCTGTTTATCCCCATACAAAATTCAAACACAAGTTAATTGAGAATAATACAGCTTTAATCACAAATCTGGCTAAATTAGAAACCTTGAAAATTCTTGACTCAAGCACAAGGCCAGCATCCACGATTAGCGCTGTAATCGAAGATATTGACATATATTTGCATTTTAGCGGGCTCCTTGACATTAGTAAAGAAAAACAGAAAATAAAAGAGAAAATAAATGAACTGGGAAAAATCAAGAATCTAAAAGAGCAGAGAATAAAAAATCCCGAATTCTTGAAAAAAGCGCCAAAAGAAATAGTTGAAAAAGAAAAAGAAAGCATAGGGGAGTTAAAGAGTTCTTTAAAACGTTTAGAGAGGATGCACAATGAATTACTATAAAGGAAGCATTAGCGATATTATAAAGCGAGCCCTGAGAGAAGATATAGGAAAAGGCGACATTACTACCGCAGCAATTATTCCTGAAGATAAATATGTAAAGGCAGCTTTAAAAGCCGAAGAAAACTGTGTGATTTGCGGCCTGGACACAGCCCGTAAGGTATTTACAACTCAGGATAAAAACATAGAATTTAAGCCGCATATTTTAGACGGCCAAAAAATAAAAAAAGGTAAGATTATCGCCCATATATTAGGAAGGGCCCAAGGCATATTAACTGCCGAAAGAGTAGCCTTGAATTTCTTAAGCCTGCTTTCAGGAGTTGCCACAAAGACAAGAGCCTATGCTGATAAAGTAAAGCCATATGGGGTAAAGATTCTGGATACCCGTAAAACTATTCCCGGCCTAAGAGAATTAGAAAAATATGCAGTAAGGATAGGTGGTGGATTTAATCACAGGTTAAACCTTGATGAGATGATTTTGATAAAAGATAATCATTTAAAGGTGATAGGTGATAGGTTATGGGTTATGGGTTTAAAAGAAATTAAAAATAAAATCACACCTAAAATTAAAATAGAAGTTGAGGTAAAAACTTTAAAAGAATTCAAAAAGGCATTAAAAATAAATCCGGATATAATTATGTTAGATAACATGAGTATTAGAGATATAAAAAGGGCAGTTCAAATTAGAAATCACCTATCACCTATCACCTATCACCTATCACCTAAATTAGAGGCTTCAGGCGGTATTACTTTGAAGAATGTAAGAGCAGTCGCCTCCACAGGCGTGGATATGATTTCTATCGGAGCATTAACCCATTCTATAAATTCGGTTGACATCAGCTTGGAAATCCTCTGATTATGGATAGATTTAAGCTGGTTTCGAAATTTAAGCCTTGTGGCGACCAGCCAAAGGCAATAAAAGAACTAACTGAATCAATTTTATCGGGGAATCGCTACCAAACGCTTCTGGGAGTCACTGGTTCAGGAAAGACTTTTTCTTTAGCCGCTGCAATTGAAAAGGTAAATCTGCCGACGCTAATAATTTCTCACAACAAGACTTTAGCTGCTCAACTTTATTCGGAATTTAAGGAATTCTTTCCGCACAACGCCGTGGAATATTTTGTTAGTTACTATGATTATTACCAGCCGGAGGCATACATTCCTTCCACAGACACATATATCGAAAAGGACGCATCGATTAATGACCGATTAGACCGGCTGCGCCTGTCGGCAACCAGTAGCCTTATGTCGCGTCAAGACGTTTTGATTGTTGCTTCGGTATCCTGTATTTATAACTTAGGCTCACCCGAAGATTATAAGGGCTCACTTATTTTCATAAATAAAGGCCAGGAAATTTCCCGGGATATTCTACTTGAAAGATTTATTCAGATTCAGTATGAAAGAAACGACTATGAATTTATCCGCGGCAGAATCAGGGTCAGGGGCGATGTGGTGGAAATATTTCCCTCTTATCAGGAAGATGCATTGCGTATAGAATTCTTCAATGATACGATTGATAGGATTCTTAAGATAAACCCTCTCACCGGGCAGGCATTAGATACCCTTGATAAAGTGGCGATATATCCTGCCAAACATTTTATTGTTTCCAGTGATAAAATTGAGGTGGCTCTGAAAGCTATTGAGTGGGAATTAGAAGGCCAGCTTAAATTTTTAAAAAATAAGAATAAACTGCTTGAGGCGCAACGGCTTGAATCCCGCACGCATTACGATATGGAAATGCTCAGGGAAATGGGCTATTGCCATGGCATTGAGAATTATTCGCGCATCCTTTCCGGAAGGCCTCCGGGCTGCCGGCCCTATTGCTTGATTGATTATTTTCCGCAGGGTTTTTTAACCATAATCGATGAGTCACATGTAGCCATACCCCAGATACGAGGTATGTACGAAGGAGACCGTGCAAGAAAAGAGGTTTTGGTAGAATACGGCTTCAGGCTGCCTTCATGCCTGGATAACCGGCCTTTAAAATTTGAGGAATTTGAGAGTTTAGCAAAACAGGAGATATTCGTTTCAGCCACACCCGATGAATACGAAATAAAAAAGAGCCAGGATAAGGTTATTGAGCAGATTATCCGGCCCACCGGTTTAGTTGACCCTGCAATTATAGTCAGGCCGAGCGAAGGCCAAATTGAGGACTTAATCGAAGAGGTAAGAAAACGAGCCAGTCGAAACGAGAGGGTTTTAGTGACTACCCTGACTAAAAGAATGGCTGAAGATTTAACTACTTATTTACAAGAAAAGGGGTTAAAGGTAAGATATTTACACTCTGAGATAGAGACTATTGAGCGCTCAAGAATCCTAAGAGAGCTAAGGCAGAAAACATTCGATTGTTTAGTGGGGATAAATTTACTTAGAGAAGGCCTGGATTTACCCGAAGTATCACTGGTGGCAATTTTGGATGCAGATAAAGAAGGGTTTTTGCGTTCCGCAACATCTTTGATTCAGGTTTCCGGGCGGGCAGCGCGCAATATAAACGGAACTGTGATTATGTATGCTGATGTCATGACCGGCTCAATGAAAAAGGCGATTGCAGAAAGTAATAGGAGAAGAGAGAAGCAGCTGGAGTTTAACGAGAAAAATAAGATTACGCCGCGTTCCATTGAAAAAGCAATAAAACAGGGAATTGAGGATTTCCAAGAGGCAGAGGAATTTGTGGCAGATTTAACCGGCCAGGATAAAGATGATTATGAGTTAAACAAATATATATCAGAATTAGAATATGAGATGGAGTTAGCAGCGCGGAATCTACAGTTTGAAAAGGCAGCGGTTTTGAGAGATAAGATAAAAGATATTAAAAGAATGACAAATGATAAAATCCCAATTTCCAATAATACCAATACTACCAAATAAATCCCAATTTCCAAATCCCAAAAGATTTTGGATTTGGGATTTTGGATTTATTTTGGATTTGGTAATATTTGGATTTTGAATTTCTGAAAGGATATGCTATTAGCCATTGATATAGGTAATACTAATATTAGTTTTGGATTATTTTCTGGCAATAAGATTATGAAAAGATTTAGTATTGCCACAAAAGATTATAATCTACAGAGAATTAAGAGTAGATTAAGAGAGATTGAAATTAATGATATTATCATCTGTAGCGTCGTGCCAGATGTTACTCGGATTTTAAAACAAGACTTAAAAAGACTATTGGGTAGGCGACCTTATATTATAGGTAGAGAGATAAAAGTGCCTATAAAGAATCTTTACCGTAAACCCAAACAAGTGGGCCAGGACCGTCTGGTTAATGCCTATGCAGGAGTTATGTTTTATGGCGCGCCTTTAATTGCGGTTGATTTTGGCACTGCTATTACCTTTGACGTGGTTTCAAGGAATAAGGAGTATTTGGGGGGCATGATTTTACCGGGCCTGGGTTTATCTCTAGATGCCCTTAATCAGCGGACAGCACTATTGCCCAGGACAAAATTAGAAGAGCCAAAGGAATTTATCGGCCGGGACACCAGAAACAGTATGTTAAGCGGCATAGTTTATGGTTTTGCTGCGCTCACTGATGGTTTGGTTATAAGAATAAAAAAGAAAATCAGTAAGAACGCAAAAGCCATCGGCACAGGAGGTAATATTGATTTAATGGGAAAATATTGCCGGCAGATTGATAAGATAGATAAGGATTTAACCCTTAAAGGATTGAAGCTTATTTACAGAAATTTTTTAGATTCTGCGGCTCAATTGCCGCAGAATCATTTGATTGTTTCATTAATGAAACAATCAAATGAAAATTTTGCTTGATACTATAGGAAATTATATCTACCCCGATTCGTAAGATATGCGGAAATTCTCTACGATAATTTCCGCATACTCATCGGGGTCTGCGTAAAATCGCCAGAAGCCTCGCCGAAGGCGATTTTACTTGACAAAATGTTTTTTTTATTTTATAATTGGCACTCTGGAAACAAGAGTGCTAATTATAGTTCATAGTTGAGAGTTCATAATTCATAGTTAAACAAAACTACGAACTAAAAACTACGAACTACGAACTAACAAAAAGGGAGGTGAAAGAATGAACATTCAACCATTGGGAGACCGCGTGGTCATAAAGGCGCTGGAGGCAGAGGCAAAAACAAAGGGCGGTATAGTCATACCTGATACTGCTAAAGAGAAGCCCCAAGAAGGCAAGGTGGTGGCCGTAGGTAAAGGTAAAGTTTTAGAAAACGGCACGGTCCAGCGACCGGAAGTGAAAGTCGGAGACAAGGTATTATACGGAAAGTATTCCGGCAATGAAATTACGACCAAAGAAGGCGAAGAGTTATTAATTATGCGCGAAGAGGATATCCTCGCGATTATTAAATAAGTGTGTAAGTTTGTAAGTGTGTAAGTGTGTAAGCAATAAAAACTTAAACACTTTACACTTAAAAAACTTTATACTCCGACGACTGAAAGGAGGAGGTAATGGCAAAGGAATTGTTATTTAAGGACGAAGGCCGCAGGAAGATTTTAAGTGGTGTTGAACAGTTAGCTGCGGCAGTAAAGGTGACCTTAGGCCCCAAAGGCCGCAATGTCTTAATAGACAAGAAATTCGGCTCACCCACAATCACCAAAGACGGCGTTACTGTTGCCAAAGAAATTGATTTGGAAGACCCGTTTGAGAATATGGGTGCGCAGATGGTCAAAGAAGTTGCGGAAAAAACCTCAGATACAGCTGGCGACGGAACAACTACAGCCACGATTCTGGCTGAGGCAATATACCGTGAAGGTTTAAAAAATGTTACTGCCGGCGCAAATCCCATGGCTTTGAAACGCGGGATTGAAAAAGCAGTGGAAAAGGTGGTAGAGGAATTAAAGAAGCTTTCTACGCCCATTAAAGATAAAAAGGAAGAAGTAGCCCAGGTAGCCTCAATTGCCGCAAACTGCGATACTACTATCGGTAATTTAATTGCCGAAGCTATGGATAAGGTAGGTAAAGACGGCGTTATCACCGTAGAAGAAGCAAAGTCAATGGCTACAACCCTGGAAGTTGTGGAAGGTATGCAGTTTGACCAGGGGTATCTCTCTCCTTATTTTGTGACTGACGCAGAGCGTATGGAGTGCATACTGGAGGAACCTTACATTCTTATTCATGAAAAAAAGATATCCTCACTCAAAGATTTATTGCCGTTATTAGAGAAGATTGCCCGCGTCGGAAAACCGCTTTTAATTCTTGCCGAAGATGTGGAAGGCGAGGCATTAGCTACATTAGTAGTAAATAAAATCCGCGGCACATTTTCAGCTTGTGCAGTTAAGGCGCCGGGTTACGGCGATAGGCGTAAGGCAATGTTGGAAGACATTTCTGTGCTTACCGGAGGAAAGGCCTTAACCGAAGAGTTAGGAATAAAATTAGAGAACGTGGATATTGAGGATTTAGGCCGGGCAAAGAGAGTAAAAATTGATAAAGAAAATACCACTATAGTCGAGGGTGCAGGCAAGACCCAGACGATTAATGCCAGAATCGCCCAGCTCAAGAAGCAGGTTGAAGATACCGATTCGGATTACGATAAGGAAAAGCTTCAGGAGCGCCTGGCAAAGCTTGCAGGCGGAGTAGCAGTAATTAATGTGGGCGCAGCTACGGAAACTGAAATGAAAGAGAAGAAGGCCCGCGTAGAAGATGCCCTGCATGCCACGCGCGCAGCAGTTGAGGAAGGTATAGTCCCCGGCGGCGGAGTAGCGTTACTACGCACTCTTCCGGCGCTAGACAAACTTAGGCTCGAAGGCGATGAGAAGATAGGCGTGGATATAATAAGGCGCTCATTGGAAGAACCCATAAGACAACTTACGGAGAATGCCGGCCTTGAGGGTTCAGTGGTGGTGCAGCGGGTAAAGCAGGAAAAAGCCAATGTGGGTTATGATGTTAATCAGGACGCTTACGTGGATATGATTGAAGCCGGTGTAATTGATCCGACTAAGGTTACGCGTTCTGCTTTACAAAATGCTGCCAGCGTAGCCGCATTATTATTAATGACGGAGGCGATTGTTACAGAAAAACCCGAGAAAGAAGCTCATATGCCTATGTCACCAGGAGGTGGAATGGGAGGAATGGGTGGAGGGATGTATTAAAAACTAGCGTTGCCAGTAGGGTCTGTCCCCGAAGGGGACTGACCCACGACAAGATTAGCAATGAAAGCGACACAACAAAAAAGGGCGAAGCAAAAACTTCGCCCTTTTTCTTTTCTATAAATCAACAATACGTATTGTTCCAGTAATTCACAAGACAGACCGATAAAAAGGTTATGCATGTCTAGGGCTTTGCGAGGGATAAAAAATAATCATTGACAACATTAGAGTATTGTTGTAGAATTCTACCCATCCTTTCTTAATTGCTCCTCAC
>Ga0210017_1004838_pt1 | contig 10935 bp, 7 predicted proteins | sample CryGeyCG2014_020_FD_183966 | JGI IMG/M metagenome (GOLD analysis project Ga0210017, IMG submission 183966) | Groundwater microbial communities from aquifer - Crystal Geyser CG08_land_8/20/14_0.20 (SPAdes) (version 2) | ecosystem: Environmental > Aquatic > Deep subsurface > Groundwater | place... | reverse complement strand
GACCCGGCAAGGTCGCTTTTTGTGTTTATCCCATCTTTACCACTTTGGAGGCATAGGATCAAGCCAAGTTATAGAAATGTTTAGGAATGTGGGGTTGATGTGGTCGATGATTACGTCTAATAATAAACTTCTTGACAAGCTATAAGTAATCGTATATAGATGCCATTATTAGAATTAATAAACGTCTAATAAAGGCATCCGATGGATCTGGCGAAACTTCATCTACACTGGCGGGAAAGCCAATATCAGGAGAAGACCTATCGTTCCTACAGTCTGGCGCGTGCCTACCGGGAAGACGGGAAGAACCGCAAGGAGATCGTTGTCAAACTGGGGAAACTGTCTGACCGGGAGGCGAACCGCTGGCGGGATATTCTGCAGATGATCAAAAATCCGGCTGCGTTCATGACGACGGCGGATGATCTTGTCGTCATGGATCGTTATTCTTACCTTGATGTGTCGGTGGTTCATGCCATTTGGGACGAATGGGGTTTGGATGACGTTTTTAAGCAAAATGGCAGGAAGGATATCGATGTGGCGGCCATTGCCCAAATATTGACCGTCAATCGTTGTCTGGATCCCCTGGCGAAGTCCCGGACGCCGGAGTGGTTTCGCGGCACGGCATTGCCCTGGATCATGGATGTCCATCCGGATTCAGTCAATCCTTCCCGTATCTTTAGAGAGCTGGAGGTTATCGAAGGTCACAAGGACGCCATCTGCGGTCATCTGTACAGAAAGTTGTGTCTGGAGAATCCTGAGGCAATGCAGTCTGTTTTTTATGATCTGTCCAGCGCGACCTTTTCCGGTTCCCATTGTGTGCTGATGAAATGGGGCCGATGCAAGGAGGGATATGATAATCATGTGGTGCTGGCATTGGTAGTCAACCGGGATGGTTTGCCATTTTACTGGGAGGTGCTGCCGGGGGGCACCGCCGATGCGAAAACGATCTCTTGGTTACTGGATCGTTTTCAGGAGCGCTTTGACATCTCCAAGATGACTCTTGTTTTTGACCGGGGGATGGTTTCCGATGACAATCTTCTCCTCTTGGAACAGGCCGGGGTCAAGTATATCTCGGCGATGGACAAGAGCCAACTGGAAAAGATTTCCGGCATTGATTTTCAGCAGTTTTCAGCGATTGATCCTAATCATGTGGATGAAGGGTTGCCCCTTTTCACAAAACTCAATGACACCACTTATTACCGTGAAGTCTCAGGAAATTCAGACCGCCGTTACATTCTCTGTTTCAATCCGCAGTTGTTCAGGGATCAGCGCCAGGCCAGACGTCAGGCCATCAAGGATTTCGAGGCTTTCGTGGAGATGATGAATCAAGAGTTGTCGGCAGCGAAACATTCCCGCCAGCAGCAGACCACCTATGATAAATTCAAGCGGCGGCTGGTCAAGGCAAACCTGACCGGTTTTATTGATGTGCATCTGGACCCCCTGCGAATCATGAAAAAAGCAACCGACGGCAAAGATCGAGCTGTTGACACATACCAGGCCACAATCGTTCGTGATGACAAAGGACTACAAAAAGCAGGACGTCTGGATGGTTTCTGGCTTCTGGTGACCAACCATGCGGAACAGGAGGGAGGGGAATACAAACTGTCTCCCCGTGATGCCATTGCCCCCTACCGAGACAAGGTCGTCATCGAATCCGCCTTCCGGGATATCAAATCCTTCATCGAGGTCGCCCCGGTGTATGTATGGACAGCTGAACATGTCCGCGCCCATTTTACCGTCTGCGTGTTGTCTTATCTAATCAACCGGACCCTGACTCTGCGCCTGCACAGGCATCCGGGACGATTGACCGAGGATGTCGTCTCTCACGAAAAACTTTATCAGACCCTCTCCAAATGTCAGATCGACCACATAAAAGTGAAAAACATCGGCATTGAAACCTGTAACCTGACGTATCAAACAGAAGATCAGACAGAGCTGATGGGCAGGATGGGGTTGACCATGACCCGCCAAAATGAGGTGCTTCATAAGGCAAGGGCCGTGCTAAACGCATAATTACGTCTAAGAATATTTGGCAAAATGAGTGATTACCTATGCTTGGCAATTAAAGTGGTAAAGATGGGCTATAATACTTATTTATGTAATCGAGAAGGAGAAAGAACCTCTCTTACATAAATCGATATTATAGTACGCGTTTTTGTGTCATGCCCCTCGCAAAGAAACAGGAGCGCGGGAGTCATGCCACAAAAATTCCCTCATTGGTTTACCGGCCACTTTTTAAAAGGATGCGCCCCCTTGTTATTATCCGCTAAACGCGCTCTCATCGATCAGCCGGCTACAATTTGCAAGCATCCCTGTGCTCCGCCGCCACCGTCCGGCCCAACCCAGGCGCCCGAAGCGGGCGCAGGTCCGGACGGCGTCGGCTCCGCACCTTCTCTGCCATGCCCCGCGATCGGAAATCAAAACCCTCAGTGCTTCCCCCCCCCCTTTTTTTCCCCCACTGGGGGATGGGTCGCCGAGGCGAAGCGCCACGGCTCCAAGGTGCGCTCCGTTGTCCCGCGTGCTCCCAACCTTCCGGGGGCCAAACCTCTGATGGGTCTGGATGCGGTATGGGGAACGATCCGAGCACCCCGGCAGGATGAAAATCATCGGCTGAACCCTGTCCGGTGAGCCGATATCTATGGATCACCCACCAGAACAAAACGACCTGAAAATAAAAGCGGGACAGGAGCGGGACAAAACGGCAAAACAAAGAAAAGGGGTCACGGCTTTTTCTCCGTAACCCCCCGTTTTAATTGGTGAGCCCTGTCGGGATCGAACCGACAACCTACTGATTAAGAGTCAGTTGCTCTACCAGCTGAGCTAAGGGCCCACATTGGGTCGTAATCACCTGTAAAAGAAATCTGGTGCGCCCGGTAGGATTCGAACCTACGACCAACAGATTCGAAGTCTGCGACTCTATCCAGCTGAGCTACGGGCGCTTTTTCCGTTTCCTGTTGCGGCCGGACGCAATAATTGGGGTGAGTGAAGGGATTTGAACCCTCGGCCTCCGGGGCCACAACCCGGCACTCTAACCAACTGAGCTACACCCACCATCCATGCCTGGTGCGCCTGGAGGGATTCGAACTCTCGACCCACGGATTAGAAGTCCGTTGCTCTATCCAGCTGAGCTACAGGCGCTTGTCTAAAGCGACGCACTGCATTCAGTCTCTTTTAAAAGAAGGTGGCTTATAATCCGTTTGCCTTCTATTGTCAAGACATGAATGCAGACTTTTTTTATTTCTCCGTTCAACGGACAAATCCGGCAATCCCGTCGAATCGGTACCCCTTCTTTGTGATTCCCTCCCCGCCCTGCTCCGTCGTGTAGAAATGGCCGTTCGTGGTTGGGTTGAACCAACGGTATAGTTCCCTGGTACCGGTCAGCCGCGAGGTCCCGATGTTCCCGATCGACCCCTCGAAGAGATATCCTGGAAGCGGCTTTCCGCCTTTCGGATCGTAGGAGTAAAAGTGGTCGCCTTTTGAGGGGTTAAACCATCTAAAGAAATCAGTCGTGCCCGGCGTCCCCGGGGAAAAGAGACGGAAGGCAATCCCGGTGTGCCGGTACCCCTTCACCTGGAGCCGGGTCGCCTCGGCCTGCGGGTTCGTCGTGTAGAGGTAGTCGAAACCGGCGAGATAACGGTGGACATTCATGAACCTGGGCTGCGTCTCCGCCGCCACATCGAGGAACACCTGGACGTCCGCATCGCCGCCGTTGGAGGTAAAGAAGACGTGTCCCCCATAGATACCGGGCAAAAGCTGGCGTGTATTGAGGGCGACATTGATATAATCGGTTTCCCGTGTGGTCACGCCGCTATCCGGGAAGACGGTGACCCAGCCGCGGGGCCCCCTTTGGATTGGCTTGCCAAAGAGCTGCACCCCTTCGAGCGTCACTTTTTCTCCCCCGTTGACGATGGTGAGCAGATGAGGTCCATCGGGCTGGGAGTCTGCGATGAGAACTTCCGCCCTCTCCCGGCGCTCCGCAAAACCATCAATGATATCCATAAACTGCTCGTCGAGAAAGACGCTGAACGGCCCACCGTCCGGCGATTTCCAAAAGTAGAGAAGGATACCGGTCCCGGTGAACCGGTATCGCAGCGTATTCTGTTCACCCTGCCCGAAGGGATAGCCTCCCTCTTCCGCCCAGGTTCCGGTAAGCTCCAAATCTTCCCGGATTTGCCCGGTTAATGTATAGGGGCCTGTAACGGCGGGCTCGTGACGAAAGGAGACATACCGCCCCACCGGCGGCATCGCCGTCGCCGGCATCCCCCTTGTTCCAGCAACGCCTACCCTCCATTTCAAAGACTCCCGCCCCCGGTTCTTCACAAGGATACGTTTTGAAATCAAGTCCCCGGCGTGAACCGTCCCAAAATCGATCCGGATGGGCTCCGCTTCCAGCAGGGGGGCGGATTGCAACTCCGCAAGCCGGGCATGGAAGGAAACCGCCTGAGAACCGTCGGCGGTTGCAAAACGGATCGTTTCCCGCAAGTCTCCCGCGGGAACATCGCGCCGGAAGGCCACGCTCTGCCCTGCCGCCTCCAGACGCAGGATCAGCGAACAGCTTCGTTTCTTCCCCTGGCCCGCTTCCTTGACATAGATGAGATGGATCCGAAAAGGTTCCGGCTCCTCCCCGATGATTGCCGACAGGTTCTGATTCCCCGTCGGGGTCCACCCCTCCGGTCCGGCGATGGTCCCACCCTGTTTTCCCGACCCCGCATTCTTCACATAAAAGATGGCTTTCGCCTCATCTCCCGGACCAAGGGCGCCGAGTTCGAGCTCACCCGGGGTGATGGTCAGGGCCGAACGGAGGGAATCCCGATCATCGCCCGGCGGCAGCGGCATTCCCGCGGCGCCCTGCGCGAAGGCCGCCCCTGAAAGCCCGATCCAGAGAAGCGTCAGCGTGGTTAAAAACCGTATTGTCATAAAGACTCCATACCTGTCCGTCATTCCCGGCTATCTAATCCAAATAGCCAAAGAACGCAACGCTTTTCCGTCATGAAATAACTTGACACCCCGCAGAAATTCGATATATCGTTCACCCGTTTTTCACCCGTTCTTTCGAAAAAACGGTTGTGATTTCAAGTTGTAAGAAGCAAATGGGATGAAGAGATGGATCAGGAAGCGCTGAAATACTGGATTGCTCTCAAGGCGGTTGAAGAGGTGGGCTGTGTGGGTTTCCGGACCCTGCTTCTGGCCTTCTCGTCGCCGCGGGCGGTTTTTTCCGCCACCGCGCAGACCCTCAAGGTCATTCCGGGAATCGGGCCGAAGACGGCGGACCACATCCGATCATTCTCCAACTGGGGGATGGCCAAGCGGGAGATTGAACGGGCGTCGGAGCTCGGCGTTGATATTGTCACCTGCCAAGATCCCCTCTATCCCCGGAACTTGCTGCACACTTACGACTATCCGCCTTTTCTCTACGTGAAGGGCTCGCTCTGCCCGGAGGAGATTTTCGTGGCGGTCGTCGGATCGCGTATCGCCTCCGTCTATGGCCGCTACACCACGGAAAAGATCAGCCGCGAACTGGCCCTCAAGGGGATCACCATTGTTAGCGGCCTTGCCCGGGGGATCGACGCCGCGGCTCACCGGGGCGCCCTTGCCGGAAAAGGAAGGACCATCGCCGTGTTAGGCTGCGGTCTCGACATCGTCTATCCGCCGGAAAACAAGGAACTGGCAGCGGCCGTTGCGAGCCACGGCGCCCTGGTCACGGAATTTCCGTTCGGCACGCCGCCCAACGCACCCAATTTCCCGTCGCGGAACCGGCTCATCAGCGGGATCTCCCTCGGGGTCGTCATCATGGAAGCCGGCGAGAAGAGCGGCTCTTTGATCACGGCGCGAATTGCCGCCGAGCAGGGACGCTCGGTCTTCGCCGTTCCCGGAGAGATCGGCGCCGCCGGCTCTAAGGGGACGCACCGCCTGATCAAGCAGGGGGCCATGCTGATCGAAAACGTGGATGATATCCTCGAAGAGATCATTCCCCAGGCGGGAATACCCCCACCTGTTTCCGCTGGACCATCGCCGGCTTTCCGGCCCGAGGCGTTTGCGCCCGACCGGGAATCGTCCCCCGCGCCCGCTTTGGATGGTGATGTCGCAAGCCTTGGGGAACCAGAAAAAAAGTTGTTGTCCCTGATCCCGTCCCGACCGGTGGATATCGACACATTGATCGCATCCTCCGGCCTCACGGCCCAGGAGGTCCTTAACGCCCTGCTTATTTTGGAGCTTGGCGGCCTCATCCGGCAGATGCCGGGCAAACAGTTTGTACGCAAGGAGTCATCGATTTGAAATCATTGATTGTTGTAGAATCGCCCACCAAGGTGAAAACCATCAGCAAATACGTCGGCCCGGACTTCGAAGTCCGGGCCTCCATCGGCCACGTCAAGGATCTTCCAAAGAACAGCCTCGGGATCGATACCGAAAAGGGGTTCGAACCCACCTACCTGGTCATGGATAGCAAGAAGAAGGTGATCGCCGATCTCAAAAAAGCGGCAGCCCGTGTGGAGCAGATCCTCCTCGCCCCGGACCCGGACCGCGAAGGCGAGGCGATCGCCTGGCATGTCGCCGAGGAAATCGGAAAGAAGAAACTTGTCCGGCGCGTCCTGTTCAACGACCTCACGCGGGAGACGATCCTCGACGCACTCGCCCACCCCCGCGACCTGGATTTCAACCTTTACGAGGCGCAGCAGACCCGGAGGATCCTCGACCGCCTCGTCGGCTATCAGATCAGTCCTCTCCTCTGGGACAAGGTGAAGCGGGGCCTCTCCGCCGGTCGGGTGCAGTCCGTCGCCGTCCGGATCATCTGCGACCGGGAGGCGGAGATCGGGAAATTCGTCCCCGAAGAGTACTGGAACATTACCGCCCTGGTGGAAGGGACGAACCCGCCCCCCTTTGAGGCAAAACTGATCAAGATCGACGGGAAAAAGGCGAAGGTCGGAGATGGCGCCCGCTCCGCCGAGGTCGTGGCCTCGCTTACGGAGGCGCCGTTCACCGTTTCCTCCGTCGAGAAGAAGGAGGTCAAACGTCAGCCGCCTGCCCCTTTCACGACGAGCAAGCTCCAGCAGGAGGCCTCCCGCTGGCTCCATTTTTCGGCGAAGAAAACCATGATGACCGCCCAGAGGCTCTACGAGGGAATCGAGCTGGGGAAGGAGGGGTCCGTCGGCCTGATCACCTACATGAGGACCGACTCCGTCCGCATCGCAGCCGAGGCGCTGGGCGAGGTGCGGGGATACATCCATTCCCATTATGACGCTGCGTATCTGCCCCCGAAGGCCCGCGTCTTCAAGGTCTCCGGGACGGCGCAGGACGCCCACGAGGCGATCCGGCCGACGGCGGTCTCTCATTCTCCGCAGGAGATCAAACCGTTTCTGACGCCCGACCAGTTCCGTCTCTACCAGCTCATCTGGAACCGCTTTCTGGCCTGCCAGATGAACCCGGCCGTTCTCGACCAGACCACGGTGGATATCGCCGCCGCCAACTGCCTTTTCCGCGCGCAGGGGTCGGTGATGAGGTTTCCCGGGTTCACCGTCGTCTATACGGAGGGCAAAGAGGATAACGGCGATGAAAACGGCTTCGGCAAGCTCCTGCCTGCCGTCCGGGAGGGGGAGGTCCTGAAGCTCGTCTCTCTTACGCCGGAGCAGAAGTTCACCCAGCCGCCGCCGCGCTTCTCCGAGGCCTCCCTCGTCCGCGAGTTGGAAGAGAACGGCATCGGCCGCCCCAGCACCTATGCGACAATTATCAGCACCATTCAGGAGCGGGAATACGTCCGCATAGAGAAGGGGAAGTTATTCCCCACGGACCTGGGCATCCTCGTGACGGATCTCCTCGTCAAGAATTTCCCCCGAATCCTCGATGTGGCCTTTACCGCATCGCTGGAGACCGATCTTGACCGGATCGAGGAGGGAAAGGTCAAACGCCTCGACACCCTGAACAACTTCTACATCCCTTTTACGGAGGAGCTGAAGAAGGCGAAGGCCGCGATGCGCAACGTGAAGCGGGAGGAGACCCCGACGGACCTCACCTGCGAGAAGTGCGGGAAACCGATGGTCATCAAGTGGGGGAAGAACGGCCGTTTTCTCGCCTGCACGAACTATCCCGCGTGCAAGAATACGATGAATTTCACGCAGGGCGAGAAGGGGGAAATCCAGCCGGAGGAGAAGCAGACCACGGATATTCCCTGCCCCCTCTGCGGCAAGCCGATGTCCGCTCGCCAGGGGCGCTTCGGGAAGTTCCTTGGCTGCACCGGCTATCCGGAATGCAAGCATACGATCAACGTCGGTCCGGATGGGGCGCCGCTCGCCGCCCCGGCAGCGGGAAAAGAGAGCGACGCCGTCTGCGAGAAATGCGGGAAACCGATGGTCGTCAAGAGGGGCCGTTTCGGGACCTTCCTCGGCTGTTCCGGTTACCCCGAGTGCAAGAACATCGTGAAGACACCCAGGGGCGCACAGGCAGGCGCTCCGGCCGCCCCGGTTGAACTCACGGACATCCTCTGCGACAAGTGCGGAAAGCCGATGGCGGTGAAGCAGGGCCGCTACGGGAAATTTCTCGGCTGCACCGGCTATCCGGCGTGCCGTAACATCATGAAATACAAGGCGCCGGCAAAGGGGTCGCCCGGAGACGAGACGGCGCAGCCATCCTGATCGGCGGCGGGGAGATCATTGTGAATAGGACAAGGCAGGACGTCCCGGTCACCATCATCGGCGGGGGGCTTGCCGGCTGCGAGGCGGCCTGGCAGCTCCTCCGTCGTGGCTATCGTGTGCGGCTTTGCGAGATGAAACCCGAACGTTTTTCTCCGGCCCACAAATCCCCTCGCCTCGCCGAGCTCGTCTGCAGCAACTCGCTCCGTTCGGGCGCATTGGAAAACGCCGTTGGACTCCTGAAGGAGGAGATGCGGCGCCTCGATTCCCTGATCCTTGCCGCGGCTGACGCCACGGCCGTCCCGGCCGGAAAGGCGCTCGCCGTTGACCGGAACGCCTTCTCCATCTTCATTGAAGAAAAACTCGGCGCAGAGCCCGGGCTGGAGCTGATCCGCGGCGAGGTCACGGAAATCCCCGCGGAAGGAATCGCGATCATCGCATCCGGCCCTCTCACCTCCGACGCCCTTGCCTGCGCCATTGCCGCATGGACCGGCGGGGATTACCTCTACTTTTACGACGCGATCTCCCCGATCGTTGAGGGGGAATCCATCGATCGGGATCGGGTCTTCGCGGCATCCCGTTATGGGCACGGCGAGGCGGACTACCTGAACTGCCCGATGGACCGGGAAACCTACGAGACCTTTCGGGGAGAACTCACCAGGGCGGAAGAGGTCCCCCTCCGCGCCTTCGAGGAGATCAGGTGCTTCGAGGGATGCCTCCCGATCGAGGTGATCGCCCGGCGGGGGATCGACACCCTCGCCTACGGCCCGATGAAACCGGTCGGTCTGATTGACCCGCGGACGGGCGGACAGCCCCATGCGGTCGTTCAGCTCCGGCGGGAGGATCGGGAGGGAATCCTCTACAACATCGTGGGGTTTCAGACGAAACTGACCTGGCCGGAACAGCGCCGGATCTTCCGGATGATCCCCGGTCTGGAAAACGTGGAATTTGTCCGCTATGGGAGCGTCCATCGGAACACCTTCCTGAACGCCCCGACCCTGCTGACCGCGAACCTGCAGCTCCGGTCGCTCCCGCGGCTTTTCTTTGCCGGACAGATCACCGGCGTGGAGGGGTATGTGGAATCCACGGCCATGGGCCTGCTGGCCGGTCTGAATGTCTCCCGTTATTTGTCCGGCCGGGAGATGATTCCGCCCCCGCGCGAAACGGCCCTGGGCGCGCTCGTCGGTCACATCAACAACGCCGACCGGAAAACCTTTCAGCCGATGAACGTGACTTTCGGCCTCTTTTCGCCGCTGCCCGGCCGCATCCGGAAGAAAGAGAGAGGTCTCTGTTACGCCCGGCGCGCGCTTGCCGCGCTGTCGTCCTGGCAGGCGCGCCTCGACGAAAGCAATCCCGTTGCGCGACCGGAGGGATCCGATCCATTTTTCTCTTGACTTCATCCTTCTGATCGCGTAGCTTCCGCTAACCGGTCTTACCGGTCTTACCAATTACGAGGGAACGAATGACTTTTGAAAAGGTAGCCCAAACCCGATTCAAGAAGAAAAGTTCATTCATTGCCGACCAGATCCTGCGGATGATCAATTCCGGTGGGTACACGGCGGGGAGTAAACTGCCTTCGGAACGGATCATCGCCGAGCAGATGGGGGTGAGCCGTCCCTCGCTGCGCGAGGCAATCAGCGCCCTGCAGATCGTCGGTCTCCTCGAAAGCCGTCCCGGAGACGGCACCTACGTCTGCGTCCCCTCAGCCACCGAGGACCTGACGCGCCAAGCCCTGACCGTCCTCGAGGAATGCGACAGCCCCTACGAAAACATGCAGGCCCGCAGGGCCATGGAGATCGGCGCGGCGCAGCTCGCCATCAAGGTCGCGACGGACGCCGATCTCGTCGCCCTCAGGGAGGCATGGGACGAAAAGTGCGCTCGCGGCCGCCGGGGGGATCTTGAAGAGTACCTGCGCTATGGGAAGGAATTTCACCTGGCGATCGCCCGGGCCACGAAGAACCGGGTCATCGAGGGGATCATGGAAAGGCTGCTGAATCTGACCATCCAACCCCTCTGGATCAACATGCGCCGCGAATACTTCCGGAATGATCCTTCCCGAATCGAACTGATGCTGGACATCCACGACCGAATCGTCAAGGCGATCATGGAACGGAATACGGAAAAGGCGATCCGCGAACTGGAACATCATTTCGATATTCAGATCGAGCAGATCTACAACCAGAACGACGAAAACAGCCACGAGCATCAAGTCAAATCAACGCCGATTGCAGATGATAAAGGGGGTGATAACGGAAATATTTGTTGAGGGAAAGTGGGCGTCGGTTTTTTAAAGATATTCTGGTTCTTCCGCAGA
>Ga0210017_1004837_pt1 | contig 10935 bp, 14 predicted proteins | sample CryGeyCG2014_020_FD_183966 | JGI IMG/M metagenome (GOLD analysis project Ga0210017, IMG submission 183966) | Groundwater microbial communities from aquifer - Crystal Geyser CG08_land_8/20/14_0.20 (SPAdes) (version 2) | ecosystem: Environmental > Aquatic > Deep subsurface > Groundwater | place... | reverse complement strand
CGCGTGCTGCGGATGTGATGCTGAAAGAAAAACGCACGCTGATTCTGGTGCCGCGCGAAATGCCGTTCTCGGTGATCCATCTGGAAAATATGCTCACCCTCGCCCGCGCAGGCGCGGTCATCATGCCACCCAATCCCGGCTTTTATTATCAACCGGCCAGTGTGCAGGACATGGTGGATTTTGTCGTCGCCCGCATCCTCGACCATCTCGGCGTAAGCAATACGCTGTTGCCGAGGTGGGGAGCGGCGAATTCGCCGGTAAAGTAGGGGGGGACGAACCGCATTTCAGCACCACCCGCCCTGAAGGGCGGGTTTAAGGGTGCGTAGGTGAGGGGGTGCAAACCCCTCCCCGCCTAAATCCACCAGCCTGAAGGCTGGTGACAAATTGCTGCCTCGCACGAAGTGCTTGCCGCCGCATCCCTCACTGTAGTTTTATCAGCGCATATTCCAGGCTATCTGACAAGGCGAGCCAGCTGGCATCTATGATGTTGGTGCTGGCACCCACCGTGGTCCAGATGTGTCCGCCACCCTGGAAGGTGATGAGTACGCGGGTCAGCGCGGAGGTGCCGTTGGCGCTATCCAGGATGCGCACCTTGTAATCTATCAGGCGCACGGTTTTCAGCACGGGGTAAGCGGCTGACAGCGCGCCGCGCAGGGCGGTGGACAGGGCGTTGACTGGGCCGTTGCCTTCTGCGGCGACAAATTTAACTTCGCCTTCCACTTTGACCTTGACGGTTGCCTCCGATAGCAGGCCACGGCTCTGGCGGCGCTCTGTCATAACAAAATAATCAATCAATTCAAATGGTTGTGAGTATTTTAGGCGCAGGCGGTGCAGCATCAATTCCACGCTGGCTTCGGCGGCTTCAAAGGTGAAACCTTCGTGTTCCAGATGCTTGATGTGGTTAAGGACGCGCTGGGCTTCTTCGTTGCCGAGTGCAATGCCCAGTGCCTTGGCCTGAAACTGGATGTTGCCGCGACCGGATAATTCCGACACCACCGAACGCATCTGGTTGCCGACCAGTGCGGGGTCTATGTGCTGGTAGGTGTCGGCGGCCTTGAGCATCGCGGCGACATGGATGCCGCCCTTGTGCGCAAAGGCGCTGTGGCCGATGTAAGGCGCGTGGTTATAGTGCTTGAGGTTGACCACTTCCGCGACGAAGTGGGCGAGGGAGGTCAGTTCGCGCAACTGTTCCGGCGTGACCACCGGTCGGTTCATCTTGAGTTGCAAATTGGGGATGATGGTGGTCAGGTTGGCGTTGCCGACCCGTTCGCCATAGCCGTTGATCGTCCCTTGTACCTGGGTGCAGCCGCCGCGCACCGCCGCCAGCGAATTGGCGATGCCGCAACCGGTATCGTTATGGCAATGCACGCCCAGCGGGATTTTAATGTGTTGCGCTACGCAGCGCACGATGTCTTCAACTTCCCAGGGCAGCTTGCCACCATTGGTTTCGCACAGCACCAGCCAGTCGGCACCCGCTTCGGACGCTGCCCGCAAGGTCGCCAGCGCATACTCCCGATTGGCGACAAAACCATCGAAAAAATGCTCGGCATCAAAAATTACTTCGCGGTCTTGCGCTTTCATGTAAGCCACGCTGTCACGGATCATGGCGAGATTCTCTTCCAGCGTCGCGGCAAGCACGACCTTGACGTGATAATCCCAACTCTTGCCCACCATCGTGACCACGGGGGTTCCCGCTTCCAGCAAGGCTTGCAGGTTACTGTCCTGTGCGCAGGTCAGCTTTTTTTGGCGGGTGCGGCCGAAGGCGGCAAGCCTGGCAGCGCCTAAATCGAGCTGGGCGGCACGGGCGAAGAACTCGGCATCCTTGGGGTTGGAACCCGGCCAGCCACCTTCGATGTAATGAAAGCCGAAGTCGGCCAGACGTTTGGCGATGGACAGCTTATCGTCAACCGACAGGGAAATGTCTTCGCGTTGCGTGCCGTCACGCAGCGTGGTGTCATAGAGAAAAACGGGGTTCATGGTGTTGTCATCCTGAAAGCGGGATTCGTAGGGCGGGCGCAAATCACCCGATCAGACCTGCGATGGGGTTGTTGCGGATTCCTGGATCACTTCAAAGTCGTGTGACACGGCAGCCGTCGCGCCCAGCATGATGGAGGCGGAGCAGTATTTCTCGGCAGAAAGTTTAATGGCTTTTTCCACCACGGCCGGTTTGATGTCGTGTCCCTTGATGACGAAATGCAGGTGAATTTTGGTGAATACCCGGGGTTCGGTCTCGGCGCGTTCGGCTTCCAGTTCAACGTAGCAGTCGGTAACTAACTGACGGCTTTTTTTCAGGATGGTGATGACATCGAAGCTGGTGCAGCCGCCTGCGCCGATCAGCAGCATTTCCATCGGGCGCGGGCCCAAATTACGCCCGCCGGCGGCAGGTGCGCCATCCATCAGCACGGCGTGGTTGCTTTCGGTTTCGCCCAGGAAGGCGACTTGTTCTACCCATTTGACGCGAGCTTTCATGCTGGATTCCTTCTGTGACTTTATTGAGAAAGTGCTGATTTTGCCTGATACCACAGCAAACCGATGGCTTCATGGAAAAAATATTTGCTGTCGCGCACTGCCTCGGCGCACGGAATGAAGGCCAGCAGATCAATCTGGTAACGCGTCGTAAAGGCGGTCGGTGCTTCCACTACCTCAAAACCCGCAGCGCGGAAGGCGGCTGATGCGCGAAGCATATGCCAGGCGTGTGTCACCAGATAGATTTTATGGATGCCGGCCTTGTGTAATGTCAGGTATGAATTGCGCGCATTTTCCTGCGTGTTGTCGGAGGTGTCTTCAGTCCAGCGTACCGGAACCTGAAAGTCCTGTTCCAGTGCCACGCGCATTTGCTGTGCCTCCGCAACGTGATTGCCGAGAGGCTTGCCGCCAGAGACTAATATCGGCAACTGCCATTTACGCTGTAGTCGTGCGCCATAGCGCAGACGGGGCAGGACGAGTTCGCTGATGGTGTCTTGTCCGGCGTATTCCGGCGCGTGGAAATAGGTTCCGCCACCCAGGATGACGATAGCCGCCTGGTCAGTTGTAGATTTGCCTGACCGGGAGATGTCCAGCACGGAGGTGCGCGACTCCAATAAGTGCAAGCCGCCTTCAGCAATATAGGGGGTAGAAGCCAGCCAGAGCAGTGCGCAGGAAAGGGTCAGCAGCCATCGCGCCGTGCCGGGGTGGCGGCGCAGCAGTAATAAGCCTGACAACAGTACCAGCAAAAAACTCAGCGGGGGCAGCAGGAAGGCGGATATAAGGTTAGTCGTGAACCATGTCATCTAAAAAATCCACCGTGTTTGCAACGCCGTCATTTTATTACATTTCCAAGCGCAACAAGTCATGGATATAAAGGATGTGCGGGGCGGGATTTTTGGCCGCATACTTGCAATGTGCAACATCCTGTGAATATAGCAAAATTTAGTTTGACAGGATTGGATGGGATGAACTAGAATTCGCGCCCTTCGAGGTTTACACACTGAATTTTAGGAATACTGGCTATGAAAACATTTTCCGCCAAAGCGCACGAAGTCCAGCATGACTGGCTTCTGGTAGACGCTGCAGATCAAGTGCTGGGCCGTTTGGCTGCACAAATTGCTGCTCGTTTGCGTGGCAAGCATAAAGCGATTTACACCCCGCACGTTGATACTGGCGATTTCGTCGTAGTGGTCAATGCGGAAAAACTGCGCGTTACCGGCAACAAGGCACAAGACAAGCTGTACCATCGCCATACGGGTTATCCAGGCGGTTTGTACACAACAAATTTTACCAAGATGCAAGCCTCTCATCCGGCGCGTGTTCTGGAAAAAGCGGTTAAAGGCATGTTGCCAAAAGGCCCTCTGGGCTATGCGATGTTGCGCAAGATGAAAGTCTATGCAGGTGCTGCGCACCCGCATGAAGCACAGCAACCGAAACCTGTTAATTTGTTGAAGGCATAATCATGAGCGTTAGCTATAACTACGGAACAGGCCGCCGCAAGAGCGCGGTTGCACGTGTGTTCATCAAAGCCGGCAAGGGCGACATCGTTATTAACGATAAGCCTATTGACGTGTTTTTCTCACGCGAAACAGGTCGTATGGTTGTGCGTCAGCCTTTGAATCTGACTGATACACTGGGTCAATTCGACATTATGGTGAACGTTTCAGGTGGCGGTGAATCCGGTCAAGCGGGTGCGGTTCGTCACGGTATTACGCGTGCTTTGATAGACTACAACGCAGATTTCAAGCCCGTCTTGAAGGCTGCCGGTTTGGTGACACGCGATGCGCGTGAAGTCGAACGTAAGAAAGTCGGTCTGCGTAAGGCTCGCCGCAGGAAACAATTCTCCAAGCGTTAATCGGTTGGAAGTATCGCAAAACCGCCTTCGGGCGGTTTTTGCTTTTGTAGTATCATGCCGCGTGTTTAAAAGGGGGCCAGGATGATTAAAGTGGGCATAGTGGGCGGTACGGGCTATACCGGCGTGGAATTATTGCGCCTGTTGGCGTTGCATCCGCAGGTTGAATTGCGGGTGATTACCTCGCGCGCGGACGCGGGGACACCGGTCAGTCAAATGTTTCCCAGCCTGCGCGGCGTGGTTGATTTGCAGTTCGTTCATCCCGATGCAGCGCATTTGCAACAGTGCGATCTGGTGTTCTTTGCAACCCCTAACGGCATCGCCATGCAGCAAGCGCGCGCTCTGCTGGATGCCGGTGTAAAAGTCATAGATCTGGCAGCAGATTTCCGCTTGCAGGACATCGCCTCGTGGGAAAAATGGTATGGCATGACCCATGCCTGCCCGGAACTGGTTCGTGAGGCGGTGTATGGACTGCCGGAAATCAACCGCGCACAGATTAAAAACGCCAGGCTGATCGCTAATCCGGGTTGCTATCCGACAGCGGTGCAATTGGGTTTCATCCCCTTGCTTGAGGCGGGGTTGATCGAGACAGGCAGCCTGATCGCCGATGCTAAATCGGGCGTGTCGGGTGCCGGGCGCAAGGCGGAAATTTCTGCGTTATTCGCCGAGGCGGGCGACAATTTCAAGGCCTATGGGGTTGCCGGTCATCGGCATCTGCCGGAAATTAGACAGGGTTTAGGGCGAGTAAAAAATCAGGAGGTCGGCTTGACCTTCGTGCCGCATCTGACTCCGTTGATACGCGGCATACACGCCACGCTTTATGGCAGGCTCACGCGGGAGGTGGATTTACAGGCATTGTTTGAGCAGCGCTATGTGAATGAACCTTTCGTAGACGTGATGCCCGCAGGCAGTCATCCTGAAACCCGTTCGGTGCGCGGCTCCAACCGCTGCCGCATCGCCGTACACAGGCCGCAGGGCGGCGACACGGTGGTGGTGTTGTCGGTGATTGATAATCTGGTCAAGGGTGCGGCAGGGCAGGCGGTACAAAACATGAACATTATGTTTAATCTGCCGGAAAGCATGGCGCTCAATATTGTCCCGCTGTTACCCTGAAACGGGGGTAACGGCAGGGTCGCGCTGCAAAATGCCACGGAAGTTTCCGGCTATTCCCGCGCCAGCTATCAGGGTATGCGCGGTTTTTGTTAAAATTCAAGTATCATCGGCACTTGGAGTAGAGTGCCACGCTTAACGTGAAACTCGCGCAGCGACGAACTGTACCCCTCTCCCTTTGGGATACCAGCCACTTGCCAGCTTGCTGGCTTAGTGGATTGGCTAGTTGTTCCATCAGAGGGGGGACGGGGGTGAGGGAACGGGCATGGAGAGTTTCATCATCAGGGGTGGTTACTTTTCCATGCACGTTAGGCAAAATGAAATTCGCGTGACTCGTCCCACATTATTTATTTAAGGAAAAATCATGAATGCAATGACTGAAATGGCACCCACCGAATCGCAAGACCCGCTGTTGTTTACTGACAATGCGGCCAATAAGGTGAAAGAACTGATCGAAGAAGAAGGGAATGCCGAACTGAAGCTGCGCGTGTTCGTCAGCGGCGGCGGTTGTTCAGGGTTTCAATATGGTTTTACTTTTGATGAAATCACCAACGAAGACGACACCGTGCTGAACAAAAACGGCGTGCAGTTGCTGATAGACCCGATGAGCTTCCAGTATTTGGTCGGCGCGGAAATTGATTACACCGAAGGCTTGGAAGGTTCACAGTTCGTTATCAAAAACCCGAACGCCACCACTACTTGCGGTTGCGGTTCGTCGTTCTCGGTGTAAATTACAGTATTCCCTTTGAACGAGCGGGCCGGATAAGATATTTATCCGGCTTGTTTTTTTGAAAGGCAATAAAGCTGACATTCGGGAAGTGGCACAATGTGCCAGGAACAGACGTTCACCCATATGGAATTTAAGAGCCGCTGTATCCAGAATAACGGTCACTCAGTAACTCTCAAATTTAAAGTTGAATGCGCGAAAACAAATACTTGCCTCCATCAACATTTATCTCATTGCCTGTCCAGCGGACTGACCACCCCTCGCCCGCCTTTGTTCAGGACGTGAGTGTAAATCATCGTGGTGGAAACGTCGGAATGACCGAGCAGTTCCTGCACCGTGCGAATGTCATAGCCGCTCTCCAGCAAATGCGTGGCGAAGGAATGACGGAAGGTATGCGGCGTAGCCAGCTTGGTGATGCCTGATAAGCCCACCGCTTTTTTCACGGCGCGCTGCAACAATTTTTCATCTATATGGTGACGGCGCTCGCGCCCACTGCGCGGATCAAGCGAATAACTGCCTGATGGAAACACATATTGCCAGGCCCACTCCGTCGCAGCGTTGGGATATTTACGCGCCAGCGCGTCCGGCAAAAACACTTCAGCCATGCCTTTAGCCAGATCATCCTGATACAACAGGCGACGTTTCGCCAGATACGCCTGCAAGGTCTGAACCAGCGTATCCGGCAACATCGTCACCCTATCCTTGCCGCCCTTGCCATCGCGGATCAAAATCTCGCGCTGACCAAAATCAATATCTTTCACCCGCAAGCGGCAGCATTCCATCAGCCGCATCCCCGTGCCATACAACAGCCGCGCCATCAAGCTGTGAACGCCGTTCATCCGCTCCAAAACCAACGCCACTTCGGCGCGATTCAGTACCGTCGGCAAACGTTGCGGCTTCTTCGCCCGCACCACGTTATCCAGCCACGGCAACTCCACCCCCAACACTTCGCGGTACAGAAACAACAACGCGGACAAAGCCTGATTTTGCGTCGAAGCCGACACATTCCCCTCCACCGCCAGATGCGTCAAGAATGCCTCCACCTCCACCGCGCCCAGCTCCCTCGGATGATGCTTGCCGTGAAACAGAATGAAGCGCTTGATCCACTGCACATATTGCGTTTCTGTGCGAATGCTGTAATGTTTCACCCTGATCTTGTCGCGGACTTGATCGAGCAGTTTCGGCGGAGTGGTTTTAGGTGTGATTTCAGTGTTCATAACATCGCCTTATTATGTACAGTAGTCAAAAACAAACAAGGAGTTAAAATTGAAAACCAGCCGAATTCTACTCTTTATCGGCGCAGGATATACACCGATTTCGGTGTCAACATTACGTTAGGGAGTCCCAATATGGACTATCAACACACTGAAAACCAAATTGGGGCACAAGTCCTCCTTTTCATGGTCTATCAGCCAATGGTGGCCAACAAGACAGCAAGATTTCCATTAAGTAAGATCGTCAATCAGTTCCCGGCCAACGAACGAGCGAGGATCAAGCAAGGCATTGACGCACTCGTTGAAATGAGCATTTTCGTTATCGATGGAAACGATATTTGCCTTACAAACAAGAGCGAAGCATTGTTTCAAGGTTTGAATCACATTGCTGGCAAACCCGCAGACGCAGTTGAGGATATGCTAAAGAAATCCCCAGCATTTTCTTCAGCCCTAGCAACCATAAACAGTGATAGTCGCTTCACTCCCCCACCTGCGGCAACGCCGACCGTTCCACTAAGCAATAGCACGCCCAAAACAATTCCCGTCGCGGAAACCGAACCTACGGGTTTAGGTAGCAAGATTGTCATTGGTATATTTGTCGCTATCGTCTTGCTTGGTCTAATGAAGCTCATTTTTCGCTACTGACATGAGAAATCAAATCATTGCATGTAAATACTGTCAATCGAAATACCAATTGAATTACGAGCGTCTGAATTGGCGAGACAAAGACAAGATTGACTGCGAGGTTTGCGGTCATGAATTATTTTCTTGGAGCGAAGCAAAAATCTATACCGCCAAATTGATTGAGCGTGGAAGTACCAATGAACCGGCTCCCTAACCAATCGTTCCAAGGGACGCTGCGCGATGAAGCCGCGCAGCGCCCCTGAACTCAGACGTTAGCCATTTCAACAGGAGAATCATTATGGGTAGAGGACGACCAGAGCCTGCGAACCGCGACAAATCAAGCGGAAGGTATAAATCCGAAGGTGGGTGTTTCATTGCAACAGCTGTCTATGGTGACTTTGATGCACCCGAAGTGATGTCGTTACGCCTTTGGCGAGACCGAGTGTTATCAACCAGTGCTGTTGGAAGGACTTCAATAGCTCTTTATTACCGCCTATCGCCCCCAATAGCGAGGTATTTAGCCAATAGCCCTTGGCTATCTTCGCAAATCCGCAAAGTTCTTGATGCCTTTGTTCGGCGACTTGGCTAACCAGCCAGTCGAGAGGGACTGCGCAAAAGCGCGCAGCCCCTCACTTTTACGTTATGCGTAAGAAAGGAGAAACAAGATGGGTTCTATATTCAAAATCCCAGCGTTCATAATTTATTTTGTGGCTGGGTTATGGGGGTTCTTCATATGCCTTGGCATTGTTGTTGATGAACTTGGATTCATAGGAGGTGCAATTGCATTCTTTCTTGCGCCAGTTACTTTGGCATTTGCGCCATGGTATGAAGCCTTGGCAAATTCAAATTGGTTTCCAATCATGCTGGTATATGGCGGGGGCATAGGGGCATCCATTCTCTATAATATCGGTTCAGCTATTGATGGCGATTGAAAATTGAAAACAGCATTTGCAGTTATCGTTGCCATAGTGCTTATGCTGATAGGCTGGTTTTTCTTAGCTGCGCTACTTTACGGGGTTGGGTATGTTGCCTCTCATGCACGAGAAGGCATCGGCCTAATGCATTTATTGCATGTTCTTCTCATGTGGGTGCTTGGCCCAGGGTTTGGCGGCTTCCTTGCAACATTTGTCACTCCGCAAATATTCAAAGATATTGAGGCATCCTCAATTGCAATAAGTTTCATCTCAGTTGTTGTAACTTTGGCGGTTGTAATTGGCTTGCTGTCTCTATTAGTTGTAAAACAAAAACAATCAGGTATCGGTGAATTTGTGTTATTTGTTGTCCAGGTTTCTGCAATCGTAGCAGGAGCTAAAATTGGTAAAAGCATGCATGTGGCGACAATCGCATAACAAGGCGCTCGTTCGGACGCAAACTACGCTGCGCTTCGTTTGCGCCGCACAGCTTGGTCGTTAGGGAGATCATATGGAACATGTAATTGTATTTTTCTTGGCTGGTTTTGTTCAGTTCATGACAGTCTATGGGGCTAAGGAGCTAGCCGCAGTACTATTTTTTGCTCTCTTGATTGGCAGCGTGTATTTCGTTGGTTGGTTTGCCCTACTTACAGTGCTGTTCGGTATGGTATTTGGAAACGTGCTTGCGAGGACAAGATGATAAATAAACCTATTACATGCCAGCATTGCCAATCCAAATTTCATCTAAATTCGGAGCGTCTGAATTGCCAAGATATGTGGCCACAATAGCCAGTTACGAAAATGTCAATTTCAGAAATCACGGGGTTGCTCGGTTTGATATTTGGGCTAATTGGCACAGCTATCGGCGTATTTAATTATTTGCGAGATAGAGGCAGACTTGTTGTTCGCTTGCAGTGGGACATGGCAATGACAGGCGAGGATGTAGCCAAGCGTATTGGGTGCATTACAGTTACCAACACTGGGCGTAGAGCAATTTTCATGTCACATGTCGCTTTGCGACTGCCGAAGGGCGAGGAAAATTCTCATTTTCTTATTCAGGGCGGGCTGAAAGGACAAAAGTTGTCAGAGGGTGACCCACCCGCCGTATTCCCTGTCGATCAAAACGATCTTGAAATATACGCCAGTAAGTGGCAAAAGATTGTTGCTCAAGTTAGCGATTCGACAGGAAAGGAGTGGCTTTCCAAAAAGGTGAAAATAATTCCATCTTGGGCAAAATCCCCTAACCTAACGGTCAAGCGGGACTGCGCAAAAGCGCGCAGCCCCTTACCTTAACGTTAGGCATTAGTAAACTAAGGAGGTATTTACATGTTCTGTAGCCAATGTGGTGAATCCGCATTACCCGAAGCAAAGTTTTGTGCAACATGCGGTGCCAATTTATGGCCCTCTGTTCTGCCCAGGGCGGACAGTCCTGCCAAAGCGATAGAGCCCTACTTTTTTGCAACATCCACTTTAAAACTAATCTTGATGTCAATTTTCACTTTTGGCATATATGAACTTTATTGGTTTTATAAAAATTGGATTATTATCAAAAATCGAACAGGTGAAAAAATGATGCCTTTTTGGAGGGCGTTTTTTTCACCCATCTGGGCATATAGTTTCTTTAAACATATCAATATTACATTGGCCGAAGAACAGATGAATAAAGCCCTACCTATTGGGCTTCTCGCAATTTCATATTTTATTTTGCAGGCGTTGTGGAGACTACCAGACCCATACTGGCTTATTGCAAGCCTCAGTTTTATACCTCTCATCCAAGTAAACAATGCCGCAATTGAAGTAAATTTGAAACTTAGCCCTGATTTTGATGGCAACAAAAAATTATCTACAGCAAATTGGGCGGGTATTATTTTAGGGGGCTTGCTATTTGTCTTAGCTATAATCGGAACGTTAACGCCAGAAAATGCCTCTTAAGAAACACCTCCCAACCCACTGATTGTAAAAAGCGGAATTAAGCGGGCTGTTCTTTGGCGACGAGCTTCATTCCCATTTTTTCAGCACGCTGGACCAGTT
>Ga0210017_1004836_pt1 | contig 10938 bp, 12 predicted proteins | sample CryGeyCG2014_020_FD_183966 | JGI IMG/M metagenome (GOLD analysis project Ga0210017, IMG submission 183966) | Groundwater microbial communities from aquifer - Crystal Geyser CG08_land_8/20/14_0.20 (SPAdes) (version 2) | ecosystem: Environmental > Aquatic > Deep subsurface > Groundwater | place... | reverse complement strand
TTGCATCCTGTTGGGCAGCAAGCATGGATTTACAGCCTAATGTGGCTTGTTCCATTATTCGCAAAATTCTCAAACAGGTTATTCCTAAAATCATTAGGGACAACATTCACTGCACATGCAATTGGCAGTGCTTTGTGGATCTGGACAATCCCAAGCACTCCTGAATTCTGGATTTTATTAATACCAATAGCTTTGGCTGAAAGAATAGCATTCGCTTTAGGAATTACTGTCAGCTATGTTGGAATTAACACAATCCTAAACAGGTTTGGAACATTCGCAAAAGCTGTTGAATTGAACATAGATAGAAGATATGTTCTTTCAAAGAATTTACTTTTGGGAATTAAATTATAAAGTAAAAAATCAGATAAGAAAGGGCTTTTTGCCTTTTCTTTTTTTCTATTTTTTAACCAAAAGGGCATCAGCAAATTTCTCAATTTCTTTTTGCAATTTATGGTTTTTTGCAAAATCAGCGCTATGTTCTGCAAGTAGAATCTTAGAATTTAGAACAACCATTTTGTGAATCCTGCAGAATTCTTTCAAATTGGCAAGGCACAGTTTTGGGGATTTTCCGGAAGATGCACTGATAACAAGCAAGGCTGTTTTTTTATTTTTAAAATCATGATTGCAATAATATGGATTTGTCCTGTCCATGAAATTTTTCATAAGGGCGGAAACATTGCTGAAATAATTAGGGGTAGCAAGGATTAACAAATCAAATTTCAAAATCTCTTTTTGTATTTCCTGCATTTCATCAAGAACTGCAGGCTTTCCCGTGTAATATTCATTGGAATCACCTGTGCTGAATTTCAAATTTGTCTTTTTCAAATCTATTAATCTGAAAGAATGCCCTTTCAGCACAAGATGCTTTCCTAAAAAATTAATTGCAGCATCTGTATTCCCGTGCCTGTGTGAAGCGGAAATTGCCAAAATCTTCATGCAACAATATAACATACCTTCTAAATAAAAGAATTACTATGTTAATCGATGCGCATTGCCATGCTTCAATGTTTGAAGATGTTGAAAAAGAATTGCAAAATGCAAAAAAAGCAAATGTTAACTTGTTAATTTCAAATTCTGTGGATTTTGAAAGCATGCAAAAGAATATTGAACTGGCAAAAAAATATAAAGAAATTAAAATTCTTTTGGGAATGCACCCTGAAGAAGTCTTAAATATGCAGAAAAAAGAAATAGACGAGGCATTTGATTTTATTGAAAAAAACATAAAAGAATGCATTGGCATAGGGGAAACTGGACTTGATTATAAATATGCGGAAACAAAGGAACAAAAGGAATGGCAAATTGACTGTTTTTCAAGGCATATTGAAATCGCCAAAAAATATGACTTGGCTATAGAAGCACATTCAAGGAGAGCGCAAAGTGTTGTGCTGAATATGCTAGAAAAAGCAGGGGCAAAGAATGTTTTGCTGCACTGGTTTTATGCAGATACAAAAACAGTAAAAAAAGCTATGTCTTTGGAATATTTCATTTCAGTCGGGCCCAGCATTATTTCAAATGAATCATTAAAAACAATAATTGAAAATTATCCAATTGAAAAAATACTTTTTGAAACAGATTGCCCTGCCATATTGTTTAATGGGGAAAGGGTTGATTCAAGCTGGATTCAAAGAGTAGCAAAAAGGGTGGCTGAAATAAAAGGCATTTCTTTTGGGGAAATAGAAGAGATAACTGAAAACAATGCCAAAAAGCTGTTTGGTACCAAGCTAAATGTATAAAAAGGTTTGGCACAAAGTAAGGTTAGGGGAGCAGAACATGTTAAGCCTTTCATTATTAGTCATAGCAGGGGCATTGGTTGCAGCAAACGGCGTTTTTTACTTCAAAGGAAGAGTATCAAAAAAACAGAATAGGAATGCAGTAATTGTTGCCGATAACAACACAACTATTTATACTAAAGATCCTACTTTCAAAAGTTTTTCAAACCCCTATATTTATCTGGATAGAAAAACAAATATGATGCACAAGAAGTTACAGAGAATGGAACAGCAATTAGTTGGAATAAACCTAAACGGCAATGGAAATGGTTATGTTAAATTAAACACTGATGTTTACAGGAAGATTGAACGCTTGGAAGATTTCAAGAGGGATACGGAGATAGAAATAAGGGCAATAAAGGATATGCTTGAAGAATCAGGGCAATTACAACTGGCAAAATCAGCAAAACAAGTTGTTTTGGATAAATCTGTAGAAGATAAAATCAGGGCATTGGCATTTAATTCTGAAAAAAGAAAATAATCTATTTAATTTTAATAAATTAATAATTCTAAACTAATATTTCTGGTTTTTATTTTTTAACCTGCCCCAACTTATTCTTTTATCCTTATTTTTACTTTGTTCCCTTGCATATTTTGCAATAACGCTTGCTGCACCAATAACTGGATTGATATCATCGCCTTTTACTAAGTATTCTGCTATTGTAGGGCAGAAATTCAGGGGTTTGCCATCAACAGAAATTTTCAGGTTTTTATCAAAATCGAATAGTTCTGAGAAACATTTTACTGCTTTGCACTGAAGTTCATCCATAGTAATGCCTTTCATTCTTAATTCATCCACAAGCCGGGGAGAAAATGCAATTACTGAATAGGCCAATGCATTTTTTGTAACAATATCTTTCTTTAATTTCATATTTTCTATTTTTTTACTATCTCTTAATGCCCTCATCTTATTTTTATCACCTAAAACAGCACCAATAGTAAACATGCCATAATCTTCACCTCTGCCTGTTTCATCTATTCCCAATACTATTTCTTCAGTCAAATGCAATTTCTGCAATAATTCATTAGAAATTAAATGAGCATCAACTCCCTGAATCAAAACCTTGCCTGATTTGTAAACTGTTACTGTGCTTTTAGTACTTTTAAAACGCGCGATTTCAAACTGATTTTTTATAAGGCATTGTTGAAGATTACCGGCTGTCTTCAATAATTCAACTAGCTCTTCAATATTCCTATCTGAAAAATTAAGTGAAATATTCCTGGATTCGCTCATTATATCCCTAAATGTTTAATCAAAATAAAGCCCTTTTATGCCTTCAAGCTCTGGCTTTCTTCGTGCTTTCACTTTTGAAGTTATTAGAACTATTTCATTAGTAATATTTACCTTTGCAGAAAAAAGATGCCCTCCAATTGGTTTAAATTCATGGTTGAACAAAACAGCATGAAAATGAAATAAATACTTAGCGCCATCTTTTAAAATATTTCCCTGAATTGAGCAAAGTTCGTGCGGCTCAGATTTTTTTACCTTAACATAGCTTGAGCCATCATATGCTGCAATTTCAAAATCCTTTAACATGCCAATAAAAGAAACCACTGATGCAAACTTAACCTTGTATTTTTTGCAAACTTTTTCCAAACATTCAAATACGTCTTCATCCGGCAACAATCGCACTAGAATAAGATTATTGTCTTTTTTTGAGTACATATAATCAGTAAATATAAGAGGATTAGTTAAATTAAAAAGGTTATTTATGATTAATTTTATTTACCTCAGATAAAAGGCGGTGTAATTATGAAGTATAGCTATATTATGATTTTATTTTTGATTTTAAGTATCCCAACAGTTTTTTCAACAGTACTTGAAACTACTTATATTTTGGAGGTGCAGTCAGCATCATTAAACCCTACAAAGGTATATGCTAATGATACCTTCACAATAAAAGTTGACTTAAAAAACAAAGCATCATATTACGATGCAACAAATGTAAACTTACGAGTTGAACTGCCTGAGGTAATGGAGGGGGTAAAAACTGAAGCACATGCAGATGCAATTACTCCAGGACAGACAGTAAGCTTAGTTTTAGAGATTAAAGCAAAGGAAAATGCTATTCCTTCTGATTACACCCTGCCAATTTATGTAACATATAACAGAGCTGAATCAGAATTGACTGAAAAATATTCTGTAACAGCCACTATCTCAAGATTGATAAAATTGGATAATCAGGATATTAAATTATCGGACAATAGCCCGCATATTGGGGATACATTAACAATAAGTTCAAAGGTAAAAAATGTAGGAAATGGAGAAGCAAGAACTGTTTCTGTTACCCTTAAAAAATCAGATTCATCTGATTTTGGGAATTTTATTGTGCTTTCAGATACTAAGATACAGCTAGGCAATATTTCACCAGGCAAAACTACTGAAGTTTCATTCAAAATAATGCCTGGCAAGAAAATTACTCCTGGAACTTATACTTTCCAATTAGATTCAAATTGCACTGATTGTCCAGAATTGGAAACAGAAAAAATCAGCTTCGAGGTTTTGGGAAAGCCGAATTTAATTATTTCAGGAATTGATTTTTCAGTAGAAGGGAAGCAAGAAAAAAAGATATTGCAGGGAGATGCATTTTCAGTATCTGTGCAGCTTGACAATATTGGTGAAGAAAAGGCAAAAGCAGTTGAAGTTTTATTAGAATCTGACCCTGAAATTGTCGGGATAAAAAAAGCATATGTCGGAAATATTGACAATGATGATTCTGGTACTGCAATCTTCGACCTTATTGCAAATGATATTGCAAAGGAAGGAGAACATAACATAAAAATGACTGTGAAATATAAGGATGAATTAGGCCAAGAAAAATCATTTGAAGATAATTACTCAATTTACTTGAACAAAAAACCAGAGCCATCAATAGTTGTTCCTTTGGTTTTAGTAATCATAATTTTAGTGCTTGCATATTTTACCATAAAGATGGTATTCAGGCAGCTTGCATTAAGAAAGATGGAATAAAGTTCCATCTTTTATTTTTATTAATGGGATTTTATGCTAAAGCTAAGCTTATTGAACCTATTTAGAAGAAAAAGCCGGACATTTTTATCTTTGCTAGGCATTACTATTGGAGTAGGAACATTAATTGCCATGGTTGCGGTTGTTGATGGCACATATTCACAGTTCAATTCACTGATTGCCCAATTCCAAGGCTTGTCAATAATGGAAAAAGATTCTGCAAACCAGACACTTTCAAAATTAGATATAACTCTAAAGGATAAATTAGAGAATGTTCAGGGGGTTAGAACTGTTTTGCCTGAAATTTGGCTAATGCCTACTAGCATAGATGGCAAAAGCTTAAGCCTTGAGAGCATGACAAGTACTCCACCTTTTATTTATGGAGTGGATACAATGGAATATACTAAAATGAGAGGGAATGGCTGGATTGGTGAGCTTGATAAAGGAAAAAAATTGCAACCAAGCGATAATAAAAAAGCAATGATAGGGGCGAAGGTTGCTGAAACATATGATAAATTTGTTGGATCTTCGATAAAATTGGGGGATAAAACATTTGAGGTTGTAGGAATAATGAAAAATGAGTCCTCCTTAATGGAAACAATTATTGTAATACCGTTAGATGATGCTAGGATAATGAGTGCCTTGCCTGTTGACAAAGTGAATTCCTACTATGTTGAACTCGAAAATGCAAAGGATGATGGCAAGATAAAAAAAATAATTGAATTCAAATATGGAAATGAACTTGATGCATCGACATCATCAGATTATTCAGATCAATTTTCTTCGGTTCTTGGAAATTTCAGAATGGTCGTTATACTTGTTGGATTATTGGCCGCAATTGTCTCTGCAATTGGCGTGATAAATACAATGTTAATGAATGTTATGGAAAGGAAAAGAGAAATAGGAACATTAAAAGCGGGCGGATGGTCTTCAATACATATAATCAAAATGATTTTAATTGAAGCTGCATTGATAGGGGTCATAGGGGCATTATTGGGGTTATTGCTTGGTTTAAGTTTAACCTATATTTTAAATATTTTATTTGGATTAGATTCAGTTATAACCCAAGAACTATTAACACAATCAGCATTATTTGCTATTGGCTTAAGTTTATTTGCGGGGTTATATCCTGCATACAGGGCAGCTAAATTAGACCCTGTGGAAGCTATGACTTACTAAATGATCATTATGGCAAAAAAATCTCAAGGATTAATTGAAGCTATTGAAGTTAAGAAAGACTATCAGATGGAAAAAATAACAGTAAATGCACTGCGTGGTGTTTCTTTAACAATCAATAAAGGAGATTTTGCGATGATTGTTGGCCCTTCTGGTTCAGGAAAAACTACTTTGATGCATATTTTGGGTGCGTTAGATCATCCTTCTTCAGGCAAAGTATATATTGAAGGAAAGGATATTACAACAACTGATGATTGGGAGCTTACATTGATAAGAAGAAAGAAAGTTGGTTTTATTTTCCAAACATTTAATCTTATTCCAACACTCACTGCATTAGAAAATGTTATGATACCCACAGAACCATTAAAGATTGATGAAAATGAGGTAATTAAAAGGGCAAAAAATCTTTTGAAAATTGTGGGTTTGGAAGAACGAATGTTTCATAAGCCATCTGAATTATCAGGAGGCCAGAGGCAAAGGGTAAGCGTTGCACGCTCTTTAATTAATGATCCTCAAATCATAATGGCAGATGAGCCAACTGGAAATTTAGATTCAATTACCGGGTTGAAAATAATTTCTTTGCTTAGAGAATTAAATGAAAAAGAAGAGAAAACATGTGTTATGGTGACACATGACCAGAACTTATTGAAATATGCAACAAAAAGGATTTACATTGTTGATGGAATGATTGCAAGGATTGAAACAGGAAAATATACTGAAACATTAAGCCATGAACTTCCTTAGGTTCAGCGGAAATCTACTCTTCCAAAAAGGATTTAATTGATAAAAAGAACCTAATTCTATGAGATTAAATCTATTCAAATTACATGATCTTGAATTGGATTCTTCATTGAGACAATGTCTTAGGGCATATACTATACTGCCAAAATTTTGCAAAAATCCTGACGATAAAAACATAAAGGCTAAACAAATTATAAATTGTCTTAGGACAATTGACAAGAAACTTAAACACAAAAACAAGGATTGGAGAAAAAAATGGGTTGAACTAATCCCTTATCAAATTAAAAAAGAAACTTTAAAAGACTGGTTTATTGGAAGGGCTTCAATCCCATTAATCGCCTTAGAAAAGTTATATTATTTTAACTGTAAATTGGAACTTAGAAAAATCTGCAATAATCTAAAATATGTTTCTAGCAGTACTAAGGAACCTATTAGGATGCCTACTGAATTATCTGCTGATTTAATTTACCTAACAGGCCTAATTTTGGGTGATGGCAGCATGCCAAGGACTAAAATAAAAGGTAACAACTATGACTATAAACTGCAAATAATAAGTAAGCATAAGAAATTCCTAACAAAACAGATAGTTCCCCTATTCAAGAAAAATTTTGGGATAAGGAGATTTGATTTAAGATATCGAAATGCTTGGATGCTAACCATTCGACACAAATCAGTAACTAGATTTTTTAATAAAATAGTAGGATTGCCTTTTGGCAATAAAAGTTCGATAGCTGAGATCCCACAAATCATAAAAACATTGCACCCAAAAAAAGTGATACCATTTATTGCAGGCCTCATTGATAGTGACATAGGAAAGCACAGTAAAGCCATGGGTTGCACTTTTAGAAGCAAAAAATTAGTTGTCGAATTGATTGACTATTTTGGCAAAATAGGCATAACAGCTAAACATTATGGGATCCATTATAAAAATGAAATATATGAACAAAACGATTTTACTATCCCAAAATCCCAAATAAAAAGATTAAAAGGATTACTGACGGAAGTATATTTACCTAAAAGAAAAGATAGACTCAAAACAATTTATGAATTAGCAGGGATCCCATAGTGGCAATTGGACTGGATTCAGGACATCTTTCAATAAAAATGTGAAATTTCCAGTGGCTTAGTGCCTTCGGGGGTTCGAGTCCTCCTCCCTGCACTGCCAATCGGAGATTGGAAATAGGCCGTATGCTCGAAGAGCAATTTTTGATAAAACTTCCTTCTAAAATTCAAAGAAGTTTAGAGGACCGTTAAAACTTTGTTTTAACTGGTTTTGTTAAAAAGTTTTGAGGACTGCCTCCTGCACCATCTTTCTTTTTCTCTTCCCAAGAGAAAAAGAAATATAGGTCTTTCAAAGAAAAAGAGAAAATTATTTTCAAAAAAAGAAAAAGAAACTAATTAGTTAAAGGCATAAAAGGGCTAGCGATTATTTCTATTTTGTGCGGCATAACTAATGTATAATAATAATTAAAATTTAGGTTAAGCGATTCATCTGCAAAAATTCCTTGATAAACATATTCGGCTGAAGCAATATTTACTGAATCTGAAATTAATTTAAGGTTTTTATTATTTTTAAGAAGTTGTTCATTAAAAGAATCAATCTTTTGTTGTGTTATATCATCTTGAAGACAGTAAACAAGCCTTATTCCATCAGGTTGGGCTGATTCAACATTTTCTGAAATGACCGCTGTATGATTACCAAAATTATTTGAAATAATTGGGTCAATAACCTTATGAATCTTAGAAGCAAAATCTGAGGTTATCGGTACTTCTTTGCTGCATTCTTTATCTGTCTTTCCTATTGGTTGATTATCATCTGGAAGATATGCGCAACCACTCAACAATAAAAGACTAAATATAGAAAATGCGACAAATAATTTACAACCCATAATTAAGTATGTGTAAATAGAAATAATAATCCTTTGCTTTTTTCATAAACGTTATCTTTTTATAGGACAAATAGCTTAATAATATCATGAAAAAAATACTTATAATATTGGGAATTTTAGCAACTTTTGTTATTTTATCAGGTTGTGTTCAACAGCCACAGATTGTAACACAATATATTTGTTCAGACGGAACAACTGTTGCGGACAAAACATTGTGCCCAGCAGCCAAAATAGCTGATGAAACAAAGACAGCAGCACCAGAAGTAGAGGAAACTACCCTTGAATCACAATTGGCAGTCTGCTATGGGATGCCATCAACCCAATCAGGTTCGTTGGAAGATATTTGCATAATTGGACTTGCAGGAAAACTTAAAGATACCTCATTGTGCAAAAAGTTGGCAAAAGACCAGCGCATGACTTGCTATGTTTTAGTAGGTGGGGTAAAAAAAGACCCTGATGTATGCCTAGAAGCTGAATTCCAAGAAGATGAATGCTATAATAAATATGCAACAGAAAAAAAGGATGCTTCTGTTTGCGAGAAAATCAAGGAAGCCAACTATAAAAGCAACTGTTACCAGAGCGTAGCCAATTATACTGGAGATCCTGCACTATGCGATAAAATAACTATGATAAACTCGAAAGACTACTGCTATCGTGATATGGCAAATAAATTCCAAGACATAACCTATTGCAACAAGGTAACAACCGCTAACCTAAAACAAGAGTGCTTGCAGAATTTACAGAATATGCAAGGTGGTTCAAAACCAGTGATGGAAATGCCAGCAGGGAAATAAGCAGCGTAATTTGCTAAAAAATACTAAAGAACAGAGTTCATGGTGTCTTAGGGTAAATTTTGTTAAAACTGGGGTTAATATGGATTTCTTTGATATTGTTGAAAAAAGAAGATCAATACGGTCATTTAAAGATAAACAAATTGAAAAAGAAAAATTGGACAAAATTTTGAATGCTGCTTATTTGGCACCTTCTGCTGGAAATCTGCAGGCAAGAAAAATTCTTGTGATAACAAAACCTGAAGAAAAAAAGCAATTATGCGAAGCTTCTTTAGGGCAAAACTGTTTGAAAGAAGCTCCTGTTATTTTAGTTTTCTTTGCAATTCCAAAAGAATCTGAACAGAAATTCGGCGCTAGGGGTAGAGAGTTATATGCAATGCAGGATGCAACTATTGCTTGCACATTTGCAAATCTAGCTGCTACTGCTTTAGGATTAGCTAGTGTTTGGGTTGGCGCATTCCATGAAGACAGCATAATAAAGGCATTAAGTGCGCCTGTTGATTGTGTTCCAGTAGCTATGCTGCCAATCGGCTATGCTAATGAAAAGCCCAAGGAGAGAAGCAGAAAAAACTGGGAAGATATTTTTGTAAAGGAAAAATTTGAATAAAAAAATCCAAACAAAACCTTTTTATATTCCAGCAAAGGGTATTCAGTAGGAAGTAGTGGAAGGCTAGCTTACGGAGACTGCATTAATGCAGTTTTCTGAGGAAAGTCCGCCCTCCCCGTCTTTTCTTTCTTTTAGAAAAAGAAAGAAAATATAGGTTGTCAAAAGAAAGAAAACTTTTTTTTGGCAAACCCTGAAAGGGAATGCTCGAAAGGGCATCTTTGGGAACAGAAACGAACCTGCAAAGAATTACTGTGATTTAAATTGAGTTTTCTTTGAAAGGATGAAACGGCCTGAAGTTGGGAGCAAGTTTAAAACGCTAAGACGAATGCTAGCAAGCTTGGCAGGTTTAAATCCTGCGAAGTTCTTCAATGAACTTTACTGCAAATGCAGGGCTTAACAGAAGGTGGCTTACTCTCCACTGCTTCCGACTTTTTCTTTTCTCTTTTCTTTTGGCACAAATAAAACTTAGCAGTTTTATTGTGCATTAAAATCCCTTGAATTTTAATTGCAACCTATATTTCCAAATAAAATTCCGAGGAATTTTATTGGGCCAGTAAAACCTAAGGTTTTACTTGGTTCTTTTCTCTTTCGCAAAGAGAAAAGAAAAGGCGGAATGAATTTAAATATGATATAACATTACCATTAAGGACTAAATGGAAAACGTTTTGGGCTATTTGAAGGAAAAATTGGGCAAAGAGCATTTTAGCAGAATTAAAAAGATAAAAAATGCTGCTGTACACGAATTCATTGCAAGATATGTTGAATTGTGCAATCCTGCAAGCGTATATGTCTGCACTGATTCTGAAGAGGATTTGGAGTATGTCAGGAAAAAAGCCCTAGAAAATAAAGAAGAAGCATTGCTAAGCAATCCAAACCATACAATTCATTTTGATAATTATTATGACCAAGGCAGGGACAAGGAGGGAACAAGATTTTTGCTGCCCAAGGGCACTGATTTAGGCCCTGAAATTAATTCAAGTGAAAGAGAGCAGGGATT
>Ga0210017_1004830_pt1 | contig 10948 bp, 7 predicted proteins | sample CryGeyCG2014_020_FD_183966 | JGI IMG/M metagenome (GOLD analysis project Ga0210017, IMG submission 183966) | Groundwater microbial communities from aquifer - Crystal Geyser CG08_land_8/20/14_0.20 (SPAdes) (version 2) | ecosystem: Environmental > Aquatic > Deep subsurface > Groundwater | place... | reverse complement strand
TTTCAATAGTAGATTTAATCTGTGAGGTAGAGAAAAATACTACAGCCGAAGAGGTAAATTTTATTTTCAAGAAGGCAGCTCAAACTAAGTCAATGAAAGGGATTTTAGGAATAGAGGACGCCCTCCTGGTCTCTTCGGACTATATCGGGAATTCATATTCGTCAATAGTTGATGCTGAAAACACCAAAGTGATTGCAGGTTCCTTAATTAAGATTTTGGCCTGGTATGACAACGAATATGCTTATGCTTCTCGTTTAGCCGAATTTGCCGAATACGTCGGCAAAAAGCTATGATTTAAATTGATTGTTTCCGGGGGTCGCGCTTTGCCCCCACACTAAACGGGGATTTCCATCGAACCTTAAACATGAATCACCACCAGGTGGTGTCTCATAGAAAGTTGCTTAAAAGAGAGTGGAGTGTGTAATCTATGAGGTTGCACATTTTTGTTTTCCACAATTTTGTTTTCCACAATTGGAGGAAACGGAAAACTTGTGTATAATTAAATAAGCCACCACCTGGTGGTGGCTTATAAGAAATATGCCTATTAGGATAAATAAATTTGAAAAAGGTCGACCCGTTCACATTATTTCGAAAGCGGTGGCTGAAAGAAGAATTTTTGCAGATGAGGATGACTGCTTAAGATTTATTTTTCAAGCTTATGCTGCTAATACTGGCAAGCCGGCGCATAATCTACGGCGAGTAGATATCAACAAAACCGCTCGGGCAATCTTAAATGGCGAAGACATCCCATCAAAGTTTATCACTAAAGAACATCTCCCCTTAGTTCATTTTTTAGATTTCAGTTTGATTATAAATCATTATCATTTATTTTTAGTGCCCAATATTGAAAATGCCATTCCTATTTACATGAAAAAAACAAACGGCAATTTCGCTTTATATTTTAATTTAAAACATAATAACAAAGGAGTGGTGTTTAATGGTCCCTATAAAGCCGTAATTATAAAAACTCAATTTCAATTGGATGCAGTCAGCCGTTATGTTAGCGTGATTAATCCCTTGGATGTTTTTCAGCCGGGCTGGAGAAAGGGGGGTTTAAAAAATCCCAGAGAAGCTTTTAAATTCTTAAAAAGTTTTCAATTTTCCAGTTTCCCGGATAAGATAGGGGAGAGAAAATCAAAGATTTTAGCTCCGCCGGAAATTTTAGAAAAGTACCTTACTCTCGGTTTCGATATAAAAACCTACAAAGAATTTGTAAAGGATTTTCTGAGGGAGAAATCAGATACGTCTCGATCTTTATTTCTCGAATAACGAATGAGTCACCACCAGGTGGTGGCTCATGCGAATAACGAATGAGTCACCACCTGGTGGTGACTCATGATAAAGATTTATTAATGATTGGCTTCATGTTAAGAAAAAACTAAGAGAGTCCTACGCCTCAACCTTAAAAGAAATAAGTTTAGAATAACATGTGAGGAGAAGTGTTCTCCTCACATAGAAAGAAGTCGGGTCCGAGAGGGCTTGATTTTTGTTTATCCCAAGAGAAGTCGAAGGGTTTTCCACTTTTAGACCGGAGATTAATCTTGTATAATAGAATAATATGAAAAAGAAGGGAGGATTGTATTATCCAACCAAAGAGTTTCAAAAAAGGGCTTGGATAAACGATAAAAAAATTTACCAGAAGGCCGACAAAGATCCAATTAAATTTTGGGAAAAGCTGGCTCAGGAACTTTTTTGGTTTAAGAAATGGAAAAAAGGATTTTCTCATTGCCCCCCTTATTTTCGCTGGTTTGAGGGAGGCAAGATAAATATTACTTCCAATATTTTTGAGAGAAATCCGTTTGGGTTTGAGAAAATTAAGCAAAAGCCGGCTTTGATTTGGGAGCCGGAGCCTATCCAGGAAAAGCCGGTAATTTTAACCTATCAGGAGCTATTTGAAAGAATGAATAGGTTTGCCAATGTTTTGAAAAAAATGGGAGTAAAAAAGGGAGATAGAGTAGGAATTTATCTACCAATGATTCCTGAAGTTGTAATTTCAATGTTGGCTTGTGCCAGAGTTGGGGCGGTTCATTCGGTGGTTTTTTCAGCCTTTTCGCCAGCTGCTTTAAAAGTTAGGTTGCAGGATACCGAAGCTAAAATTTTAATAACTGCCGATGGCTACTATCGGAGGGGTCAAATTATTAATTTAAAACAAAATGCCGACGTTGGGGTCGAGGAGACAAAAGTTAAAAAAGTAATTGTTGTTAAAAGAGCCGGTAATGAAATTTCTTGGCAGAGAAGTCGAGATCTATGGTGGGAAAATTTAATGAAAAAGGAAAAAGATTTTTGCAAGCCAGAGATAATGGATTCAGAAGACTTGCTCTTTGTGCTCTACACTTCAGGTTCCACCGGCAAGCCCAAAGGAACAGTTCATGTTTGCGGAGGCTACACCGTTCAGACATATTGGACCGGAAAATGGATTTTTGATTTCCACAACGAGGATATTTTTTGGTGTACTTCAGACCCGGGATGGATCACCGGCCATACTTACACTGTTTATTCGCCCCTGCTTAACGGGGTGGCAACGTTTATGTTTGAAGGGGCTCCGGATTGGCCAACGCCGGATAGGTGGGCTCAAATTATTGAAAAGCATAAAATAACTATATTTTATACTGCTCCCACCGCTGTCAGAATGTTTGAAAAATATGGAGCTGATATCCTTAAAAAATATAAATTCAAAACCTTAAGGCTTTTGGGTTCGGTAGGGGAGCCAATCGATGAATCGGCCTGGCTTTGGTATTTTAGAGAAATTGGAAAAGAAAAATGTCCCGTTGTTGATACCTGGTGGCAGACAGAGACCGGTGGAATTTTAATTACTTCTTTGCCGGGAGTAGGACCACTTAGACCGGCTTTTACCGGGCTTCCCTTTCCGGGAGTAAAAACCGACATTTTAGACGATAAGGGAAGATCCTGTCCCTCGGAAAAGGAAGGCAATTTAGTAATTTTGCCTCCTTTTGCTCCGGGGTTGTTGAGGGGAATTTACAAAAATCCTAAAAAATATCTGGAAACTTACTGGAGTCGGTACGGTAAGAAAATTTATTTTACCTCGGATGGTGCTTTGAGAGACAAAAACGGGTTAATCAGAATTGTTGGAAGAGTAGATGATGCAATAAAAATTGCGGGTCACAGGATAACAACCGGAGAATTAGAAGCCGCCGTTAACCTCCATCCGGAAATTTCCGAATGCGCGGTTATTGGTATTCCCGACGAAATAAAAGGAGAAGTGCCGGTAGTATTTGTGGTTTACGAGGATAAAAAGAATGCGGCAGAAATAAAAAAAGAAGTTATGGAGTTGATTCGAAAGGAAATTGGACCGATTGTTCTGCCAAAAGAAGTTTATTTGGTTAAAGACCTCCCAAAGACCCGTAGCGGAAAAATAATGCGGAGGATTTTGCGAAAATTATTTACCGGAGAAAAACCCGGAGACCTTTCTACCTTGGCCAATCGGGATGTTGTAGAAAAGATTAGAGAAATGATTAAAAGTTAATTGAGCGGAGCGAAACTCCGCCCTTCGGTCGCATGGCAAAATATATTTATTTTTTTAGTCAGCAAAAATCAGAAGGGTCAGCTAAAATGAGAGACATTTTAGGAGGAAAAGGGGCTAATTTAGCTCAAATGGCAAGGTTGGGATTGCCCGTGCCTCCCGGCTTTACCGTTTCTACAGAAGTCTGTAGTTATTTTTATAAACGAAATTTCAACTATCCGCGGGAATTAAAAACTCAATTGGAATTAGCTCTAAAAAAAGTTGAAAAAATAAAGAAAGCTAAATTTGGAGATAAAGAAAATCCTCTACTTTTTTCGGTAAGATCAGGGGCTCGGGTTTCTATGCCCGGGATGATGGATACCGTTTTGAATTTGGGTCTTAATGATGAAATTACAAAAAAATTAGCCGAAAAGAATCCTCGCTTTGCCTGGAACTCCTACTGGAGATTTATTTTTATGTTTGCCGATGTAGTAATGGGAATGCCAAAAGAAGAATTGAGCGAGGTGTTAGAAGCCATCAAGAAAAAAGAGGGAGTGGAAAAAGACATAGAGCTTTCTGTTCGAAACTGGCAAGAAACCGTTAACCGCCTTAAGGTGAAAATAAAACACTTGACCGGAAAAGAGGTTCCTCAAGATCCCCGGGAGCAACTGTGGATGGCCGTTGGAGCAGTTTTTAAGTCCTGGAACACTCCCAGAGCCATTACTTACCGGAAGATAAACAAAATCCCGGAAGGGTGGGGGACGGCGGTAAATATTCAATCGATGGTTTTTGGCAATTTTGACAACAATTCTGCCAGCGGGGTGGGCTTTACTCGCAATCCCGCTACCGGAGAGAAAAAGCTTTACGGAGAATTTTTAGTTACAGCTCAGGGAGAAGATGTGGTTGCCGGCATCAGAACGCCGGAATCGATTGATAACTTAAAGAGAGAATTTCCCTCGGCCTTCAAAGAGCTTCTGAGAATTTCCAAAGTCTTAGAGGGCTATTACAAAGACATGCAGGACATTGAGTTTACCATTGAGAACGGAAATTTGTGGATGCTTCAGACCAGGACCGGGAAAAGGACTATTTGGGCTTCCGTAAAAATAGCTTTGGATATGGTCAAGGAGAAGCTGATTGACAAAAAGGAAGCCTTGTTGAGGGTAGACCCCAAAGGGATCGAAACTCTTTTCAAGCCTTCTTTTAATTCCAAATTTAAAAAAGATATTTTAGCTCGGGGCCTGTCTGCTTCCCCGGGAGCGGCAGTGGGAGAAGTGGTTTTTGACCCGGATGAAGCTCAAGAATTGGCGGATCAGGGGCACAGGGTAATTTTGGTAAGGACTGAAACTTCCCCCGACGACATTCACGGGATAGCGGCAGCAGAAGGAGTCTTGACTTCCAGAGGCGGTTTTACCAGTCATGCCGCTTTAATTACCAGAGCTATGGGTAAGCCGGCGGTGGTAGGATGCGAAGCAATATATGTCGATTACAGGAAAGAAATTATTCAGGTTGATTCTAGAAAAATCAAAAAGGGCGACTATATTTCCATTGACGGAGGTTCGGGAGAGATTATTTTAGGCAAGGTTCCCACCGAACCTCCTAAAGTAGGGAAAGAATTGGGACAGATTTTAAAGTGGGCAGACCAAGTAAGGAGATTGAAAGTCTATGTTAACGCCGATACTCCTTCCGATGCAAAAAAAGCCAGAGAATTCGGAGCAGAAGGAATCGGGCTTTGTCGAACCGAGCATATGTTTTTTGAAGAAAATCGGCTGGAAACATTTCAGCAAATGATCTTGGGAAAGGACCGAAAAGACCGGGAGAGTGCCCTGGAAAAAATTCTTCCTCTTCAAAGAAGCGATTTTCTGGAAATTTTCAAAGCAATGAAGGGAATGCCGGTTATTATTCGTTTCCTTGATCCTCCCCTTCACGAGTTTCTACCCCGAGAAGACAGCGAGATAAGATCTTTAGCTAGGTTATCTAAATTTTCTTTTAAGAAACTTAAGAATCGGGTGGAGAGCCTTAAAGAAACCAATCCCATGCTTGGCCATCGAGGTTGCAGGCTGGGGGTAACCTTCCCCGAAATTTATGAAATGCAGGCCAAAGCGGTAATGGAGGCAGCCGGCCTTTTACGAAAGCAGGGGGTTAAGGTAATCCCTGAAATAATGATTCCTTTGACCATAGATTCAGAAGAGTTGGCAATAGTCAGGAAATCAGTAGAAAGGGTGTGCGGGGAAACTTTAGATGAATTGGGCGTAAAGTTGAAATACAAAATTGGGACAATGGTGGAGTTGCCTAGGGCCTGCCTCTTAGCTGATCGAATTGCTAAAAATGCCGACTTCTTTTCTTTTGGAACTAACGATCTTACCCAAACCACTTTGGGGATTTCTCGAGATGATGCGGGAAGGTTTTTACCGGCGTACTTGGAGCAAAAAATACTCAAAGAAGACCCCTTTGTGAGCTTGGATGTAGACGGGGTGGGCCAGCTAATAAAAACAGCTAACGAAAAAGGAAGAGGAGTTAAAAAAAGCTTGGAGATTGGCATTTGCGGAGAGCATGGGGGAGATCCCGATTCAATTGAGTTTTGCCATAAGGTTGGCCTGGATTATGTCAGCTGTTCACCCTTTCGAATTCCAGTTGCCCGATTAGCCGCAGCTCAAGCCCAGCTTAAAAATCTAAAAATTTAAAAAATTAAAAACAATTTAATTAAAATGGAATCCAAATCTCAAAAATATATTCTTTGGTTTAAAGATATTAATTCTAAGGACGTATCCTTGGTTGGGGGAAAAAATGCTTCTTTAGGAGAGATGTATTCTGGATTAACAAAGAGAGGGATAAATATTCCTAATGGTTTTGCAATAACTGCAAGGGCTTTCTGGCATTATTTAGATTACAATAAGATAGATAAAAAATTAAAAGAAATTTTCTCAAAATTTGACCCAGATAACCTAAAGAATCTTCAGGAAACCGGCAAAAAAGTCAGAGATTTAATTTTAAAAGCATATTTTCCGGAAGATCTAAAAGAAGAAATTTTGGCAGGTTATAAAAAACTGTCCCAAAATTATGGCCAAAAAGATACTGATGTGGCAGTTCGTTCTTCCGGAACCTGCGAAGACATCCCGGAGGCCAGCTTTGCCGGTCAGTTTGAAACTTTCTTAAACGTAAGAGGAGAAAGTCAATTATTAGGGGCCATAAAAAAATCTTTCTCTTCTTTATTTAATGATAGGGCTATTGCTTATAAACAAGAAAAGGGGTTCTCTCATCTAAAAATTGCTCTTTCGGTCGGAATTCAAAAAATGGTGAGAAGCGATCTGGCTTCTTCCGGAGTAATTTTTACCTTGGATACCGAAACCGGTTTTAAAAATGTAGTTTTAATTAATTCAATTTGGGGAATAGGGGAAATGATAGTTAAGGGGAAAATTACCCCTGACCAGTTTTATGTTTTTAAACCGGCATTAAGTCAAGGATACAGGTCAATTATTGTTAAAAATTTAGGAAGAAAGACCAAAAAGTATGTTTATAGCAAGAAGGGAGGGTTAAAAGAAGTTAATGTTCCTCAAAATCAACAGTTTAAATTTTCATTAACCGACGAAGAAATTTTAAAACTCTCAAGATGGGCCTGCCTGATTGAGGACCATTACCGAACTCCCCAGGATATTGAATGGGCGAAAGACGGAAGCTCCTCTCAGCTTTTTATTGTTCAGTCCAGGCCGGAAACAGTTTTTGCTTCCAGGATAGAAAAAATTTATCAAGAATACGAAATAAAGACCAAGAAAAAACCAATTTTAATCGGCACTGCCATTGGAGACAAAATTGGAATCGGGAAAGTAAGAATAATTAAAGATGTTTCAAAAATTACCGACTTTCAGAAGGGAGAAATACTGGTTGCTAAAATGACGGATCCCGATTGGGTGCCGGTGATAAGAATAGCTTCCGCTATTGTAACCGATGAGGGTGGAAAGACAGCTCATGCTGCTATTGTTAGTCGGGAATTAGGAATACCCTGCATTGTTGGGTCAAAAAGCGCAACTAAAGTTTTGAAAACCGGCCAAATTGTTACTGTTGATTGCACCCAGGGCTTAAATGGAAGGATTTTTGATGGAAGGCTCTCTTTTAAAATTAAAAAATACGATCTAAAGCGAGTTCCAAAATTGAAAACCAAGATAATGGTTAATATTGGAGCTCCGGAGATCGCTTTTAAAACCTCTTTTTTGCCAAATGACGGAGTAGGATTAGCCAGAGAAGAATTTATTATTGCTGAAAAAATTAGAGTTCATCCTCTGGCGCTTTATCATTTTAGAAAACTAAAAAGTGGAAAATTAAAGCAGAAAATAGCAGAAATTACGATTGAGCACAAAGATAAAAGAGAATATTTTATTAAGGAATTAGCCGAAGGAATTGCTCAAATTGCGGCTGCCTTCTGGCCCCGAGAGGTGATAGTCAGATTTTCTGATTTTAAAACTAATGAATACCGGAATTTAATCGGTGGCGAACTTTTTGAAAAAGAAGAAGCGAATCCTATGTTAGGCTTCAGGGGGGCTTGCAGATATTTAGACAAGGATTTTCAGCCAGCTTTTGAAATGGAATGTCAGGCAATAAAACGTTGCCGTGAGGCTTTCGGGCTAAAAAATATTTCGGTGATGATTCCCTTTTGCCGAACAGTTGAGGAAGGCAGAGAAGTTTTAGCTTTAATGAGAAAATTTGGGTTGAAGAAAAACAAAGACAATCTTAGGGCTTATGTAATGTGCGAGATTCCTTCCAACGTTGTTTTGGCTGATAAATTTTTGGAAATATTCGATGGGATGTCTGTAGGTAGCAACGACTTAACTCAATTGGTTTTGGGGATCGATCGCGATAATGCTAAAATAGCTTATATTGGCGACGAAAGAAACGAAGCCATTAAAGAAATGATCAGCGGAGTGATAAAAATGTGTCGCCAAAAGAAAAAATATTGCGGAATATGCGGCCAAGCCCCAAGTGATTTTGTCGAATTCGCTGAGTTTTTGGTAAAAGAGGGGATAGAAAGCATATCTTTAAATCCCGATACCGTAATTAAAACTATTTTGAGTCTCGCAAAAATAAAAAATAAATAACGCGAATACTACGAATTAAATGCGAATACATCGAATAATTTATTCGTATATTCGTATAGATTCGTAATTCGTAGGAAATATGAAAATTACTTTAAGTATAATTAAAGCCGATATTGGAAGTATCGGCGGGCATTTAAAGCCCAGTAAAAAATTGCTTCAAACGGTGGAAGATTACATTAAAAATAAAGGAAAGGGTTTGCTCATTGATTCTTATGTCGGTCACACCGGAGATGATATTGCTATATTGAGTACTCACAAAAGAGGAGTTTTGGATTCAAAAATTCATAAACTTTGCTGGAATGCTTTTTTAAAGGGGACAAAAGCAGCAAAAAAACAGGGTCTTTATGGTGCAGGTCAGGATTTATTAAAAGAAAGTTTTTCCGGAAATGTTAAAGGAATGGGTCCGGCTGTGGCTGAAATCGAATTTGAAGAAAGGCCGGCCGAACCCTTTTTAATGTTTGCTGCTGACAAAACTGACGCCGGCGCCTACAGTTTTCCTTTGTATTTAACTTTTACCGATCCCATGAACACTCCCGGCTTTTTATTGTCCCCCAATATGAAAAAAGGATATAAATTTGTTATTATGGATGTAGCTTACACCAGGGCTGATAGAGCAATTGAGTTAGTGGCCCCAGAGGAGTTATATGATATCGCCGCTCTATTGAGAGATCCCAATCGATTTGTAGTGGAGTCTATTTTCTCTCGATTTGATGGAGAACAGGTAGTTTCTGCTTCCACCACCAGGTTGCATAATATTGCTGGAAAATATGTAGGGAAAGACGATCCGGTAATGTTAGTCAGGGTTCAGAAGAACTTTCCTGCAGCCGGCGAAGTTCTTGCTCCTTACACTATTGGTCATTTTGTGGCAGGTTGCATGCGAGGTTCCCATAATATGCCCTTACTTCCGGTTAAGAAAAATTCTTCCATTTCTTTCTTTGACGGTCCTCCGGCAGTTAGCTGTCTGGGATTTTGCGTAAAAAATGGAAAGTTAACCGAGCCGGTTGATGCTTTTGACCAGCCATATTGGGATTATATTAGGAATAAGGTTTCTCAAAAGGCGGAGGAGATGAGAAAACAAGGATTTTATGGGGCAGCAATGCTCCCTCCAGCCGAATTAGAATACGGAGGGATTGTGGAAACCCTCAAAAAATTAGAGAAAAGATTTAAAGTTAACAAGAAAGCGAATTAGAGCTTGTTGAAGGCGGGGTTGACTAAATTGTCTTTTATTGTTATTCTAATTTTGTTTGATATTTAATGAATCCCGTTAGAAATCTTTAATTAAAATATCTTGATGGATTTCCAGCGGGAGAAATAATTATAACTCTAATTTCTAACCCCGTTAGAAATAAATTTCTAAACGGGGCTAACGGGATGAATCCTAACGATAATAAAAAGAAAAATATTTTTCGAAAAGCCGGTCAGGTTATCGAAACCCTACCCGGCACTTTGTTTAAGGTGAGATTAGATGATGGTCAGGAAATTTTAGCCCATCTGTCCGGGAAATTAAGAATGTTTCGAATCAAAATTTTACTGGGAGATCGGGTAACCGTGGAAATGACTCCTTACGACGAAAAGAGAGGAAGAATAGTTTATCGTGGAAAATAACCGATTCTCGCTGATGATAACTGATTAACGCTGATTATATCAGTGAAAATCAGCTATAAATCAGCGTAAATCAGTGGTTTCACGAAGTGAAACATGAAAGTTCGTTCATCAGTTAAAAAAATTTGTAAAGATTGTAAAATCGTCCGGAGAAAAGGACGAGTTTATGTCGTCTGCAAGAATCCAAAGCACAAACAACGCCAAGGATAATTTTAAAAACATAAAAACATAAAAACATAAAAATTTTATATTATTTTATTTTTAATTTTTTAGATTTTTAAAGATATGCCGAGAATCGCCGGGGTTAATATTCCCGAAAACAAACAAATAGAAATTGCCTTAACCTATATTTATGGAATAGGACGTTCTTTGAGTAAAAAGATTTTAAGGGATTGTAAGATTGACCCGACCCTTAGAGCTTTTCGGTTAAAAACAGATGAACTTTCGCAACTGAAGGACGTTATTGAAAAGAATTATAAAATTGAAGGGGATTTACGCCGAAAACAAATGAGAGAAATAAAAAGATTAAGAGACGTTGGATGCTGGCGAGGACTTCGTCATATTAAGGGATTACCGGTGAGGGGACAAAGAACAAGAACAAATACCAGAACTGTGAGAGGAAATGTGAGAAAAACGGTGGGGTCCGGAAGAAAGTCAGCGGCAACACCAACCTAACCGAAGCCGTTGTACGAATATACGAATCTGCGGCTTCGGCTACGAATCTATATTATTCGTAGCGGAAAGCGTAGATTCGTATATTCGTAAGTCGCTTTCCGTTTATTCGTATATTCGTAAAAAT
>Ga0210017_1004827_pt1 | contig 10952 bp, 10 predicted proteins | sample CryGeyCG2014_020_FD_183966 | JGI IMG/M metagenome (GOLD analysis project Ga0210017, IMG submission 183966) | Groundwater microbial communities from aquifer - Crystal Geyser CG08_land_8/20/14_0.20 (SPAdes) (version 2) | ecosystem: Environmental > Aquatic > Deep subsurface > Groundwater | place... | reverse complement strand
TATTCTTTGTCAGACAATTGAAACATAAAATCTTCCGGGAATCTCTCAATGTTACGCTTTACAGATTGGACCAAAACTCTTGTTTCAACCCCATAAAGCTTAGCAAGATAGGTGCTCAACATGATTTTGTGACTGCGAATCATAAAAATCTTTTGTTCTATAACTTCCTGTGGAATAATTTCTTTCATTTACAAAATACTTCCTTAAGTGACGCCATGGGCGTCCCTAACATATAACCCTTTTCTCGCTTGACTGCGTTTCTCATAATGATTTCGCCCATTGGGACTCCTTTCGTTTTAATTTTTATTTTTGGGTTCTGTATAGATTTTGTCCATTAGTTTTTTGATTAAAGGAGAAGAAGAATCTACTTTTTTCATAAGGTCTACACATTTTAATGCATTAGTTCTATCATTTCCTTTTAAGTATAACAAACCTGCCTGATAAGAATCATCACAAGCACATGTTGGCAAATTTTGTAAACCATAAGCAACCCCGCGGTTGTTATAAGCTTCAGCATATTTAGGATTCAGTTCTATTGCTTTCGTGTAGTCATCAATTGCCTTTTGATATTTACCTAAATTAACATGAGCAATCCCGCTGTTGAGATAGTCCTTATGCTTGGCGGTTAAAGTTTTAATTGCATAACAAATACCTACTGATAAAACGATAATTAAAACAAAAATTAACTTTTTCATTTGTTCTAACTCCTTTCGTTACCGACGAGAAAATACGCAATAGGGGTGGGTTAGACCCATTGACCCCCTCAAAATAATTGATTGTGGGGCATCTGTGAGGGCAGGGGTGCCTGTTTTTGAGGATTGCCGGCTAATATGCCCAAGGATAAAAAAGAGCCCACTTTGTGGAGGGCCCCGTGTATACGTTATCCCTACAAACATTTTCGATCGTACTTTTGTCTAACCGTAGCGTAACGAGATTGATTTTTCCTTATGGCTGAAATGGACGTCGAAAACTGAAAAGAAACCTGCCTGGCCCAAAAGCCCAAATGGCATATCATCCAATTCATGTGAATAATACACATCGGTTGTAAATTCAATCTCGTTTAACCTTATCTGTGTTTTGTGTAAGTACGATAGCACCGAGCCGCCTATACCTGAAAAAATCTTCTTTTTCCCTTTGTGCACCTCGTGCCCCAGTGTTTTGGCAATCCATGCAGGAAAAGTACATTCGTCAGCTCCCGAATCAATCAGCCCATCAAATGTTATTACCTTTTTATTCAGACGCAGTTTTACAGGAACAACTGGTCTGTAAATATACCCTGCCGGCTTTACAGTGACAGGCGTTACTAAATACCTTATATAGGGAAATTGCATTTCTTTCATAACAAATAGCTCCTATTTTCCTCGGGGATTTTTGTTATTATGGGGTCTTTAAATCCTTTTTTCTTTGCCTCTTTAATGGCCTGGTCAGGGGTGTATCCCTTCCCTAACACCTTTTTCCTGTCATAACTTAAAGCTACAAAGTACCCTCGATATTTTTTGATAATCGGCGTCATATCTATTGCTCTCATTTTCTTCCACCTCCTTGCTCTTTTTCCTTTCTTACTTCTATAAATTCTCTCTATAGTTGAAGTTTACTTCCTGGTTGATTTTGCCCCTTTTCCGGCAGTATATTTCTTAATAGCATCCCTGGTCAATTCCGCTATGGAACGATGGCTCTTGTAAGATAATGCACGAAGCGCATCGTGTTGTTCGCGTTCAACTGATGCAAAAAGGACAACGGGGTCTTTAAGTTTGGTTCTTCCGAGAAAACTATGGGTAGTAGGTATCCACCTGAGGCGGACTGCTACTCATCCCGATTCCAATCGGGGCCACCCCCCTGTCTTTTGTCAAAGACAAAAAGGGGGGTTCAATCAAAGGTCTTTTTTATCGTTATAGGCATCACCTCCTGTCGCAAGACCTACTTGGATGACTTATTTAATGCTAACTAAAATTATATTCACTTTTTAGAAATTGTCAAGTTTTCAGAAAAATTCTTTAGACAATTTCAAACTTCGAGATTAAAGGAATCAATTGCTTGCGAGTTTTATTAAGGTCATGCGCTCTTATTTTAAGAAAGAAATAGTCAGTATCACGAAAACCAAATGCTACTCGTTTAATAACCTTTGCCATGTTGTTCATTCCTTCTATTACAGATGTGTTGATATTATAATCACAGTGTGCTAATATGCCATCCAGATGCTCTTTGAGACTTAAAGCAAATTTTTTTAAGGGTTCTATTCTTGAATACATTGCCCTACGATACCAACCATTAAACCAGTGTATAGCATTCTCTTTGGAATTGAAACTCCACAGATGTTTAAGGTCTTCTTTAAGGACATACATCTTGCTTAAGTTATGGTTTACCTTAAGGACCTCTTGTAGGCGTATACTTTTCTCATAATCGAGGTTCTCTCGGTTAGACAGGAGAAGATATTTGCTACCCTTGATAACCTCGTATTCCTCTTTGGATGCTTTTAGACATTCTTGGTTTCGAACCTTGTCAATAACTTTGCCGTAATTGTTTAACACATGGAATTGGTCATACACAATTACTGCCTGAGGACAATATTTCTGGGTAGCCAGAATATAGGGCTTATGTTCATCCATAGCAACTGCCGTAATTTTAGAACATCCTTCTGGACTAAGTAATTTAAAGAATTCGGTTAAAGATTCTTCGCTACGACCCAGAGAAATCCAGAGGGTGCGTCTTTTTTCTAAATCAATAACTCTGGTTGCATACTTATGACCCTTTTTGATTGAGAATTCATCTACAGCAATTAGTGTAACACCACTGAAGTCTGGAGGATTGAGTTCTTTCTCCATTGCTTTCTTGTCAATATCTTTAACCCTGTTCCAATTAAGACGATATTCTCTTGCTACATCTGAAATAGAGCGCAATTCTCTGCAGGCAAAAGCAACGTCTTCTTCTAATCGTTTGGTGCATCTGGACCAGAAGTTAAGCCAGGTTAAAGATTCTTTAACTATTCCACAATTGGGACATTCAATACGATATTTCTTAAACCAAAGATAAACTATTTTGTATTTTCCAAATGCAAGATCCCGAACTTTGAAATACTGGCAGTCATAATAAGTGTTGGTGCTATATCCACAGGAACAATGAAATTTCTCTTGTGTTTTCTCAATCTCAATGTGCAATATGAATTCTGAGCCCTGTTCTTCAAAGTGGAATCGTTCAACCTTATAACCTGGAATATCAATGAGCCGGTTTATGTCCTCTTGGTTAATCATGCCTAACCTCCTGTATTTCATTCGTTCCTACAGGAGTATTATAACGATAATAGGCGGATTAGTCAAGAGGGCTTACCCACACTTTTCCCTGAAGAACCGTATTTTTGCTATGTCCTTTATGTCTGCGTTCCTGAGGTCTCTTGCCCTTTTGAAACCTATATTATAGAGCAGGCGCGCTCTTACCCTTCCTATTTCCTTCAGGCGGACGAGGTCCAGCAACTCTTCTTTGATTCCATAGTGCATCCTTATCCTCAGGCAGCGCAGGTTTTCAATATCATCTTTCAACTTGAGCAATTTTCCAATTTCCTCACCAGCATAAAGCACCCATCCACCACTTAACACTTTTGTATAGAGTTCACCAGGAGGCACTTTGTATTGAGCATGCAGTGTGTTCTCGGTTTTCTCATTAATCCATTCGTAGAAAACAAGAGCTGTTTTGAATGTCCTGATGAATCTTTCATAAAGATTGCTCCAGTACGGGGGTTCTTTTTCCCATAAGTATTCCTCAAACTGGCTCACCTTGCGTTCAATTTCATCTCTTTCCTTAATAGAAACTCTCAGTGGAGGGCTCAGCTCCCCTGTATTACAGATTAACTGTAAATAAGTAAACTCATTTTTGTTGGGCACAGAAGGACTTTCTCTCAAGAATGTTACGAGTCGCCATCCATCAAGCGGGTCCAGATATAATTCGTTTACCCTCTTGCCCAGAGGAGTAGCAGAATATGTTTTATTTTTCTCCTGAATAAATTCCCAATCTTCAAGGAGTTTCAATAACTCCTTTATCTTCTCCTCCAGTGCCTCAGTACGTCCAAACTGTGAGAAAAAGAAAGTTTTACCAAAAAAATCCATAGCCTGCTCAAAATTCCTTATGAAAAGGTCAGATACCAGAGAAAGCAGATGTGTTCTCAGGCTTGCTTCATCAAACAACTGCGAGTAAATTTTTTCTATAGAGCCCTTGATAAACCTGTTTACTATTTCTTCATATTCTCCGTCTTTGGTGGCAATAGCAAGTGCTCGTCCTTCGTCGTCATAATCAGGTCTTCCGGCTCTTCCACCATATTGTTTGAACTCCATTACAGAAATCCATGTCCATCCCTCTTCCTCATTAAACCTCTTCAGGTCTCTTATTAAACAGGTATGCGACGGTAAATTTACACCAAAAGCAAGCGTGGGAGTGCAGGCAATCATTTTTATCAAACCCTTGCGGAATCCCTGTTCAACAAGCGTAAGTTGTTTTCTCACTGCTCCTGCATGATGAAATGCAACCCCTCTTTCTATACATTGCCCTAATCTACAACACTGTTCTGTTGGTTTTTCTAAGACGCCTGTAACTTCCCTGGCTAATTTGAGGAGGGAGCGTTTTTCCTCTGTGTTCAGGAATTCACTCACGGGCTTTGCTGCCCTGAGTGCCATTGATTCAGCAATCCTTCTTGAACTCAAAAACACGAGAATCTGTTTTTTTCTTGAAAGAGTGTCTTTAATTATGCACAGGTCAGGTCTTGAATCTTCTCCTCTGGATTTTTCTACCTTTTTTTCTGCCCCTTTCTCATAAAGATGTATTTGACCGTTTTCATATATTCCTTCATAAAGAGGAATCGGGCGGAAATCGCTCTGCACAAGATTGGACTTCATCCAGGACGCAAGTTCATCCGCATTACTTATAGTTGCACTCAAGCATATAATTTGTGCGTCAGGTAATATCCGGGATAGTTTTGTAATTAAAACCTCGAGTGTTGCTCCCCTGCCTGGTTCACCTAACAGATGTAACTCATCAACCACAACTGTGCTGATGTTTCGAATCCAGTTTGCACCATGGCGCAGGAGTGAATCCACTTTCTCGGTTGTTGCAATAATCCAGTCATAGCCGGAGAGGTAGTAATCAGGGCTATCCAGGTCACCTGTGGAGATAGCAATCTTTACCCCGGTCTTTCCATACCAATCCTTAAAATTTTCATAAAACTCTTGAGCAAGTGCTTTCAGCGGAACAAGATATAATGCTTTTCCTTTACCATCAAGAACATTCTTCAGGCATGCAAGTTCTGCAAGCAATGTCTTGCCAGATGCAGTTGGAGCAGAAATGACAAAATTCTTTCCTTCAAGGATTCCATTCTCTATTGCCTCTATTTGGAAAGAGCGCAGCTCTTTTATTCCCCTATCTTTTAAAACCTGAAATATGGGAACAGGAATTTCGTTAATTTTTGATTTAATCAAGTTCTATTTCCATTCCATCTCTGGCTGCTATTACTTCAATTCCGAGTTCAGCAGTGAGTCTTTCAGCAATTTCCCAGGGTTTTGCCAGAATCATCTTCATTCCGAAATGGGTTATAATTGCCCTTTTCGGCTTTGCTTTTTTAATTATTTCTTTTACCTCTGGAATACTCAGATGGTCAAGATTTAGATTTACTTCTAATAGCACTACATTGATGACAAGTGTTTTTCCTGGGTAATATTTTTCAATTCCATCAAAATACTTTGTATCAGAAATGATTGAGATAATATCTTCTCCATCTATTTTGAAATTAAGCCCATAAGTTTCCACCCTGTGGATATGGAGTTTTGGGGTAGAGAAATGTATTTTATTTAGAGAATATTTTCCACCTTCCTTTAAAATAATGATTTCCTCTGGAAAATTGTGCAGGTATTTCAGCACAACAGGACCATCATCATTAATAGCATCGCCAGGGACAAATAGAAGTCCTCTTTTTTTAAACCCTCCTTCAGTCATTGCCTCAATCATAACATTCAAATCACCTGTGTGGTCAAGGTGCTTATGCGTGACAATAATAGCATCAAGTTTTGTCGGGTCAAGTTTTGGTCTGGAACAAGAGCAACGCACAAGAGAGCCAGGTCCAGGGTCAATCATAATATTCTTGCCTTCTATGCTAAGCCATAGCCCTCCTGAAGAACGCAATTGTTTGATCATTACAAATCTTGCACCAGCAGTACCTAAGAATTTCAGAGTGTTCATACCTTATTATTATATATAATTTTAGAAAAAATACAAGAAAATTTGACAAAACTTACTTTTTATGTTATAATACATGAAACATTAATGAAACAAAAAGGTTAAATTTTCCTATGATTATCTTCGCACAAGTGTTCTATAAATCAAGGTCAAGAAAACTCAGACCTGAAGGTCTGAGTTACGTAACTCAGGACTTTAGTCCTGAAGATTGTGGATAACTTTATGATAATTACTATGACAGAAAAAAGACTCATATATACAGGCAAGGCTTCCCGACAAGTCGGGATCTTCGCTATGCTTCGAAAAGCCTTGCGCTGCATTTTGCTACTATCGGCAGTGTTAATTCTGCCTTCGTTGGTTCAGGGTGCACCACTTGTTAGTGTTACAGATACGCCAAGCAATTTCGTTGTCTCCACTGCAGGAACTACCCACACAATTTCCTTTGTTACTGTAAGTTCTGATACTGTTGCAAGGGTGACTATGGGGTTCAAGCCTGGTTTTACCCTCAGCGGGGTTACCCTGGGGACAGTCACAGGATTGAGCACAGGAACAATCAGTGTAACCGGGGATACTGTTATTTATTCAATTACAAATCCCAACACAGTAAGTGCTACAACAGCGTGCACAATCCCTCTGGGCAATATTACTAATGCTTCGATTTGCACTACCACTTATGCTGTAATAGTGTCGACCAGAACTTCAGCAGATACCATCATTGATGGTCCTACTCAATCCAATACCTTTGCCCTCCTGGGGAATTCATTTAAAATTACTACCACGCCGCAGGTCTTACAGGCTGGAGAGACTTCTTCAGCAATTAAGGTCATTGCCTGTGATGTTTACGGGAATACAGATGTGTTATTCAACGACACTGTTTTATTGTCCGGTTCGTCCTCAAGCAGGCAATTTTCGTCAAACGGCAGTTCGTGGATATCCGCAAGTGACACTGCCATTCTTCTGACGATTGGCACAGGACAATTCTATTATAAGGACACGAGCACGGGTTTAGTTTATGTGAGTGTCTCACGGTCAGGCTATACTTCTTATGTCCAATCTGTGAAAATCGTTGGATTTTTAGGAAGCGCTATTCCTCCTGACACTTCGGTCACGGTTGTTATAAGTTCTGCAGCTACAACTGTTACTATTCCTTCAGGTACTTTCGGCTCTACCATTTGTATAGCGATTACTGACACCCCATCCAGTTCTGCAATTACAAATGCAAATAACAGCACAACAACTGACCAGAGTCTTAAACTTGTTTCAGAATTGGGAGGAACAGTTAGAGAAATTGCTGCATTTGCAGTTGTTTGCGGAGTAGTTGACTATAGCCAGCCACTCGACCCTCAAACTGGTAAGTCCATCACTATTACCATTCCATATTCTGATGTTCCTGCTGCCAGCGGTTCCCTTGAAGATGGTTTGCGAATTTGTCGATTGGATGAAAGCACAGAAGGCTGGATAATTTTATCTGACCCCCAGACAATTAATAAAAGCGCAAAAACCGTTTCCAAAACTATAAGTTCATTCAGTGTATATCGTCTCATTTCACTGGGCGCTGCGCAAAACCTTTCCAATGTCATAGTTTATCCAAATCCCTATGAATTTGCGCGTGCTCGGGATGGAACTTTTAAATTCATCAATCTTCCCACTCAAGCCACGATTAAAATTTATAATATAGCAGGAGAATTGGTCAGGACCATTCCAAAGGATGATGCAGTCAATCGGGCTACATGGGATGGAAAGAATGAATTTGGAGAAAAAGTGGCAACAGGTATCTATGTCTATGTTATTTCCAGTCCCCAGGATACCCAAAAGAGAATTGGCAAAATTGCAGTAATTGCCAGCGAGTAACGCCCAGGCTTGTCCTGGGCTACCAACAGCGCCACGATGTAACATCTGGACGCGCCACAATAAGGATTTAGCGATGCGAATAAACCACAAGATTTATTTTTGGTTTTTAGTATTTGCCTTACTCCTTACACCACCTGACCCACCTTTTCGGTGGGTACCCGCCGAACATCTCTGTTATGCCCTGGGTCCTGGTACAACCGGAGTTCCCTTCTTGAAAATTGCTCCGGGTGCAAGAGCAGTGGGAATGGGTGAGGCATTTGTAGCCACAGCTGATGATGCTACTGCTATTTACTGGAATCCAGCAGGGTTAATCCAGATTGAAGGTAATCAGATAACATATATGCACAATTTCTGGTTCCAGAGTATTAACTATGATTACATAGGATATGTCCAGGGTTTTAAAAATGCAGAAGAAAAGTTTGGCATAAGTATAACCCTGCTAAATGCCGGAGAGATTCAGAGAACACTGGAGGATGCTTCTGGAATTTATTCAGGAACTGGCAGTAACTTTACTGCTTATGACCTTGCCCTTGCGTTTTCCTATGCATGGAAGATGGGTGAAAATATAAGTATTGGTACAAACCTTAAGTTTATTCGTTCAAATATAGATGATGTAACTGGTTATGCTGTTGCTGCTGATTTTGGTTCCCTCTATATTCCGATGAGCAAATTAACTATTGGAATAAATGCGCAAAATGCAATTCTTCCGATACCGATAAGGTATTATAGAGGAAATAGTCCAGTTTCTGCGGCGCATACCTTACCAATGAATATAAAAGTTGGCGCCGCTTATAAGTTCAATGATAACCTAACTCTTGGTCTGGATGTAAATGCTCCCATAGATAATAATCTAAATTTTCACATTGGAGCAGAATACTGGTATGGGAATTTTGCACTAAGACTGGGCTATAAAACTGATTTCATATACGACATAGATATTCTTTCAGGCTTATCCGCTGGCATGGGATTTAAGTGGCAGAATTATCAGACTGATTACGCATTTGTTCCTTACGGGGATTTAGGCTTTACACATCGGGTTTCCTTATTAGTTAAATTTTGAATAAACTCCTATCCCCCTTTCTTGCTCTGATTTTACCTCAGAGCAGGGGGGGCGAATTTCACTATCAGTGAAATTCTAAGGAAGCGGATGCATTTTAATGGCTGGAGGATGGTTATGGGTTTGATTGAAAATTTACTCAAGAAATGGGTGGTTAAAGAGATTGTGAAGAATTTACCCAAAGCTTCAAAGGAAAACCTGGTCAGGCTGGCAAAATTAGTTGAGTGGATTACTCCTGTCCAAGAAGATAAAGCAAGAGTTCGGCACGTCCGGAAATGCTTTGAAGAAGAGCATCCCAGCGTGATTTATGCCAAGAAAATCCTTGGTAAACTTCATCCCAATTGCCGTGATAAATTTTCAGTTAATTTGATAGTTAATCATCTCCTTATCAACAATGGAATAAGAGAAAGCTTTAGAAAAAAAGAAGGTTTTCAGCCACCCACAACAATTCTTATCAGTCCCACAATGAAATGTAACCTCAGATGCCAGGGATGTTATGCTGCAGATTATGTAAGAGAAGATGACTTAAGTCTTGAAATAATGAACAAAATAGTCAAAGAAAGCAATGAAATCGGAAGTTCGTTTTTCACAATCCTCGGTGGAGAGCCATTTATATACCCACATCTTTTTGAATTCCTGGCTGGTCATAGCGATTGCTATTTTCAGATTTATACAAATGGAACCCTGTTAGATGATAATACTATAAAGAAGCTTGTGAAACTCGGGAATGTAGCACTTATGTTCAGTTTAGAAGGTTTTAAAAAAGAAACAGATGAAAGGCGGGCTCCAGGTGTTTATGATAAGGTAATGGATGCTATGGACAGGACAAGGGAAGCGGGAATACTGTTTGGTTATTCCTGTTATGTTACAAAATACAATGTTGAGACAATAATGAGCGATGAGTTTATTGATTTAATGATAAACAAGGGAGCTTATATTGGCTGGTATTTTCTGTGTATGCCAGTAGGAAAAGACCCTACAACAGAATTTATGCCAACTCCACAACAAAGACTTTATTTGAAACTCAGACGGGATTATATTCGAGATAATAAACCATTATTTATTATTGATTTCTGGAATGATGCTCCTTTTGTGCGGGGCTGCATTGCTGCAAGGCAATTTATTCATATAAATTCCCGTGGTGATATTGAGCCCTGTATCTTTGCGCATTTTGCTAGTGATAATATCAAAACTTCAGGTCTCAGACAGGCATTGAAATCTCCATTCTTTAAAGCACTTAAGGACAGGCAGCCATACGATGAGAATATGTACCTTCCCTGCACGCTCATTGACCACCCCGAGGTAATCCGTCAGGTATATGAAGAGACCAATCCCTATCCCACACATGAAGGAGCAAGGAAAATGCTCACAGACCCAAAAATTCGTCAGGAACTGGATAATTACTCGGAAGAAGTCAAAAAACTTTATCAGAAAATCTGGGAAGATGAAGTAAATAAAGGGATGTGGAGAATTGCCAGGGATGATTACCGCAGAAAGAAGGCAGGCTTGGAAGTGGATTAAAAAAGGGGACTAAAGGGGACTGGCTCTCCGATTTAACATCGGAGTGCCTGTCCCCTTTTTTGATTTACTTAATATCTTTCCCGTCTTCTTCCGCCAAATCCACCGCCACCGCCGCCGCCTCTGCCTTGCCGATATCCGCCGCCACCGCTACCATGCTCACGCGGAGGCTTTGCTTCAGCAACAGCAATATTACGGCCCATAAAATCTTTTTCATTCAGTTCTGCAATAGCTTTTTTTGCTTCTTCCTCAGTGGACATTTCCACAAACCCAAAACCCTTTGACCTTTCAGAGTACTTGTCTTTAATGATGT
>Ga0210017_1004826_pt1 | contig 10954 bp, 10 predicted proteins | sample CryGeyCG2014_020_FD_183966 | JGI IMG/M metagenome (GOLD analysis project Ga0210017, IMG submission 183966) | Groundwater microbial communities from aquifer - Crystal Geyser CG08_land_8/20/14_0.20 (SPAdes) (version 2) | ecosystem: Environmental > Aquatic > Deep subsurface > Groundwater | place... | reverse complement strand
ATATTTCTTTAAAGATTTTCCCGGAGCCAAGGGTATATTGGTATATCGAGGAGAACTTAAAGAGATGACTATTGAAGGAGGGAAGGTCATTTGCCTCCCCTGGTGGCTGTGGTGGTAGAGCTGCGTAAATTCCATCGGATGGTATATGCATTTATTGTCCGATTTTATCAATGGGACTTGGGGATATAAATGCCCAAGGTAAGTGTTGTTATTCCTAAGTAATTATTGCTAATGAAAATAGTGCTGGTTAGTTACTTTTGTTATCCTGAATCAAGAGGTGGGGGAGAAGTTTATTCCTATGATTTAGCAAAATCTTTTAAAAAAGGGAGCAATGAGGTCAAGACATTTTGTGGGAAACGTGTTTCGGATAATGCTTTTGACAGTCAAGAAAGAGGATTGTGGGAGGGAATGGAAGTAACCAAAATTGTTCTGCGAAAGTCAAACCACCCATTTTCCCGATATAGTGATTTTTCCAATACTCGAATTGCCAAAATATTTGGGCAATATCTTAGAAAAGAAAAACCGGATATTGTTCATTTCCAAGCTCTCAGGAAATTGGGTGCATCTTTAGTTTTAGAAGCAAAGAAATTGAATATTCCTACTCTAATTACTCTCCATGCTGGTTGGTGGCTTTGTCCACTGGGATCTTTTTTAAGAATGGACAACAAAGCAAAATGCGAGAAAGATAGTTTTTGGAAATGTGTAAATTGTCTCACTCGGAGTGAACAAAAAAGATTTTTCTTAATTTCCTTTATGAAAAATATACCGTATATTCTTTTCCGGAGATGGTATTGTAAGAAGACTCTCAAGAAAGTTGACTGGATAATTGCCCCCTCCTATTTTTTGGCTAAAAAATACACTGATGCAGGCATACCCGAAGAAAAGATTATTGTCTCTCATAATGGAATTAATACTGAAGCATTGCAAGGTAGAGAGAAAAGAACTGACCCGGCAAAAATAAAACTTGGCTTTTTAGCAGGTACAGCAGAATTTAAAGGATATAACCTCTTAATTAATGCCTTAAAGATATTGGATAAAAACAACTTTTCTTTACATATCTGGGGAGTTTGCGAACAAAGGATTGTTGACAAAACGTTTAAGGAGATACAGGGAAAAGATATTATTTTTCATAGTGTATATAACCGACAGCAGATTTCAGAAGTATTTTCTCAAATTGATATATTGCTTTTTCCCTCGTTACTTCAAGAAAATTGTCCTTTAAGCATTTTGGAATCCTTTGCGGCAAAAGTTCCGGTAATTGCCACCAGAATAGGGGGAATACCAGAACTGGTAAAGAATGGAGTAAATGGACTACTATTTGAACATAATGACGCTACTGATTTAGCAAAAAAGATAAAAATGGTATTAGAAAATCCATCATTAATTGAGAAAATGGCAGAGAGTATCAATAAAGTCAAGGACATTAAGGAGCAATCTCAGGAGATTGAAGAAATCTATAAGAAATTAACCAAAATGAAATAGGGGGTTTAATAAATGCGCATAGGAATAGATGCTCGGGGGATTTTGAGAGAAGAAAAGCGAGGAGGATCCTATTATGCTTATAATTTAATTGAGAATTTGCTGAAAATAGACCCCAATAATCAGTACATTCTTTTTTACAATTTTATAAGGGAATGGAGAAGGAAAAGGCAAGCAATCAAAAAGTTTGCATTTCCTAATGTAACTGCTCGGGTTTATCGAATTCCATCGCAAATTTTATCCTTTTCCTGGAAGAAATTGCATTTTCCCTCAATGGATTTAATGTTGGGAGGGGTGGATGTTTTTCATACCCCTTGTGTAGAGGAGATTATCCCCATTCATTCAAAATGGATAGTTACCATTCATCATTTAGCTCCTCTGAAATATCTCCATTATGACCCTCTGGATAAGCCTCTTCTTCCCTTTTATAAAGAGGTTTATAAGAAGGTATCTTTAGTTATTGTTCCTTCTGAAACTACAAAGAGAGAATTAATGGAGAGTTTAAATTTTTCTGGAAATAGAATTCGGGTAACACCTGAAGCAACAAGCTCTATCTTTAAACCCTTGCAGAAAGAAGAACTTCCCAAAGCTAAAGAAAAATTAAGAGATTATGGTATAAATGAGAGATATATTCTCTATGTAGGTGGTGCTTACGGGAACAAGAATATTTTGAGACTAATTAAAGCTTTTGGGTTATTAAAGGAAAAAACTTCCGGAGATTACAAACTGGTTCTTACTGGAGGAATGTCCTTCGGATATAAAGAAATTCTAAAGCAAATATCCAGAGAGAAACTAAAAGAATCAATTATCTATACTGGTTATGTGCCAGAAGAAACTCTGGTGATATTATATAATCAGGCCGAGTTTTTTATTTCTCCTTCCTTATGGGAAGGTTTTGGCTTATCTCCTCTGGAAGCTATGGCTTGTGCTACTCCAGTGGCTCTTTCCCGAATTCCTATTTTTCATGAATTAGCCGGAGATTCAGGTCTCTTCTTTAATCCTGAAGATGTAGAGGAAATGGTTGAAGTAATGAGGAAATTATTAACCGATGAAAATCTACGCCGTGATTTAAGTAAAAAAGCAATAGAACGGGCAAGAAAGTTTTCCTGGGAGAAGACCGCCCGTCAGACCCTGGCAGTTTATAAAGAAGTAATAGAGCAAAAGTAGATGAAAATCCTATTTTCCGGTTATCATAATCCGAATTTTATTACCATTACTGAATATATTGAGGAAGCAATCAGAAAATTAGGATATCAATTAATAAGTTTTGATGACCGGAAATTTATCATTCCGGGAAGATTAAGGAAAAAGTTTTATTTTTTGCATACCCTTGACCTTAAAAGAATAAACGGAAACTTGACTAAAATAGCAAGGAAGGAAAAACCTGAAATTTATATCGAGACAGGAGGATATCAAATATTCCCGGCTAGTATAAGGGCTATAAAAAAGATGGGTATTAAGACAGGTCTCTGGACAATAGACCCGATTCGTGAAGATGACCCAAGGTTAAAAATAGAATTTGCTTATGATTTTGTTTTCTGTGGGGGGACGGAGATGGTTGAGGTTCTGAAAGGAAAAGAGATAGAAAATGGTCCTTTCTGGCTTCCTTTTGCCTGCGACCCAGATTTCCATAAAAGGGTTGAGGTAAACCAGGAGGAAAGAAAAAAATATGGAAGTGATATTTGTTTTGTTGGCTCATTTTACCCAAATAGGGCAGAAATCTTAGAGAAGATAACAGATTTTAACCTTAAAGTTTGGGGACCGGGATGGAATAATTTATCCTTTGACTCACCTTTAAAGAAATTAGCGAAAGAAAGCCAGTTAAAACCAGAGGAATGGAGAAAAATCTATAGTAGCAGTAAGATAATATTAGCCATTCACTATCAGGATGGAAAAATACCTTGCTATCAGGCCAGCCCTAAGGTCTATGAGGCTTTAGCTTGTAAAAGTTTTCTTCTGGTGGATAATCAGAAAGATGTTAAATCATTATTTGAAGATGGGAAACATCTAACAATCTTCAAGGATATTAAGGATTTAAGAGAAAAAATTAAATATTATCTAATTCATCCCGAAGAAAGAGAAAGGATTGCTCAAGAGGGTTACCGAGAGGTTATCCAGAAACATACTTATCTTCATCGAATAAAAAAGATGCTTACCGTTATTGGAAAAAAGATTTTTGAATCGGCTTAAGAATTATGCTAAAATACATAATGTATTTTTAAATAATAAGGAGTCAGGATGAATCCATTCTTTTATGGTGGGGCAGTAGGAGGAAACTACTTTGTGGATAGAGAAAAGGAAATTGCAACCCTTCTTGCTGATTTGAAACAGCAGAACAAAATTTTTCTTATCTCTCCAAGAAGATACGGAAAAACATCCCTTATTTTTAAGATCGCCAAACTTCTTAAAAAGGAGAATTTTCTTATTGCTTATCTCGACCTTTATAAAGTCACTTCCCTGGAGCAGTTTGCCTCTCTTTATGCAAAGGCTTTGGCAATGGCAACTGAAACAAAGATTGAGAAAGTTATAAAATTTATCCAGAGCATAATTTCTTCTTTAAGACCAAAGATAACAATTTCTCCTGAGGGAGAAATTTCCATTAGGATGGAAGTGGAGCCGGAGAAAAAGGATGTTTTTTCGCTTTTGGAGAAACTATATAACGCACCGGAGGAAATTGCCCTGAAAAGAAAAAAGAAGTTTGTTCTTATTTTTGACGAATTTCAGGAGATTTTATCTTTTGGAGGAGAAGGAATTGAGAAAAGTATGAGAGCAGATATTCAATACCATAAGAATGTTGGCTATGTTTTCTCAGGTTCAAAGAAATCCCTGATGATAGATTTGGTTTCAAATTCATCAAGAGCCTTTTATAAAATGGGCAAGGTCTTTTTTCTGAATAAAATTCCTCACGATAAATTCTTTCATTTTATTAAAAATGGATTTGTTAAAACGAGGTTTAAAATTTCAAAAGCAGCAGTTTCCCAAATCCTCTCCGTAACCTCGGAAATTCCATATTATGTTCAATATTTAGCTCATGAAGTATGGAATAACTGCATTGAAGAAAAGAAAGTCGATGAAGAGAGGGTGTTAAAAACTGCTTGTGAGATTGTTACCTCTCAATCTCCAATTTTTTTAACCATATGGGATTCCTTAAGTTTATCTCAGAGAAGGGTTTTGCAGGCGATTGCTTCTTCTGGTGGGGAGAATATCTTTTCTCATGAATTTATGAGAGGTTATCATCTTGGACCCATTGGTTCTGTGCAGACGTCGATAAAGATGCTTTTGAAAAAAGGAATCTTAGAAAAGGAGAATAAAACCCTTAATTTCTCTGATATATGGTTTAAGGAATGGGTAAAGGTAACTCTATAATACTTATTTAACAAAATTGTAGTCGCTCCATTTATGGAGCATGTTTTCTCTGCCTCATAAATGAGGCAACTACATCTTATTTATTTAAGAAGGTTATCCAGAAGCATACCTATCTTCATCGGCTAAAGAAAATATTAGAAATTATTAGTCCAGACCAATGCTTAAGAGAAAATATTTAATCATAAACATCGCTATATTTTTAAGTCTTCTGATTATAATCCTCTTTTCTCGGCTTTTTAGTCTATCCCATTATTTTAAGCTCCAGGCTAATCCTGAAAAGAAATTAATCGTGGTCTTCAGAAACGATGATATCCAGAACTTTTCGGGTTCAAAATTAGAACTTAAATTATTTAGAATCTTTAAAGAAAATAATATTTCTCAAACCTATGCTCTCGTTCCTTTTGAAATTAATCTTTTAGAAAAGAGAGAGTTAATGAAAATTTTGAAAGAACACCTAAAATTGGGATTAGCCGAGATAGCTCTTCACGGATATGCTCACCAAGATTTAGGTAAACGCACCGAATTTTTAGGTAGACCCCTGGCTGAACAATTTAAAAAGATAAAGGTGGGTAAATCATACTTAGAAGATCTTTTTAAAATAAAAATTATTACTTTTATACCACCATTTAATAGTTATGATTTAAATACGATTAAAGCCTGCCGAGAAAATAATATAAAGGTATTGAGTTCTTCCAATTTTTTCTTTTATAAAGATATTTCTGATATCGCTATTGTAAATGCAAGTGCGTTGTTGTTCACTCCCCTTTCAGAACTGGAATTAGCCAGGAAAAATGGGGGGAATTTGTCGGTTTTTATCATATATTACCATTCCTATATGGGTAATATCTATCCAAAAGATGATTATTATGGCCAGATGGAAAAACTAATAAAATATATTAAGAGTAAAGATAATATCGAGGTAATAACCTTAGGAGAAGCCGGATTAAAATACCCAGACTATTTCAGGGAAAGATATAGAATTGATGGTTGGGCAGCTAAGGCCAATACCCTGCTCAATTTTTATAGGCAAAAGGAGATGAACAAAAAATTAAACCGATTGTCTATTTGTAGTGAAAGTAATAGGAAAATTACTTGTTTTATTTTCATCTCTTTCCTTTATGTTTATGGAGCCCTTTTTCTAATCGGTTTTCTCTTAGCTTTATTTTTAAATCTTATTAAAAGAAAGTTGGTTTATTTTATTTCACCAGTTTTACTCTTAATCTGGATCGTTATGGTAAAAAATTTTGGCAGTGATTACCGGATTGGTGTGGTTGATATCAGTTTTTTAGTCTTGGCTATAGGTTTTATCTTTAATGTAATCATTAGCTACTTAACAGAATCCTATGAACGATTTGCCCCAAAGATGCTTACTATTGTTGAAGGAAAATGAAGAAAATAAAGGTTATTCATCTCATAGAGGATTTAAAAATAGGTGGGGCAGAAAGGGTTGTCGCCAATATTGCTGAAGGTCTGGATAAAGAAAGATATCAGATAAGCATCTGGTGTTTGGCAGGAGGGGGTGAGATAGCCGATGAATTAAAGGCAAAGGGGATAGATTTGAAAATTTTAGGAATCGGTAATTACCATAACCCCTTAAATATCCTGAAACTTATCCTTCTCCTAAAAAAAGAGAGATTTAACATAGTTCATATGCATGGTTACTTTGCTACCACCATTGGCAGAATTGCGGCTAGGATCTCTGGTATACCTATTCTCGTAACGCATTTGCATACAACTCATTATAATCTTAAGTTGAGAAATATAATAGTTGATAAGATTCTTAATTTATTCACCCAGAAAATAATATGTGTTTCTGAGGCAGTAAAAAAATCCTTTATTGATACCGAGGATGGAGCGAAGGGAAAATTCATCGTCATATATAATGGAATAGATAAAAAGAAGTATACTCTGCACCAACTTGATGATAGAAGGGAAATTATCACTACGGTCAGTTCCCTATATCCCCATAAAGGCCATACCCATCTCTTAAAGGCAATGAAAGAAGTATTAACCAGCTTCCCCAGGGTCCGATTCTGGATAGTAGGGGAAGGTCCTTTAAAGGAGAAATTAAAGAAAGAGGCTATAAACTTAGAAATATCTTCGCAGGTTTCCTTTTTAGGAAAGAGAAAAGATATTCCCGAGATTCTTTCTCAATCGGTATTATTTGTTCTTCCTTCTTTAAGGGAGGGATTGCCACTTACTATCTTGGAGGCGATAGCGGTGGGTCTACCGGTTATTGCTACCGAGGTAGGTGGAATACCGGAAGCGGTTATCGATAAAGAAACAGGATTTCTTGTCCCTCCTGAAAATGCGGAAGCTTTAGCTGAGGCTATAATCAACCTGCTCAAAAATCCAAAAATGATGGAGGAAATGGGGCAAAAGGGTAGGAAAATTTTCGAAGAAAAGTTTACCACTCAAATAATGATTGGCAAATTAGAGAATCTGTATCAGAAACTTATAGGAAATTATGATGAGGATAAATTCTGAGCATGTGGCTTTAGGTTTGCACAACAAGGTTTTAAAATTGATGGAGCAGGAGAAAAAAGGTCGGGTTTTAGATGCCCCTGCCGGGGTAGGGAATTTATCTTGCTATTTAAAAGAAAGAGGATTTGAAGTCTGGGCAGCAGATATAGATGAGACTGTATTTAAAGCCTCGGAGGTAAGATTCCAGATGGTTGACCTGAATAAAAAACTGCCTTATCCGGATTCCTTTTTTAACTATGTTATATGCATAGAAGGCATTGAGCATTTGGAAAATTCGTACCATTTATTACGAGAGTTCGGAAGAGTTCTTAAGCAAAGAGGGAAATTGATTATTACTACACCCAATGTATTGAGTATTTTTTCCCGTTTACGCTACTTGCTGATAGGATATTGCGATTTCTTTGGTGGTTATTATAGTCGGGAGACTGATTTGTATACTTCGCACATTAATCCGGTGGGGTTCCCAGAACTATATTCTGCTTTGAAAAAAGGAGAATTCGAGTTGGAAAATATAGCTACCAACAGGAATGTAGTATTTACGCGAAAATTTCCTCTTAAATTATTATTATGGATTTTAATCCCTCTGGTTAAAATGGTAACGAGGATTAAGGTGAAGGATAATTTTATGTGCAGAAGGCTGCTTTCCTCCGAGTTATTAGCAGGAGAAATATTAATTTTGGAGTGTGTAAGGAGATAATAAGATGGAAAAACTTTCGGTAGCCATAATTACTAAAAATGAGGAAAAAAGTATTGGAAGATGCTTGGAAAGTCTGAAGTGGGTAGACGAAATAGTTGTCCTGGACGGTTATAGCACCGACAGAACGGTTAAAATTTGTAAGAATTATACGAATAAAATCTATCAGAAACAATTTGAATCATTTCCTGTTGAAAGAGATTTTGTCTTAAAAAAAACATCCCATAGATGGGTGCTTTCTGTGGATGCAGATATGTACTTTCTACCAGAAATCTGTGAAGAAATAAAAACTGTTCTCAAATCAGATATTAAATATGATGCATTCTTAATGCGAGGTTTGACCGTATTCCTGGGTAAGGAAATTAGACACTGTGGCTGGTTTGACTTAAGGTATCTGCGGCTATTTAACAAAGAAAAGGGAAATTATGACTTAAACCTGAAATGTATAGACCCATTTATCATTAAGGGGGAAATTGGTTATCTGAAAAATCATTTCATCCATTATGGAGGAGATAGTTTTAGCGAATATTTTGGCAAGATAAAGAGATATTCCTATTTAACCGCCTTAGAGTATAAAACTAAAGGTTTAAGAATTCAGCCCTATAATTGTCTCTTCTATTTATTTTTAAAACCTCTTTTAGTATTTATCTATAAATATATTGTTAAAAGGGGATTTCTGGATGGTATAGTAGGATTTTTGGTGTGCGTTAATTCAGCAATAACCTATTTTGCCTCATATTCCACTTTCTGGGACATCCAGAGAAAAGAGTAATGCAGAACATATTATATCTCTCTTCATCCGGGGAATTGAAGGGTGGAGGGCAAAGAAGCCTCCTTTTGCTTTTGGAAAGATTAAATAGAGGAAGGTTTAATCCTTTTCTTCTCTGCCAGTCTGATGGAGAGTTGGTAGAGGAGGCAAGGAAACTGCAGATAGAGACGTCGGTTGTTCCCTTTCCTTCTTTAAAAAAACTGAGTTTATTCACAATTATAAAATTGGTAAGATTTATTAAGGAAAAAAGAATTGATTTGCTTCATACCGATGGTCCGAGGAATACCTTTTATGGTGGAATGGCGGTCAAATTACACCCCCACCAGTCCCCTCACCTCTTATCCTCTCCCTCAAGGGGAGAGGAAGGGAAGGAGAGGGGAAGAAGAATTCCTTTAGTCTGGCATGTGCGGGTAGCAACCCCAGATAAATATCTTGACCCATTTCTCCCTTCTCTCTGCACCAGAATGATTACGGTCTGCAAAGGAGCAAATTCTCGCTTTTCTCAGAGGGCAAGGAATAAGATAATTACCATCTATAATGGAATTGATATAGAAGAATTCAATCCGGAAATTCCTTCTAAAATTAGAGACGAATTCCATATTGAAAAGGATACTATCTTAATCGGAACAATAGGTCGATTAAGTCTGGAAAAGGGACAGAAGGAATTAATTGAAGCAGCAAAAGAGATATTGTTAGAATTCCCGGGATTAAAGTTTCTTATCGCGGGAGAAGGAAAAAAGGAGTATAAGAATAATCTAATAAAGTTTGCTAACGGCTACAGAATGGAGAAAAACATTATCTTTACCGGTTTCCGGGAAGACATTCCCGAGATAATGAAAGGTTTAGATATCTTTGTTCTTCCTTCTCATTCTGAGGGTCTTTCCCGCACTATTTTAGAGGCAATGGCTTCTGCTAAGCCGGTAATTGCTACAGAAGTAGGGGGAAATCCTGAGGCAATAGAGGATGGGGTAACCGGGATTTTGGTTCCAGCAAAAGAACCAGACAAATTAGCCGAAGCAATCCTAAAATTGGTCAAGGACAAAGAGAAGAGAGAAGAGATGGGTATTGCCGGAAGAGAAAGGGCGGAGAAATTGTTTAGTATTGAAGAGAATGTAAGGAAAATAGAAGAACTTTATCAAAAATTACGATGGAAGATGTAGTTTGTAATGTGTGCAAGAGTGATGATACCTCTCTTTTGCTTATCAAGGACTCCTTAAGGATTGTAAAGTGCTTTAGATGCGGTCTTATCTATGTAAACCCCAGAGTTGCAAAAGAAGATTTAGGGAAAATATATAATAGGGATTATTTTGATGGTTCCCGACAGGCAGATTTCCTTGCTGAGAAAAAACTCTATCTACAACGTTTTCAAGAGAGATTAAGAGAAATTATAGCCATTAAAAGAGTAAAGGGGAAATTGCTGGATATTGGCTGTGCCGTTGGCTACTTTTTGGAAGTAGTTAGAAGAGAAGGCTGGCAAGCCTCCGGGGTAGAGATTTCTTCCTTTGCGGCAAAATATGCGAAAGAGTCCGGTTTTGATATCTTTACCGGGACGATAGAGGAAGCAAATTATCCTGCCTATTCCTTTGATGCGGCTACTCTCTGGCATACCCTTGAGCATATGAGGGACCCCTTGGGTTCATTAGAAGAGGTCCATCGCATCCTGAAGAAAAATGGGCTCATCGCTATTGAGGTGCCCAATATTGGCTCGCGAGAATTTCGGAAACAAAGAGAAAATTGGGATTATCTAAAACCGAAGGAGCACCTCTATTATTTCACGCCAGAGGTATTAAAAAAGATGGTAGAGAAGGCTGGATTTAAAGTCATTAAAGTTACCACCCTTCCCAAAGGGACAGGAATAGGGGAAAAATTGGGAAATTTAGGGTTAGGCAGATTGAAAAAGCAACTGGTTAAATCCTTTAATTATCTTTCCTGGATTAAAAAAAGCATACTTTATCTGAAGAAATTCTCAGGGGATGATATCATCCTGCTTTATGCGTTAAAATAGTTGTAGCGGTGGCATTTATGCCACGATTATTTGTGCAATAAATTGCACCGCTACGATAGAAGATGAGGAGACTGGTTAAGAGATTATATTTGATTTTCAGGGCTATAATTTTTTCTTTCTTTTCTTTATTTACCTTCCCGATGCGACGAAAAGGATT
>Ga0210017_1004821_pt1 | contig 10960 bp, 8 predicted proteins | sample CryGeyCG2014_020_FD_183966 | JGI IMG/M metagenome (GOLD analysis project Ga0210017, IMG submission 183966) | Groundwater microbial communities from aquifer - Crystal Geyser CG08_land_8/20/14_0.20 (SPAdes) (version 2) | ecosystem: Environmental > Aquatic > Deep subsurface > Groundwater | place... | reverse complement strand
TCCCCCCTGGGGAAGCGTTCCCCTCGGGGCGGCGGCCGCGGTCCTGACCGGCCTTATCGTCGGGATTCCCTGTCTCCGCCTGAAACACACCTATCTGGCCCTGACGACCATGGCTTTCCCGATTATTTTGATGGGCATCGTTTTTGCGCTGCCGGATATCACGGGCGGCGAGCTGGGCATTTCCGGGTTGCAGCGCATTTCCAACTCCCTCATCGTCAACTACTACGTTTACGTCGGGATCATGCTCGTTCTGTGCACCATCATGTGGAAAATTACCGATTCCCATACGGGCATCATTTTTCATGCCATCCGCGAGGATGAACTGGCCGTGAAGGCCTCCGGCATCAACACCACCCGCTATAAGCTGATGGCTTTTTGCCTGAGCGGATTTTTTGCCGGCATCGCCGGCGGCCTCTATGCCCACTACATGAGGATTGCGGGGCCCTCCACCTTAGAGGTCTCCATGTCTTTTACGGTGGTGATCTGGGCGGTTTTCGGCGGGATCGCGACGATCTATGGTCCCGTCGCCGCGGTCTTCATCCTTTTCCCGCTGCTGGAATTTGTCCGCTTCTGGCCGGAGTACCGCATGCTGATATTTGCCGTCGTTGTCTTGCTGATCCTGTTGTACATGCCGGAAGGGCTGATACCGTGGGTGAGGGACAAGATTGAAAAGGAGTGCCCCCGGTGCAAAATCAGAAACGTGGCCACCCGGAAAACCTGTCGCATTTGTACCGCGGTCCTCGATTGAAAGGATTTACTATGAACCCCAAAGATGTTTATCTATCCAAACCCTGGTTGAAATTCTACTCGGAAGGCGTACCCGCCGAAATCGATATCCCCGATATCTCCGTACCGGACCTCTTCGACGGCGTGGTGGAGAAATTCGGAAGCAAGACCGCCCTGATTTTTTACGGTAAAACGATGAGCTCGATCGCCTGGCGACCGCCCTGGCCGATTTGGGGGTAAAAAAAGGGGATACCATAGCCTTGTATCTGTTAAACAGCCCCCAGTATGTGATTGCCTATTTCGCCACCCTCCGGTTGGGCGCCAAGGTCACGCCGATCAGTCCGGTCTATACCAGCATCGAAGTCAAACACCAGATCGAGGACAGCGAAGCCAAAACCGTTGTCTGCCAGGACATTCTCTATGACAACCTGGAAAAGGCCGGGGTCCATCCGGAACGGGTGGTATTGACCAGCATTGACGAATATCTTCCCGTCTTGAAGAAGTGGTTAGGCAAGGGCGCCAAGGCCAAGGCTTACGGCGGGAGACCAACCCTTTCCGCTGAAGAGATCAAAAAGAAGGGGCTTTATTCCTTTCAGGATCTGCTGAAGAAATATTCCCCTGCCCCACCCCCGGTCGCCATCGACCCCCGGAAAGACCTGGCGGTCCTGCCCTACACCGGAGGTACGACCGGGCTTCCGAAAGCGGCGATGTTGACCCATCGCAATCTTGTCTCCCTCCAGGGGCAGGCATTGGCCTTTTGGCCCATCTTTGAGGAGGGCAAAGAGGTGGTCATGGCCTTCTTGCCCTTGTTTCACATTTACGGCCAAGTGGTGGTCATGCTGGGCGGACTGGCCCAGGGGGCGACACTGGTCCTGTTCACCACGCCGGATATCGATGAAATTTTATCGGCGATGGAGCGCTACCAGGCCTCCGGCTTCTATGGCGTTCCCACCCTTTTTGAATATCTCAAGGAGTACGAGAAGACCGACAGGGTCAACTGGAAACGGCTCAAGCTGATCGCCTGCGGGGCCGACACCCTTCACGAATCGACCATCGATGCCTGGGAAAAGCGGACCGGATCCAAGATCTTTGAGGGTTATGGAATGACCGAAACCACCGCGGTCAGCCATAGCACCCCCCTCCAGCGGCGCAAGAATGGTTCTTTCGGGGTGCCCCTGCCCAATGTCAAAGCCGCCATCATGGAGCCGGAGGGGACAGAATTCCTTCCTGTGGGTAAGGTGGGCGAACTGATTTTATCCGGACCAAACATCATGCAGGGTTACTGGAAAAGACCGGAGAGCACCAAAGAGATCATGATGGACATGGACGGAGATCGGTGGATGCGGACGGGAGACCTGGTCAGTATGGACGAGGATGGCTACTTCCATTTCTTCGACCGCAAGCGCGACCTGATCAAATACAAGGGGTATTCGGTCTTCGCCAGGCATGTGGAGGAAGTCCTCTATCAACACCCGCAGATCAAGGCCGCCGGCGTCGTCGGCGTGCCGGATCCCGCGGTCGGCAACCTGATCAAGGCCTATGTGGTCCTGGAAAGCGAGGCCAGGGGCAAAATCTCGGAAGAGGAAATCATCGCATTCTGCTGCCAGAAACTGGCCCACTACAAGGTCCCCAAGATTGTCGAGTTCCGCGGCGAGTTGCCCAAAACCGATGTGGGCAAGGTCTCCCGACGGGAGTTGAGGGAAGAGGGTGAGGAGTGCTGATATGGCCGTACCTTTCCTGGAAGTGGAGGCGCTGACCAAGAGTTTCGGAGGCCTGCTCGCCGTAAACAATGTCCAGTTTCGCATGGAGAACAAGGAGATCCTTGGTCTGATCGGTCCCAATGGGGCGGGCAAGACCACGTTGCTGCGCCTGCTTACCGGGATCCTGAAGCCGGATTCCGGAAGCATTCGTTTTCAGGGCAAGCAGCTCGTTGGCCTCAAGACCTGGGATATCGTCAACATGGGCGTCGCCTGCACCTTTCAGAACATGAGGCCGTTTCGCCGACTGCCCATCATTGCCAACGTCATGGTCTCCTGTCTCTCCCCCCGGGCCATGAAGCGGGGGGAGTGGGTAAAGGTCGTCGAATCCAAAGCCATGGATGCCCTTGAATTTGCGGGAATTTCTGATATGGCCCTGGAGAAGGCGTCCACCCTGTCCCAGGGTGATCTGAAAAGGCTGGAAGTAGCACGGGCCGTCGCCACGGAGCCCGATCTGCTCCTTTTAGACGAACCTTTCGGCGGGCTCAGTCCGGCAGAGACGGATTTGATGGCCAAGTCGATCCGGAGGCTTCATAAGGGCGGGCGATTCGGCCGTCTGCACAGCGAGGGACCGGCGATGATCATCGTCGAACACAAGCTGCAGCAGTTGATGAAGATCGTCGATCGCATTATCGTCCTCAATTTCGGGACCCTTCTTGCCGAGGGGAAGCCCGACGATGTGGTGAACAACCCTCAGGTCATCGAGGCCTATCTGGGTCAAGGGGGAGGACAATAACCGTGCTCTTGGAAATCGCCCATTTAACCGTTCGTTATGAAAAGGCCGTTCTCATCAACGATCTGAGCATGTGTGTCGATACCGGAGAACTGGTTAGCCTGGTCGGCCCGAACGGGGCCGGCAAATCCACGACCCTTCGGGCCATCAGCGGCCTGGTGGCCTGGGAAAAGGAGATCAAGCGCCGTTCGACCTCCGGCGATATCTTCCTGGAAGGAACGGTCACCTTCAACGGCGAGCGGATCGATCAGATCCCGGCCCATGAAATCGTCCGGAGGGGGCTTGTTCTTTGCCCCGAACGGAGACGACCCTTTCGGGAAATGACCGTCCTGGATAATCTGCTGGCCGGGGCCTATCTGCAGAAGGATCCCCAAAAAAGCCGGGAGACGCTGGACAAGGTCTATGAATTGTTTCCGGTGCTCAAGGAGCGCTCCCCGCAAATCGCCGGCACCCTTTCCGGCGGAGAACAACAGATGCTGGCCATCGGCCGGGCCTTCATGTCCGAACCGAAACTCCTCTGCATTGACGAACCCTCGACGGGGCTTGCCCCCCGGTTACGTCAGGAGGTTTTTGAAAAAATCTCCGAGATCAACCGCATGGGGATCACCATTCTTCTTGTCGAACAGGAAGTCAGTCTGGTCTTTAAAATGTCCTGCCGCAATTACGTCCTCTCCTCGGGAAAGATCATCGCGCAGGGGACCGGCCAACAACTGTTAGAAGATGAGGTCCTGCGCAAAACCTACCTCGGGCTGTAAATCGGAGGCCGGTTCCCATTCGCCTTCAGCGGCTCTTCATCATGGCCGAATCAATCTCGAGGATGACTTCAAAAAAAGGGGTTACGGCTTCAACCGCAACCCCTTGATATTCATGGTAGGCGGTACTGGGATTGAACCAGTGACTTCTACCGTGTGAAGGTAGCACTCTCCCGCTGAGTTAACCGCCCAAACGGCGTAACGTATATCCTAAAGGAATCCCCTTTTCAAGCGAAAAATCATCAACCTGCTCCATTTCCGCTTCCGCAGGTGACCGGAATGGGCGATGGTTTACAGCATCTCATAGATTCCCGCCGCACCCATGCCGCCACCGATACACATCGAAACAACGCCTCTTTTGGCCTTCCGCCGCTTCAGTTCATGCAGCAACTGCGCGGTCAGCTTGGCGCCCGTGCACCCCAGGGGATGCCCGAGGGCGATGGCCCCGCCGTTGGGATTGATATCACCCGCTCTCAGACGATCCTCGATCCCGATCGTTCGAATCGAATAGAGGGCCTGGGATGCAAACGCCTCGTTGATCTCATAGACGTCGATATCCTTCGTCGTGAGTCCCGCCATCTTCAGGACCTTGGGAATCGCATAGGCCGGCCCGACCCCCATCTCCTCCGCCCTGCATCCCGCCACGGCAAAATAGGCGAGCCTGGCCGTCGGTTTCACACCGATGGCCTTCGCCTTTTCCGCTGTCATCAGCAGGCAGAAAGCGGCGCCGTCCGTCATCTGGGAGGAGTTGGCGGCCGTGACATTCCCCCCCTGTTTGAAGGGGGACTTCAGCTTGGCCATCTCCTCCAGTTTGGCCGGCCAGCGGACGCCGTCGTCTGTATCAAAGACGAACTTTTCCCGAACCCGCTTTCCATTCTTGTTGACCTTGTATTTGTAGGATGTGATCGGGATAATCTCCTCCTTGAATTTTCCCGCCTTGATCGCCTCATAGGCCCGGCGGTTGCTTTCCAGGCCGAACCTGTCCATATCTTCCCGCGAGATCTTGTAGTCGGCGGCCACATTCTCGGCTGTCACCCCCATGGAGACGTAAACGTTCGGCATACTGCCATCGAAGGCCCAGTCCGGGCTGGGGCGAGGGGTGTTTCCCCCCATCGGGATGTGGGACATCGTTTCGCAACCGCCGGCAATCATCACTTCGGACCATCCTGCCCTGATCTTGGCGGTCGCATCAGCAATGGACTGGAGACCGGAAGAACAGAATCGGTTGATTGTCATTCCTGAGGTCGTAATCGGCAGACCGGCGCCCATGGCGATGATCCTGCCGAGATTCGTCCCCTGTTCGGCCTCCGGCATGGCACAGCCGACGATCACATCATCCACATCTTCCGGTTTGAGCGGGGGAACCCTGGCCAGAAGGCCCTTCAAGACCTGGATCCCGATCTCATCCCCTCTCGTGGCGGCAAGACCGCCGCGCTTGTAACGTCCTCCCGGACTTCTCACCGCTTCAACAATGACCGCATCGCTCATCGTATTCCTCCTTTTTCAATGGTCCTCCGCCCGGTGTCCGGCCTCTGTATTTGTCACGATCCGGTCGCACCAGGCCTCCGCCTCTGTTAATTTCGCAACGGCTTCCCGGTATTGAGCATGAACATGATTCGGTCCTGCGTCCTCTTCTCGCCGCAGAGACTCAGGAAGGCCTCCCGCTCCAGCGCGAGGATCTCCTCTTCCGTCACCAGCGTCCCCTCCGCGCAGTCTCCGCCGGATAGGATATATGCGACCTTCCTGGCGACATGGACGTCGTAGTCGGACGCATAATTGCCGTGTCGCATGTTGTAGAGGACGGCCTCGGCGATCCCGCGGAAATTCTCCCCCATCACCGGAATCAGGGCCGGTCTCGGCTTCTTGTAGAATTTCGCAAGCCCCAGGACAACCTGTTTCGCGTCCCAGAGCTGCTGATCCCTGGCCAAACTGATATTTTCCGTCTTCCGGATGTATCCGAGTTCCATCCCCTCGACGGCGCTCGTCGCCACTTTGGCGGTGGCGATGTTTTCGAAGGCCTTGGCATAGAGATGCTGCAGGTTCAGACCGGCATCGAGGACGCCTTCGGGAAGGCCTTCCGTCATCCGGACCATCAACTCCTTGCAACCGCCCCCCGCCGGAATGACCCCGACGCCGACTTCGACGAGACCGATATAGGTTTCGCCGCAGGGCTGGCACTTCGCCGCGTGCATCGCCATCTCGCAGCCGCCGCCGAGGGCCAGGCCCGCCGGGGCGGAAACCACCGGTTTGGAGAGGTACTTCATCCGCATGTTGGCCGACTGGAAGGCCACGATGCCTTTCTCCAGGATATCCCAGTCGCCCTTCTGGACGGCGAGAAGAACCTTGAAGATGTTCGCCCCCGCCGAGAAGTTCGTTCCATGGTTGCCGACGACCATCCCGACGAAATCCTTCTCCACAATGTCGCAACTCTCCGCGAGCATCTCGACCATCCCGTCGTCAACGGCGTTCATTTTCGTATGGAATTCCAGACAGGCCACGCCGTCGCCGATATCGACCAGCGTCGCGCTGGCGTTTTTGCGAACCACCTTGTTCTGCGCCTTCCGATCGGGCAGCAGGATGATCCTTGGGTTCCCGTCTAACTTCAGATAATCCTTCGTCTCGAAGTCATAGAAATAGAGACCGTCCTCTTTCTTCAGATAGAAGGATTCGCAGCCCTTCTTCAGCATCTCTTCGATCTTCTTGGGGATCTTCTTCTTGAGCTTCTTCATTGCCTCGACGGCTTCCCGCACGCCGATCGCGTCCCAGGTCTCGAAAGGGCCAAGTTGGTGGTTGTAGCCCCACTTCATCGCGTTGTCGATGCCGACAATGGTATCGCAGATCTCCGGAACACGGTTCGCCGCATAGATGAAATTGTTGCAGAGGTATTCCCGGGTAATTTCGGCGGCCACATCGCTCCCGTTGAACATGACCTTCAATGTGGCGGCGGCGCCGTCATCGGCCTTCTTGCGGGCATCGGAGACGGATGCAAATCGGGGCTTGCCGGCCGGAACATACTCCATGGTGTTATAGTCGATCGCCCATTTAACCATTTTGCCCTTGGCATCCTTTTCCTTTTTGTAGAAACCCTGTTGGGTCTTGTTGCCGAGCCATTTGAGTTCGAGCATCTTGGTCATAAACTCGGCTTGAACGAACATCTCCCGCATCTCATCGTCCGGAACCGCCGCATAAAGGTTCTTCGTCACGTGCGCTCCGGTATCCAGGCCCACCAGATCGAGTGTTCCGAAGATGGCGGAACCGGGTCGCCCCAGCGCCTTTCCGATAATCGCGTCCACCTCATCGATTTTCAGCTTCTTTTCCAGCATCAGATGGATCGCGTTACTGATGTCGAACGAGCCGATGCGGTTGCCGATGAAATTCGGAACGTCCTTGCAGATGACGACGCCCTTCCCCAGTGCCCGCTCGCAGAATCGAGTCATGAACGTCACGATTTCGGGCCGGGTTTCCTGCCCGGGGATCACCTCCAGAAGCTTCATGTATCGGGGAGGATTGAAGAAGTGCGTCCCGAGAAAATGCTCTTTGAGTTTTGCCCCGAATTTGGCGGAGATCTCCCGGATCGGAATCCCGGAGGTATTCGTGGTCACGATGCAATCCGGCCTGAGAGCCTTTTCGATCCTGGCAAAAAGGTCCTGCTTGATCTTCAGATTCTCAACGACGACTTCAATCACCCAGTCCACATCGGCAAGCCAGCCCAGGTTGTCATCGAAATTGCCGGTCCGGATCATGGAGGCGTTCTTTTTGGTGAAGAAGCCGGCGGGCTTTGATTTCAACACGCCGGCAAGGCCGTTTGCCGCGAACCGGTTCCGCCAGGCCGGGCTTTTCTCGGTCAGCCCCTGCGCCTTGTCCGCCTCGGTCAGTTCAAAAGGGATAATGTCCAACAGGACGCACTCGATCCCCGCATTGGTCAGATGGGCGGCGATGGTGGCGCCCATGACCCCCGCGCCCAGAACGGCCGCTTTCTTGATTTCGTATGCCATAATCTTCCTCCTTTTGTTGGTCTGCGAACGGGGTCGGCGTGAGGCGTAAGGCGTGAGGAGAAAAGTGTAAGGAGTAAAACCCTCACCTCTCACGCTCTTCATGCCTCACGCCTAACAGGTAAAGGATTCATCGGCCATCTCGATGGGGATCTTCTCCGCGGATTTGATGGCCTCGCACCTCGCCTTCACCGTACAGAGGATCTCCACGGCGAAAAATTTGGCCGCGGCAATCTTGCCTGTATAGTAGGCGACATCCGCATTCTCATGAACAAGCGCCCGTTGCATCCCCTTGGATTCCTCGGCGCCCTTTTCCGCATAGATCGCCTTCAATTTCTCCTGTGCAAGGGCCGCGGACTGGAGGAGGAAATGGCCGACCAGCAGATCCCCGAAGATGTCTAAGTAGGAAGAGGCATTCAGAATCGGAATGATGAAACTGGAGCTCTTGCCCAATTGCGCGAGCGTCATGGTCAAGTCAACGAGGGCGTTGTAGGCCTCCTCCAGACGCGCGGCATAGGCCTTAAGCTCGCCGATGCCTTTGGCCTTGGCGATGGTCGCCCCGATCTCGCCGAACATGTTCATGACGTTCATCCCTCTTCGCTGGGCCAGCTTGCGACCGACCAGGTCGAGGGCCTGAATGCCGTTGGTTCCCTCATAGATGCTGGCGATCTTGCAATCCCGCATGTACTGCTCCACCGGATATTCCTGGCAGTAACCGTAACCTCCGTAAACATCGATCGCCTTGGAGCAAACCTCCATCGCCTTATCGGAGGAATAGGCCTTGCAGACCGGCGTCAGCAACTCCACGAACCCCTGCCACTTCTCTTTCTCTTCGGCAGGCATGGCTTTTGCCATGTCCATGCAGTAGGCGGCAAAATAGTTCAACGCCCGGATGCCTTCCACGTGCGCCTTCATCCAGAGGAGGTCCCGCCGGACATCGGGATGCTGGATAATCGGAACCGCCTTCGCATCGGGGCTCTTCATCTCCCATACCGGAGCGCTCTGGATCCTTTCCTTCGCATAGGCAATGGCGTGTTCGAGCGCCGCGGAAGCGTGGCCCAGGCCCTGCAAACCAACATCGAGGCGGGCGCCGTTCATCATGAAGAACATGATCTTCATCCCCTCCCGCTCCTTGCCGAGGAGTTCGCCGATACATTTCCCTTCGTCGCCGAAATTCAGCGTGCAGGTGGCCGATCCTTTGATTCCCATCTTGTGCTCGATATTGCCCGTATGGACATCGTTTGCCTCTCCGATGCCGCCGTCGGCGTTCACGCGGTACTTGGGAACAATAAAAATGGAGATGCCGCCCGTTCCCGGAGAGTCTCCTTCGATCCGCGCCAGGACCGGATGGACGATGTTTTCCGTCAGATCATGATCCCCGCCGGTGATGAAGCACTTCGTCCCCGTGATGCTGAAGGTCCCGTCGGACAGCCTCTTCGCCGTCGCTTTCAAGGCCCCGACATCGCTTCCTGCGCCGGGCTCGGTCAGACACATCGTCCCCGTCCACTGGCCGGCAAACATCTTGTACATGTACTTGTTTTTCAGTTCCTCGGTCCCGAAATGTTCGATCAGGGCGGCGGCACCGTGGGTGAGTCCCGGATAAGACAGCAGGGCGAAATTTGCGGCGTGGAAATGTTCCTGGTTCGCCGTCGCCATGACGACCGGCATTCCTTGACCGCCCACCTCCGGCGGTTCGATGGGGCAGAGCCATCCCCCCTCGACGTACTTCTTGTAGGCGTCATGATAACATTTCGGTACGGTGACTTTTCCGTCCTTGAAGGTGCATCCCTCCTTGTCCCCTGCGGCATAGGTCGGAAGGATCACGTTGAGAGCGATCTTCTCCGCTTCCGTGAGCATCATCAAGGCGTCGTCCTTCGAGAAATCCTTGAATGTTTCCGTCTGAAACAACTTCTCGATACCCAGTTGTTCAAAAAGAAGGAATTGCTGATCTCTCGAATTCACAAGCAAGTTGCTCATACCATAAACCCCCTTTCTTTTTGCTAACGTAAATGATTATAGAATTCAATGACCGATCTCTTTAGTCTCCGAAATTTCCAGTCCGCGGATGAAGATTTCCAGCCCCGCCTCGATGGTGCTGTGAATGACCTCTGCCCTTTTATCCTCAATGCCGGTAAAAAGATGGAGGGAGATGATTCCGTTCAGCATCCCCCAGACGGCATTCCGGTTCTGACGGAGATTGAGCGTCGCGGGAAACTCACCCCGTTCGACACCGTATTTGAAGACCTGTTCGATGATGCCGATGGTCTTGTTGGTGGTTCTAACGATGTGGTCATTGAGATCCTCCGGCAGATTCATGTCGGAGGTATGGAGCATGAATGTCATCAGTATTCTGAATAATTCCCGATCGTTCAAGAAGAAGTCCACGTAGATGTTCGCAAGCCTCATGAGCGCCTCGGAGGCGCTGGACGGATTCTGAAGAAGATCGGAAATGCGGTCGTGAAACTTGTCGATGTCGTTCAGAAGGATCTGGGTGTAAATTTCTTCCTTGCTGTTGTAATAGAGGTAAATCGACCCCTTGCTCAGTTCGGCCTTCCTGGCTATGCTCTCGACGGTAACCGGTTTGAAGCCCTTCTCGAAAAAAAGCTTCCGGGCCGCCTTCAGGATGGCGTTCTTCCGATTTTCCCTCTCGCGTTTTCTTCTCTCTTCCAGTCCCAATGGTTGAGCCCTTCCGTGCAATTGAATGGTCAAACGCCATATGAACAGGCAGGCGATCCCCATCGAATTTAGACCATACCTGCCGCAACATATCCGCAAGGCAACGAGGTAGGAAACGTACTGAATGAATTTAGATTACAGGGAAAATCCCTGCGGTTCTGAAAAATGATCCATGACCCGCGATCAGATTCTGAACTGTGGTCACTATATGACCGTCGGTCACGGCTGAACGTCTATCGCATTATTTATGGGCTGTCAAGAAAAATCAGAGGATCAGCGGAAATATTTTTTTCATTTCCACCGATAAATTCACGGGGGGGGGGC
>Ga0210017_1004818_pt1 | contig 10968 bp, 10 predicted proteins | sample CryGeyCG2014_020_FD_183966 | JGI IMG/M metagenome (GOLD analysis project Ga0210017, IMG submission 183966) | Groundwater microbial communities from aquifer - Crystal Geyser CG08_land_8/20/14_0.20 (SPAdes) (version 2) | ecosystem: Environmental > Aquatic > Deep subsurface > Groundwater | place... | reverse complement strand
AGAAAAAAATAAAAAAGCCCTTGTGGCGGAATTGGTAGACGCGCTAATTAAAAATATTTATGAAACCGAAGGGTAAACCTATTAAATGGACTCCTGAAGTTGCTTATGCCATTGGATTACTTACTACTTTAAAAAATAAAGCCGAGGTGATGAAACTGGTAAACATGCACGGTTCAGAGCCGTGTGCCCTTTAAGGCTTGTGGGTTCGAATCCCATCCTCGGCACCATTATTGTTTTTTTAAAGGAGGAAAAATGATTTGTTTCAATCTTATTCAGATTTCTTTAATTTTTTGTAAGTCATTTTATTGGGGTTAGAGAATTCGCAGCCGCAATATTTTTGGCGATAAAGATTTAATTTTTTAGAAAGCTCCAAACTTCTTTGATGATTTTTTTCTAAATCAAAAGAAAAAGTTTTGTATCTCAACCCGTATTTTTTAGCTAAAAGTCCTCCGTATTCATTGATAAATTTCACGTCTTTATAGCGACTAAGGCTTAATGTCGTGGCAAATTCATTAAAGCCATGGGTTTTAGCAAATAAAGCCGTTTGCTCTAAACGAAACTTGAAACAGACAAGACACCGCTCTTTATTTTCCTTGTAATCCTGGGGCTTACCAGGTAGTTCTTTTTTGATAAAACTTAACCACTGACTATGATTATACTCTCCCGGATGAATTTTTAAATTTAAGATTAAAGCAACTTTTTCAAGCTCTTTCAGACGCTTGGAATATTCCTCCTCTGGATATATATTGGGGTTAAAAAAATACAAAATCAAATCTTTATTTTTTTCAACGATTGGCAGGGCACAAGGGGCGCAACAGACATGAAGAAAAAGCATACATTAAAAACTAAAACTTGTACAGAATTTGGATCATAATAAAAATTATATAAAAAATAATTAAACCAGCGCCTTCATAAATAGAAATTTCTTTCTTTGTATAAGAAAAAATAGCAAAGAAAACACTGGCAATAATTAAAAAGGCAAACATTAATAAAAATTGATTAAAATCAATAATCCTAATTGGATAAATAACAACCGCTAATCCTAGGGCCAAACAGCTATTAGCCACGATAGTTCCCAAAGAACTGCCTAAAGGCATTTCTTTGTGTCCCTGCATGATTGAGCGCAAGCCAAAGGTTAATTCCGGCAGAGTGGTTCCCAAAGAAACGATTAAAAGACCGCTAAGAATCAAGGGAAAATTAAGATTCAAAGCTAATATTTGGGCAGTCCTGGTAACTGCTTCAGCTGAGACTATAAGTAGAATAACACCAATAATGAAATAAAAAATATTCTTTGAAAAATCTTTTTTAGAGACATTATTATAAATTTTACTAAATTGTTTTTTCCGTTCGATCATCAATAAAATATAAAAGAAAAAAACAGTTAAGATAATTATGCCGTCTATTCTAGAAATAAATTTATCTAAAGCTAACAACATTGGAAATAAAGCTAAAACTAAAGCATAAAAAATATTCTTTTGCGTCGTGTTTGAGCTGGGTCGCAATCCCCTGCCGACAATGGCCACTAAACCCAAAATAAGAGTCAAATTTATAATATTAGCTCCAACTACGTTACCCAAGGACAAATTCGGAATTTTATGAGCAGCCGAGGTTATGCCAATAAAAATTTCCGGCAAACTAGTGGCTACGGCCACTATAATAAAGGAGACGGAAAATTCGCTCCAACGCAAGATAGCGGCAATTTTAGTTAAACTGCGAATAACTAAATCAGCCGACTTAATCAATATCAAACAGGCGATAAAGATGAGAACTATATAAAAAATAGTCATAATTATTTTTTGACAATAAATAAAGATTTGCCGAATTCAATTAAAATCACGTTAATTAATCCCAGGCTGATTAAGATTAGCCAATCAATTAAATTAAGTGGTGTGGTTCTCAGAATTTTTTGAAAAAATGGTGAATAAACAGCTATTAAAAGCATGGCAACGCCAAATAAAACGCTTAAATTCAAAAATTTATTGTTAAATGGATTATAATGCCAAAGGTTTTTCTTTAAATTTTTACAACTATAAACAAAAAACAAACTAGCTATTCCTAAACCGACAAAGATAATTGTTCGGAGATGACCAATCTCATAATAATTTTGTTTTAACAAAAACCAAAATAAGGTCAATAAAATTAGATCAGTCAAAATACCAATAAAAAAAACAAGGAATCCTATTTCCTTATTGAAAATCGGGACGTCATGACTGCGAGGCTTTTCTTTCAAAACTTCTGATTCGCCTTTTTCATAAGCTAAGGCCATGGCTGGTAAAGTATCGCTAATAATATTAACCCACAAAATTTGAGCGGCAAGAAGTGGCAAGGGCCAACGGAAAATAATTGCTCCGGCGATTAAAATTACCTCAGTAAAACTAGAACAAAAAAGATAAGTAATTATTTTTTTAATATTGTCAAAAATAGTTCTTCCTTCTTTTACTATTTCAACTATTGTCTTGAAATTATCATCTAAAAGAACAATATCTGCCGCTTCTTTGGTTACTTCTGAACCAGAACCTAAAGCAATGCCTATATCAGCCGCTTTAATGGCCGGGGCATCATTGATGCCATCACCTGTCATTGCCACTGCCTCTTTATTAGCCTTGAGGGCATTGATAATTCTAATTTTATGTTTGGGCTCTACTCTGGCAAAAATATTTATTCTCTTGACTTCCTTTTGAAGCTCTATATCAGAAAGCTTGTCTAAGTCCTTTGCTTCAATAATATTTTTATCTTTAATCAGTCCTATCTCTTCACCAATGGCCTGAGCGGTTAAACGATGGTCTCCAGTGACAATAATCGGCCTAATCCCTGCTTTAAGGCACTCCTTGATGGTTTCTTTCGTCTCGGGCCTCAAAGGATCTTTAAGGGCGATTAAGCCGAGATATTCCATTTCTGTTAAATCCGCTTCTTGCAAATCTTTATCAACAGCTTTTATTTTTTTCTGAGCGAAAGCTAAAACTCTCAAACCTTTAGCGGCCATCTCACAATAGTCTAATTTGACTTTCTCAATTTGTTCTGAAGTAAGTTGACAGGTGTTAAAAACGCTTTCTGGCGCTCCTTTAATTAAAATCAGATGATGATTTTCGTCTTTCATCTCGTGCAAGGTCGCCATATACATTTTTTCTGATTCAAACGGTATTTCATCTAGGCGGGGGAAAATTTTTATAACTTTTTCTCTGTCTAAGCCCGACTCAACAGCGCCTAAAAGCAGGGCGATTTCGGTTGTATCGCCGCTGAGAACCCAATTTTTTAGTTCATCTTCATAATTTTCAACAATTACATTATTGCAAAGCAAGGCAATTTTAAAGAGATCCTCTTTATACTCATCTTTAAACGGCAAAATACCGGCCACGCTCATCTTCCCTTCAGTCAAAGTCCCAGTTTTATCGCTGCAAATAACCGTTATACTGCCTAGGGTTTCTGCGGCAATCAATCTTCTCACTAAAGCTTTCTTTTCTAAAATTCTTTGCATGCCAATAGCCAAACAAACGGTCAAAGCAATAACTAGACCTTCGGGAACACCAGCCACGGCTACTGCCACCGAGATCAAAAGCATCTCTAAAAATGGTCGACCAGTTAAAAGCCCAGCTACAAAAAGTATTAAACATATGCCGACAATAACTAAACCAATCAGGCGAGCGAGATTGCCTATTTTTTTCTGAAGCGGGGTCTTTGTTTTTTCGGTTTCTCTAATTAAAGAGGCAATTTGACCAATTTCTGTTTTCAAACCGGTGGCTGTCACCACTGCTTTCGCTTTGCCGCGCGTGATCGTCGTTCCCATATAGATCATATTTTCCCGATCAGCTAATGGCGTCCCCTCTTTTGAAAGACTGATTTTTTTACTAGATGGTATTGATTCGCCGGTAAGAACCGCTTCTGTTACCTGTAAATTATGCAAACTTAAAAGACGGGCATCAGCTGGAACAATATCCCCTGCCTCAACAATCACCATGTCGCCGGGCACCAATTCCTCAACTTCAATTAAATGTTCTTTTTTCTCGCGAATTACTCTGGCATGACGCTGTACTGTTTGTTTTAATCGAAGAAGCGTTTTCTCCGCTTTATTTTCTTGGAAAAATCCAACAATACTATTAATAAGAAGGGCTGTTAAAATTACCGCGGAATCAATAAATTCTTGTAAAGCAAAAGCAACAAAAGCCGCCACAATTAAGATAAAAATTAGCGGATTTTTAAATTGGTTCAAAAAAACTTCTAAAGTGGTTGTCTTTTTTCTCTCAGGCAATTTATTCTTGCCATATTTCTTTTGTCGTCTTAATATCTCTTCTGCGTTTAACCCATTTTCATTTGTTTTCAACTCCTGGAATATTTTTTCAATTGTTAGAGAATGCCAAATCATAATTTTTTAATTCTTATATAATAAACATGGCGTCGCCAAAAGAATAAAAGCGGTATTTCTCCTTAATTGCCTCCTGGTAGGCCTTCAGAATTAATTCTCGACCGGTAAAAACGCGCTTGTCCGCCGTCGCTGATTCAGCGAAGGCGGAAACGAGCAAGAGCAGGGTTGATTGCGGCAGGTGAAAATTAGTGATCAGGCTATCGACAAATTTAAATTTAAAACCTGGATAAATAAAGAGGCTATTCCAGCCTTTCTTCGGTTTCAAGAATCCATTTTTATCAACGCAATGTTCCAAGGCTCTGGTCACCGTTGTGCCAACCGCAATAATTCTTTTTTTCTTTATTTTTGCCTCATTTAATCTGAAAGCAGTTTCTTTTGATAAAGAAAAATATTCTGGCTGCATCTGGTGTTTTTCAATTTCCTTAACCCTTATTGGTTCAAAGGTTCCTAAACCGACGTGCAGGGTTAAAAACTCCGTCTCTGTCCCCTTCTCCCTGATTTTATCTAAAAGTTTTTCCGTAAAATGAAAACCAGCAGTTGGGGCGGCCACTGAACCTTTGTTTTTGGCATAAACTGTCTGATAATTTTTGAAAGAAAGAGAGGTCGGATGTTTGATATAAGGGGGAAGAGGTACTTGGCCTAATTTTGAAATTTCTTTTTTTAAAGTTTCTCCCTGTTTATTAAAAACAATTAAATTTTCTTTTTCTATTTCACCTGATAAAGAATGGGAAAATTTAATCTTTAATGATTTTTTTAATTTTGGCCTACTGATGATTATCCATTTAGCCGGCCACGAGGTTTCATCAAAAACCGCTTTATTCGAAGGTCTTAATAAAAAAATTTCAACCTTGCCGCTGGTTTCAAATTTTTTGCCGAAAAGTCTTGAATTGACAACCTCGGTATTATTAAAGACCAAAACATCGCCCGAGTCAAGGAAATTTAGAATCTGGTAAAACTTTTTATGGATAATTTCCCCGTTTCTATTTAAAATCAAAAGACGAGAATGGTCTCTCGGCTCTTTGGGCTCCTGGGCAATTAGCTCTGGTTTGAGCTCGTAATCAAATAAAGAAAGATCTGTCATAAGAAGTCAACAAAAAATAAGATCATTCGCTTCTTTCGGCCGGATATTTCATCACTTCTTTCATTCTTTGAAGTTGCTTTTCCAGGCTTGATTTCAACTCTCTTAATTTGGCAACCGCTTCTAAGGCAGAATCGCGCTCCTCTTGTATTTTTTCTTTAAATTCAGGAGCTATTTCCTCTTTTCCCCTTCCTTCAGTAAATTTGTGATACTCCTCTATTAATTCCATTTTGCCTTTCGCTTTCATTAAATCTTCTTCAGCTTTTTCCAAAAACCCCTCTGTTTCTTTCAAGCGGTCTTTTGTTTCTAAAATCTCAGCACCAGAATAATACTCTTTATTTTTCCCAAATTTTTGCTCTCCCATAAGATTGTCTTTAAATAAATTTATGATATAATTATAACTTAAAAAAGAAAATATGCAAGATCTTATGGAGTCAAACAATCTCCAAAAACTTAAGGGGGAAATTGAAGAAACAGAAAGGGAGCTGAATAATCCCGAGGTTTTAAAGGACCAAGAAAAGCTTAAAAATTTGTCACAAAAATACAAAGAACTTAAAAAGGAGGAGAAATTATTAGTCTCTTTAAAAGAAATAGAGGAAAAAATAAAGACCACTGAAGAACTATTGAAAAAAGAAAAGAGCTTAGAAATGATTAGTTTGATAGAACAGGAATTGAAGAATTTGGCGGATGAGAAACAAAAAATTGAAAAAGAGGGAAAGAGCGGAGAAGAAATAGAAGAAAAGAACGCAATTATTGAAATCAGGGCTGGGACTGGAGGAGAAGAGGCTGGTCTTTTTGCCGGCGATTTATTTAGGATGTATTCACGCTTTGCCGAAAAAAATAATTGGCCGGTGCAGATTTTAAGTTCTTCCCCTACTTCCTTGAATGGATATAAAGAAATTATTTTCAATGTAAAAGGAAAAAATGTTTGGGAAGCGTTGCGCCATGAAAGCGGAGTTCATCGCGTCCAGAGGATTCCGACAACTGAAAAATCTGGCCGGATCCATACTTCTACTGTCTCAGTGGCTGTCTTGCCTGAAGCCTCAGAAGTCGAGGTGAAATTAAGGCCAGAAGATTTAGAAATTTCCACTTTTAGGTCTTCCGGCCATGGCGGTCAGAACGTTCAAAAAGTAGAAACAGCCGTAAGAATTATTCATAAGCCAACCGGGCTTGTCGTCTCTTGCCAGGAAGAACGCTTTCAGCAAAGAAATAAAGATAAGGCGCTGAAAATTTTGCGCGCCAGACTACTCGCTCAGCAACTTGAAAAGCAGGAAAAAGAATTGACAGAGGAACGGCGGCTGCAAATTGGCAAAGCGATGAGAGCGGAAAAAATTAGAACTTATAACTTCCCTCAGAATAGAATCACCGACCATCGCATCAACAAAAGTTGGCATAATTTAAAAAAAATTTTACAAGGAAATCTTGAAGAAGTTATCAACGATCTCAATCCAGATCTTGCCCGGTAAAAATTTAATCTCCTGATTTTCCAAATCGTAGAATTTAAGAGGGCTTTCGGCTGATTTTAGCCAAATCCCTTTTTTTGTTTCTCCGTTTTGGAGGATTATTGCTTCTCCCGCGCCTGCTAATTTAATTTGCCGCCTGCCGATTTCATCAATAATCTTGATTTCTGTTTTTAAAACGACTAAGTTAGGAGTTTTAATCTGACCATCTTCATCTTCGAAAGAAGATAGTTTATCGTTCGTCTTCTTATATCTTAAATATTGGCTCTCTTCTTTGTTAAATTTCCAAAAAACTGGTTCTCTATAATCAATCTCAATTTCTGCCTGTCGCGAAGCGACTCCCGCGAAGCGGTCCATTTTATCACCCCCCGTCTTCTTTGATTCATATAAAAAATTGCTGGTTTCAATAATTTTAAGATTTTTGTCTTTAGCTGCTTTTTTTATTGAATCTCTGCCCGTATAAACATTAAAAGGGGCAATTCGCGAGACGTCTCGCCAAAAATAAATACCGTTTCCTGAAATTTCGTTTAAATCATAAGACAAGTCATTTTCTGCTTTAAGTTGTTTTAACGCCTCAGGACTTCCGCCAGCATGAACGAGAATGCCTTTGTAGTCTGAAGCTAAGTCAATGAAATATGGTCTAGTAGAGCGCACCGGCCCAATTTTTTCCGGCAAAGACTCAAGGTCGAAAATCGTTAAAAAGCGGGTAATTCCCGCTTCAACTGGTACTTCATAAATTACTCTTGCTTGGTTCAAGCCCGCCGCTCTATAAGATTCCTCGAAATTATCAATCATCACTGCTACAGAAGACCACGACTTTTTGAAGACAGCGACTGAACCTTGTTCTTTCCCAGCTTGAACCTCTTTTTTAAAAGGAGCGGCGTTTCTCGTTTGTAAATAATTAAAGGCTGTAAGAACGCCGATGACGGCAATGACAATAAGAAGTCCAACCAAAGTAAGCAATCTTTTATTTACAGACATAAATTATTTTATTTTTGTTGTTCTTCGTAAGTTTTCGCTTGTTCTATCCTTTCTAGCAAGGTTTTTTCATATTCCTTTCCAAAATACAGGATGAGAAGCAAAGAGATCAAAAATATAATCCCTATAGCAAGGAGAAAACCAAAGGGCGTAAAAATTAACTTCTTTTTTCCTTCCTTAGTTTCACCAATGAGAATTGGATTATCTTCTATAATTTTAAACTTGATCATAAACCTATTTTATAACTTATATATCATAATAGATAATTTAACGGGTTAACTGGGATGCCTTTCAATCTCACTTCAAAATGTAAATGCGGTCCGGTAGAAAAATAACCAGCGCCCGGCGTACCCGGCATGCCGCCGCTTTTACCTATCACCTGCCCTCTTCTTATATAAGAACCTTCCTCAACGTTAATTTGAGAGAGATGACCATAAAGAGTAGAAAATTCTTCATTGTGAATAATCAGAACATAACTATAACCCATTCCGCCATGAAAAGCTTTGGCCACATAGCCCGAGGCAGCCGCTCTGACGGCTGTGCCCTGGCCTGCTCTTATATCAACGCCGCTATGTTCGCCTATCCATCTTCGGTAAGGATAATCAGGATCGTGAAAATAAGCAGTGACTATGCCGCTTGGTACCGGCCAAGAAAAAATTATTTCGCCTTCCCCTTCCATCAATCCCCCCTCTTCCTCTGCTTTAAAGTTTAGCCCTTCTCTTATCTGTTTTTCTAAAGAGGAGATTTCTCTTTCTGTTTTCTTTTGTTCAGAAATCGCTTCAGCTAAAAGACTCTGAAAACGCCATTCAGCGCCTCGCGTTTCATCAAGTATTTTTGTTTGCACGATTTTTTGTGAATCAAGTTTTCCTTTTTCACTTTCCAACTGATGTTTCAAAGAAACTAATTCTTGTCTTTTTGTCTGAGCATTTTTTTCTTCTTCAATTAAATCTTTCTTTTTTTCTTCTAGGTTGTTTAAAGAACCAAGCAAGGAACCCTGCAAACTATCAAGACGACGATACCAACCCAAAACATCAGATAATGAATTTGATAAAATGGCTATTTGCAAGAGATTTTTTTTGTCATTTTGATTAATTAATCGCAGGACTTCAGCTATCTTATTCTTCTGTTCGATAATTTCTTTTTGTTTCTGCAAAATTTTAAATTGAGTATCTTTAATTTCTAGATCATTAGTTTGAATTTCATTTTCCTTTGTTCTCACGACTATCTTCTGCTTATAAATTTGATTTTCTAAAATACTTAATTCATTTTTTAAAGTTGAAGCCTCTTTTCTTTTTTCTTCAATTTTTTGTTGATAAATTTTTTGTTGCTCATCAAGTTCCTGCTTTTTTTTCTGTTGTACTTCCAGCTGTTTCTGGATTTCTTCTATCTCTTTAGTGTAATAAGAATTCTGCGCCAAACAAGGCTTGGTAATAAAAATTAACGCCGCTATCAAAAATAAAAAAATAATTTTTTTAGCTGATCTTCTAATTTTCATAAATTCTAAATTCTATTTTCTATTTTCAAACTTCTAGTTTTTCAATCGCTTCTTCAACCCTCTCAACTGTCTTTTTCTTTCCTAAAATTTCCATTATTTCAAAGGGTGGCGGTGAATTTTTTTGTCCGGTCAGGGTAACGCGCAAGGGCCAAAGAAGCTCACCAGTACCAGTTTTTTCAGCTAAGAGAAACAAGTTTCTTTTCAATTCCTCCAGATTAAATTCCGTCTCCGGGATTTCTTCAATGATTTTTTTTGCCTTCTCTAAATTTTCTCTCACTTCTTCTTCTGTCATTTCTTTCCAAGTCAGCAGGTCAGAAGGATATTCCAGCTTTTTAACAAAGAAAAAGTTGCTCCCGCTTGAAATCTCTGATAATTTTTTCATTCTCTCCTGCTCTAAAACAACAATGTTTTTTAGCCAATCAAAACTAGCTTTTTCGCCCGTTTCTCTAATCTCATATTCGCCATTCACTTTTTTGATTAAACCGCTTTTTATCAAATAAGGAATGCATAATTCAGTTAATTCCGGCAAAGCCTTTTTTCTGATGTATTCTCCGCTCATCCAAAGAAGTTTATTCAAATCAAAAATTGCGCCTTTTTTTTGAATTTTCTCTAGAGAAAAAGATTTTACTAATTCTTCACGAGTAAAAATTTCTTGATTGGTGTCTGGATTCCAACCTAAAAGAGCGACAAAATTAATAATTACTTCCTGAAGAAAACCTTTTTCAAGATAATCTTCAACCGCCACATCTTGTTCCCGCTTTGATAATTTTGACAGGTCAGGATTAAGAAGCAGGGGCAGATGTGCGAATTTCGGAACTTCCCAGCCGAGAGCCTGATAGAGCAAGAGATGTTTAGGCGTTGAAGGAAGCCATTCCTCGCCCCTGATAACATGAGTAATCTTCATTAAATGATCATCGACGACGCTGGCTAAATGATAAGTCGGCCAGCCGTCTGATTTTAAAAGCACCTGATCATCAATATTTTTAAGATCAAAAACAACTTTGCCTCTTGCTAAATCATTAAATTCTATTTCTCCCTCGCCAATTTTTAGCCTCACTACTTTTGGCTTTCCCTGTTCTAACAAATTTTTAATTTCCTCTGCAGATAAATTTCGGCACTTGAGGTCATAGCCTGGTGGTATTTTTTTTGCTTCTTGTTCTTTTCTTAATATTTCTAATCTCTCTTTTGAACAAAAACAATAATAGGCTTTTCCTTTCTCAATAAGTTCTTTTGCTGTCTTCTGATAAATTTCAATTCTTTGCGATTGAATATATGGTCCGCATCCTCCTTTTTGATCTATTATAAATTTATTCCCCTTTTCCTTAAGGAACGGCCCTTCGTCCCAATCAAATCCTAATTTTTCCAGGGTTTCAAGTAACTTTTCTGTGGCTCCAGGAACAAGTCGCTCTTTGTCCGTATCTTCAATACGCAAAATAATCTTGCCTTTATTTTTTTTAGCAAAAAGCCAATTATAAAGAAAGGTCCTTAAACTGCCCAGGTGCAAAAACCCGGTTGGCGAAGGCGCAAAACGGACTCTAATTTTAGACATATTATTCATTATAACAAAAAAAGCTAAAAAGAGAAGCGAAAAGAGGAG
>Ga0210017_1004813_pt1 | contig 10975 bp, 12 predicted proteins | sample CryGeyCG2014_020_FD_183966 | JGI IMG/M metagenome (GOLD analysis project Ga0210017, IMG submission 183966) | Groundwater microbial communities from aquifer - Crystal Geyser CG08_land_8/20/14_0.20 (SPAdes) (version 2) | ecosystem: Environmental > Aquatic > Deep subsurface > Groundwater | place... | reverse complement strand
TAGTCCATAGTCCATAGTCCATAGTCCATAGTCCATAGAGAATAGGGGTCAAGGGGGTCTGATACTTTAACACCTAACACCTAACACCTAACACCTAACACCTAACACCTAACACCTACCACCTAACATCTAACAACTAACAAGGGAGCTCGGCGACAAATGGGTTATCTGAAGGTTAAGGGAGGAAAGTATTTTTATCGGGAGCAGGGGGCTGGTCTGCGGGGGGCTGGTCTGCGGGGGGCTGGTCTGCGGAGAGCCTCTCTGCCTGTCGGCTATTCTCAGAAGACAGGTAGACCTGCGGTCACCTATCTGCATCCGGGGGATGGACAAACGCCCAGTCAGGAAAGGAAGACCTTGCTGATGATTCATGGTTTGGGAGGAAGTAGTCGCGATTTTGATTTCCAATTCCGGTATTTTTCCCGGAAATATAGATGTATAGCTCCGGATTTAGCTGGCTGTGGCCGCTCTTCCTTGGCAGAGGATAACTACAGCCTTGAGTCTTCAGTATCCCAGATTAAGAGGCTTTTTCGCCAGCTTAAACTTAAAAGTGTAATCTTGTTAGGGCATTCTATGGGAGGAATGATTGCCTTGGAATATGGGCTGAAGTATCCAAGAGATATTGATAAGTTAATCCTGGTCTCCTGCCTGCCTTTTGTTAAGAATAACTTAACTTACTTATTAGGGCTGAGGATTTTTCAGTATATCTATCCTCTTATTCCTAAATCAGCAATAAGATTTTATCTATTTAGATTGAATATCTCTCCTCAAAACCTGAATGAAGATTTAAGTAAGTGGCTAAAGACGGAACTTAACCAGTTTCAAAAAAAAGATTTGAAAGTAATGAGTGAATATGTAAACTCATTAGTGGGATGGAATATCTTAGGTAGGCTTAAGGGGATTAAGGTCCCTACTTTGATTATTAAAGGAGAGAAAGATTTTATTGTATCTAATAAGTCTTTAGAAATTCTTCATCAAAAGATTAAAGGTTCCAAAGAGAGTCTTATTAAAGGCTGTCGGCATTGTCCGATGTATGAAAAACCTCTTGCCTTCAATCAAATATTGGAGGAATTCATTTAGAAAATTGGTTCTTTCTCATTTCAAGTGGGTAATCCAACTCTGCTGTAATCCAGTTTGCCAGTGAGCATATAGATTATTATTTTAGAGATTTACCTCTTTATCATAACTTTTTCCCTTCACCTCTTAGGGAGATTTGCCGTTTGCTAATCTTTCATATTATTTTTGACACTGCCTTTTAATTTAGTATCAGGATAAATCTATCTTATTTTTATCATTTTTTCAACTTTCCACATCAACTACTACTATTTCTTTTTATCTTTACCCACTCATTTTGAGAAAGAGCCAGAAAATTTTATCCAGGATAAAGCCCAGGGATAATAACAAACCTATAGAGAGGTGTAATCCAATAGTAGCCGCATTAGCTGGAAGCAATTCATAAACTCTTTCATAATTTTCTCTGGCTACCCTTACTGCCTTAAAGCTTAAAGGAAGAGTAAGAAGGACGATTAAACTAAACAAAGGGAAAAGTCCGATAATAACAGCCGCAACTATAAAGAGATAACAAAGGATTAAGAGAGAAAAATATAGTTTAATTGCCCTACCTTTCCCTAGGGTAACTACTAAAGTCTTCTTATTAACCTTTCTATCTGCTTCATAATCAGGGAACTCATTTATATAAAGAACCAACATAATCATTATCCCCACCGGGATGGATACAAAGAAAGCTACCCAGGAGAGGCTTTCTGCCTGAACATAGTAGGAGCCCAGGACTACCAAGGGACCAAACCCAAATCCCACTGCCAGTTCCCCGAAACTGTGATAGCCTATTCTTAGGGGGTCAGCAGTATAGAAAAACCCGAGAAAGACACCGATTATGCCTAAGGCTAAAAGCAGGTTCCCCACCAGGATATAGTTAAGATACAAACCAATCATACACCCCAGAGCAAAGGAGGCTAAAGCTACATAAAGAATTGCCTTCGGAGATATTAACTTATCCTGAATCATCCTGCTTCCTCCACTAAAAGGGGTCGGAGTTGGGTTTAGCTCATCATCCCGACTGGTATGGTCATAATAATCGTTAGCTAGATTTGTGCCGGTATGAATAAAGAGAATTCCTATTAGGGTAAGTAGGAACAATCCCCAGTTAAATACTCCCGTCTTATGCCAGGCAACAGATGCTCCTAAGATTACGGGCACAATAGTGGCGGTGAAGAAAGGAGCTCTAATGGCTCTTAACCAGACTTTTAATCTAACCATCCCACGCTCCCAATTAGAGTTTAAATCCCAGTTACCGAGTCCCAGACCTTGGTAGGAGTGCCTTTAGGCACGAATTATATCGGGCATGAATGCCCTCCTACAAGGATGAACCGTTCGATAGAGTTGAGGTTGGTCATTAGGATTTGGTAATATTTGGATTTTGGAATTTACACCAAAGGCATCTATGATAGTATGACTAAAGAGTTGGCTTTTGTCAAATAAGCGGCGTAAATTTGCCCTGCCCTTGCTTTTATGCTATAATATGCAGTGCAGGAGGAAAAATGGGAAAAGTAAATTTTTTAGTTAAAAAGGTTGCTGGACTTTTTGGAATAGGTGAGGATATTCTTGCCTATTATCTAACTTTAAGGAATGTAGCCCAGCCATCGGAGGTGGCTGTTCCTAAAGAGTTACTTCCTTTGGGAGCGCGCTTAATCTTAAAGGGAGTGTTGAATTCTCAGGCTATCGCTCCCAATCCTGACTGGGTTTGGGCTTACTGGATAGAAAAGCAATATGACCCCAAAAGCCCAAGTTTTATGGGAAGGGGGCACTTGCTTACCTCAAACAATTGCACCCATCGTAACTGGACTGGAATTGGCTGTCTGGAAAGTAAGAACGAGGCAATTGTTGATGAAAGAGGACTGGTTACTCCCTGGTATGATGGCTGGTCTTTGGATGTCTTCCTTTTATTTCCTAATCGCCTAATTGCTCCTTCAAAGGTTAAAGAGGTTAAGCAAAGAGTAAAAGAGTCCTTGCCGATAATCCAAACTCAGCTTGAGGAAGAAGAGATTGAGGTGTCAATTGAAGTCTTAGCCAGTAAATTGGAGGGAGATGACCTTATCTGGGAAGAGGTAAGGCTTAAAAATAAGTCTTCATTAGATAAGAATTTCTCTTTAGTCTTTTCTCTTCGTCCCTATAATCCTGAGGGAGTGAGTATAATTAGCTCTTTAGAATATAAGGAAGGCTCTTTTTTAGTCAATGATAAGTTGGGAATAATCTTCTCAGCTCCACCTGATTTTGTGGATACTTCTTCCTACCGGGAGGGAGATGTCTCAACAAAACTTTCTCTTTCTTCCCCCCTGCCTGGGGGTGACCGCACGCAGACAGGTGACATTGCCCAGCAGGCAGGTGACCGCACGCAGACAGGTTCCACTTCTCATCCTCACGCTCGGCAGGGTGATCTTCCCCCGCATCAATCCGATAGGCAGGGTTTTCCAACCCCGCATCAATCTTCGGTTAAATGTAAAGTAGGTATGGCTAGCGGATTGGCTGGATACAAGTTAAGTTTGAAGCCAGAAGAAGAAAAGAAATTTTTAGTAGCCCTGCCTCTGAGGGGGAAGATGCCAGCTGATAAAGTCCATAGTCCATGGTCCATAGTCCACGGTGGGAAGATGCCAGCTGAGGGAGTCCACGGTTCACGGTCCACGGTTCACGGTCCACGGTTCACGGTCCACAGTCCACAGTCCACAGTCCACGGTGGGAAGATGCCATCTATAATTGATGAGATTAAGAGTAAGAATTTTTCTTCAGTTAAGAAAGAGGTTATCCGGGATTGGCAGGAAGAGTTAAGGAATATTATAAAGATTAAGCTTCCCGACAAACTCATGCAGGATTGTTTTGAGGTTAACCAGGCTTATCTTCTTCTGCTCTATGACGGGGATGAGATTTGCCCTGGTCCTTTTACTTATCATGCGGGCTGGTTAAGAGATGGAGCTTATATGGTCTCAGCTCTGGATAAGATGGGCTTAAAGGAGGAAGCTAAAGAGATTTTACTGACTTATCCCCAAAAACAAAAGAGAAACGGTTTATTTGTTGGACCCTCCGGTGAATGGGATAGTAATGGGCAGGCAATCTGGACTTTAGTAGAACATTATCGTTATACCGAGGATAAGGAGTTTTTAGAGAAGGTCTATCCTTCAATTAAAAGGGGTCTAGTCTGGATTGAAAAGAAGCGCCATCAAAGCAAGGATAAAAAAGCCCTCCATTATGGATTGTTACCCCCCAATCTTAGTGCTGAGCATTTAGGACCCAATGATTACTTTTACTGGGATGACTTCTGGGCTCTAGGAGGAATAAGGGCGGCAGTTTATGCGGCTTTGGTTTTAGGTAAAGAAAAGGATAAGTTAAGATTTCAAGGTATTTACTCATCTTTCTGGCAAGATATAGAAAACTCTTTAAGGGAAGTTGAGAAAAGGTTAAATACCAAGGCTATTCCAGCCTCTCCTTATCGTCGCCTGGATGCAGGAATGATTGGCTCAATCTGTAGTCTTTATCCTCTTTGGATATTTAGCCCTGACAATGAGCGGATTAGACAAACCCTGACTGAGCTTAGAAAGAGATGTTTTGTTGAAGATGCTTTTTATCAGAGTTTAATTCATTCTGGACTTAATTGTTATCTGACTATGCAGGTAGCTGAGTGCTACCTGTATCAGAGGTCAGAGGAAGCTCTACCACTTATGAGCTGGGTATTAAAGAACGCCACTTCAACCTTTACCTGGCCAGAGGCAATCAATCCTTTGACCCGGGGAGGAGTAATTGGTGATGGTCATCATGGCTGGGCAGTAGCTGATTGGCTGCATTTGATCAGAAACCTCCTCTTCTTTGAAGAAGGAGATACCCTGGTGCTTACCCCTTCTTTGCCCTTAGATTGGCTTGAGGAGGGGAAGGAGATAGCTGTAAGGCAAGCTCCCAGTCACTTTGGTTTAATTGAGTTCACTCTCTTTTCGGAAAAAGAGAAGGTTAAGTTAAACCTGAATTGTAGTTTCCGAAAGCCACCCCAGTCTATTGAATTTAACCTGCCCAAAAGGATAGTCAAAGCAGTAGTTGAGGGGAAAGAGGTAAGCTTCAAAGAAAACAAGGTCATCCTCACTCCTGGGGTTAGAGAGGTAGAGGTCTTTTTTAGTTGAGTAGTTGAGTAGAGGCAGGACTTTAGTCCTGCGGAGTTAAGGAGTTGAGTAGAGGCAGGACTTTAGTCCTGCGGAGTTAAGGAGTTGAGTAGAGGCAGGACTTTAGTCCTGCGGAGTTAAGGAGTTGAGTAGAGGCAGGAGTAGGAAGTGAGATGGCTCATGGCTGATGGCTGATGGCTCAATGAACTCAAATGGAGGTAATTAAGATAAAAGGTAAAATAATATTCATCCTCTTCTTCTTTCTTTTACTTTCTGTTTTAAGAGTGGATGCTCACCCGGTAGCAGTAGTAGGAAGAGGGGGGGCAGGAATATTTTTTAGCCCTTACTTCTCTAATCAATATTTGGGGCAAGCAATAGCCGGGGTTCAGCTGGATGTAATAGAACAAAGTGAAGATTGGTGCAAAGTTTCCTTGCCTGATGGAAGATTGGCTTGGGTTCATAATAGCCAGGTAGGAGTTTATTTTAGTGATACTACTCCTTCCTTGGGGAATAATCTGAATATCTTAAGAACAGCTTACTCCTTTTTGGGAGCACCTTACCTCTTTGGAGGGACAAGTAGGCTTGGATTTGATTGTTCGGGCTTTGTTCAAGAAGTCTTTTTGTTAAATGGTCTGGGACTTCCCCGCAAGGCAAGTGAGCAGTTTAAGCTGGGAGTGCCGGTAAGCAGTAAAGACCTGCTGGGCGGAGACTTGGTCTTTTTTGCTGGTAGTTCCCAGGGGGTATCTCATGTGGGAATCTATTGGGGAGAAAGCTACTTTATCCATGCCTCTTCGTCTTATGGGGTAATCTTTACCAGTTTAGGTAAACCTTATTATAGATTAAGATTCATCGGGGCAAGAAGGCTTTGAATTAAATTTCAAGTGCCGAAGTCCCAAATATTAATTTCCTGCTTCTTACTTCTTATTTGGTACGCCCGGAGGGGTTCGAACCCTCAACCTCAAGATCCGGAGTCTTGCACTCTATCCAATTGAGCTACGAGCGCCAAACTGTCCATAGTCCATGGATGGCTGATGGCTCATATTTAGTCCACAGTCCACCCGGTAGGAGGGCATTTATGCCCGATATAATCGTGCCTGAAGGCACTCCTACCGGTAGTTCTCTCTTCCGTCCTCTGTCTTTTATTATACCATCTTTACCGAAATTATGCAAGGGGTATTTGACTTCTCCTTTAATTTGCCATATAATTTAACTTACTGGAGGTAGTGATGAAAAAAGGATTGCAGTGCTTGAGCAAGACAGAGAGGAAAGTGATAAACTCCTTTGTGAAAGAGTTAAGAGAGAAATTAGGTGATGATATTATAACCATTTGCCTGTTTGGTTCCAAGGTGAGAGGAGATTTTGAGAAGTATTCGGATATAGACATATTCATTCTGGTCAGAAAAAGAAGAGATATGAGAGATAAAATAAGTGATATAGCGGCAAATTATTTCTTTGAATATAATGTTCCCTTGAGTCCCCTAGTTTACAGCTTATTTGAATATAAGAAGAACAGGGAATTAGGTTCGTTTTTCTTTGAACAAGTGGAAAAGGAGGGAGTTACTTTATGAGTAGGATAAATTTGGCTAGGTATAGAATCCAGAAAGCAAAAGAAGTTTTAATTGAAGCCAAAGACAACCTTAGTTAGAAGCACTGCGGACTCTCGGTCAATAGAAGTTATTATGCAATGTTCACTTCAGCAAGAGCTCTTCTGGCCCTAAAGGAGAGGGATTTAAGCAAACATTCTGGTGTGATTGCCCTATTTAACCAGCATATTGTTAAAGCAGGGCTTTTCCCCAAGGGGCTTAGTAAATTTTTACCGAAGGCTAAAGATATTAGGGAAGATGCTGATTATGGTGATTTTATAGAGATTACCAAAGAAGATGCCCAGACTCAACTTAAGAATGCCAAAAAGTTTGTTCAAGAAGCCGAGAAGGCAATACAGAAAATGATTGGGGAGGCTGAATGAGTTTGCCCAAGTTACATATAAAGAGATGGTGTCAAATAAAGTATGAAAGAATATAAAGATGGGAGGAGTGAGAAGTGAGAGTAGGAATAGTGAGTGATTCACATCAAAACTTAGACTCTCTAAGAGAGGCTGCCCAGTGGCTGGTAAAGAAAGAGAAGGTAGAGGTTATAATTCATCTTGGAGATGATTGGGATGATGCCAGGATTCTTGATGAGTTTGAGGTTGAAGTTATAAAGGTTCCCGGTGTTTTCAGTAATTATTATCAAGACCCTGATATACCAAATCGAAAGATTGTGGATTTTGAAGGCTGGAAAGTCTTACTCACTCATACCAATACCTCTCATGAAAATGACCTGCCCACAGACTTAAACCCAGAGGAGGTAATTGCTAAAAAAGAGGTAAATGTAGTCTTATATGGGCATACTCATATTCCAAAAATAGAGGAGGTTGGGAAAGTTCTTTATCTAAATCCAGGGCATCTTAAAAAGGAGGATAAGAAAGGGCATCCACCAAGCTTTGGGGTGATTGAGTTTGGTAAGGAGAAGGTAGAGGCAAAGATTATTGATTTAGAGAGGAGCGAAGAGGTATCTACTTGTGAGTTTAAAGGCTAATTTTTGAAGCTGACCCCATTGACTTAAAGTAAGAGAAGATGGAGATAGAAACAAAAGATTTTGAGGAATTAGTAAGGGAAGCAGTGAATACTCTTCCCAAGAAATTTAAGGAGAAGATGGAAAATATTGCCGTGGTAATTGAGGAATTGCCTTCCCGAGAGCTTCTCTCAGAGATGAAGATAAAATCACCTTATGGTCTTTTGGGTCTTTATCGTGGAGTTCCTTTAACCGGAAGAGGTATATGGTATGGCAATGTTTTACCTGATAAGATTATTATTTTCAAAAAACCTATAGAGTCGCGCTGTAGAGATAAGGAAGAGATAAAAGAAGCAGTCAGAAAAGTAGTTATCCATGAGATTGGTCATTACTTTGGTTTGGGAGAAAGGGCTTTACGGAAAATTGAGACTAATAAGGTCGGGGGTTAACCCCTGACCTCATCAGGAGTTAAGAGGATGACTGCAGATGAGATAACAAGAGTTTTAAGGAAAGTAGGTTTTGTAAAAATTGACTAATCTGGGAGTCATCAAGAATGGAGCAGTTTTGAAACAGGGAAACAAACTATTATTCCTTAAAAATTTTGAGGAAGGTAGGGCATGGGGTTAAAAATTCAGGTAAAAGTCATTCCTAATTCAAAAGAGGCAAAAATAAAGGAGGAAAGTGAAAAAATCTTGAAGGTAAAAGTTGATGCGCCGGCAAGGGAAGGAAAGGCAAATAAGAGGCTTATTGAAATTTTAGCAAGACATTTTTCTAAGCCAAAAACATCAATAAAGATTGTTAAAGGTTTAACCTCTAAAAATAAGGTGGTAGAGATAGGTTAGACAATGAGAGGCGTGCCAAACAAATTTAAACAAACAGAAACCTGTCTGCCCCAAAATAAAATCTTGACAATTATCACTTTTAGTGATAATATTATCACCAGCAGTGATAATGGAGGTTTTGTATGAAAGATAAAATATTAAAGTTATTCTATGATGATTTATTTGCTCAGTTTACAATAAATGAGATAGCTAAAAGAGTAGGCATTTCTTACAGCTATGTACATAGGCAAATAGAAGAATTGAAAAATAAAGATATTTTAATTATTGAACAACGTTCAAATCGAAAATATTGTAGACCTAACTATAAAAATCCAGAAGTAAAAACAAGTTTTGTTAAAATCTCAAACCAAATTGCTGATGACTTTTTGAAGAAAAGGGATAAAGTTTTCTTTATAGTTGAAAAGCTCTTATCGGTACTGCCACAAAAAACAGATTTTAATTTACTTTCTATGGTGTTGTTCGGTTCTTTAGCTAAAGGCACTGATTTCAAAAAAAGTGATATAGATCTTTTCATTATTGTGCCTTCAAAAGAAAAATACGATGAGAGTATTGATATGGAATGTGTAGCATTGTCAAAAGGTTTTGGGATTGAAATTAATCCTATAGTTTCTGAGCCAACAAACCTCTTAACGATGCTAAGCGAAGAGGGGCAAAATGTTGGAAAGGAAATTTTAAAAAATAAAATAATATTGTTTGGTGCTGAGAAATTCTGGGAATTAGTATTTGAGGTAATAAGATGAGCAAAATTGATAAGCTTATTAAAGAGCAAGAAAGCGAAAACTTGGAGTTCAAAAACAACTGGCGAGATGAGTACCTAAAGACTCTTTCTGCTTTTGCTAATTCAAATGGTGGTAGGCTTATATTGGGCAAGGATGATAAAGGTAATATTGTTGGAGTTGATAATTGGGAAAGACTTTTAGAAGATATTCCCTCTAAAATCAGAGAGAAATTAGGTTTAACTCCCTCGGTCAAATGTGCTGAGACCAGTGGTAAAAAGATGATCATAGTGGAGATTAAACCTTCACAGATACCAATATCCTACAATGGGAAGTATTATCGGCGAAGTGGGAGCACTACCGTAGAGATGGCTGGCTCAGAACTTGCCCACTTCCTAATATCAAAGTTCGGAAAAACATGGGATGCTCTTCCTTCTGATGCCAATTTTAGGGGCATTGACATGGGCACAGTAAATCTTTTTAAGAATCTGGCGAGGGAAAGAGTCCCGAGCATATCCAATATTGATTTGGTAGAAAAAGTTTTTACCAATCTGGAACTTATAACAGAAGACAGAAAGATAACGAAAGCGGGGCTTTTACTTTTTGGAAAAGAGCCGCAAAGATTTTTTATATCTGCCAAAACAAGGGTTGGAAGGTTTAAGACTTCTACAACCATACTTGATACGGTTATTGCGGAAGGAAATCTTTTTAATCAACTGGAGAGAACTGTTGAGGCAATTAAAAAGCATTTGAGTGTAAAGTTTGAGATTAAAGGAATTGAGCGTCAGGACATTTGGGACTATCCAATTGAGGCAATCAGGGAGGCAGTCATAAATGCGCTTATACACAAGGATTATTTAAGTACAGCCGAAATTCAGATTAAGGTTTATGATGACAGGATATGGATGTGGAATCCTGGCAAACTACCAGAAGAGTTGAGTATAGAAGACTTGAAGAAAGAACATTCTTCATATCCCAGAAATCCTTTAATTGCTAATGTCTTTTACCTTGCTGGGTTCATTGAGCGTTGGGGTTCGGGAACAAAGAGAATTGTTGACCTATGCAAAGAGCAAAATTTACCTGAACCAGACTATAAAGAGGAGCAAGGGGGATTTAGTGTCTGGTTTTACAAGGACATTTACACAGAAGAAAATCTAAGAAAGATGGGGCTTAATGAGAGGCAAATAAAGGCGGTGATGTATGTGAAGGAGAAAGGAAAGATTACGAATCGGGAATATCAGAAAATCAATCAGGTCTCTCGCCAAACTGCCTCACGTGAATTATTACACCTTACAGATGGTAAATTATTGATTAGATATGGAGAAACAGGAAGAGGTGCTTACTATACCTTGGCCAAGTTTGCGACTAAAAATCAAAACGCCTCAAAAATGACTCAAACGTCTAATAAACGCCCCAAAAACGCCTCAGAGGTGAAAACAAAATGAGGAAAAACAGCTTGAAACAAACAGAAATCGGCGTAATCCCGGAGGATTTGGAAGTAGTGAAGCTGGGAGGGGTAATAGAATTACTTTCAAAAAACTTTTACCGAGAGAAAACTTCTAAAAATGTGGAAAAGTAGGTAACTCTATATTTTTTAACTTTGAGAAGAGCCTATATCCGCACCTATGGATGACCCTTGGGTTATTCTCTACTTAAAGGAATTGGCTTGAGAAAATATGATGGATGTGGTATAATGTGAAATAATGTT
>Ga0210017_1004810_pt1 | contig 10978 bp, 6 predicted proteins | sample CryGeyCG2014_020_FD_183966 | JGI IMG/M metagenome (GOLD analysis project Ga0210017, IMG submission 183966) | Groundwater microbial communities from aquifer - Crystal Geyser CG08_land_8/20/14_0.20 (SPAdes) (version 2) | ecosystem: Environmental > Aquatic > Deep subsurface > Groundwater | place... | reverse complement strand
ACAAGTTAATCTCTATGCCACCGCTCCATTTAGCCGTAAGATTGTAAAGCAAGCTCACAATTGCTAGAACAATATAAATAATAACAGTGTAAAGTATTGGCATAAGTATTATTAGGACAGCGCCAATTATCTCCCCTTTGACCAGGGCAAGTAAGGCAATGATGGCACAAATAACCAAGGCCACAAAGCCATATAAAATCGCCATTGTTTTACTCGTTTGGTGAACAGCTATCTCAGTAATTCTCTTCTTCATTGATTTCACCTCCTTGTTTTTGTGGTTATTATGGCAGAAAAATGCTTAACAAACAACAACTTAGTTAGTTCGGTAGGCTTAATAATCCCATACTCGGTAATTATTCCAGTAATTAATTCAGCTGGTGTAACATCAAAACCAGGATTAATAGCCGTGGCACCTGGGGCAGCCACCAAAATTTTCTGGTTGCCCGGCCCAGTTTGATAAAGCACTTCGTCTGCTGACCGTTCTTCAATTGGAATAGCTTGGCCTGATGGGCAATTCTTATCAACAGTGGAACTTGGGGCAGCAACATAAAAAGGAATTCCATAGTATTTGGCAACAACAGCTTTTTCCAGGGTCCCAATTTTATTAGCTACATCACCATTGGCCGCAATCCTATCCGCCCCTACTATCATTAGATCAACCTCGCCTTTTGACATTAAGTAGGCGCCGGCATTGTCTGCAATAATTTTAAAAGGAACACCTTCGTTTTTAAGCTCCCAGGCAGTTAAACGAGCCCCTTGGCCCCTAGGTCTAGTCTCATCAACATAAACAAAAACTTTTTTGCCAGCGCGATGAGCAGTATAAATTGGCGCAAGTGCGCTGCCATAATCAACAAACGCCAGCCAACCGGCATTACAGTGGGTCTCAATTTTCATCCCAGCCCTAATCAACTGATTACCTAACTTTCCAATCTCCTTACACGCCGCCACATCCTCATCAGCAATCTTTTGGGCTTCAGCTACTGGGTCTTTAGAATTAAAAACTCGATTAGTAACATAGAAAAGATTCTGTGCAGTTGGCCGCGTTGCTTCAATCTCTTTTTTTGCTTTTGCTGCTTTACTAGGAGCCTCCAAGAATGCCTGGGCCAGGGCAAAACCAGCAGTGGCACCGATCGCCCCTGCCCCACGCACCAACATAGTTTTAATAGCTAGACAAGTATCCTTATAAGACTTTGCCTCAAAGATTTTGAATTCAAAAGGGAGGAGATTCTGTTCAATCAGAAAGACAGAAGAGCCTTGTAACCAAACCGTGCGAAAGTCTTGGCCGTTAACCTTCATTCGCCAGCAAACTCTGTCTGGGCATAAACTGAATAGCCAGCAGTTTTTAATTTTTTGCGGCCGCCAAGATCAGGCAAATCAACAATAAACGCCAGTTCAACAATCTCGCCGCCAAGTTTCTTAACTAGTTTTGCTGCCGCGGTAGCTGTGCCTCCGGTTGCAATCAGGTCATCAATAATTAAAACTTTTTGGCCTGGCTCAATTGCATCTTTGTGAATTTCAATCACATCAGTTCCATACTCTAAAGCATATTCCTCGCGTTCGGTGGCTGCTGGCAGCTTACCTTTTTTGCGGACCGGCACAAAACCCTTGCCCAGCAAATAAGCTAACGCGCCACCCAAAATAAAGCCTCGAGAATCAATCCCAACCACGACATCGATCAGTTGGTTTTGATAACGTTTGAGAAAATCATCAATACACACCCTAAACCCCACCGGATCCTTAAGCAGGGTGGTGATATCACGGAACATGATCCCTTTTTTAGGCCAGTGCGGGACGGTGCGAATCCTTGATTTTATCGGCATTATTTTATTCCCCCAACTACTTTAACTAACAACCTTTTTACTTTGTCAGCATTTTCCTTCATTCGCTCCATTACCATCTCAAAAGTAACCGGTGCTTCATCTTCTTTCCAACAATCATAATCAGTGGACATGGCAATGGTTTGGTAAGGGATACCAAGCTCATTAGCTAAAATAACCTCAGGACAAGTTGACATATTAATAATGTCAGCCCCCCAAGCCCGAAACATGCGGCTCTCAGCCTTGGTCGAAAAGCGTGGGCCTTCAACGGTGACCACAGTCACATCCCGATTGTATTCATAACCAAAATCATCACATGCTTGGCAAAGTAAATTTGTTAACTCTTGGCTATAAGGTTCTGACATGGGGGTGTGAACAACTTTATCGTGAAAAAAGGTTAAGTTCCTATGCCGAGTAAAGTCAATAAATTGGTTAGGAAAAACCAAATTGCCTGGTTTAATTTCCTCCCGCAAAGAACCAACCGCGGTAGCTGCTAAGATATGAGTACAACCCTCTTCTTTTAACGCATAAATATTAGCTAGAAAGTTGACCTTGGTTGGCATGATGTTGTGGTCACGGCCGTGGCGGGCCAAAACGACAACCTCAACTCCATTAATTAGACCGCATTTAAGCGGTGAAGTCGGCTGGCCAAACTTATTGTTTTCTTCTTTATCAATGGAGTGCTTTAAAATTTGCGGGTCATCTAAGCCTGAACCACCAATAATACCAATTTTTGGCATGATTGATTATAAACAAAGCTGGTCATAAGTGTCAACAAAAACTTATTTTAAACAAACAACTTTCTGAAGTGTTAAATCCGCTAACAGCCTGACTTCTTCATCAGCAAAATCATAAACCTTAATAGCCTTTTCATATCCATTAGCTTCAGGAATTATTTCCAATAATTTATTCGCCAACTTCGCTATCCACGCTTGGTTAAAACTAACCGCCTCATCATCCATAAATAAAGCCACATAAAAGATATTGGTCTCAACCAAATCAAGGAAAAAGTGGGAGCCAAAAGAGAGCTCAGGCATAAAACCGCCGTCCGGATCATCCAACTCAACTAAGACTGCAATATTATTGATCTCAGCAAAATTGACCGGCACCCCAAGGGTCGGGTCCTTGGTCCCCCAGCGGCCTGGACCAATCATTAACGTTGGCAGATCACTCTGGTTAGCAATGGTCTTGTTTAAACGGCCAATCAAGCGGGCAACCTCAAACTTTTTCGGCATTAAAAGCTCACCATAAGCCTTGGGATCAACATAAATCAAGCGCTTGATCGCTTGTTCAACACTCCCACCCATAAAATTGCGGCTTGACTTAAAAATTAAATTCTCTGGTTTTATGTTTTGAGGGATCTTAACCTGGCCAGTCCGACCTTTGGCCTGCAGCGGTCGGCATTGGATCAGGTTGATCCGCAGCTCATTATCAAGGTCAAAATTAACCGTAAATTCAATGTCAACCGGGTACTGGTATTGTTTTTCCAGCTTTTTAAGGATCTGCTGCATTATCTTAACAAAATCAGTTTCCTTAAAAAGTTTATCAAAAGTTAAGACCCATGAGCTGCCGGCAAGCCCAAGTTCTTTAAGCTTTTTCTCTGCCTCAATATCTCTCTCCCCAATCATTGACAAGTCAACATCAGTAATTTTGGAGAGCGGCAGGGTCTGCAGCTGATTATCAGCAATATTAAGCAGGTCAACTTCATGCTGGGAGAATCTTTTTAACTTGTCTATGCCCACATATGGTTTTTTATCTGGGGCATCCAGCGCTACAATCCGAGGATAATCTCCCTCTACCCGATTAACCGCCCGGGTCCCAAGACCAAAAACCAGGCGCAGCATCCCGGCTTTGGGGTCCATTGACTCATGCCAGACAAAGGTGTTATAAGAAAAACCAACTCCAGCCATATACGGAAAAAATTGGTCGCCGTGATGGCTCCCTGAAACTCGCTGGACCAAAAGAGCCATCTGTTCATTTTGTTCATTTAAACCACGCTGGAGACGATACTGGAGCGCATCCTCATTTATGGTGCTGGCAAAAACCTGGAGGACAATATCTTTAAATTGCTTATAACGCTCATCAGGACTCCCCTGATTAACACAAAAGATACTTTCATACTTGCCGGCAAAGGCATTGCCAAAGCTGTCTTCAAGCAAACTTGAAGAGCGGATAATAATCGGTGATTGGCCAAAATATTCAATCAATTGATGAAATTTCTCTTTCGTATCTTCAGGAAATTTACCAGTTAAAATCTTTTCGCGAAGCTCTGCTGCCTTAACTAAATAGCCTGCTTCACTCTTTTGCTCCATCCAGAGGTCCCACCAGCCGTTTTCAACAATATAAGTGTAAAAAACATCAGAGCCAATATAAAAAGAATCATGCGGCTCTAAAACCTTAGCAAAATCTTTTAAAATCTTGCGCGCGAGAAGCATCCCCAAGGCTTTGCCGCCAATAAAACCAGTGCCAATCATTCGCTCCTTGATAGCCAAGAGATCCTCAAGTTTTAAATGTTTCTTGATCAAGGCAGACATCTTTTTTTCTCTGCCAAGAATAATCTTACTTAGTCGCTCAAACATCTTCTCTTCCTCTTTGCCGCAAGCCCCTTGAGCGTCTAAAAACAAATGGTCCCAATAATCAAGTTGGCGCTCGGCGCTATCCGAGCCGCTGCTGGACATATAGGAAAAGAGCTTGGTAGTATCAACACTGCTGACAATCGGCTCAAATTTATCGCCGGCCTCAACATGAGGCAAAAACATGGTTGGCGAGTAGCGCCGCCAAACTTTTAAGGGGTGGACGTAATACTTATCATCAAAATTAAAGACATCCAAAAGGAGCTGGGTTGTCTCCCTAATGCGGGCAATAGTTTTGTAAGAATGGCTATTCCTTAAGATCGCAAAATAAGCAATCGTATCAAGCTTAAAAAGATAGGGGCAGGTAACCATAAAAAAGTTGCCGATCATTAGATCTGTGGCCCAAGCCTCCAAAAGGTCTGATAAACAGTCAAAGAGGTAAAAGACCCCCTCCCCTTCGGCTGTCGCGATATCATGAATCTCCTTAGAAAAAGCCTCAAAGCCAGCTTCGGCCTCGAGTTCATAAACTTTTATTTTAGGATTTTTTTTGATTAACGGGGGGTGTTGGGCAAAACGAATATAAACGATCTTTTTATTATCAGCTAAGGCTTGTTTAATGTAAGGGGTGACAAAATGCAGGTAGCTGGCAATACTATCAACCTGCCAAACAACATTATCGCCGAGTCGCAGGTGTTCAAGGACATGATCAAGACCAGCTATCCCGGTACTGGCTTTCATGACAAGTACCTATTGATTGATTCTGCCGCCCCTTTCCCCTCTGCCAAGGCCCAGACAATCAAAGATTGCCCACGCCTCATGTCCCCGGCCGAAAAAATCCCCTTTTGAGAGGTTTGGTAATCATCACCTGTTTTAACATTACCCCGACTGTCAAATTCAAGTCCAAGATTAGCCAGCAGCCCGTCATGCTCTGGGTGGAGAAAGCCAACTGCTAACAAAACCAGGTCAGCCTCAACTTCAAATTCTGTCCCAGGAATTTCTGTCAGCTTCCCTTCTGGAAAATGCACTTTATCACAAGATATTTTTTTAACCTTACCGTTTTCTCCAACAAACTCTTTAGTCAAAATCTGCCACTGCCTTGAGCACCCCTCCTCGTGGCTGGTCGAGTTTTTCAAAGTAAGCGGGTAAGTTGGCCAAGGCATATCAGGGGTGCGCTCCTCTGGCGGCCGGGATAAAAGTTCTATCTGAACCACACACTTTGCTCCACGACGATTGGCTGTCCCGACACAATCAGCCCCAGTATCCCCGCCGCCAATCACCACCACGCTTTTATCTTTGGAATCAATCTCTTTGGTTAAATAATCAAGGGCAAAGTGGACACCTAAGAGGTCTCTGCCAGGAATCCTCAAGTCTCTTGGCACTCGAGAGCCACCAGTTAAACAAACAGCATCATAGCCTTTAAGATCAGCTGGCGTTTTTATTTCTTTGCCCGTGACAAATTCTATCCCTTCTTTTTTCCAGATAGAAAGCCTGCGGTCAAGGATAGCTTTATCTAATTTAAAAGCCGGGATGCCAAAGCGCATCAAGCCACCAATCTTTTCATCGCGCTCAAAAACCACTACATTATGGCCGGCTCGGTTAAGCTCTACAGCAGAGGCAAGGCCCGCAGAGCCAGAGCCAACCACTGCAACTTTCTTACCAGTGCGTTTTTTAGGAATCTTTGGTTTTACTAAGCCGTGTTTAAAAGCATACTCAACAATCGCCAGCTCATTGTCACGGACTGTCACAGCATCATCATTAATCCCCAGGACACAGCTGTATTCGCACAAGGCTGGACAAACTCGGCCAGTCACTTCGGGCAAACAGTTAGTCTGGTCAAGAAGATCAAAAGCTTTATCCCACTGCTGGCCAAAAACATAATCATTCCACTCTGGGATAATGTTGGCCAAGGGGCAGGCAGAGTGGCAAAACGGGGTGCCACAATCCATACAGCGCGAGGCTTGCAAACGCGAATCAGCCTCATCGCGCAGCTTAAAGACCTCGACAAAGTCGTTCTTGCGCTCGCAAACAGGGCGAAAGGAACAAGTTTTTCTCTTTTCTTTTAAAAACCCTTTAATGTCACCCATCTAAGACCTCCGCTAGCTCTGATGCTTTATCAAGTTCTTTTTCTTCAAGAACCCGTTTGTATTCTGTGGGCATAACTTTGACAAACAAGCGTTTTTGGTTAGCAAAATCATCCAGTATCTTTTTGGCTATCTGGCTCTTAGTAAACTTATAATGGTTCTCCAGCAGGTTGTGGAGGATCTCTTGGTCTTCGACTGTCAGCTCTTCCAGCATGACCATGCTATGGTTACAGTGGTCAACCAGTTCATTTTGCGGATCAAAAACATAAGCAATGCCCCCTGACATGCCGGCCGCAAAGTTGCGGCCAACCGGGCCTAAGACAACCACCCGGCCGCCAGTCATATATTCACATCCATGGTCGCCAACCCCCTCAGCCACAGCCAACAGCCCAGAGTTACGGATACAAAAACGCTCTCCCGCCCGTCCGCGGATATACGCCTCACCGGAAATTGCGCCATAAAAAGTCGTGTTACCGATAAGAATGTTGTCTTCAGCATCATAGGTCGCTTTTTTATCAGGATAAATAACTATCCGTCCGCCAGAGATCCCTTTGCCAACATAATCATTAGCTAAGCCCTCGAGTTCAAGGCTAACCCCACTGGCCAGCCAGGCACCAAAGCTCTGGCCTGCCACCCCTTTAAATTTTAAATTAATTGTCCCTGGCGATAAGCCTGCTTCCCCACACCTGCGGTAAACTTCACCAGAGAGCATTGTCCCAATAGTGCGGTTGGTGTTATTAATTTTAAATTCTCCTTGAACCCTTTCTTTTTTTTCTAAAGCTGGTTTGGCCAGCTCAATTAGCTTATTATCCAAGACCTTGGGAAACCTGCGGCTGAACGCCGCGGTTTCCTGGAAGCCGAGACGTTTAGTCTCCGGCTTCCATAGTATCTTAGATAAATCTATCCCCTTAGCCTTCCACGGCAAGAGATCTTTATTTAATTCGAGCAGATCAACTCGACCAACTAACTCTTCAAGCGATCGAATACCAAGGGAGGCCATAATCTCACGCAGCTCCTCGGCAATAAAAGTAAAATAATTAACAATATATTCGGGCCGGCCGCGAAATCTTTTTGAAAGACATCCATCTTGGGTAGCCACACCAACCGAGCAGTTGTTCAAATGGCAGTGCCGCAGCATCACACAGCCAGACACAATTAAAACCGCCGTGGCAAAGCCAAACTCTTCAGCCCCCAGCATCGAGGCAATCGCCACATCCCTGCCGGTACGCAGCTGGCCATCAGCTTGCAGCCTCACCCTGGAGCGTAAATCATTTAAAACCAGGGTTTGATGAGTTTCAGCCAAACCAAGCTCCCACGGCAAACCAGCGTGGCGGATAGAACTTAAAGGAGAGGCCCCTGTCCCACCATCACCACCAGCAATTAGAATCATATCAGCGTGCCCCTTAGCCACCCCGGCCGCAACAGTCCCCACCCCTGGCTCGGAAACCAGCTTAACTGAAATCCTGGCCCTAGGATTAACATTTTTTAAATCGAAAATTAACTGGGCCAGGTCCTCAATCGAATAAATATCATGGTGCGGCGACGGAGAGATTAAAGTTACCCCCGGCGTAGTGTAGCGAATCCTGGCAATTAGGGAAGAAACTTTATGGCCAGGAAGCTGGCCACCCTCACCAGGCTTGGCCCCTTGGGCAATTTTGATCTGGATCTCGTCGGCATTGACCAAATAATTAGTTGAGACCCCAAAACGGCCGGAGGCAATCTGTTTAATCGCGCTACGGCGGTCATCCTTAAATCTAGCCGGGTCCTCCCCCCCCTCCCCGGTGTTTGATCTACCGCCAATCCGGTTCATGGCCAGGGCAATAGTCTCGTGCGCCGGGCCGCTGATTGAGCCAAAACTCATGGCACCGGTGGCAAAACGTTTTAAAATATCTTTAACTGGTTCAACCTCATCAATGGAGATTGCTTTTGTCTTGCAAAATTTCAACAAGCTGCGTAAGGTTGTCGGCACAGTTTTTTGGTCGTTGATTAAACCGGCAAATTCCTGATAGCGGCTATAATCATTAGTACGAGTGGCATCCTGCAACGCGGCAATGCTCTCCGGCCGCCAAAGGTGAAACTCCCCATCACGGCGCCACTGGTAAAGCCCGCCTGAATCAAGCTCTGAATTTGAACCATGGCGCAGCAGGGTCTCTTGGGCCAACACCTTAAAATCTGCCCCGCTTATCCTTGAGATTGTCCCGGAAAAACATTTGGCAATCACCTTATCCCCCAAGCCTAAGGCCTCAAACATCTGCGCCCCGCGATAACTATTTAAGGTGGAAATCCCCATTTTGGAAATGATCTTGAGCAAACCCTGCTCAATTGCGTGGCGATAATTATTAATGGCTGTTTTTCCGTCCAGGGCAATTTCTCCATCAATGACCAGGTGGACAATGGCTTCATAAGCCAAGTAAGGATTAACCAAATCCGCACCATAGCCAAAAAGCAGGGCAAAATGAAAAACCTCACGCGGCTCACCACTCTCGACAATCAAACCGACTTTCGTCCGCAAGGCCTTTTTAATCAAGTAGTGATGGACGGCCCCAATCGCCAAGAGGGCCGGCAAAGCTGCTTTTCTAGCATCAACCCCACGGTCACTTAATATAATGAAAGAAAAACCCTCGCTAATTGCCGCTTCAACTTCTTGGCAAACGCGGTCGATCGCTTTTGGAAATTCTTTTTCTTGAGCTTTAAAAAGCAAGGAAATAGTCTTGATACGAAAGCTGTTTTTACTGATCCCGCTGATTTTTCCCAACTCTTCATTGGTTAAGATTGGTCCTCGGGCCCGCAGCTTGTGACAATGCCCTGGCTTTTCCTCAAGGATATTCCCTTGCGGCCCGACATAGCTCTCAAGGCTCATCACAATCTCTTCGCGAATCGGGTCAATAGCCGGGTTAGTGACCTGGGCAAAGAGCTGTTTAAAATAGCTGTAAATGAGCTGCGGCTTATTAGATAAAACTGCGTGCGGCGTGTCATTGCCCATGGAGCCGACCGGCTCTTTCCCGCTTGAAGCCATGGGCTTAAGAATGGCTTTGAAATCTTCTCGGCTGTAACCAAAAGCCCTCAGCAGGTGTTGGTAATCACCCAGCCCATCATCTGCTGAAATAGTCGGCAAGTCCTCCAGCTCAACCATATTTTTTTCGAGCCAGCTCTCATAAGGAGCCTGGCTGGTAACTTGTTTTTTTATCTCTTGATCAGAAACAATCCTTTTTTCTTTGGTATCAATATATAAGATTTTGCCTGGCTCAAGCCGGCCCGAGCGCTTAATTTTTTCCGGCGGGGTATCAAGGACCCCGACTTCAGAAGCCATTATAACCACATCATCAGTGGTAACAATATACCTGGCTGGCCGCAAACCATTGCGATCAAGCACTGCGGCTACACTAGTACCGTCAGTTAAGGCAATCGCCGCTGGTCCGTCCCACGGCTCCATAAAACAAGCATGGTATTTGTAAAAATCCTTAAGTTTTTTGTCCATAAGGTTGTTTTCTTCCCACGCCTGGGGGATAAGCATCATCATAGTATGGGCCAGGGATCTGCCGGAAAGATGCAAGAACTCAAAAACATTATCAAGGGCAGCCGAATCACTGCCGCCAGGGACAATCACGTCAAGCCCCCGCGCTTGCATCCAATTAATATTGCCGCGCAGGGTATTAATCTCTCCATTATGGGCAAGAAAGCGAAAGGGTTGGGCCAAATCCCAGGTAGGAAAAGTATTAGTGCTATAGCGTGAGTGGACCAGGGCAAGAGCGCTCACGACATCTTTATCTTGAAGATCAAGGAAAAAAGCCTTGACCTGATCAGGCATAAGCAAGCCCTTATAAATAACCGTGCGACTGGAAAGGCTGGAAATATAAAAGCTCGGAACCTGAATTTCTTTTTCAACAGCTCTTCTAATTTCATAAAGCCTTTTTTCAAACTCGAGTTGAGAATTGACCTTTTTCCCCTTGGCAATAAAGATCTGTTCAATCACTGGTTGGCTCGCTCGAGCGGTTTCGCCAATAACTGAAGCATCAACCGGTACGTTGCGCCAGGCTATCAGTCTTTGGCCAAATTGTTCAATTATTTTAGTAAAAGTCTCGCGGCAGGCTGCGCGCTCTTTTTCATCTTGAGGGAAAAAAACCAACCCGGTACCATAAGCACCAGCCTGCGGTAGTTTTAGCTCTTTTTGGTAAAACTCATGGGGAATCTGGATAAGGAGCCCCGCGCCGTCCCCGGTTTTGGGATCAGCCCCCACGGCCCCACGATGAGCCAGCCTCTCTAAGATTTTTAAGCCTTGAAGCACAATATCATGAGAAACGTTGCCATCAATATTAACAATAAAAGCTATTCCACACATTTTGACACCTTTGCCCTGCCTGCCGGCAGGCAGGGCAAAGGTGTCGAGCCAAAAAAGCCCTGCCCAATTTAATAATTAGCAAGTATATTGCCAAGTAAATACGGGCTTATTGCTACATTTTTGTAGAAAATAGTGGTTTATTCGGCAGAAATAGACAATTTTGTCTCA
>Ga0210017_1004808_pt1 | contig 10980 bp, 7 predicted proteins | sample CryGeyCG2014_020_FD_183966 | JGI IMG/M metagenome (GOLD analysis project Ga0210017, IMG submission 183966) | Groundwater microbial communities from aquifer - Crystal Geyser CG08_land_8/20/14_0.20 (SPAdes) (version 2) | ecosystem: Environmental > Aquatic > Deep subsurface > Groundwater | place... | reverse complement strand
TGCACTCAAAAAAGAGCAGTAAACAAGAAAAGAAGCACTATCGAAACTACGAAGTGTAAAAAATGACAATATTTCCCCTGCAGAGTAACTAGCTGCAGCAATAAGTATATATATTGCCCCAATATTTATGACAAATTTGCTTTTTCTCCATTCTGCAATCATTACAACATGAAGGCTTGGGCACCCGCATCTGACTTACTGTCCTTCATGATTACACGGTGAATAAGTCCATTTACAGAAAACAAGATAATGCTGAGACCTACTAGTATTTGCCAAGACATGAGTAGATTATAGTCCTCTGAGATCGCTTTGGGCATTTTGTCTGCTATAATTTCATTTGTTAGGTGAAGTAGCCAAGATGGTCAAGGCACTTGTCTGAAGAACAAGCTATCTCAGTTCGAGTCTGAGCTTCACCACCAACTGCGGGTATGGTGTAGCGGTAACACAACTGCTTTCCAAGCAGTTATCAGGGGTTCGATCCCCCTTACCCGCTCAAAGATCACCAGTTTGAGCGAGGCAGGCCCGCTCTTAGTAAATACTGATCTATTGTGATATAATTAGGCGAATAATTTCCACTGTTTGAGGTGAAAATATGCATTGCTTTAATAATATTCGTAACGTGGCAGTGATTGCGCATGTTGATCATGGCAAAACTACACTGGTTGACGCGATGCTCAAACAGACGCATACTTTCCGGGAAAATTCTGGAGAGATGAGTCAAACCACAATTCTTGATAGTAATACTCTCGAGCGTGAGCGCGGAATTACGATCTTAGCCAAGAACTGTGCCATCTTTTACGGCCCGTCTGGCGACGAGGCAAGTGTTACCAAAATCAATATTATTGATACTCCAGGACATGCTGATTTCTCTGGTGAAGTGGAGCGAACGCTTTCGATGGCAGATGGAGCTTTGCTGATCGTAGATGCTCAAGAGGGACCGATGCCACAAACTAGATATGTGTTAAAAAAGGCCTTGAAGCAAAATCTAAAAATCATTGTTGTGATCAATAAAATTGATAAAAAATATGCCCGTGTTCCTTATGTGATCACCAAGATAGAAAATCTTTTCCTAGAACTGGCTCATGAGGAAAGTCACCTGGAATTTCCGGTGTTGTATGGAGTAGGACGTGATGGCAAAGTCTTTAGTAAACTCCCAGAGATTTATACCTCAGATCTGAGTGGAAACGTGATCCCACTCTTGGATAAAATAATCGAATATTTCCCCTCTCCGAAGGCTGATCCAGGTCATACCTTTAAGATGCTCGTGTCTTCGATTGACTACAATCCACATTTGGGAAGGATCGCAATTGGCAAGATTACTCAGGGATCAATGAAATTGGGACAAAGCGTGATTTTGACTAATAGACCGACAAAGCCGTTTGTGGTAAGCCGAATCTTATTGGCTGAGGGACTAGGTAAGGTTGAGGCAGAACTAGCGCAGACTGGAGATATTGTGGGGATCCCGGGACTGTCTGAAGTACAGATAGGTCTGACAATGTCGGATCCCTCCGATATTGTCTCCTACCCTATCCAAGAAATCACTGAGCCGACACTCCATATGACGATTGGGGCTAATACTTCGCCCCTGGCAGGTCGTGAAGGCAAGTACGTGACAAGTCGCCAGATTGAAGAGCGACTGTACAAAGAACTAGAATCAAATCTTTCTCTTAAAGTCGAGAAACTGGACAATGGCAAGTACAAAGTATCAGGTCGAGGAGAACTACACCTCTCAATCCTTCTAGAAACTATGCGACGTGAAGGATATGAAATGGAAGTGGCCAAACCAGAAGTTATCACTAAACGTGATGAGAACAATGTCAAAGTGGAACCAGTTGAAGAGGTCGATATTGTGGTACCGAACGAGTATCAAGGAGTGATCAACCAAGAGATGGGCAAACGCTATGGAACAATGATTGGGGTGGAGCCTATCTCTGATACAGAAGTGGAGTTTGTCTATCGTATTCCGACCAGAAATATTATCGGACTTAGAACGCTTTTACTCACTTTGACTAAGGGGACTGTCCTCTTCTCGTCTCAAATTGATGGCTATGAGCCGATGGGTAAAGAATTGCCAAAGATTCGCTCGGGTGTGATTGTGGCTACTAACCCTGGTGAGTCGCTCGCTTATGGGCTGGCGGCAGCGGAAGAGCGTGGTACGCTGTTTATTGGTCCTGCAGTAGCCGTGTATCAAGGAATGATTGTAGGATCTAACCCCAAAGAGCAAGATGTGTGGATGAATGTATGCAAAGGTAAACAGCTTACAAATATGCGTTCCAAATCATCGGACGGGGTTATCCAGTTGGCTCCTCCCATGCAGTTGTCCCTCGAGCAGTCAATTGATTTTCTTGAACAAGATGAACTACTTGAAATTACACCATTATCTTTGCGACTGCGTAAAAAGAACTTGACGGGTATTGAGAATAGACGAGGAATGAAGAAGTCATAAGTTTTTTGTGCCGAGAAGAGGACTTGAACCTCCATGGATTGCTCCACACGTACCTGAAACGTGCGCGTCTACCATTTCGCCATCTCGGCTATAAAGTAATTATACTCTAGGAAACTTGGTTTTGAAGGCATGAATAATAATATCACGAGCTTGGTCTAGGGTGAGATGATCGGTTGAGATGACGAGGTCGTAGTTCCAGGGGTTGTGAGGGTTGGTGCCAAAGTATTGGCGGATAAATTGATTGCGGCGTTTCTGGATGTGTTCGACCCACTCTTGGGCTTCGGCTTTGGTGCGCCTTTTTTCATATTTGTAAGTATTATCTACTCTTGTTGCCATGGAGGCAGTGATCCTGATTCGTAGACATTTATTATGAGGTAGGATGTGGTTGGCTCCGCGACCCAAGATGACCATGTCACCCTTTTTAGCGGCGAGAAGAAGGATTTTTTTGAGATTGTTGAGATAGCGGATATCAGAAACGTAACTAGAATTAAATAGAGATTGAAATGAATCAGCGATCCAACTACGACTGTGTTCGTCTACTTTGGTGAGTTCTCCCTCAGGAATGCCCAACTCTTTGCTCAGTTTGAGCATAAGTTTTTTGTCGAAAAACTGCCAGCCGAGTTTTTTGGCGATCTTTTTGGCGATCAATTTACCACCACTACCTGGATCACGAGAAATCACAATATCTGGTCGCCATTCATCTTTGATTTGGAGCTTGGCCACTTTGAGGGATTGCGAGTTGGCGATGGCCCTCTCGATGATCTTGTTTAAAAATTGTTGCATTCGTTATAGTTTACAACTAAGTGTCAAGAAGTGCACCCGGGTGGATTTGAACCACCAACCTTTTGTTCCGAAGACAAACGCTCTATCCAGTTGCGCTACGGGTGCACAGAGACATTATATCCCTTCGGCTTCGCTCAGGACAGGCTTAGTTCTTTTCTTTTCTAAAATCTTGCGGTAGGAGTTGGCGAAACGGTGGGCTTCGTCGCGAAGTTGTTTTAGAAGCCCTAGGCCAGGATGATCTGAGGCGACCTTCAAGGACTGTCCTTGAAGGCTCACGAGACGGTCGGGATGTTTGGCGAGGCCTATGTAGAGCGGAGGTCCTTCGGCTGTGCTCAGGATAAATTTGTCAAAAATACGCTGGAGCCTGCGTAACTGGGGTACTCCCCCATCTATCACGATGAGATCAGGATGTGGCCAGGTGGTATTTTTGAGGCGACGAGTCATCGCTTCGTCGAGACGATCAAAATCGGAGCGAGCACGCGGATTCTTGATCTTGAAACGACGATACTGTCCATGGTCGAGCAAGCCGTCCGTCATGACAACTAGTGAGACGGTAGAGTCGAAAAGCGCTGAGTTACTGGCGTCGTAACACTCAATTCTACCTAGGGGACGGACCCCTAGGATAGATTCGAGGGAGGAAAGTTTTTCGGAGGCATTGTTATAGGAAAAGTGGCGATCGGTAAAACTGTGAGAAGAGATAAAATGAGTGAAACGTTCGATCTTGGTGCGTAACTCTAGTGCTGTCTCAAAATCTTGTGTGTCTGAGGCGGATTGGATTTGTTTGGTCAAGTCTTTGATGACTGGCTTGACGTTGCCTTCTAGGATCTTGATGACCTGACGAATTTGGTGACGGTATTGTATGGTTAATAGCTCATGGTTCATAGTTAATGGTTTGATAACGACAGAGGGACAAGGGTTGCAAAGGCCGAGATGCGAGTAGAAACAGGCGCGCGCGCCGATATTTTTAGTCATGCAAAATGGGATGAGTCGGCGAATAGCGCGCAAGACCTCTTCGGCGATTTTGGCGTTGGGGAAGGGACCAAAGAGTCGGCCGGGTGGCAGGTCGTGGGCACGGGCAAAATGGGGACGTGGGAAGGGGTCTGCCATGTTGATTATAATGTAGAGATAACTTTTGTCGTCTTTCCAGACGCGGTTATGAGGAGGGCGCAATTGGCGGATGAGCTCTGATTCTAGTAAGAGGGCCTTGAATTCCGTGTCGGTAGTAGTATATCTGATCGTATCGGCTGCGACGATCATGGCTTCTTTGGCATCAAGACGCGCGTTTTGGGCATGGCTAGCGAGGCGAGCTTTAATATTGACGGCTTTGCCGATGTAAAGCAGTTTCTTGCCACTCCAATACTGATATACACCACAGGTGCCAGGTGCGTCGTGAAAATCTGTGAGTGTTTGCCAGGTAACTTGACTCATAAGGTAGAATTATCTCATATAAAATACTTGGAGGAGGAAAATGACATCACTTCCAGAATGTAACAATAAAGGTCAGTTCGGAAACTGTAGACATGATCGAGTCCGGGAGATTTTAGCGCAATGGGGAACAGTTATAGGGTATGAGAAGTTAGGTGTCTTGATTAATTAAGGGTTGACAATTAGTTATTCAACCGATGGAACTGGTAAGGATAAGCCTAGTGAGATTAATTGTTCTGAAGGCGCTATACCCTGTAAATTTCGTGTGACAAGTTAGTTTTTTATAGTTAAATTGAGTGCCAATTTAAAGATATTTCTTGAGATATTTGGCGGTGTAGCTGTTGGAAACGTCGAGGATAGCGCGAGTCTCACCCTGGAAGATAATCTCGCCCCCAGCCTCGCCTCCTTCTGGACCCAAGTCTACCAAGTACTGACAATTTTTGATAACATCGAGGTTGTGTTCGATCACGACTACCGTGTTGCCTTTTTGTACTAGGCATTTGAGTGTGACCATAAGCTTGTTGATATCGTCAAAATGAAGGCCGGTGGTGGGCTCGTCGAGGATGTAGAGCGTAGCATTACCTTCCCGTTTGCCTAGCTCGTGGGCAAGTTTGATACGCTGGGCCTCACCTCCTGAGAGGGTGGGTGCTGGTTGGCCGATCTTGAGGTAGCCTAGACCTACGTCTACGAGAAGCTCTAGTTTGCGATAGATACGTGGATAAGCCTTGAAAAACGAGGCTCCCTCCGCTAGGGTCATGTTGAGAATATCGTAAATAGTCATGCCTTTGTATTTAACCGAGAGGGTACCCTCATTGTAGCGCTTGCCGTGACAGACATCACAGGTCACATAGACGTCGCTTAAAAACTGCATCTCGATCTTGATGACTCCCCCACCCTGACATTTCTCACAGCGACCACCTTTGATATTGAACGAGAATCGTCCTTTGTCGTAACCTTTGAGGCGGGCATCAGGTGTGGTGGCAAAGAGATCGCGGATATCGTCAAAGAAACCTACGTAGGTGGCGGGGTTGGAGCGTGGCGTGCGGCCAATTGGAGACTGGTCGACTAGGTAGGCAGAGTTGAGGTAGTGGAAGCCATCGAGACGATCGTATGTCCCCATGTGATCAAAGAATGTCCCATCGAGATAGTATTTGAGGGCGGGATAGAGCGTTTCGGTGATCAGGGTAGATTTACCTCCTCCTGAAACACCAGTGATCCCGATCAAGTTACCCAAGGGCAAGTGAAGAGATAAGTTTTTGAGATTGTGAGAGCGACAACCTTCGAGCTTGAGAGTACCAGAGGTGGTGTTGAGAGGACGAATTTCCCCTGGAATGGTTTTGTCACCTGAGAGATAGGCGCCAGTAAGGGAATGTTTGTCTTTGATAATCTCGGGTACGGTGCCCTGGGCAATTAATTTTCCTCCGTGTACTCCAGCTGAGGGGCCCAGCTCGACCAGGTAATCGGCGGCTCTGATTGTTTTTTCGTCGTGCTCGACGACGATGAGGGTATTGCCTAGATCGACCAAACGTTTGAGTGAGGCGATGAGGGCATCGACGTCGCGACTATGGAGGCCGATACTGGGCTCATCCAGGACATAGAGGACGCCAGTTAAGCCTGTGCCTATTTGACTGGCGAGTCGGATACGCTGTTGCTCACCCCCAGACAATGTTTTGCTTTGGCGTGCTAGATCTAGATAACCTAATCCTACATTGTGCAGGAAAGTAAGACGAGAGGTAACTTCTTTGATGATACCATCTCCTACTTGACTCTCGTAGGGATTGAGGAGCGAAACAAGGTCGTTTTTGAAGTATTGCAGAAGAGTAGTTACAGATTGATGAGTCAGCTCGTTGATGTTTTGGCCGTCGATAGTGATAGCAAGTACCTCGGCCTTGAGTTTGGCACCTAGACAAGTGGGACAGAGTTCTTCTTTCATGTATTGATTGAGATCTAGACGTGACCACTCGCTTTGGGTCTCAAAGTATTTCTCTTCGAGGCGATTAACGATTCCGTTCCAGACTTCGGTGATCTTAGTGGGTCGACCCTGCTTGTTGGTGCCAGCGACAACATATTTTTTACCGGTGCCGTGGAGAAGAATGTGCATCTCCCGTGCTGAGAGATCGCCCAGGGGAGTAGTCAAGCTCACGTGCTCTTCCTGCGCAACTGTCTTGATGAGTCTAGTGTACCAAGTCTCGGTCATTAAGAGTCGATTGAGGGGGAGAATTCCCCCTTCACTATATGAGAGACGTGGATTAATGATGCGAGCCAAGTCGATCTTTTGGATACTCCCCAAACCTTTGCAAGCTTCGCAGGCCCCAAGGGGTGAGTTGAAACTAAACATACGGGGCTCGATCTCGCTTAATGAGTGACCACAGAGCGAACATGCGTAGTTTTGGGAGTAGAGATGCTCATGATCCTTGGTTTGGAGTACTACTAGGCCTAAAGAAAGACGGAGAGCTTGCTCTAAGCTACTGCTAAGCCTAGTTTTGAGATTGCTGATAAAGATCTCGCTCCTCAGATCGGCGGCTGTAACCGAGATTTTGTCGATGAGTGCTGAGATAGTGTGCGGGTTGGTTTTGATGAGATCAAGTGTGAGCGCATGGTTAATGGTTAATGGTTTATGGTCAACAATAATTTCTGAAAAACCTTTGCTTTGAAGATTGGCAAAGAGCTCTTTAAATTCACCTTTTTTATTGCGAACTACGGGACTAATGATCGTAAAGAGATGAGGGATTTTTTTTACTGCAAAGGTAACAGTTTCGATTTCGGACACTGCTAGACTGACAATCTCATCGAGCGAAAGTTTCTTGATTTCGGTGCCATCGAGGGGACACTTGGGGTGGCCAATGCGAGCGTAAAGGAGGCGAAGATAGTCGTAGATTTCGGTGGTAGTACCCACGGTTGAGCGTGGGTTGTGAGAGACCGTCTTTTGATCTATCGAGATGCTGGGGGACAAACCGTCGATCTTATCAACATCGGGCTTGTCCATAATACCCAAAAACTGCCGAGCATAGCTAGAGAGTGACTCGACGTAGCGACGCTGTCCCTCTGCATAGATAGTGTCGAAGGCAAGACTAGATTTCCCCGAACCTGATACTCCAGTCATGACGACAAACTGATATTTGGGAATATCTAAATCGATGTTTTGCAGGTTGTGTTGGCGGGCACCTCTAATTTTTATAAAATCTTTCATATTTTTTGATTGGGGGTCCGTCCCCTAGGTATATTTGTTACGCCTAGGGGACGGACCCCTAGGGACTTACTTCTCTCCTTTAAGTTCACGGATTTTATCACGTACCTCGATGGCTAGTTCAAACTGCATGTCAGTCGCTAGTTTTTTCATTTCCCTTTCAAGTTTTTTGATCCATTTGGCACGATCAACTGGCGTGAGTGAATTCTGGTCGATAGTTAATAGCTCATGACTCATTGAGAGTTTGTTGAGATTATTCCAGATATCCGTATCTTCTGCGTCGTTCTCCACAATCTTTTCGCGTAGTGGTTTGATAATAGTTTGGGGAGTAATACTTTTTTTGCGATTGTATGCTAGTTGGTAAACTCGACGACGCCTGATTTCTTCGATGGCTTGTTTCATAGATCCTGTCACTGTGTCGGCATAGAGGATGACTTCGCCTCGTATGTTGCGCGCGGCACGACCCATGGTCTGGATGAGTGAGACGCGAGAGCGCAAAAATCCTTCCCGGTCGGCGTCAAGGATAGCGACCAAGGTGACCTCTGGGAGATCGAGCCCTTCTCGCAGTAAGTTGACGCCGATTAGAGCATCGAACTCGTTTTTGCGCAAAGCGTTGAGGATGTCAGTGCGCTCGAGCGTTTTGACGTCGGAGTGGAGATATTTGGCACGAATCCCTTGCTCTGTGAGATAGCTAGAGAGATCCTCGGCTGTCTTTTTGGTAAGTGTAGTAACTAAAACTTTCTCACCTAGTTTGGCACGTTTTTTGATTTCATTGATTACGTCTTGGATTTGTTCTTTGGCGCTTCTGATCTCAATCTCTGGATCGGTGATCCCGGTGGGACGAACGAGCTGTTCTACAACCCCCGGGGTTTGATTCAAGCTACTTATAACCCCGGGGGTTGTAAGTGCGGCCTCTTTCGCTTTGTCTAGCTCAAATTTGTCTGGAGTCGCTGATACATAGACGGTGCGAGGTACAAGGTCGTAAAACTCGTCAAACTTGAGAGGGCGATTGTCGATGGCGGCTTCGAGGCGAAAACCATAGTTGATGAGGGTCCGTTTGCGAGCTTGATCTCCATTGAACATGCCACGAATTTGGGGGACAGTCATGTGGGATTCGTCGATAATACAAAGCCAGTTATTACCGTAGGCATGGGTAAAGAAATCGGGTAGACAATACGGACGCTCACCACTTTTACGCCCGTCAAAGTAGCGACTGTAGTTTTCGATGCCGTTGACTACGCCAAGTTCCTTGAGAGTTTCTAGATCATAATTGACTCTTTGCATGAGACGCTGAGCTTCGACAAGTTTGCCCGCATTTTTGAGGGCTGTGTATTCTTTTTCTAGATCAGCACGGATAGTGCTTTCGGCTTTTTGAAAACGTTTTTGGTTGACCAGATATAATTTGGTGGGAAAAATGACGATGCCAGTAGATCGTAGATCGTGGGTCGTAGATGGTAGAGTTTTGCCGGAGATGGGGTCGAACTGCGTGATACTGGAAACAGAGACAAGATCAAATTCTAGGCGGTAAGCGACATCCTGGTAGGCGGGGTAGATATCGAGCGTATTGCCACGTAGGCGAAAAGAGCCACGGCTAAACTCGTAATCTGAGCGGTCATACTGCATGGCAATAAGTTTTTCTGCTAGATATTGCCAGGTAGTCTTGAGACCCAAATAGATAGGGAGCTCGTATTTGCCGTACTCACGTGGATCACCGATGTTGTAGATACAAGAGACCGAGGCGACTACGATGACGTCACTCCTAGTCATAATGTTGGTGGTACTTTGCAGTCTTAGTTTGTCGATGCGCTCGTTAACGGTGGCCTCTTTCTCGATATAAGTATCGCTACTTGGAACATAGGCCTCGGGCTGATAGTAGTCGTAGTAGGAGACGAAGTAGGAGACGGCATTGTCGGGGAAAAACTCGCGCATCTCCTGGTAGAGCTGGCCGGCCAGGGTCTTGTTGTGGGAGATAATGAGGGTGGGCATATTTAGATCGGCGATCACATTCGCTACCGTGAAAGTTTTGCCTGAGCCCGTGACGCCAAGCAAAACCTGGTCACGTACGCCTGATTTAATCCCCTGCTCGAGGGCATAAATTGCTTCTGGCTGGTCGCCGGAAGGCTTGAAGTTGGACTTTAACGTGAATTGCATGACATATTATTGTAGCACGGTTTCGGGTTTTGTTCCTAGGGGACGAGACGAAGTTTTTAGTTGAAAGAGACTTATGTACTTATATCTTGCGATTTTACCGTAAATATAGTCAAGTTCAGTTGGTGTTAGTTTTACTTCCGGATTGATAAAGCCTACTATTTGATTTGGAAATAATTTATTATTACTGTCATGGGTTGCCGTACTTGTGTTAGGAAAATTTGGAGTAGTTGCGATGGCTCCGCATACTAATTGGCCTTCATTGTTTTGGAATAGATGAACTATCGGGGGATATTTTGTGTCAATAAACAGTGGTATGTGCTTTAAGCTTGAACTATCGATGTCTCTAGAAAGTGCTCTAGGATTTCTTGGCCTCACAAAATTTGGGAATTCATTACTGATAGAAGCACCTGTTTTTTCAAATACTTTCTTCATCGAGATGTTTGACTCCCCTGTTATGCCTATTATGAATGCATGTGGAAATCGTGAAATCATCTCTTGAACTAGAATAGTCATTAGTCCGTTTCCTTCAAGATCTGGTGTAATAGAGTTGTCTCCTATATATCCTGATTCTTTTAACCAATCTGGTAAGCTTGCTAAATCAAAATCTATGCCCTCTGTCGTTGTTAATGTTTGACTATTGGGATATTTTAATGAGTAGATGCTGATAGTCCCCTTTACTTCTGATCCATGTGTTAAACATTGATTTTGAGTTATATTCCCACAAGCTGAGTTTCCAGGCAGATTTACGTATTCTTTCTGAGCAGTTCGATCGTCGTAAAACTAAATAGGAGCCATAATTTGACGATATATTTTCATCGCCTGATCTCGAACGTGATCTCGATGAGTGAGCGTAAAGCCTTCAGGTAAACCCATGACGAGATTTTACACCTATTAAAATATACACTTTGAAATATATTGATCTACTTTAATATATTTGGGGTGGGATCAGAGGGTGTGTTCGAAATTTGATAGATACGGGTAGTTCGCA
>Ga0210017_1004805_pt1 | contig 10992 bp, 13 predicted proteins | sample CryGeyCG2014_020_FD_183966 | JGI IMG/M metagenome (GOLD analysis project Ga0210017, IMG submission 183966) | Groundwater microbial communities from aquifer - Crystal Geyser CG08_land_8/20/14_0.20 (SPAdes) (version 2) | ecosystem: Environmental > Aquatic > Deep subsurface > Groundwater | place... | reverse complement strand
TTGAGTAATTGTATCGCTCATCAGGATTACACCTTAGACGGTAGAATTACCGTTACCGAAAGCGAAGATGGTTACCTGACTTTTGTCAATCCGGGTTCTTTCCTGCCCGGCTCTATTGAAAAAGTTCTGCATAGTCAGAATCCGCCTTCATACTATCGGAATCAATTTTTAACCCAGGCAATGCTGAAACTGAATATGATCGACACCGTTGGCGGTGGCATCAAACGAATGTTTCGTCTTCAGCGCGAGCGCTTCTTCCCGCTTCCGGAATATGATCTTTCCGATAACTTAGTTAGAGTGGTTTTAATCGGAAAAATGTTGAATCCGGAGTATGCCAGAGTGCTGGCTCTGAATCCCGATCTTAGCCTGGAGGAAATTATACTCCTGGACAAGGTGCAAAAGAAAAAAGAATTAATCAAAGACGAAGCTCATCATCTGAAGGAGAGAAGGCTAATCGAAGGACGAAAGCCAAATTACCATATATCGGCCTCGATTGCCAAGACTACCGGCCAGTCCACTGACTATATGAGGTTAAAAGGCGTCGATGATCAATTTATTCGTAAGATGATTATCGAACATCTCGATAAATTCGGGGAAACCAAAAAAATAGCATTTGAAAAAGTTATGTTAAGTAAGATATCTGATAATCTGACCGAACAGCAGAAAAAAAATAAGATTAGGAATATCCTGCAGGATCTGAAAAGAAAAGGCAAGATCATCAACAAGGGTAAAATCTGGACAATTAATCCGTGAAATGGTTAATAAGCATGAAATACTTAGACATTTTCCAGGATATCTTTAGACATTTTTTAGATATCCGTTAGAGAGAACCTGGATGAATTACTTAGATATCTTTAAACATTTTTTAGACATTTTATAGGCTGAAAAACTATGACAAACTCCATCGACTCCATCAAACACAATCAGGACAAACGCGCCCACATCCCCAGCCGCGAAGAAGCCGGATACGAAGACGCCAATCCTAAAGTCCAGCAAGGAAATAAAATTCTCGAACTTCCTAAAAATCCCATCGTCAACCGCGGGCAAGACCCCGAACTCTTCTGGCTCAGTAAATACGGCAACGATGACCGCGACGAATTACTCCAAACCGATATCCGCTCGCTCTACCGTCACGAACATATCGCGCCGGAAACCCTCATCCAAAACCTCTATAAACTCACCGAAATTAAAAGCGCTCAGGAAGAACTCTTCTCCGCTAACCAGCTCTTCGGTAATGCCCTTGAAAAAGACGAACTCGACAAAGTTAGCGAATATTACCAGCATCAGGACGGCTGGACCAACCGCCTCATCCAGGGCGACAGCCTCCTCGTCATGGCCAGCCTGCTGGAGCGCGAAGGCATGGCGGGACAAGTCCAGACGATCTACATGGACCCGCCCTATGGCATAAAATATGGCAGTAACTGGCAGATCAAACTCAATAACCGCGACGTCAAAGACGGTAGCGACGATTCCTTAGCCGGCGAACCGGAAGTCATCAAAGCCTTCCGCGATACCTGGGAACTCGGCATCCATTCTTACCTCTCGTACCTGCGCGACCGCCTCCTGATCGCCAGAGAACTCCTCACCGAATCCGGTTCCTGCTTCGTCCAAATCTCCGACGAAAACGTCCACTTAGTCCGGTCGATCATGGATGAAGTGTTTGGAAGTGAGAACTTTTTATCTCAGATTGTTTTTAAAACAACGGCAGGGAAAGGAAGTAGTCATTTAGACAGAATATATGATTGCATTCTTATGTATTCAAGAAATGCCGATAGAATGAAGTACAGACCTTTGTTTGAAGAAAGGAATGAAGATGAAGATTTCACAAGATACTCTTATATACAATTTGAGAATGGAGAATTTAGAAGATTATCATCTGATGAATTAGACGGAGTAGTTCAATCACCCAGAGGTAAGAGGTTTAGAATAACGGCTCTTAATTCGCAGGGTCAAACTTCAGGAGAAACTTCGCAGCCCTTTACTTGGAATGGAACAATATATACACCTCCACAAGGACGTCACTGGTCCATTATGCATGATGGACTACGTAGGTTAGGTGAAAGTAAGAGATTAATACTTGAAGGGAAAAATTTATGTTATATCAGATACTTGGATGATTTTCCGGTATCAGAAATAAAAAACATTTGGATGGATGCTGGCGGCGGTGCATTAGTTCACGAAAAGCAATATGTCGTGCAAACAACCACGAAAGTTATTCAACGATGTATTCTTTTAACCACCGATCCCGGAGATTTGGTGCTCGACCCGACCTGCGGAAGCGGCACGACGGCATTTGTGGCGGAGCAGTGGGGCAGGCGGTGGATCACAATTGACACCAGCCGGATTGCGCTGAACATTGCCAAGCAGAGACTGATGACGGCGACTTATCCGTATTACAAACTATACAGCGAGCAGTCCGTCCCGGAAAATGGACAGGATCAGCATCCCATAACCAAAGACATTCGCCAGGGCTTTGTCTATAAGACCGTCCCGCATATTACCCTGAAATCACTGGCGAATGACGAGCCGCCTGCAACGGAGACGCTCTATGACCAGCCGGAGATCGACCGCAAGAAACTGCGCGTCAGTGGTCCATTTACTGTTGAAACCCTGCAAAACTTCGAGCCGGTTTCTCCCGCAGAACTCGAAATCGAACAAATCGCCGGCGAAGATGCCGGGGAGTGGTCGGAGAAAATCAAACAGCATTTGCTCTCCACCGGCATTAAGAACGGTCGCAAAGACGAGCGGGTCAATTTTACCAGAGTTGATATATTGCCGGACGCCTATCTGCATGCCGAAGGCTTTTTTCAAAACGGGGTTGGAGAAAAGAAAGCCTATTTCCATATCGGTCCCAAATTCGGCATGGTCAGCAAAACCGCCGTGAACGAGGCGGTCAAGGCCTGCCGGATTCGTGGTGATGCGCAGTGGTTAGTTATCCTTGGTTTCAGTTTTGAAAGTGATATCGAAGGCGACGTCAAGACCATGAGCATGGGACATTTTGAAGTGACCAAAGCACGCATCCACGATGATTTATTGCAGGAAGGTCTGAAAAAGAAACCGTCGAAATCCGCCGCATCCTTTGTTACCATTGGCGAGCCGGATATTACGGTGCATAAAAAGGAAAATCAGGTTACGGTAGAAATTTGTGGATTGGATATATACGACCCGATCAAAGATGAAGTTAAAGCCCGGAACGTTAGCGACATCGCTTACTGGATGATAGATGACGATTATGACGGCAGTAACTTCGTGGTGAAACAGGTTTTCTTCTGCGGCGGCGACCGGGACGAATTTGATAAATGGAAAAGAGGACTCAGCGATCTGGCAAAACATGAAATCAAACATAAGGCGGAAAAGACGATGAAAATCGAAATCGACGACGAGGCGTTCGACCGCCTCTATGGTCATGTTTCCCATCCCATCGAGATTAAAAAGAGCGACCAGAAAATCGCCGTCCGCGTCATCAGTATGTTCGGAGAAGAAACGACGAAAGTGGTGGCGGTGTAAAAGTCATTCGATGATAAAATGATTGATAAGCAAACAGTATTCATTTTAGGTGCGGGAGCGAGTGTCCCGTATAAATTTCCGACAGCCGACCAACTAAACAAGGATATCATAGAGCATTTCGAGAATAACTTAAAAAACTGGGCAACAGAGTATTATAGACAATCACCCTTAGATAGAAATCGTATTAATTGGGTGATTAAAAAAATCGTTGATGATACCGAAAAGTTTCGTGTGAATTTTCGAAAAGGATCGGGGCTTTCAATAGATAGATATCTTACTGACAATCCCAGTTTTTTATCTCCAGGTAAGAAAGCTATTTTACTGTCAATTGCACTTAAAGAAGATTTAAGCAGATTTCTTTACGAAGTTGATATCGAATATAGAAAACAGGATTGGTACAAAGACTTATTTAACGAACTGATAAAAGATTTCAGAGGGCCAAAGAATTGTCAGATAAATAAAAACCATATTAGTTTTATCACCTTTAATTACGATCGCTCTATAGAGCATTTTTTACATACGTCTTTGACAAGTCATTATACCGAAATGAGCACTGATATTTTGACTGAGGAAATTTTATCGATTCCAATTATTCATGTATATGGTACAATTGGGAATTTGCCATGGCAAAACTCAAATAGTGTTGAATACGGTTCCCGACTAAATGAGCACGACATAAATAAGTTAGTCGATAATCTTTTTGTCATTAAAGAAGAGCGTGAAAACCCAAATGCAGAACTGGTAAAAGCCGAAATACAAAAGGCAAAAAGAATCTTCTTTATGGGTTTTGGTTTTGCAGAAGATAATCTTCAAGTATTAGATATTCCCAAAATTCTACGCGATGACGTTGAAATATATGCCACGAATATGGGATTAACCAACCGAAAAAAAGATGAAATTGACAAGTTATTACGAGGACCCCGCCGTCAGGTTCATATTGGAGAAAATCCAACGGATTGTGTAAAATTGCTGGAAGAGCATTTTTTGTCATATCGCTGAGCGAGTGATTTTTAGATTTCTATTGTTGGAAAGATCGTGGTAGTGGAGGGGGAAAAGTCTTGAACTATGATTGGAATGATTGAATGAAGACTATGATTATTGTGGAAGGGTTCAATCATAGTGAATCAGAGAATCAGAAAAATCATAGTGCAGACGGTTATGATATTAAGTACCGGATGGGGAAGGAGGTCTGAACTGGGATTTATGGGATTGAAGGATGGAAACGTGGAAGAAAGGAGCAATCCGAATCATCGTTTGAGAAACTTATGAAACATAAGAAGATCAATCTAAGAAAGGTTCCCTCTGATGTTAACATCGTCCAGAGGCTTCTGCTTCTTCAAGAAAAGTCATTTGGTGGAACCTGTCTTCCTAAAACCATGCATTTAGCGAATAGCATTAAAGATAGTCTATCATTGTGTAAACCATATCTGAACCTTCCGGGAGAATGGTCTTTTGAAGACAAAGTACTTGTTCTGATTTGTCCTACTTTCAAGAGACTAATCGATCTATACTATGAGGGAAAAATACTTCAGATGGAAGAAACCTATCCAGGGAATGAATTGATTACGATTGACGAGATTTTATATCATACACTGTCAAAAATGCCAAAACGCTTCAAAATTTGTAACCAGAGGATTACAAGCACTGGAAATGAAAGTGATAAATAACGGATTGGGAAGGAAGTCTGAACTGGGATTTATGGGATTGAAGGATGGTCAGGATAAAGATTGATTGACAATTTCAATTTATTGATAAATGTCGGATAAAATGTAAATAACCAAAAGGAGGATGAAATGGAAAAGCAACAAATGTTTCCGAAAGAGTTTAAGTGTCCATTCTGTGGAGTTGTTCTTGAGTTAGAAGATGACGAAACTCATGCGCCGCAAATTTATTGTGCTTCTTGCCAAAAGGAAATCAATGTAGTGGATTTGGAGGAGCTGGTCGAATCAAACGTGAATATTGAGCACCGGTTTGAAACACTTGTAACAACTGGAAAAATCACATCGTTTATTGGGTGGATAATAACTGGTATTGGATTGTTAGCATTATTAGTTGGACTTCTTTATTTGGCTCAAGGGGATAGTGCAACTGTCACTTTAATTTCTGGTGTTATAGGAGTAATTACCGGCATAATGTGGATTGCTATTGGGCAATCTATATCCTGTTTTGTCGCGATAGAAGAAAATACGCGAAAGACAGCGGTATTATTGGCTAGGGAAAAGTAGTCCGAAATCCTTTTATCCGTGATTCGGAATGAACTGATAGCTAATTTGGCGGATGAGATTCAGGTCGCTTATGCTAAACCCGGCGGCAATTTGGATCGATTAATTTCTCATCTGGATAAACCGATACAGATTGGATTTTCAGAGTAGCAGATCAAACCTGCTGATTTTATTTTCACAACAATCATTTTTTTAAAATTTCCATTACATTCTCGCAAAGATTTACATTAGATTTCAATCAGATGAAAAAGAATACAAACGTCTGCAAAAAGTATGGTAAAGAAATCGAGATGGTGACCTCTTCTTGTCTAAATTGTGAAGATGCAAATGTTGCGTTGTATCGGAAAAAATTTATTCGCATCCCAACCCTGGAGATAAATCCTCATGCCCATCTTTGATCATTTCGATTTCCTCGCACCTCTCTACGAAAACTTCATTCCGCCCAAAGACCCGCAAGAAATTTGGGCGCTGGCAGATTTACCTGTCTCCGGCGCATTACTGGATGCGGGCGGCGGCACGGGTCGGGTGGCGCAATTTATGAATGGCAATGCCAGCCCCATTGTTGTCGCAGATCTGTCTTACAAAATGCTGTCTGAATCTCGCCAAAAAGAAGGATTGCGCCCGGTCTGTACACATACGGAAAAACTTCCGTTTCCTGATGAAACCTTCGCACGTATCATCATGGTTGACACTCTTCATCATGTTTGCAACCAGCGCAAAACGGCGAGCGAACTCTGGCGGTTGTTAAAACCGGGCGGTCGAATCATCATCGAAGAACCTGATATTCGCACTTCTATCATTAAATTAATTGCATTGGCTGAAAAGTTTGCCTTGATGCGCAGTCATTTCCTTTCTCCTCCGCGCATCGCCGAACTCTTTCATCATCCCAAAGCCCGAGTTCGTATAGAGACTGGTAAATACAACGTTTGGGTGATTGTGGAAAAGAAAAAATGAAAAATCGCCCGAAAATCCGAATGCCGTTAATCGTTTGCTCCAAGTGCGGAAACGAAATCGCGTCCGCCGTTCCGGTTTGTCCTTATTGCGGAAATGACATCTCTCTTCCTTTAAAAAAAGATGCCAAAAAACCATACGAGATCGTCAATCTGGAAGTTGACCTACCAACGATTTCACAAGCGTTAGCGCGGTTGGAAACGGCAATTCACAGCGGTAAACAACATCGAGCCGTCGTTTTGAAACTGATCCACGGCTACGGTTCGCATGGCATTGGCGGAGACATTCGATATGCTGTTCTGCAAAGTCTCATCGGCTTCAGAAAACGCGAGTTTATTGTGGATTTCATTCCCGGCGACGAAGTCGTTGAACAACATGAAAAACTGCGACCATTGAAGAAGAAATTTATCGTGATCAAAAACGATCCCGACACGACGCATCCAAATGCCGGCGTGACTTTTGTGATTCTCCGGCATATTTAAAATTTTAATGAAGGAACAAACTGATGAGCAAACCTTTTTTCATTCAAAAATCACCGACCATAATTCCCACAACCGATGGCAAATACATTGAGGAGCACTTCGGTCGAGCTAGCGATGGCGATACACGGATCAGCATTGCCCTGATGGTCGCTCCGCCGCATTGGAGCGAACCGCCTCAGACGCCGGAGTTTGACGAATTCACCCTGCTTCAAAAAGGAAAGAAACAGATCGAAATCGACGGCGGAATAGTCATTCTTAATGCAGGCGAATCCATCGTCGTCAAGAAAGGCACATGCGTCCGGTATTCCAATCCGTTTGACGAACCGTCGGAATACATCTCAGTTTGCCTGCCGGCATTTTCGTTGGAAACTGTTCATCGGAAAACGGACGCGTAATCTCAGATTTTGCCATTTGGAATTCACCCCATCATTCGTTAAAATTATCCGTAGATAAAGGAGAATCAGACCATGAAGAAAATTTACCGATCCAAAACCGATGAAAAACTCGCCGGGATTTGCGGCGGGCTGAGCGAAATACTGTCCATCGATTCGACGCTCATTCGTCTGGGCGTCGTTTTTGCAACGATCGTTACCGGTTTTTTACCGATGATCGTTACTTACATTATCGGCTGGATCATCATTCCCGAAGGGCCGATCGAGTAGTCGGCAATTCTTCATTTCATGCTGGGTACGTGGATTAACATAGTCGCCGTTCTGGTTGGAAGTTCCATCGGACTTTTTCTGCACTCCAAACTTCCGCAGAAAATCGTGACGATCGTTTTTCAGGCGATCGGATTGTTCACGCTCGGTCTGGGTTTCATCATGGCGTCTAAAACATCTTCTTTCCTTATCGTCGTATTTAGTCTGGTCATCGGCGCAATCCTCGGCGAACTGTTAAATCTGGAATCTGGGATCGACCGGTTGAGCGAACGATTGAAAATAAAACTTGGTTCAGCGAATGATCGTTTTGCTGAAGGACTCGTCACCGCTTTCCTTCTTTTTTGTATGGGTTCGATGACGATTCTTGGCGCATTTGAAGAAGGGTTCGGTGGAAAACCTAACCTGCTTTTGGCAAAATCGCTGATGGACGGTTTTAGTTCCATCGCTCTCGCTTCTGCGCTGGGAAGCGGCGTATTTTTTTCCGTCATCCCACTACTAATTTATCAAGGCGGGCTCACACTCTTCGCACACGCGCTCGGATCGGTTTTTAGTCAGCCGATCATCAACGGACTAACGGCGGTCGGCGGGATTTTACTGATCGGACTCGGGATCAATATACTGGAAATCAAGCACCTGCGGATCGTCAATATGTTGCCGGCGCTGGTGGTCGTAGTTTTTCTGGCTTACTTTTTTCTTTAACACAAGATTTCCTTTTCTCACAACAAACCCGTGATTTTCCCATTTTCATCGATGTCGATCGACTCGGCGGATGGCGTTTTCGGCAAGCCCGGCATGAGCATAATCGCTCCGGTAAACGGAACCAAAAAGCCGGCGCCTGACGATATCCCGATATTTCTAACTTTAATTGTAAAATTTTGCGGTTTGCCAAGAAGTTCAGGATTATCTGAAAGGCTGTACTGCGTCTTGGCAATACAAACCGGTAATTGTGTTAGATTAAGTCTTTCAATCAGCTTCAGATCGACTTTTGCCTCCGTTGAAAAATCGACGCCGCTCGCCCCGTAGATTTCCTGAGAAACGCGATTAATCTTTTCCTCAACCGTAGAATCAAGCGGATAAAGCGGTTCGAATTGATTAGCGTGATCGACCGCAGAGACGATTTTCTCGGCAAGATCGACGGCGCCTTTACCGCCATCTTCGAATGAAGTCACTATCGCTGATTGCGCACCGACTTCTGTAATCGCATGCCTCAGCGTTTCAATTTCTTCTGTAGTGTCGTTTGGAAATCGATTGATCGCAACGACCGCGGGCAATTTGAATTTGGCGACATTTTCCAAATGTTTTTCCAGATTCGCAAAACCTCTCAACATCGCTTCCGGGTTAGGCTTGTCTAATTCCTTTTTCGATACGCCGCCATGCAATTTCAATGCGCGGACAGACGCAACCAGAACAACGGCTTTCGGGTCCAGACCGGATTTCTGTGAGACAATATCAAAAAACTTTTCCGCACCCAAATCACAACCAAATCCGGCTTCCGTCACGACGAACTCCGAGATTTTCAAAGCCAGTTTCATACTGAGAACGGAACAGGTTCCCTGTGCGATGTTGGCAAACGGACCGCCATGTACAAAAGCAGGAGTTCCTTCACTAGTCTGTACAAGGTTCGGTTTCAGCGCATCCCGAAGAATCGCCGCTACGGCGCCACTGATCCGCAGATGGTTCAGAAAAACCGGCTGATCATCCACAGTTAAACCAAGTAAAATTTTCCCCAGTCGCTCTTTCAATTCTGGATAGGATTCGGAGAGACAGAGAATTGCCATCACTTCGGACGAGGCGGTGATTCCGAATCCGGATTCACGCGGAAAACCGTTGACTTTTCCGCCTAATCCGACGACAAGATTCCGCAATGCGCGATCATTCATATCCATTACGCGGTTCCAAAATATTTTCCGCACATCCAGCAACGGATCGACTCGCCGAAACAAATAGTTGTCGATCGACGCCGCGATTAGATTATGAGCCGCTGTTACAGCATGAATGTCCCCCGTAAAATTTAAATTGATGTCTTCAGTCGGATAAACTTTCGCTCGACCGCCGCCGGTTGCTCCGCCTTTCATGCCAAAAACGGGACCTAATGACGGTTCGCGAAGTGTCACGGCGGCTTTCTTTCCGATTTGATTAAGCCCCATCGCCAGACTGATAGCGACAGTGGTTTTTCCTTCACCTGCGCTCGTCGGTGTTATAGCAGAAATTAAAATTAACTGACCATCCGGCGCAGAACGTCACTTTTCAATAGCAGTCAGTTTGACTTTGGCTTTATCATTTCCATATAGCTCAATTTCATCCCGCTCCAATCCGATACTGCGAGCAATATCAGAAATTGGCAACAGTCGGGGATTTTCTTTCTGCGATAATGAATCAGGCATAGGCTACTCCACGATATATTTTACAGTTTTATTAGCCCCATTTTATTTGGGCTTAAGTGTATTCATCAAACCAGACAAATTTTTCCATTGTAAATCTTTCGGGTCGGGTCAGTTCCATCGCCTTCTGCTTTTCAGATAATGAGACGTCGATGGCTTCGCTTTTCCTGCCGATGATAACCAAAGCAATCAGCGAAATTTTGTCGGGAAGCTGTAACGCCGTCTTGACCGCCTGATAATCAAACCCGGCAATTGGGTGAGCGACTAATCCCATTTCCGTCGCTTTCAATAGCAAAAATGCCGTCGCCATTCCAGCATCGAACAGAAAGTACTCGCGTTCTTTGATGACGCAATCGAACTCTTTTTTACTAAAGATTGCGGCAATTGCTGAAGCCTTTTTCGCCCAATCGTTGCCCGGCGACAATGCCGCGAAAAGTTCTTGAAGTTTCTTTGGATTGGTTACAAAGACGAACCGCCACGGCTGGTTATTGAAACAGGATGGCGACAAACTTACAGTAGATGCTATTTCAAGAACCATTTCACGAGTAATCCTTACGGGCGCCAGCGATCTGAAAGATCGTCGTTGTTGAATCAGGTCGGAAAATTCCATCTCAATTCTTTCCTCCAATATTCATCTTTTAAAATATAGTGATTCTTTTGTTTAAAAACACCAGTGGTTCTATATCTGCCCCACAAATCAGTTCATGGCTTTTCTGAGAAATTCCGATAACTTTGCCGTCGAGATCGAATTAATGAATGCTCTGAGAATAAAAAAGATGCACCAGACCCC